>ERZ825896.4587-NODE-4587-length-10401-cov-12.580611_pt1 | contig 10401 bp, 9 predicted proteins | sample MGYA00519858_ERZ825896 | MGnify/ENA primary metagenome ERZ825896 (study PRJEB31778, sample SAMEA3449214) | human gut metagenome | biome: human gut; feature: human-associated habitat; material: faeces | place: United Kingdom | collected 2010/2012 ... | reverse complement strand
ACAAGGGGCTGCGCAATGCTCCTATGCCGCATGGAACCTTGTCCCCTTGTCAACTTGTTAACTCGTCAACTTTCCCTCAAAACCGTATAGAAAAGCCCCCAATTACATGTTATCACAATGGAAAATATTCTTCTTATCTTAAACACCGTATTTGTCCTCAGCCTGCCCTTGCTTGCTGCCTGGTTGCTTGATCGCTGGCTGGGAGATCCTGCTTGGTTGCCTCATCCTGTAGTTGCATTCGGAAAGATGATTTCATTCTGCGAACATCTGTTGAATAAAGGTTCAAGACGAGGACTAAAAGGTGCTTTCGTAGCTATTGTTCTTGTTCTTGCCGTTTATTTTGCGGCATACTATCTATTTCACTGGATAGCGTCATTTTCTCCGGGACTACTTCTGGCACTACAGATACTTACCATTTTTTTCTGTCTGGCGGGTACCACACTTATCCGTGAAGTTCGTATGGTATTCGAAGCTGTAGATCGTTCGTTGGAAGAAGGCAGGAAGCAGGTAGCTCGTATAGTCGGTCGTGATACTTCCGGACTTTCTGCACAGGAAGTACGTACGGCAGCACTTGAAACGCTTGCAGAGAATCTGAGTGATGGAGTAATTGCTCCCCTATTTTGGTATATGTTATTAGGTATTCCCGGTATGCTTGCCTATAAGATGGTGAATACTCTGGATTCCATGATTGGCTATCGTAACGAGCGTTACCGTGCTTTCGGCTGTTTTGCCGCTCGCCTGGATGATGTCTCCAATTATATTCCTGCCCGTTTGACAGCTTTTCTCATGATACTTGCTTTTCTTCCTCGAGGCCGGTTTGGGGCTCTGTTGAGATTCGTTGGAATATATGGCAGTCAACATGCCAGCCCGAATTCCGGTTATCCCGAGGCTGCTCTTGCCGGTATTCTGGATTGCCGTTTCGGAGGTCCGCACAATTATTTCGGTGAAGAAGTCTGGAAGCCTTACATTGGTAGCAATGATCGTCTTTTAACCACGGAAGACATGAAAGTAGCTGTTCGTATCAATCGCCGTGCCGAAGGAATAATGATAGTAATTCTGATAATAACTACTACTTTGATTTCTTTTTTCATTTAGTCATTCACAATTTTTGGCTTCTTGGGAAATATTGAATATATTTGCCAGCGTATGCGGTGAATGGCAACACAAACACCACACAGCACGAAACAAACAAACTTCATGAGAAACTTACTGAAATATCTCGTTCTCCATATAGTATGCTTTGGATGCGTTTTCCCATTATCAGCAGGGGAGGATAGCCTGGCAGAAGTTGAGCGTACTACCATTCAAGATGAAGTGATATCTGTTTTTCACAACAGTATGGGCTTTGATTATCTGACAAAGGAAGAAAGCTCGGCTATCAATCTGGATAGTATCCTCAATTATCTGGAATCTACCAAGCAATATAATACGTACTTTGAACTGGAACGTATACTTATAAAATCATATCTTTTTCGTGGAGAAATACGCCTGGCCATTGATTGGAGTGAGCAGATGTATTCAAAAGCAAGTGCACTCTCGCATGCTTTGGGAACAGCTCTTGCACTGAATGCCATTAGTGAGGTGTATTCTTATACCGGACGAAACCAGGAAGCAGGAAGTGCTCATGTACAGGCATTAGAGATGTTCGATCAAATGTCCGGTGAGGGAATACATGTCCGGATGTTATTGTTGGAATTAGTAGAGCACAATCTTCGTATTCGTAATTTTACGGAGGCAGCATATTTCATGACCCGCCTGAATCGTTTTCCCGCAGATAGTCTTTCCGAACAGGAGCAAGCTGTCCGACATATTTTCAATGCCTATTGTCAACTGTTTAAGGGTTCTGTGAAGACAGCTCGCCAACACTTGGATGAAGTGGAGCATTTGAGGGAAAAACTGATTCCGGGTATTATGCAACATTTCTTGATAGCCGAGGCTATGTATTGGGAACGTATCGGTGAATATGAGAAATCTCTGACAACTTATGATGCTTTTTTACATACGGACTATGCTGAAATCAACAGTAGCTTGTACAAGGAAGTCCTGCAAGACAAGGCTGACCTGCTTGTGAAAATGGGGCGTAAGGAAGAAGCATATAAGCAATACGGTTTGGTCTTTTCATACATTAAATCGTCTTTTGAGAAAAATTATCCTAAAGAGATAGATCAGTTGACCACCCGCTTCCAAGCCGACCGGCTGACTTATCAGAACGAGCGTGACCGCTTGTTTTCCTATCGTTTTTACTTGGGAGGTATTATTGTTTGCACGTTGGTCTTATTTCTTTTCCTGTATCTCAGTTGGAAGAAGATATTCCGTCTGCAGGAATCGAAGCATTCGCAGGAAGTAATGATACGGAAGGCGGAACGGGCTATCCAGAAGAAGAATATGTTCCTGTCTAATATGAGCCATGAAGTGCGTACCCCGCTTAATGCCATTGTCGGCTTCTCGGCTGTATTGGCTTCAGATGATGACTCTTTCGACGAAGAGTCTCGTAAAGAGTTTTGTGAAATCATTAAAGTTAACTCTTTTCAGCTTTTGAAACTGATTAATGATATTCTTGATTTTTCTGATTTTGAGAATGATAATATAACGTTCAATATACGTCCTTATGATGCCGTGAAACTTTGTAGAGAGGCTTCGGAAACAGTGTCTGCTTCTCGTAAACTTGAAGTGGAACTACGTTATGATACCGAGCTTTCTGAACTAATGATAGATACGGATGATGCCCGTCTTCGCCAGGTCTTGATTAATCTGTTGGTGAATGCCACTAAATTTACTAAAAAAGGTTCTATCGTATTGAAGTTGGAATTATCCGATCCTAATACGGCTTTCTTCTCTGTAACCGATACCGGTTGCGGTATCCCGCTTGAGAAACAGGGCTTGATTTTTGAGCGTTTTGAGAAACTGAATGACTTTGCACAGGGTAGTGGTTTGGGGCTCTCTATATGTCAGCTGATTGTGACCTATATGAGAGGACGAATATGGGTGGACAGCAACTATACGCAAGGTGCACGTTTCTGCTTTACACATCCGTTGAAGTATAAATCAAAAGGGGAGGATGCTGTATGATGAGATATATCGTAGTAATATGGTTTTGTTTGCTGAGTATGCTATATTCTTGTGTGCTGTATGCAGAAGATGCCAATGCACAACAATATCAGGATAGTATTCTGAAAATAGCACATGCGATGCCGAATACACTTGTCAGACTTACTTATTTACGTGATATGGCTTACAGGCATCAATATCCCCCTTATAACAAAACTTTTTCTACCGCTTTGTACGAGGAGGCCTGTGCCCAGAAGAATGTGACGTATGAAAATCAGGGAGCGTATTATCTAGCTTCCTGCTATGATAAACTACATGATCCGGACAGCCTGACTTATTGGGTGAATGAACTGAAAAAGTATGCTCCGGAAGTAGGCACTTATGACTATTATCTGGAGCAGAAGGCCGCTATCAGTCGCGCATTGGCTTCCAAGAGACAGGTAGAGAAGGCTGTATATATAGCTAAGGAAGCATTAAAAGAATCTTTGGAACATCATTGTAATAATGGAGAAATTGCATCGTACAATAGTCTGGGGTGTGCTTATGGAATATCCAGTAGAGGAGATGAAGCCTTGAAGATCTTCCAGAAAGCTTGTCAGCGTTTGACCCCACAGACTAAGGCTGCTTTGCGTGTGGATATCCTTTCACGCATTATCCGAATGTATAGCAATGCCGGGCAGGATAGTCTGAAACATTTTTATCTCAAACAGATGGATGAGACTTTGCAGGAAATCATTTCCCGTGAACCCGAAGCCCGTAAGAATTGGACAAACTTTGAAATCGACTGCCAACTTAAATATGTGTTCCTCTTTATGGAACAGGGGAATTTTCCTGTGGCATTGGAACATATGGATAAGGCTAAAGCATTACTGGACAGTCATGTCGATATAGCGTTTTGGCTGAATGTTCAGTTAGTTCAGTTACAGTATTATACTCGTACGAAGGAATATGATAAGAGTATTGCGTTGATAGATGAGGTGACTTCCGTGGTGCTGAATCATGATGCTTCCATATTCGCTACTTTCATTAATTATAAAGCATCTACACAGATTGATAAGGGTGATATTGACGGAGCTATTGAAACCAGGTGTTACCTGATACGGACTCAGGATTCATTGGATAATGTTTTTTCAGCAAATCAGTTACGACAAATGAAGGAAATTTATCATATTGATGATCTTCTTCTGGAAAAGCAGAAAATAAAGGATACCAATTATCAGCGTGGTTTCCTGTTTCTTATTACATTGTTAGTGTTAGTGCTTTTGTTCTATCTTTATACTCGTTATTTGTCCCGGAAGATTGCTGTGGCTGAAAAAGTAACGGCAAATGCGGCTATGCAGGCAGAAGCGGATAATGTTACTAAAGATCGCTTGCAATCTGAAATCAGCCATGACATACGTACTCCGCTGAATGTGGTGGTAGGGTTTGCCGAACTTTTGACGGAGTCGAAAGAACTCACTGCGGAAGCGAAGGTGGAATATGGTAAAATGATTCAGGAAAATGCGGAAAATCTGTTGGAGTATGTCAATAGTATCCTGGAACTTTCTCGTTTGGAATCTGGTAAGACACAGTATGTACAGGAGGAGTGTGAAGTGATGGCCTTGTGTCGGCAAGAAATAGCCATTGCAGAACATACCAATAATGGGCGAGTGAGTATTCGTTTGAAGACGGATATAGAAAGTATGGCGATAAGTATAGATAAAAACAGGTTTTCTTCCTTGTTGTCCAGTCTGTTGATACCATCGGAGAATGATGAGAATACATACAATATTACTATTCGGATCAGACACGATAAAGAAAAGAATATGTTGTTCTTTAAAGTGACAGGTACACCTTTGGCCAAAGCACGCTTTGAAAACAAGACAGCATTGATCCGTCATGAAATCAATGCGCACTTCATTCATGCCTTTAATGGTACTTATAAGGTGCAGGAAGGGGCTTCAGAAGGACCATTGGTCTTGTTTAGTATTCGGATATCTAATCAAGCCTTAACTGAATGATTCCTCCATAGGGAGTCAAAGCACTGAATGCCTCTTCCTGTTTTATAGCTCCTGCATAAAGTTGGGCGCAAATCAATACGCCTCCATGTGCAAATATGGCTACTTTCTCATAATTCTTTTCTTTCAGTTCATCCAAAAAACTGGCGACACGTTGATACTGTATGGCGAATGATTCACCGTTTGTAGCAGGTACGTTTATGTAGTCGGCATACCATTCTTTCAGTCTTGGATCACTTATTTCATCAAAACTCTTCATTTCCCAATCCCCGAAGTTCATTTCCATAATTCGGTTGTCACGTTCGGCATCAGGATATCCGCAGTAGGTAGCAAGACGTACACAACGGGATAGCGGACTAGTATATACATAATCGAAATCTCTCCCTTTTGGACGGTAAGATTTTAAATTTCCGGATGTGACGGCAGCTTCTTGTTCGAAACTGTTTCGCAAAGGAACATCTGTTTGTCCGTAGCACACTCCGGGAGGGACATCTACCGAGGTATGTCTGATAAAAATAACTTCCATATAATTATTATTTTAAATAAACATTAATAAAATTCGGGTTACCGTATTTGATCTGTGCATACAGCAAGATTACTGCACCCAAATAGAATGAAAGCTCACAAAGCAGGAATGTAGCTCCGCAGCAATCTCCTGTATAACCTTGAAGACGACGTTTCATCAACCGATACAATAGGGTGAATGTTAAAATGGGGCAGATCATAACCGGCCAGAAATCTATCGGTAAGAATAATATAATAGGTAAAAATCCACAGATGAATCCCGTCAGTAATTCTTGCCAGGTCATGCGGTCATATACATTTTTTGCCTTGCTTTCTTCTTCTTTCCGTGCATAAGGCAAATAATTGATGATCTGTGAAGCACAGAATTTAGACCAGCAGTCGCCACAAATTACGAGTACACAAATCAGTTTCAAAGGTAGATTTTCCAGAAGTAAGAATAATAGCAAGAAATAGACTATTAATCCTATGACACCATAACTTCCTATCTGGGAATCTTTCATAATGGCAAGTGTCCGTTCTTTGGTGGTGCCTCCACCAAAGCCATCAAAAAAATCAGCCAGTCCGTCTTCGTGCAGACAGCCTGTGATAAGCAATCGGGAGAGGATGGCAAGTACCCATGCGATGGAAATGGGAAGTATCTGAGCTGCTATCCACAGTACTCCAACCGTAATACCACCCGTCAGCCATCCGGCTAATGGCCAGTATGGAACAATACGTTTGAAGTATTTAGCCGGGACTTCTTTGATTCTCCAAAAAGGAAGCCGGGTGAAGAAGATGAATGCTGCTAGGACTTTCATACGTTTAGAAATACTTTGTTATAGAAGCATGCGCGAAGTTATCCATTTCATTAATCATACGTATGGCGGACTGCACAATGGGATATGCACAGATGGCACCTGTCCCTTCACCCAAACGCAGACCTAAATTTAAAAGCGGTCTGGCTTTCATGTGATCGAGTAGTAGTTTATGACCTGTTTCATCTCCACAATGTCCGAAAATAGCATAATGCAGTACTTCCGGATATAATTTGCTGGCAGCTAGAATACAGTTTGTCATAATGAATCCATCTACCATAATAACTATTCCAAGTTCGGCTGCTTGAAGCATAGCACCTATTACCATCACCATTTCCAGGCCTCCAAAATAACGGATGATATCATGGGGAGAACGATCTCCTCTGTAGTTATCTAATGACTGTTTTAATACTTCATATTTATGACGGATACCAACATTATCCAGTCCGCTTCCCGCACCTACACATTGTTCCAGAGGAATATTTGTAAAGCAAGTCATCCACAGGGATGAGGAAGATGTATTTCCAATACCCATTTCCCCAAAACTGAGTATATTGCTACCTTCTTTATGGCAATTGCGTACCACTTCTGCACCGCGCTCCAGACATAGTTCCATTTCCTCTTCTGTCATTGCAGCTTCATGCAGATAATTTCGAGTACTTTTTCGTACTTTCATGTCGATGATACCTGTATCATAAGGTAAATTATAATCTACACCGGCATCTACTATTTTCAAGGTAAACCCATGCTGTCGGCAAAGGAAATTCACTCCGGCACCTCCATGTAAGAAATTACTAATCTGTTGCCAGGTAACTTCTTTGGGCGAAAGGCTGACACCTTCGTCTACAATGCCATGATCAGCGGCAAAGATTATATTCTGTGGATGTTGCAGGGTAGGAGACAGAGTTTGTTGTATCCAGCCTATTTGCAAGGCCAGCTCTTCAAGAGTACCTAATGAACCTTTGGGTTTAGTCAGATTATTAATTTTATCAATCAATGCTGGACGGATATTCTCGTCCGGACGTATTATCTTAAATGTTTTCATATGCAATATTTATAACTTTGAATCTTATCATCTTACCATTCTATCATCTTTTCCTCTCTCTATTTCACTTTTACCGGAATCCCCGATATCATCAACCATACTTCATTAGCGTGTTCGGCGATGTACTGGTTCATCCAGCCTTGCATGTCTGTGAACTTACGCTGAATTTCATTTTCTGAAGTAGCTCCCATACCTATTTCATTGGTAACAAAGATGAAGGTAGCATCTTGCGCTGTAAAACGGTCGAATTCTTCTTTGGCAGCTGTCAGGGCACTATCTGTATCTGCATTTACATCAAAGAAGAAGTTGGTACACCATAAAGTAACACAGTCTATCAGGACAGTCCTTCCGATTAATTGATGACGGCTTAGCTCTTTTTCTTCCTCTATATTTGTCCATTCCGGTCCGCGTCTTTGTTGATGGCGGATTACGCGTTGTCGGAATTCTTCATCCCAAATACGTGCGGTAGCAAGGTAAACAGGAGTAGGAGAGAGACTTAGCGCCAGTTTTTCCGCATGGCTGCTTTTACCGGAGCGGGCACCTCCGGTAATGAGTATGATCCGTTTCATATTTTTTTCACTTTAGTGGCTGTAAAAGTACATTTTTATTTTTGAATATAAAAAAACTTCTTTTACCTTTGCACCGTCTTTTTAAGAAAGCAATGCGGCAGTAGCTCAGTTGGTAGAGCATCAGCTTCCCAAGCTGAGGGTCGCGAGTTCGAGCCTCGTTTGCCGCTCTTGCCGAAAAATGGGGAAGTTACAGATTTGTGGCTTCCTCATTTTGTATAATCCGAAAAACTTTAAAAAACAAAATAAAATGGCAGTAGAATTAAAAGACCTGACCAAACGCAGCGAGAATTATTCGCAGTGGTATAATGAACTGGTGGTAAAGGCCGACCTGGCAGAACAGTCAGCTGTGCGTGGCTGTATGGTGATTAAACCTTACGGATACGCTATTTGGGAGAAAATACAGCGTCAACTCGACGATATGTTTAAGGAAACAGGGCATGTGAATGCTTATTTCCCATTGTTGATTCCGAAATCTTTCCTCAGCCGTGAGGCAGAACATGTGGAAGGTTTTGCAAAGGAATGTGCAGTCGTTACTCATCATCGCCTGAAAAATGCTCCTGACGGTAGCGGAGTTATTGTGGACCCGGAAGCTAAGTTGGAAGAAGAACTGATCATCCGTCCTACTTCAGAAACCATCATTTGGAATACTTATAAGAATTGGATTAATTCCTATCGTGACCTGCCTATCTTGTGTAACCAATGGGCCAACGTAATGCGTTGGGAAATGCGTACTCGTCTTTTCCTGCGTACTGCTGAATTTTTGTGGCAGGAAGGGCATACTGCACATGCTACCCGTGAGGAAGCTGAAGAAGAAGCTGTACGTATGCTGAATGTATATGCCGAATTTGCCGAAAAATACATGGCAGTTCCCGTAGTGAAAGGTGTAAAATCAGCTAATGAGCGTTTTGCCGGTGCACTGGATACTTATACCATTGAGGCTATGATGCAGGATGGGAAAGCCTTGCAAAGTGGTACGTCGCACTTCCTTGGACAGAATTTCGCCAAGGCATTTGACGTGCAATTCGTGAATAAGGAAAACAAAATGGAATATGTTTGGGCTACTTCATGGGGGGTATCTACTCGCCTGATGGGTGCACTGATCATGACTCATTCTGATGACAACGGACTTGTACTGCCTCCGCATCTGGCTCCAATACAGGTGGTTATCGTGCCTATCTATAAGAACGCAGAGATGCTGCAGAAGATTAACGAGAAAGTGGCAGGCATTGTTGCTAAACTGAAGTCTATGGGTATTTCTGTTAAGTATGACAATGCTGATAACAAACGTCCGGGTTTCAAATTTGCTGATTATGAACTGAAAGGTGTGCCGGTACGTCTTGTTATGGGTGGTCGTGATTTGGAGAACAATACAATGGAAGTTATGCGTCGCGATACATTGGAGAAAGAAACTCTTTCTTGCGACGGCATCGAAGAATATGTAAAGAACCTGTTAGAAGAAATCCAGACTAATGTCTATCAGAAAGCCCTTAACTACCGTAACTCTCATATCACGAAAGTGGATAGTTATGATGAATTCAAGGAGAAGATTGAAGAAGGTGGATTTATTCTTGCTCACTGGGATGGTACTGTTGAAACAGAGGAGAAGATTAAAGAAGAAACAAAAGCAACTATCCGTTGTATTCCTTTCGAAACGTTCTTGGATGATGACAAAGAACCGGGTACCTGTATGGTGACAGGCAAACCTTCTGCTTGTCGTGCTTTATTCGCTCGTTCTTATTAAATATAGGATATCTAAAGATCTAAGGTAAAGGGCTGCACTTCGCACAAAGAAGATGCAGCCCTTGCCATTTTTACATCATTGTCATATCCTATACATGTTTCCGTAACACTGAATCTCCATCTTTGCATCGTAATAAAAAAGAAAGGAAATTCTCTTGAGGTCATGTCCGCGTGAGCAGACATGACTTTGTGGTTATAGAGAAGGTTAAAAGAGTTGTGTCTTCAGTCCGAACGATAAGCTGAGATAATCTTTGGGCTTCAGATATTTGTTGGTGAATGCACTTACTACATACAGATCACAGGTACTTATTTCATAATAAAAAGTAACGGCTCTTGCTCCCAGACGCCAACGTGGGGGAATATTATAAGTCAGACGTTGTCCCAGGAATACATGAATGCGTACCTTGGATGAGAAGCCGTAATAACCTTTTGGATAACGTTCGGGCTCATGTGTCCAAAATTCATTGCCGAATACTGTATTGAAATACATGCCGCATGCAAGTGGTTCGACAGCAAATTCTTTTCCAAGAGCTATACTCCATGGCATATAGTTCTGTTTCAGAGTCATGGTGATTTTGGTACGTTTGGAGTCGTACTTAGGCAGAATACCGAAAAAGATATCCGTTTCTGAACTGCACCCCAAAAGTTAGACATAAAACTTTAGGGGTGTTTTTTATGAAGTA
>ERZ825896.4585-NODE-4585-length-10404-cov-3.705189_pt1 | contig 10404 bp, 8 predicted proteins | sample MGYA00519858_ERZ825896 | MGnify/ENA primary metagenome ERZ825896 (study PRJEB31778, sample SAMEA3449214) | human gut metagenome | biome: human gut; feature: human-associated habitat; material: faeces | place: United Kingdom | collected 2010/2012 ... | reverse complement strand
CAAAAATTCGCAGGAATACGTTGTGTATTTCAAGAATTTTTTACGCTGTATGGCGAAAAAAGATCCGCCGTTTGGGCGTTTTGACTTTTTTCATACAAGGCCCAGGTGTCCGTTCCCACTATGTCGTTCCCACCGCCATGATAGCGCTTCTTTAAAGAATGATGCAGATCAGCCCGCCCGATCCCTCGTTGATGATGCGCTGCAGAGTCTCCTGAAGCTTGGCACGGGCATCATCGGGCATTCTTTTCAGCTTGGTGTTGAGATCCTCGCTGACCAGCTCGTGAAACGATTTTCCGAAGATGTTGGATTGCCAGATAGCTTTGGTGTCTCCCTCAAACTCCTGGAGCAGGTAATTGATCATCTCCTCACTCTGCTTCTCGTTGCCCACAATGGGCGAGACTTCCGTCTCAATGTCTGCCCGAATCATATGGATAGACGGAGCGCTTGCTTTCAAGCGGACGCCGTAGCGTCCTCCCTGTTTGACAATCTCAGGCTCCTCCAGTACCAGTTCATCGGTGCTGGGGACCACAATGCCGTATCCGGTATTCTTGACCTCCTCCAGCGCCCCCGACACCTTATCGTATTCACATTTGACCCGGGAGAGCTCTGTCAGCAGCCCCATCAGGTCTCCGTCGTCATGTACTGTAAAGCCGGATTGATCGGACAGGGTCTCGTAAAACAGCCCCCGTGGGAGCTCCAGCCGGGCGGCTGCAATCCCTTCTCCCAGGCTGATGGATGAGATGGAAGCACTGCTGACACTGTCGCACGCGCCAATTGCGGTCACAGCGTGCTCCACATCCCGGATCCGGCGCATTCCAGCCGCCCCCTCCCGAATGGCTGCATAGAGCCCGCTCTTGATGGGATGGTCATAGGGCAGTGCATCCACCCAGGGCGGCAGGAAGAGATCCAGTTCCTTCACCGGGAATTCGTAGAGAACCCCCTTGATGATGCTGGTAACCGCTCTCTCATCCAGTTCCAGGCAGTCGGCGCAGACGCAGGTTACATCATAGCGGCTTGCAATATCGGCCCGAATTGCCTGGGCGCGCTCCGAAGTTGGGTAGGCTGAATTGAGCAGAACCAGAAAGGGCTTTCCCAGCTCCTTGAGCTCCGTAATGACCCGCTCCTCGGCCTCCAAATAGTCCTCTCTTGCGATATCGGTAATCGTGCCGTCGGTCGTTACCACAATGCCGATGGTGGAGTGTTCCGCTATGACCTTTCGTGTACCGATCTCAGCGGCCTCAGTCATGGGAATTTCATAGTCGAACCAGGGGGTGGTCACCATACGAGGAGAACCGTCCTCCAGAGACCCCACGGCACCGGGCACCATGTAGCCCACGCAGTCAATGAGCCGAACAGAAAAGGCCGCGCCGTTTTCCATGGTAACCTCTACTGCGTCCTCTGGAACAAACTTAGGCTCGGCGGTCATTACAGTCCGGCCCGATCCGCTTTGGGGCAGCTCGTCGCGAGCGCGTTCCCTGCGGTATACGTTGTCGATGTTGGGAATGACCAGAGTCTCCATAAAGCGCTTAATGAAGGTGGACTTCCCTGTCCGGACCGGGCCTACCACGCCGATGTAGATATCCCCCTCGGTCCGCAGGGCAATGTCCTCATAGATCTGCCGCTGTTCCACTTGCGATTCCTCCTTCGGCCCTACGAGCCGGTCGTTTTCTCTACATGTCTATGGGGATAAGCTGTAAATTATACCACCAATATGGATTTAAAGCGGCCTGGAAAAATAAGTCCCTATAAGGAATATAAAAGGGGTTCCCCTGGACAACCAGGGGAACCCCGCTTCACCTCTTCCTCGGAATCAACAGCAGCTTATCCTCAGTGGTCTCGGTTTCCTCCAACTCATTGGCGCTGACGATATCGGAAATTGTAGTCCCATACGCTTTTGCGATATCCCAAAGCCGTTCCCCATGCTGCGCCATCCGGAGCACAATAGATGGCCGCTCCCCTTCCTCCGGCTGCACAGTTTCATTGACCTGAATCGCATCTACCGCACATACTTTTCGGGATGACAGCGCCATATACTGGAAGTCCACTGCTAGGCGCACCTCCAACCCGCCTGTAGTTGGGGTTGCGTAGACCTCCCCCGGACAATGGCACACACAGCTACAGGTACAGTTCTCCGGCAGTTCCATCGGACAGGTAACAGGTATTTTTCTGGTAACTGCGTATAAGCCCTCTTCCTCTGCTTGATACACCACAGTTACCGAAACCTCAGCTGTCAGAGTCAGCCGTTCTCCCTCCCGGTTCTGAACCACCGCGCCCACAGCCGCATATGCGTCGCATACCTCCTGAGCCAACACCCCAGTTTCCAAAATTTCTCTGGCCGTCTGGCTCTTGATACCTCGATCCAGCAGGTGGCACAGCGTAAAACTTTTTGTCTCCGCATTCAGGGTACACGAGGTTGCATAGACGTCAGAGAGCAGTGACATGCTCTGCCGTTCCCTCACCACCGCCTGTGCCAGCAGCCCCAGACTGACAGCTACAGTTCGTCCGTCTCCGCCTGACAGCGTACACTCAGCGTTTGTGAGGATGACCTCCACCGTACAATCGGCCTCTTCCCCAGCACCTGTGATCTCCATAATTTGAGAGAAGGGCAGCTCAAACTCAGCCGTGCAGAGCGTGCCGCCGGACCCACGGTACAACAGCCGCAGAGCAGCCTCGCCTTTGAAAATCAGCTTATTGCCGATTACCTTTGACTCCGTGCACAGCAATCCGATCCGGCTTTTCAGAAGCTCCTCCGCCTCGGGCCGGCTTGCCGAGATTGAGATATCGTCTGAAAATGTAAAGGGCTTTTCCTGTATAGATACTGTAAGATAAGTATCCTGCTGCTCCACCAGCTGCTCCACTCCGGCCTCGGCAGATGTGGTAACGCCACCGCACAGGTTTTCCGTCATCGGCGCAAAAACCTGCAGGCCCACTGCCAGGTTGACTCGTACCAGCACCTTCCGTGGATTCAGGCTCCGCGTCTCCGCAGCCTGAACCTGCGGAAGGGCTACAAGTGCACAAGCCCCTGTGATTCCTGCGCCGTCAGCAGAGCAGGTAAAGGGGATGGTCACCTCCAGCCGCCGCAGCCCTTCAGCTCCGTCGGGCAAATAGAGCACAGCAGCCCGGACTGTCCCGGATATCTCTGCGCGCCCCTCCTGGGCCTCTTTACCCTTCAGGCACACATTTCCTTCTGTGTCTACGATGCGCAGGATATCCGGACAGGCGTCCGGAACAATCATCTCCAAAGTCTCTTCATGATAGACCATGGTATCCAGCACATTCTCAAAGCCGTTCAATTGGGTCCGTTCCAGTTCCAGCTCCATAGCGTTCCACTCCTTGTACGGGCGTTATTTACTTGCTATGAAACTATATGTACAAGGGTGGAACGCTATGACTGCTTTCAGCGCAAGCCAAAAATTGTCTTTAGAATGCCTGCAAAGGCCTTAGGTGATTTGACCACGACAATCTTCATTGCTCGATGCCCTCCCTTTTTTGTCGGAGCCAGTTGCAGCCCTTGTATCCCAGGACCGCTCCCGCTCCCAGCGTGATAAGGCTGGCGGGAAACAGCAGCACCCCGATGGCGGCCGCGCAGCCCACCGCCACATAAACCGTCTGCTTGCTGGGTAATGGAATCAAAATAGCCGCCTCCCTTCCGATACCTGATCCAGTATACGGAGGAAGGCGGCGTATGGTGACAAATCAGGACAAGCTGTGACATCAGATCCGCTGACTGCGAACCACAAGCACCCGCCCAGATCGGACGGTAATCATACTCTCCTCTCCTGCCGGCTCATTGCTGACCGACAGGGTATCGCCCCGAAAGAGGCGGTGTTCTGTCAGGGGATATTTGACTCCGCGCAGGGTGACCCCCTCTATCTCCCGATCCAGAGGAATCAATGAGAGATACCGGTAAGCCGGGCGGTTGGGCAAAATCAACGTACCGCCTCCCCAGAACCGGACCTCATTGTCTCCGTCCAGCATCAGGGCGTCACCTCCCCGGCCGGCTATCCACTCCAGCAGAGCCAGGTTAGAGGCGGTGTGGTCCAAACGGCCGCCAATACATCCGGTCAGGAGCATCTGCCTGTACCCACGCCTCAGCGCCTCGTCGACGGCGGCCTGGAGATCAGTCATATCCTTTTCTGCGGGCAGAGTGACGGCTGGAACACCCTCCTCAGGCGCTCCGCCGGAGTCCCAGTCTCCGATCAGCAGATTGGGAGACAGTCCTGCAGTCCTGGCATTCTTCACACCGCCGTCGGCGCAAATCACAAAGGCAGGGCAACTCATATAGTCACCCAGGAAAGACCAGCTCTCAGCAGGAACTGATCCAAAAATAATCACTTCCGCTCCCATTCCGGCACCTCTTTTGCCTGCTGATACAGGCGTACGTAACTGGCGTGGCGGCTGGACGCAATTTTTCCTGCGGACAGGGCCTCCAACACCGCACAGCCTTTCTCCTTAATGTGGGCGCAGCCGGTAAAGCGGCACTGGCCCAGATAGGGGGCAAACTCCCGGAAGGTCTCCGAAAGTTCCTCGGGCCGGCGCAGCTCCATTTCCTCCGTATCAAAGGAGGAGAAGCCGGGCGTATCAGCCACCACCGCACCGTTTTTCAGCCGGAAGAGCTCCACATGCCGGGTGGTATGCCGCCCCCGGCCCAATTTGTCGCTGACTTCCCCCACCTGAAGGCCAAAGCCGGGTTCCAATGCGTTGAGAATACTGGACTTGCCTACGCCGGAATTGCCTGTAAAGGCAGATACCTTTCCAGCAATTTCACGGACCAATGCAGGCAATCCTTCTCCTGTTTCAGCACTAACCCGTAAGGTGCGGAATCCCGCGCTCTGATAGGTCTGATAGAGCGCCTCGGCCGCATCCAGATCACATTTATTGATACAGATGACGCAGTCGCAGCTCCGCCCCTCGGCAATGGAGACAACCCGGTCAATGAGAAATGGGTCGGTGACCGGAACGGCGCCGGAGGCGATGATGACCAGCTGATCAATATTGGCCACCGCCGGGCGCTGAAACTGGTTTTTTCGCGGCAGAATCTCATCTACCATGCCGGAACCGTCCTCCAGCCTGGTAAAGACGACCTGATCTCCCACCAGCGGAGAGAGATGCTGATGGCGCAGCTTGCCCCGGCCCCGGCAGGCGGTTACCACGCCGTCCCCGCCGTCCACATAGTAGAAGCCGCTGAGGGCCTTCATAATTCTCCCTTCCATATCAGGAGCTGAAATCTTCGGTATAGGTTTTAACCGCAACCTCGTCGATGTAGATGGTGACCTCCTGAATCCCTGTACCGCGGACGTTGGCATAGATGGCCAGCATGCTGGTCTCCACCGCCGGATTCTCATAGGCGCTGGCGTTATCCCCCACCTGGATGCGCACCGAAACCACATCCCGGCCATCTTGGGGCAGCTCCACCACTACCTGACGGTAGACCGGAACTACCGGCTGAGTATTGGGCGGCGGCGTGGGCGTCACCTCCGGGCTGGATGATACGTTGGGATCCGGAGATACATTGGGGCTGGGCGAGGGCTCAGGATCCTGTTTGTCCGGATCCTGTCCCAGGCTCACACGGAAACTTACACTGGTCCCCTCGGGCACCTCGGAAGAAATGGGAACGCTCTGGTAGCAGATCTTCCCCTCGGCTACTTCATCACTATACTCTTCTCCTGTAACGCCGCCGTAGGTAAGCTTGAGCTCCTCACACCTCTTCTGCGCCTGTTCCGGAGTCATGTCCAGGAAGGAAATTACCATCACGCTGGTCACCTTTGGTCCTGAGCTCACCGTCAAAGTCACCGTATCTCCCTCCTGGTAGGGCGTACCTGCCTCCGGGCTCTGAGAAATGACATGCTCTGCCGTAATATCGTCGTGGTTCACTTTTTCCACTACGACCTCCAGGCCCAGATCCTCAAGTTGAGCTTCGGCAACCCGCCACTCCTTGTTGTATACATCGGGCAGCGTCTGCGTCTGTGTCTGAGAGCCCGTGCTGACTGTGACGGTAATGGTGCCGCCGGCGCGCATCGCCTCTCCAGCACCGGGTGTCTGGTCCATAATCTCGCCTGCTTTGTATACATCGCTGGGCGCGGAGTCCCCCTCCTGAATGGTTAAACTGTTCTCCGTCACTTCAGTCTGGGCCCGGGCGGTATCCACAGTCATTCCCAGCAGACTGGGCGCCTGGATATCCGCAGCTCCGCCTATCATATCGCTGAGGGAAGCCCAGAGAAAATAGCCTATGGCAGCGACAAAAATCACAATTGCACATGCCGCCAGTATGACGGGCAGCCTGCTCCGTACACCTCCCCGGCGCTCCTCCTCATACCCATCCTCATCATCATATTCCTCTCTGCGCCGCCGGCGTGTGGGCTCATCCCCGCGGGCCGTATGCGCAGGCTGGGACCGCACGGTGTGAGGCGTGTTGGCCCCCAACACCTGAGTGGGCTCATCCCCCTCTCCCACCAGGAGATCGGCGGGCGTAAAGTCAAAGTTGATGTTGGGATTTTTCCGAAATTCCTCCAAATCGGCCAGCATGGCGTCGGCCGAGATATACCTCTGGTTCACGTCGGAGGCCATCGCTTTCATGGTAATGGCCTCCAGCGCCTCGGGAATATCCGGGTCAATCTCGCGGGGCGACAGGGGGATTGAGTTGATGTGCTGAATGGCTACGGATACCGGGGACTCCCCTTCGAAGGGCAGGCGGCCGGTGATCATTTCGTAGAGCACAACGCCGGCGGAATAGATGTCGCTCCGGGCGTCAATATGGCTGCCGCGCGCCTGTTCCGGTGAGATATAGTGGACTGAGCCCAGCGCTTCCTGAGTCAGAGTGGCCTGAGCGGCAGAGGTAAGGCGGGCAATCCCAAAGTCTGCCACCTTCAGGCTGCCGTCCCGCAGCACCATCATGTTATGGGGCTTGATATCCCGGTGGATGATACCGCGGCTGTGGGCATGGGAGAGCGCTTTCATAATCTGAGTGATGAAATGGAGTGCCTCCCGCCAGGCGAGCTTGTTCCCCTTCTTTTGCATATACTGCTTAAGCGTAATGCCGTCGATCAGTTCCATGACAATGTAGTCCAGTTCACTGGACTTGGATACATCGTAGACCGCCACAATATTGGGGTGGGACAGCATGGCTACGGCCTGGGACTCGTCGTGAAAACGGCGGCGGAATTCCGCGTCCTGCGCCAAATCCTCCTTGAGGATTTTAACGGCCACCAGACGGTTCAGGCGGTGGCACCGCGCCTTGTATACCACGGCCATGCCGCCGGTGCCGATGCGCTCCAGGATTTCATATCGATTGTCGAGTAGCTTCCCTATGTATTGATCCATAGTTCAGTACCCCCTTACAGGATTTCCAATAGAACAACAGTAACGTTGTCCGGCGCACCCCGGGACATGGCGATGTCCATCAGACGCTGGCAGCAGTTCTCCGCCGGGCCGCCGTGGAGGATTTCATAGAGCATTTCCTGATCCGTGACCACATTGGACAGCCCGTCGGAGCAGAGCAGCAAATACTCTCCCTGCACAAGCTCTTTTTCATACAAATCTGCCCGTACATGGGGTTCAGACCCCAGAGCCCGGGTAATCAAATTTTTCCTGGGATGGTTGCGGGCCTCTTCCGGCGAGAGTTCTCCCCGGAGCACCATGTCCTCCACCACGGAGTGATCCCGGGTGAGTTTGGAAATCCCAGTCTCTCCTACATGATAAGCCCGGCTGTCTCCGATATTGAGAAGATGAGCCGTTCTTCCGCTCACCAGAGCTGCCACCATGGTGGTCCCCATCCCCCGGCAGTCCGGGTCGGCGCAGGCCCGCTGGTAAACCGCGCTGTTAGCCGCTTCAGCCGCCTCTCTCAATAGCAGCGCCGCATCCTCCGGAGCCGCCTTTCGCAAGCTGTCCAGGATATCGGAAAAGGTCTCCACAGCCAGCAGACTGGCCACATTGCCCGCCCGTGCGCCTCCCATGCCGTCACACACGACGCCCACAGCCAAATTGCTGTCATAGCGCTGTAAGTAGTATCCATCCTGATTCTGTTGTCTTACGGCACCCTTGTCTGTGATGCCCCATGCGTTTATCATAAGCCCTTGCCTCTTTTCCGCCCTTGACGGTATGTCTTACTCTATCTCTGTCTTTAATTGCTTGCGGCGAAGCTGGCCACAGGATGCGTCAATGTCGCCTCCCAGCTTCCGCCGCACTGTGGCGGTAACCCCCTGGCGGGCCAGCCTCTCCTGAAATTCAGCCACCTTCCGGCTCGGCTTTAAGGGGCTCTCCGCGACATGGTTCAATGGAATCAGATTCACATGCCCCGGCGTGCCCCTCAGGCGCTCTGCCAGCAGATCTGCCTGCCAGTCCCGATCGGTCACCCCTTCAATCATAGCATACTCATAGGAGATTCGCCTGCCAGTCTGCTCAAAATACCGCCGGCAGGTCTCGAAGAGCTTCTCCACTCCCACGCTCCGGTTGACAGGCATAATCTGCGAACGGGTCTCGTCATCCGGAGCATGAAGAGAGACCGATAACGTTAATTGTAACCGATGTTCCGCCAGTTTGTCAATTTTTTCAACGAGGCCGCAGGTGGACAGCGAAATATGACGCATCCCAATGTTCAGTCCCTCCGGGCTGTTTACCAGCTCCAGGAAGCGGAGTACATTGTTCAGGTTGTCCAGCGGCTCTCCAATCCCCATGAGTACAATGTTGGAGACAGGAAACCCGGCATCCAGCTGGGTGAACAGCACCTGATCCAGCATTTCAGCAGGGGTCAGATCCCGTACCTTTCCCCCAAGGGTAGATGCGCAGAATGCACAGCCCATTCTGCATCCCACCTGTGAGGAGATGCAGACAGTATTCCCATGATGATAGCGCATCAAAACGGTTTCGATGCAGTTTCCGTCTTTTAGACGCCATAAGTATTTGATGGTTCCGTCCTGGGCAGAGACTTGTTTTTGTTCCACACAGGGGGCGGAAATCGCGCAGGAGGCCGATAACTTTTCCCGCAGTTCCTTGGAGAGGTTGGTCATCCCGTCAAAAGAGACGGCTCCGCGGTGGAGCCATTGAAAAACCTGCTTGGCCCGAAACGAGGGCTCTCCCAGTTCCTTGAGAAAAACGGTCATTTCAGACAAGTTCATGGATTTGATATCGGTCATGTCAATCCTTTCCGCCTCAGCTTGGCAAAGAAAAAGCCGTCGGTGTCATGGATATGGGGCCAGAGGGTAAGCATGCCCGTGTCGACCCAGCCAATGGGGTCCGGCAGTTGAAATCCCTCAGCTGTAAAATTAGAATGTCTGCTAAGAAAGGACTCGGCTACAGCGCGATTTTCCCGCTCCAACAGGGTACAGGTGGCATAGAGCAGAACACCTCCAGGCTTCACATACTGTGCCACATTATCCAGAATTGCGCTTTGCACAGCGGGCAGATGTTTCAGAGGCTCCGGATCTTTATAGCGGATGTCGGGCTTTTTGCGGATAATGCCCAGTCCAGAACAGGGAACATCTGCGATAACCAGATCAAAACTGTCAAGCAGATGATCTTGACACACCTTCCCATCCATGACCTCAGCCATAATGGAGGTAAATCCAAGCCGGGCGGCCCCCGCCTCAATGAGCGCTTTTTTATGTGCATGAATATCGCAGGACAGGATATCCCCTTTGTCCCCCATGGCAACGGCGGCGGCAAAGGACTTTCCGCCAGGGGCGGCGCAGGCGTCCAATACCCTCATACCGGGTTCAGGCCCGGCTGCCAGCACAGCCAGCCTGGCCGCCGGATCCTGTACATAAAAGAGCCCGTCACGAAAAGCTGGCAGCTGCTCCAAATCTCCTGTGCCGGACAACAGCACACATCCGGGCAGCCAGGGGTGACGCTCCACTGTTACTCCCTGGCTGCTCAACCGTGCTGTCAACTCCTCCTCCGTCGTACGGCAGAGATTCACCTGGGCGGCAGTAGGCGGTTGGCCATTATCGGCTGCAAGCAGAGCCTCCGCTCCCTCTTGGCCCAGCATTTGTATCCACTCATTTGTAATCCAGGCCGGGTGGCTGTACCGGATGGACAAGTCATCGGGCTCCGGCAACTCCTCACCCGCCCGGGACAGGCTGCGCAGCACCCCGTTCACCAGTCCTGCGGCCCTGGGATTTTTTGCATACCTACGGGCCAGATTTACAGACTCATTCACAGCAGCGCTGTGTGGAATCCGGGTAAGGAACCGCATCTGGTAGACCCCAAGGCGGAGCGCTTGAAGAACTTTATTCTCCAGTTTTTCCAGCTTTATATCACAAAAACGCCCGATTAAATCATCCAGATAGAGCTTATTCTGCAGGACACCAAAGCACAGACGGGTACATAATGCAGCATCCCGGCTATCCATTCCGGCATCCCGAATTGCCTTTTTTAGAAAGCCGTCCGACCAAGCGCCCTGCTTCTCAC
>ERZ825896.4584-NODE-4584-length-10407-cov-2.481646_pt1 | contig 10407 bp, 8 predicted proteins | sample MGYA00519858_ERZ825896 | MGnify/ENA primary metagenome ERZ825896 (study PRJEB31778, sample SAMEA3449214) | human gut metagenome | biome: human gut; feature: human-associated habitat; material: faeces | place: United Kingdom | collected 2010/2012 ... | reverse complement strand
TCAGTACAATGGACCAGTTTTTTCTATTTTTTACCGGAATTTGCTGTTCTACATAACCAATGTATGAAATCACTAAGATATCATTATCCGAAGGTACTTCCAAACTAAAGTTACCTTCCATATCCGTGATCGTACCGACTGTTGTACCTTTAATAAAGACATTGGCTCCGATTACCGACAAGCCACTTTCATCGGTTACCGCCCCTTTGACCAGTTTACCGGATTGCTGGGATACTGCGGCTTGTGTTTGTGAGTGTTTCGTCAAAACAACATATCCGTCATCAAAAACAAATGACACGCCGGTTCCATCGAATATTCTGTTCAGACAGTCGCCGACTGTGTTATTCCCTTTCTTTAAAGAAACCGTTCTGTTTGCGTCAATCTCTCCTTTATTATAAACAAACATATAACCGGTTTCCTTTTCAACCTGTTTGATAAAGTCTCCGATCGTCATACGAGTGTTTGCAATATTTACTTTTGCCGTCTGCGAACTTAAATCCGACGCATAAGATGCAAAAATGCAGACAAACAGTAATAATGTAGAAATTCTCATAATATTTAAAAACTTCTTTAAATGTTTTCTTTGATACAAAAAGATTGACAAAGCATATTTTTCCATACCTTTGTAAAATTAAATGTTTAATACTTTTTTTCGACTAAGAGTGTTAGATGTATAGCAGACAGGTGTTCCAGCACCTGTCTGCTTTTTTATATAAAAAAGGCTTCTTATTTCTTTTAAATCATAGGCATCTTATTTTAAGGTTACACATATTTTCAGATTCTATTAAGTTAAACCCATCAGATCAAAAACGCCACTATAACCGGCAACAAATTAAACGTAATTTAACAAACAAGCCATATTTCCAGCGTTTAACTTTGATCACTCGCCGATCTTCTTCATGACTTTGTTTTGCATTACACAAGTATTGTTAAGGTCATACGAATGGCCGTCATAGACAATGCCACGACTCTGTAACAGATATTTTCGATATCAGAGTATTTATTGTAAAACAATCAGATTACGTTCATCATCCTTCGTATAAGTGAACGGATATACTATCTGTAATTTCCGCAAAACGCTTTCCACTCCATCCCTTTGTCTGAATTTTCCGGTATAACGGTAGTTACCCAGTTTCGTGTTTTTCACAACAATCGACACATCATAAAACAACTCCAGTTTCTTAATAATATCTGTTAACGACATATCATCAAAAACAAATACGCCCTCTCTCCACGACAGAAAATCGGTATTCTCAAATAAGGCAACTTCCGATGAAGAATCCGACACTATAATTTGCTGTTGCGGACGTAGTGAAAAAGTACCATTCCGGTCGTTTGCACAAGAAATGGAAACCGCTCCCTCAACCAAAGAGGTAACAAAATACTTTTCCGCCTCATAAGCGCTCACATTGAATTTTGTTCCGGTTACCTGTATATCCATTTTGCTTGTCTTGACAACAAAAGGTTTCTCCTTATTCTTTTCTACCTCGAAAAAAGCCTCTCCTTGCAGTTCAACCTCCCGTTGCTTCAAATCAAAACGTTCCGGATAGCGCAATGTTGAATTGGCATTCAACCAAACTTCCGTACCGTCGGCCAGCAATACCCTGGCACGCTGACCGGGCGGGGTTGAAAACTCCTGGTAACGGGCAAGTTCTTCGCCTCTTCCTCCCATATTTGTCAATAATAAATAAGTTGACAAAACAGAGAACACCATAATAGCCGCATAACCTGCTATTCTTCGCATATTAAATAAGAACGTGCGTTTTTTCCTCAAATGAACAAACGACTGGTATTGCATATCAGAAGCAGGATGCTCCTCCCGGACCATAGAAACAAGTGCCGACAGATTTTGTATATCGGCTGCTTCTTTCTTTAGTTCTGTATTTTCTTTTAATAACAGAAAAAGAGTTTGCTTTTCTTCTGATGAAATATCTCCTGTCAAATATTTAGATAACAGATCATGCATATTTTCTTCCATTTATAAAGTTAAACCCTTACCGGGAGACAGACCACTATAAAGCAGTCCAAAATAAACATTAATTAACCAAGAACAAAAGCAAGGGCAAGTAATCTTTCAGTTCTACACGTAGCTTTTTCAATGCTGTAACAATATGGTTTTCAACTGTATTTACAGATATTCCTAACTCTTCTGATATTTCTTTATACTTTAATCCCTCGATACGGCTTTTTATAAACACCTCCCGGCAACGTTCCGGCAATGTATCCAAAGCCCGCTGAATGATCTCCTGCAACTCCTTTTCCGAATGATATGAATACTCCATCGATTCCAAAGCATATAGTTTGAAACCCAATTCTTCTTTCATCTGAGCATTATATTCCTCTTCTATAAGTTTATGTCTCAGGAAATTCAGGCATCTGTTTTTAACCAGGGTAAACAAATAGGTAGTAAGTGTACAGGACAATTCAAGTTCATCTTTTTTCTCCCAAAGTACCAAAAAGACATCCTGCACTATATTTTCCACATCCTCATTTGCCGATATGTAATTCTTAGCAAATGCAAACATCTTCGGATAGTACAGCTTATATATTTTTTCAAATGTATCTTGGGGATAAACCATATCTAATTCTGCAAATTCTATACTTTAGCAAAAGTAACATATTATTCTAACTTTTAAACAATCGGGCAAGATTTATCACTTTTCTTTCCATTCCCATATGAATTTCAGGAACACTTTGTCAACACAACCTAGTCACTTTACTGATTGTTTCCCACTGCAATGGGGATTATTCCCCTTTGTAGTGGGGATTGTTCCCCACGTAATAAAAAAATATGGGGAATTTAAACTGGGAAAAGAAACACAGATGATAGAAGTTACGGGGCAAAAACAACCGGGACAAACACCTTAGCCGTATCCACCTGCCAGTCCGGTCCTTTTTCAATCAGGCGGAGGGCTTCCTTATCGGCCGATTCACACAGGCTTTGTTTTACTTTCAAATCGACAGGGCGTCCTTTTTCATTGATATGGAATTCAACAACGACTGTTCCGCTCACTCCTTTGCAAAGGGAATCCTGCGGATGGATAAGTTCCTTTTTCAGATATTCGCGATAGGCTTCTTCGCCGATTACCGGCTGAGGTATATGCCGGGGCATCGAACGGGTTAAGGCCTTAGCTGCTACGGGAGCTTCCTCTTCCGCAACTATATCGGCTACAGCGACATCTTCACAAGGTGCGGAATAAACTGCTACCTGGGCTACAGAGGTTTCTGCAACAACAGGAGCCGGTGACTGAGGGGTGCCTTCAGAGACCTTCGCTTTGGTCTCCCCTGCTCCCGATGCGCTTTCCTGTTCTTGTATGGAGTCGGCTGCAATACCCGCCAACGGTACTTGTTGCAACGGAGCCACCTGTTCCTCCATAACAACCGCCAGCGGTGACTGTGCCGGCATACCTAATTGTCTGTTCAGCCAGAAATAACTACCGAAACCTAAACAAATCAACAGGCTGGCGGCAATACTCCATTTCGTTATGCTGTTGCGAGACGAACGGGTACGAAGGGAAATACGGCGACGCATTTCTTCAATACTTTCCACATGATTGCCCTTGACGGCCTGGAAACCGTCGAGCGCATCCGACAGGAAAGGGTCTTTCATCGCTTCCTTTTCCAAGCGATGGGCATCCTTGCCTTTTCGTGGACCTTGTATGTATTGCATCAGATTGTTCATTGCGCCATTCTCTTTTCTATGCAACTTTTCAGATTGCGTTTGCCATTCTGAATATAACTTTTTACACTTTTCAGCTGATATCCGGTCTGTTCCATGATATCAGCGTACGACATTTCTTCCATAAAGAAAGAGAGGATACAACGCTGCTGCGGTTCGGGCAGTTTCTCCATGCAATGTTTGAGGGCTGCCGTACGAGCATCGTCGCTTGTTTCTTCCTTATCTAATAGATGCAACAAATCGTAAGATTCCACAAACTGCCGGTCAAAATCGGTTGCAATCTCAGGATTTTCTTTTCGCAATAACTGAAAACAATGATTCTTCGCCACACTGTAAATCCAGGTTCTGAACTCCCGTATCTCGTAACGTGACAGTTTAGGCAACAGGTCTTCAAACAATTGCATCACAGCATCCTGTGCCGCCTCCTCTTCCTGCAAGTATTTCAGACACAAACCGTAAATCAACGGGATATAGCGGTTATACAATTCACCGAAATAATCGTTTTTCCCGGTTTCCTTATATAATCGCACCAACTCACTGTCGGAATAACTTGATATGTTACGTCTGAAAAATAGCAATTTGTCCCTGTTTTTTCTACAAATATAAACTTTAAATCTAAATGATTACAATAAAAGCAAAAATCCCGATTATCTACACCCGACTTAATTATTACGACGATATTCAGTCGGTGTCATCCCGTAACTCTGTTTAAAAGCCGTACTAAAATAACGAGCGCTGGAAAAACCGGCACGATCTGCAACCTCCTGAATACTCATTTCTTTATGAGAGGAAAGCAGGCGGGTTGCCTCGACCATCCGGAACCTGATCACATAATCGCCAATTGAAATATCCGACAAATGGCAAAACTTGCTGTAAAGCGTCGTACGGCTCATAGCCATCCCTGAAGCAATAAAAGCTACATTCAAATCCGGATTAGTCAGATTCTCACGAATCAACGTATTCAATTTTTGCATAAACTGTTCATCCGCATTACTTACAGCATCCTCTTTAGGAGAGAACAGACAACCGGATTCCCGATAACGTGCACGAAGCTGATCGCGTTGTTTCAATATATTCTGCAAAATTACTAACAAAGAATCTACATCAAACGGCTTTGCCAGGTATATATCCGCACCAGACTTATACCCTTCGAGCGAACTCGTCTGATCTGCTCGGGCTGTAAGTAAAACGACAGGTATATGACTAACTGTCACATCGTTTTTGATCCGGCGACACAGTTCATAGCCATCTGTCCGAGGCATCATCACATCACTCACTATAATATCCGGCTGATATTGCCCCAAAAGTTCCCATGCTTCTTCTCCGTCTGCTGCCACATAAATTTCTTTAAACTCAGCCTGCAAAACACCGGACAGATAGTTGCGTAAATCTGTTTCATCTTCGGCCACTAGTAAGGTGTATTTCGCAAGCGATATATCGGCTTGCCCTACCCCAGCATTCTCTGCCGTCACACCGGCATTCTCCAGACCAAAACCGACTACCTCACTCGACTCTCCCGAGACAGAGGCCTGTTCCAGCGGCAGATCGAAATAGAAAGTCGCACCACCGTCTTCATTATTATAAGCCCCAATATTACCTCCATGCAACTCCACTAATTTACGAGCATAAGCCAATCCGATTCCACTACCTTTACGATCATGGTCACCTTGATAAAAACGGGAAAAAAGACGGTCCATATCCACATGTCCCAATCCAATACCTTGGTCAGCAAGAGAAATACGCACATTTGTTCCTATGCGTTCTGTACAAATAACTAATAGAGTATTCGGTTCGCTGAACTTCATCGCGTTTATCAATAAGTTAGATAAAACGACACGACATTTAGCAGCATCGAAGGGGACTTTCTCCACTGAAGTATCCAACTTGAATTCCAGGCAAATTCCACGAGCTTCAAATTCCGGAATGAAATCATCTGTTACCGACCCTATCCAATCATTGAGATTGTAAAAACAGATATCCATGACATCACCGTTCGTGTCCGATTTTTGGGCATCGAGCACCATATCTACTATTTCCCGCATCCGGCTGGTCTGCAACAACAAGCCGTTCAATTGGCGATACACATCTTCATCCGTCACTTTTCCGGATTTCAACAAACGTTTAAGTGGGGCATAAATCAAGGTCAGTGGCGTACGCAGTTCATGACTGATATTAACCATAAAGCGAACTTTCTCCTCATAGAACTTACGCTCATGCTCTTTCATCGCCCAAGCAAGTTCGCGCTCCTTCTTCTCCATTATCAAACGGATACCCCATCCGGTTATTATCAGAACTACGACAATCATTAATGCTATATACCATACCCGCTGCCACAAAGGAGGAACCACATTAACGGTTAATAATTTCAATGGTACACTCCAATCTCCGTTCCTCTTCCCATACGAAACCCATAATTCATAATTACCAGGTAAGAGCCGGAAACGAAAATGCATGGCTGGAAGTCTCCAATAGTTCCTCACGATCCCCCTTAATGGCAAAACGGAACAATTTTTTCCGCATCAAATCCTTCTCTTTTACGATGACACTCAGTCCCAGAGAAGCATAATCCCATGGGATGGAAATGACTTGTTCTCCAAATATGCCGTCCGGATGAATTGGCGAACCATCCAAAGCCAGATTGATCAGACTGACGGAAAAATCTTCTTCCTTTTGGAATTCCTGATCAGGTCGTATTCTTACAACTCCATCCACACCTGCAATATAAATATCTCCGGAAGAGGTTTTTAAAGCCGGCAGCGGTAAAAACTCACGTGTAAAAACACCATCGGATTCTCCGAAAACGATCACACGTTCCTCCTGAGAAACATACGCATATAACCCTTCATGAGTACTCACCCAAAGACGATCATAAGTATCGAAAGCTAAAGACGTAATCCCGATAAAACGCTTCGTATCAACAGTATCTATCTTTTGTGTAGTGCGGTCATATACATATAATCCGGAAGAAGTCCCCAACCAGAAACGTTTATTTTTATCTTGTTTTACCGAAATAATTGTTCCGAATTCTTCCTTTGTCACGAATAGCGGACGTAACTGTTTATGCGGAAAGTCCAACACATATATAGCCTTAGAAGAACTTATGTAACACGAATCGCCAGAAACAAAACAAGGAGCTAAAAAATTATGAGGTATCATATCTTCCGGCAAAGATTCGAATTGTTGTTTTTTTGTGTCATACACACAAAAATAATTATCTGTTAAAAGGTAAAAACGATTTTCATCCACACGATACAAACGAACCGCATTCCCTAGCAGAAATAAATCATTTCGAACATTCCCCCAGTTTAACCGAAACTCCCGGCATTCTCCGGTCGTTTTATTAAAAAGACAAAGGCCGACACCAAATAAAGACAACAACAATTCCGAGTCACTATAGGGCATAATGGAAACAATTTTCATATCCGATGTTTTAGGATATTTCTGAAACATTTCCTTTGCCGGATCAAACAAATTAAGACCACCACCATCTGTTCCCATCCAGATTTTCCCGTCCGTATCTTCATACATGGAAGTAACCGACTGGAAACTTAATCCATAAGACACCCCGGGAGGAGCATCCCGATAGGTAGTCATAAAAACGGGTTTGATTCCTATCAGTCCCCCCCGGATACTACCAGCCCATATGTTATCTTCATCATCAATGTAAAGACTGGCAAAAGAATTTACCGGAAGAGAGTGATGATCGCCAGGCAGATGCATGATAGCTTTCACAGACTTATTCTTGTAATTATAAATATTGATACCTCCTCCATCTGTCGCCAGCCAAAGTTCACCATCTTTTTCCCGCATATCCTGTACGATATTATGAGTCAACCTGTCTGGTGCTTCCAGATGTTCCAATAGCTCTCCGTCATAACTATAGCAATATACACCTTTATTATAAACTGCCACCCAAATCCTCTGCTGTGAATCCAGATACATGGAAGAAATATTCTTTTCTTGAATAAACGAGACCTGCTCTATCTCTCCGGTATCCAGATAATACCACCAAAGCCCACTTCCTAAAGAAGAAAACAAAACCCTCCTATCCTCTTTATTATACAAAAAAGCATAATTGGGTAATAAATCAGGTAACTGCCCCTTTTCCGGACATTTAAAAATCTTTTTTTCTGCATAGGAATAACAAAATCCCCCTTTCTTTCCTAAAAAATAGATTCCTTCCGGCATAAGAAAACAACAAGTTACAACCACCGGTTCACCATCTATTTTCTGACGTATAAATTTTTGGGTATCACGATCAAAATAAGCGAGTCCGCGACTGGTTCCAACCCAAATATGTCTTTCCGCATCTTCTTCCAGAAAAACGATGTCATTATAAGGGAGAGAATGCGGATTGTCTTTTTCCTCCTGATAAACCGTTACCTTTTCCCTGTCAAAACGATTTAACCCGAAGCGGGTACCGATCCATATAACGCCCCTGTCATCTACCAATACACACTTTACAGAAGACTGCGATAATCCGTCCTGTAAAGAAATCTGTTTAAAATAATATTTGGGGGTTGCACAAAGCCCCCCCGTTAAGAATATAAAAAACAATAATAGATTTAATTGTGAATACTTCCCTAATATTTGCATAACTATATATCACCCATTGTTCGACAAAAATACAAAATCGTCCGAAATACAATACCTGTATAGCATAAAAAAACGATTCCTGAATTTTCCTGAACGATATCGAACATAAGGAAATACCCCAAAAGCATAGATTTGCAACAGGTAAAATTAAACAAAAAGTGTACTATTAAAAGTTTTTTATGTTACTCAGAGTTGGTATATATTCTATTTTTTTGATTATGATGCTCGTTAAATGCATCTTACCGGATGAAAAGCCGGAAATCATTCCTTTACCTCAACAGAGTGTATTAGATAAAGGGGATTTTATATTCGATCCAACAACCCTTATTAGTGTCGAAAATGAAAAACAGGCTATGATTGCCCGAGAATTGACCGGTATATTTAATCAAGCAGCCGGATTCAGTCCTCAAATAGCGATACAAGAAAAACAGGCTGATATCATATTCCGTACAGACATGAGTTTGTCGGCAGAACATTATAAACTAAACATCAGTCCATCCTGTATTCTGGTAGAAGCTTCAGGAAACAAAGGATTTTTTTACGCGATACAAACTTTGCGCTTTCTGCTTCCTCCGGCAATAAACAGCCAAACACCGGTAAAAAACATTCAATGGAATGTTCCGGGAATGACTATACATGACGGTCCCCGATATAACAATCGGACAATAGTACTACACACACCTTTCAATCTCATCCCAAAGAATAATCTCGAACAATTGATCGATTGTATGGCCATGTTAAAAATAAATCGACTTCATTTTATACAAGAACCTTACGATAGAACACCGGAAATACAGCAGGGATTAGAAAACATGACTTCATATGCCCATTCTAAAAAGATTACGATTTCAAGCGGGATGACGCGATCAGATGGCATTATATCCAATCTTCCTTTCTATGTGGAACAAATCATCCGGAAATCCAATATCAGCGATTCAAAGGACGACAGAAAACTATTATTTAAACATTTAGCCTCTATTGCCGAAAAAAGCTGGTCAAATCCTCTAGAAACAGAAGGCAATAATAATTCCAAAAGAGTGGATATGCTCGCTTTATATATAGGAAGCAAGACTTTATAACGGTAGAAAAAAAATAATGCAAGAAAACCCTGCAAGAGTTCTCCCGAATACTTGCAGGGTAATTAAGGTCTATTTAAATTATGTTGAATATACTATTCCAAAGCCGGTGCACTTGCCTTTGTCGGCCAGTAAGGATTCTGATACAAATTAGACGTTTCCAATTTTGAATCAGGAGAAGCTAATGTCAACTCAAGAACAGAATATGGTGATAAGTAATAAGCTTTTCTCCACTGATATCCATCCCAAACTTCATTGTTTTCTTTGATTACACGGTATGGGCGGATGTATTTGCTGTCCTTTCTGTTTGAGATATTGGCATCCCCCTTGCCTTCAGCCTGTTCGATCAAGGCGGATTCGTCAGTCACGTTACCTTTCTCATCGACTTTCAAATAAGCTTCATCCTTATACATTTGCGTCCAGAAATTGACACCTTCAGGAATATATTTACCCATATTTTCAGGGAATAAGGCATCAAATGCTCTCCAACGGATCAAGTCGCCCTTTCTTCTTCCTTCGCCGATAAATTCACAACGACGTTCACGGCGAATGTTATACATAGTCGCATCCACTTTTTCGGAACCGGAATAAACTGCCCAGTCCGGTTCTTTTGAAAGATCGGTTGCTGCAATAGTCTTATTAAAATCAGGATCTACGAGCATACATTCATCAACAGTCACTACAGACATAAACTGCCCGCGCTTATGCATGCCGAGCGTCATATCGCCGTCCTTCACCTCATCGCCGAACGTATATTCCATTTTATTCCTGTATCCCGTTATCTGTGGACTGCCTTCTATCCCCAGATACTCACCGTATCTTATACCCTTGTCATTCAGCAGATCAAGTACCGTCTTTCCCTTGAGCTCCACCTGTTCCTCGTACTCGATGCCCTGGTAAAGACATCCGCCGCACACATCCTTATGCTTGCAAATTTCCATATATAAACCCTAATGTCACCTTTCTCAAAAGACCCGGCAGCACCGCGCATCTTACGTGTCCGGTCCGCCGGGTCTTTCATCCGTTACAATATAAAAAATCTTCAATAAATAAATT
>ERZ825896.4582-NODE-4582-length-10410-cov-3.411782_pt1 | contig 10410 bp, 9 predicted proteins | sample MGYA00519858_ERZ825896 | MGnify/ENA primary metagenome ERZ825896 (study PRJEB31778, sample SAMEA3449214) | human gut metagenome | biome: human gut; feature: human-associated habitat; material: faeces | place: United Kingdom | collected 2010/2012 ... | reverse complement strand
GAGGTCGTCAACCGTTCGGATGAACCGGCCGCGCTGAAGGGCTATGGGCTGACCAACGACCCGGACGAACCCCTCAAATGGCAGTTTCCGGAACGTACCCTGGCCCCGGGGGAAACCGTGCTGGTCTTCGCCTCGGACAAGGGGCACTCCGCCGATCCGGAAGAGCTCCACGCACCTTTTAAGATCAACCGGTCGAGCGACACCCTCTACCTCTCCACCCCCGCCGGTGTCCTGATCGATCAGGTGGAGGTCAATGGCCTCGCCGCGGACGCCGCACTCCTGCGGGATGCCGGCGGCGCCTGGTCGGTAGGCGAGCCCTCCCCCGGTTATCCCAATACCGAGGAAGGGATCCGCGCACACGCGCAGAGGGTGGACACCATCCGCCAAAGCGCGGTGCGGGTCTCAGAGGTCATGTCCCGCAACACGACGGTCGGTGCCATCGACCGCAGCGATTGGGTGGAGCTGCAGAATATCTCGGATGCTCCGGTCAGCCTCGCCGGCCTCTTTCTCTCCGACGATCCGGAGCTGCCCGGCCTTTTTCCCCTGCCCGACGTCACCCTGCAGCCGGGTGGGCGGGTGGTATTTTACTGCAACGAAGCCAACCTGCCGGATGCCCGGAACCGCCAGACCAATTTCCGCCTCAACGGCGACGGCGCCGTCTATCTGTATGACGCGGACGGGCGGCTCCTCGACGGGATTTCCTACACCGGCCTGCCTATGAACGTCAGCCGGGGCCGGATGGACACGGAACCCGGGCTCTTCTACTTTTCCTCCCCCACCCCCGGCGGAGCCAATACAGGTGGGCTGCGCCGCCTCTCCTCCGCCCCGGAGGCCGCGACCCCCGCGGGGGTGTACGCGGCGGGCCCGCTGGAGGTTTCTCTTCTCGGCGAGCATCTGTATTATACGCTGGACGGCACGGTGCCCACGTCGTCGAGCACTCCCTATACCGGCCCCATCACCCTGGATAAATCCGCATCCCTGCGGGCGGTTTCGCTCGAGCCAGGCGCGGTGCCGAGTGCCTGCTCTACCTTTTCCTATATTATAGGAGAGAACCATACCATGGACGTCGTCAGCGTCACCTCCGATCCCGACGGCCTGTTCAGTCACGACCGCGGGATCCTCGTCCTGGGCGGGGGTTCACCGGCCTATCCCCACAACGGAGCCAACTTTTTTCAGGATTGGGAGCGCTACGCTCACGTCGAGCTGCTTCCCAAAAATGGCCCTGGCGGGGAGGATCCCGGTTTTTCAGCCGATTGTGGCCTCAAAGTCTTCGGCGGTATGTCCCGGATCTATGAAAAGAAATCCTTAGCGCTCAATTTTCGGGATTGCTATGGAACATCCTCCCTCGACTATCCGGTCTTCGACAGCCGGGACTTCGGCGAGTATGATAACCTGATCCTGCGCACCTCGGGTCAAGACCGCCTCCTCACCGTGATGAAGGACGCGATGTTTACGAGCGTGCTCGACGACGCGGGGGTCGGCTTCGTCCAGGCATACCGGCCGGTCGTGATGTATTTGAACGGGGATTATTACGGCGTCCGCTATATCCGGGAACGGCTCAATGCCGATTATGTCGCCTCCCACTGCGGTGTGTCGGCCGACACCGTGGATCTCCTCCAGGGGAACCGGACCGTCAATGCGGGCAGCGACGCGGCCTATCTGGAGCTGCTCAACTTCGTCAAAACCCACGACATGGCCGATCCCGGCAATTATCGGTATGTCACCGAACGGATGAATGTACAGAGCTACTGCGACTACCTGATCAGCGAGGCCTATTGCGGCAATCAGGACAGCGGCAATATCCGTTTTTTCCGCTCCCCCGATTATGACGGCGGCCGCTTCCACTGGATCGTGTACGACGTGGACCTCGGTTTCCAGAACGCCGCGGTGCCTTATGGGTTTTATCACATCCTCAACCCGGACGGGACCGGCGCCGGAAATTCGCTGAGCACCGTCCTGGTCAACCGCCTGCTCAAAAATCCGGAATTCCGGGCCACCTTCATCGAACGGATGGCCTATCTGATGCAAAACGTGTTTACCACAGATAACCTGATCGCGCATATCGACCGCTTCGAGCAGATTCTGAAACCCGAGATCGGTCGGGATCTGGATAAATGGGGCGGCTCGTCCGGCAGTTGGTCCTCCCGGGTGGAGGGGCTGCGCACCTTTGTCCGGGGACGGCAGGCGACGCTTGAGAAGGAAGTGCGCACGAGCAGCCAGCTCCGCTCCATCCTCGCCTTGACCGACGAGGAAATCGCCGCGGTGTTCGGATAAAGGAGGGGTACCGATGGACGGCTTCCGTCACGAAGAAAAATTCTTTATCAGTACCGCCTCCGCCCGGATGCTCCAGGGGCGCCTGCGCGCGGCTTTGGGACGGGATGGCCACGCGGGGGAGGATGGACGCTATTTCATCCGCAGCCTCTATTTCGACGATTATCAGCAGAGCGGCCTCTTCGACAAGATCGAAGGCGTGGAAAAACGGGAGAAATACCGCATCCGCTTTTACGATATGGACGACCGCTACATCCGCCTCGAGCTCAAGCAGAAGCTCGGCTCCCTGACCCGGAAGCGCAGCGCGCCGCTGACCCGGGAACAGGCTGACGCCATCCTGGCGGGCGACACCTGGCCGCTGTGGGACAGCGACGACCCCCTGCTGCGGAATTTCTATCTCAAGGCCCGCACCCGTCTGCTCCGCCCCACCGTCATCGTCGATTATATGCGGGAGGCGTACGTGTTCCGGGATGTCCGCATCACATTGGACAGCGACCTGCACTCGGGACAGTACCGCACCGACTTGTTCAGCCCCGAGCCCTATACCCTGCCTGTGCTGCCGGGGGACCGGCTGGTGCTGGAGGTCAAGTACGACGATGCTCTGCCCTATGCCGTCCGGCAGCTGCTGCGGCCCCTGTCCGCTGCCCGATGCGCCATTTCCAAATATGAACTGTGCCGCGGCCTGCAGTGACCCGGCCGAAATAGAAGAGGAGGATCCCCCATGGGTTTTATGGACATGATCAAAAAGAGCGTACTCGAACAATTCCAAAGCGTGACGGTCGGCCAGATGGCGCTGTCGGTCGGCGTCGCCTTTCTGATGGGCATCTTCATCCTGCTGGTCTACCGCCAGACCTTCCGCGGGGTGCTCTACTCCAAGGGCTTCGCGATCTCCCTGGTCCTGCTCGCCATGGTCACCGCCCTGGTCATCCGCACCATCAGCTCCAATCTCGCTCTCTCCCTCGGTATGGTCGGCGCGCTGTCCATCGTCCGGTTCCGCACCGCGATCAAGGACCCGGTCGACACGGTGTTCATGTTCTGGGCCATCACCTGCGGCATCATGACGGGGGCCGGGCAGTATCTGGTCGGCGCCTTCGCCTGCTTCGGGGTGGGGCTGCTCTATTTTGTCATCTCCCTGTTCCACAAGAAGTTGCAAAGCCCCTATCTGCTGGTGCTGCGGTATGAGCCCGACAAAACCGCCAATATCGCCAAGGCCCTCAAAACCCTGCCCCGCCATCGGGTGAAATCCCGCACCATGACCCGGGACGGCACCACCATCGGCACCGAGGAGCTGTACGACGCCACCAAGACCCTGAACAGCAAGGTGGGCGACCTGCATTCCGGCGTGGGCGATTTGACAGCGGGTGCCGGTGATCTGTACACCGGACTGACCGACATCACCGCCCAGAACCAGCAGGCCGACCAGCTGTATCTGGGCTATGTGAAATCTCAGGCCGACAGCATTTATCTGGCCTATGTCACCACGCAGGCCGACGCCCTCTATGCACAGGTGGCGGCACAGGCCGTCCGTGAGCAGCTGATCCAGAGCGGATACAGTGAAGCGCAGGCGGACGCTTATCTGCAAACCGCCGACGGGCAGACGCTTGTTGCGCAGACAGTTTCCAATATGACCGAGGAGCAAAAGGCACAGATCCTCAACGCCGCCGTGGCCAAACTGACGGATGAACAGAAGAAGCAAATTCTGCAAGGTGCGGTCGCCTCTCTGACCGAGGAGCAGAAAGCGGAAATATATAACATGGATCGGGCGGAGTATCTGCGGTTCGCCGAGACTGTCCGTGAGCTTTTGAAGGAGGATGACGACCATGAAGAAAGCTGAGTTTCTGAACAAGCTCCGCGAGGAGCTGGAAAAGCGGAACGTCGCCGACGCGGCGGACATTCTGGAGGAATATGAACAGCACTTTGACCTAAAGCTGGCGGACGGCTTCTTTGAGGAGGAGATCGCCGCGCGGCTGGGCGACCCGGCCATACTGGCGGCACAGTTTGACGAGACGGAGCGCGCACCGCAAAAGGAAAGCGGCAGCAAGCCGCTGACCGTAATCGGCCTTGGGTTTGCCGATGTATTTGCAGGGCTGTTCTTCCTGCTGCTGGCGGGCTTCGGCATCGTGCTGGCCGCCGCAGCGCTGTCCTTCGGGGTGGCTGCGGTCTGCCTGCTGGGCGGGCTGAATATCCACGGACTGCTGCCCGCCATGCCCTACTGGTGCGGCGTGATTCTGGGGTTGAGTCTGCTGGCGCTTATGGCGCTGTTCGCGGTAGGCTGCGTCTACTACGGTGCGTTCCTGCAGCAGCTGATCCGCTTCTTCGGGCGCTTCCAGCACAACGCGATGGCCAACGCGTCCGGTTTGGCCGCGCTGCCGCCGCTGCCCATCAGCCCGCAGTTTTCCGCCAAAGCAGAGCGCCGCCTGCGCGTCGCTGATCTCACTGGCGCTGTTCGCCGCCTGTTTCGTTCTGTCCTATGTGGTGTGTGCCCTGTCCGCCGGAAGTCTCCAGTTCTGGCATGTATGGGGCTGGTTCGTGAATTGAGGTGACTTCCGTGCTTGGCATGAATGCTGTTGCGCTGGTGTTCTTCGGCTGCATCAATGTGGCGGCCGTGAAGCAGCTGCTCCCGCAAAGCGGGTGGGGCGGTGGCGCTGCCGGTGTATTACATTGCCCTGACGACGTTCGTGCTGCTGAAGATTCGCGGCTTCTTTCGCAAAAATCAAAAACAGTCCCGTAAATTCTCCACAAAAGCAACAAGAGGTATGGCCGAAGACCATACCTCTTGTTGTTTCCATTATTATTGTTCGGCGTAGCGGGCCAGGAAGTGGCGGGTACGCTCCTGCTTGGGATTGTCAATGACCTCCCGTGCAGGTCCCTGCTCCACGATGACGCCGCCATCCATGAAGATCACCTGATCGGCCACATCACGGGCAAAGGCCATCTCATGGGTCACGATGATCATGGTGGTATGCTGCTGGGCAAGGCCGCGAATGACCTTCAGCACCTCGCCGGTCAGCTCCGGGTCGAGTGCGGAGGTAGGCTCGTCAAAGCACAGGATATCCGGCTTCATGGCCAGCGCGCGGGCAATGGCCACGCGCTGCTGCTGTCCACCGGACAGCTGGTGGGGATAGTTCTCCATGCGGTCGGCAAGGCCCATCTTCTCCAGCAGCGCCCTGCCGTCAGCCAGAATGGCATCTTCGCTCTCGCCGGTCTTTTCCGTTTTCGCCATCAGCTTACGGGCCAGTGTCACGTTTTCCAGTGCCGTGTACTGAGGGAACAGGTTGAAGCTCTGGAACACCAGACCAAAATGCAGGCGTTTTTTACGAATGTCCGCCTCACGGCGGGTGTCAGGGTCGGCAGCGTCAAACAGCGTCTTGCCCCGAACGGAGATCACGCCCTGATCCGGCGTCTCCAGGAAATTCAGGCACCGCAGCAGCGTGGTTTTGCCGCTGCCGGATGAGCCGATGATGGAGAGGGCCTGTCCCTCCTCCAGCGAAAAACTGATATCCTTCAGCACAGAGGTGTCGCCAAAGTGCTTTTCAATGTGTTGTACGTCCAGAATCGCCATGGTGAAACCTCCTTATCTGAAGTAGCTGAGCTTGCGCTCGATGTAGTTGAACAGCAGCGTCAGAATGCCCACAAAGGCCAGATAGAACACCGCCGTATAGAACAGGGGCCAGATGATACCGGCGGACTTCATATAGGACTCACCGGCCTTGATCAGCTCTGTCACCGCGATGATACGGGCAAGGGATGTATCCTTTACCAGCGTAATGATCTCGTTGGACATAGGAGGCACGATGCGCTTCACCATTTGCAGCAGCGTCACCTTGAAGAAGATCTGGCTCTTGGTCATGCCCAGCACCTGACCGGCCTCCTGCTGCCCCACGGGGACGCCCTCGATGCCGCCCTTGTAGATGACGGCGAAATAGCAGGCGTAGTTGATGACAAAGGCCACCACACAGGCCGCCATGCGGCCATCAGAGAAATACGCCCAGATGTTATTATCGAACCACTTGCCGGGGCCATAGAAAATGATGATCAATTGCAGCATCAGGGGCGTGCCGCGAATGATCCACACGATCACGTTGAACAGCCAGCTCACCGGCTTGCACCGGCTGCGCAGAGCAAAGGCGATCAGCAGTCCCAGCGGCAAGGAAAACAGCAGCGTCAGGAAAAACAGCTTCAAAAGCTGCCCCATACCGCTCAGCAGGGAGAGGGTGACGGTCCAGAACATGGTAAAACTCCTTTAATGTATAGTGGGGGTCTATCGTATCTATCGAAAAAGTAACAGGATCAGCCGTATCAAAAGCCGCCCAAAGGCAGAGGACGCGTCACGCCCTCTGCCATGGGAAACTGTATTATAGCACACTTTTTGCCGTCTGGCAACTCACTTGGTGATGACAACCTGCGCGTTCTCGCAGTAAGCGTTGGTGCACTCCATGGCGGCGGTCACACCCTCGGTCAAGGTCATGCCGTTCCACACCACGTCGATGTTCTTGCTGTCCAGCTCGTTGACCTTCATGTCCCAGTCGATGACCACAAACTCAACCTCAACACCCAGTTTCTCGGCTACCAGCTTGGCCATGTCGGCATCGAAGCCGATCCACTCGCCGTTGTCATCCTTGTAATCCATAGGTGCAAACTCGGTGATACCCACCACCAGCTTGCCCTTGCCCTGAATGTAGGCCACATCGCTGTCGGACTCGGAAGCGGTGAACTCAGCAGCGGGCTGCTCCAGCAGAGCCTCCTGTACGCCATAGGTCTTGGCCAGCTCCAGCATGCTGCCATCGGCATAAGCCGCGGACATCACGCTGTTGATGTAGGAGGCCAGATCGCTGCCCTTGCGGCAGCCGGCGCCGTACAGCTCAGAGGTCAGCTTTTCATCGGTGACCTTCAGGTCGGGATAGCTGGTGCCCTCGCCCACCATGGCGCCAGCCATCAGCAGGTCGATGATGGCGGCATCGGAGGTGCCGGAGGACACTTCCATCAGCGCGTCAGCCTGGGAGCCCACAGAGGTGATCTTCCAGCCCTTTTCGTTGGCCACTTCCTCACCGGCGGAGCCGGCTTCCACGGCGTAGGTCACTTCAGCCGGGGTATCGCTGTTGTCGTCGCTTGCATCATTGTTGTTCGCATCGGGGGTCGCCTGATTACCGCAGGCGGCCAGGCTCAGCACCATAACCAGTGCCAGCAGCATTGCCAAAAACTTTTTCATGTTACTTTTCTCCTTTTTCGTTGGCATCCTTTGGGATGCCGTGTGTTGTTTTTAGTATGGTAATACTCTACCACTTTATCACGCTAATGTAAAGTGTCAGTGCTGACAAAAGTCGCCAAAATTTCAAGCCCTGATTGCATAAATCTGACAAAACCGGCGGGCACAGACCGTCAATACGGCCCTGCCGCGCCCTCCGTCACGTGCAGCGCCTCGGAAAAAACCAGCAGCGTCTCTCCGCATTTTTACCTGCATCTCCCCTTTTCCCTGTTGCGAAAAGCGGCAAAACGCGGTATGATAAACGGGAACATTTCCCCCATCAGGAGGTTTTTATGAAGATCATGGCCATTGACTACGGCGACGCCCACACCGGCGTGGCCATTTCCGACGCCACCGGTACGCTGGCGGGGTTCTCCACCGTCATCGACAGCCGCAAGGCCGACGTGGTGACGGCGGAAATCTGCCGTCTGGTGCAGGAGCACGGCGTGACGGAGCTGGTGCTGGGCTATCCCAAGAACATGGACGGCACGCTGGGGCCTCGCGCCGAGAAATGCGCCGCCTACGCCGATACGCTGCGGGAATCCACGGGACTGAACGTCACGTTGTGGGACGAGCGGCGCAGCACCGTGGAGGCCCACGCCATCCTGTTTCATAACGGCAAAAACGGCAAGCAGCGGAAGAAAACCGTGGACGCAGTAGCGGCTTCGCTGATGCTGGAGGGCTATCTGACCCGGAAACGACTGGAGAAGCAGACATGAGAGTACTGGTGATCGGCGGCGGAGCCGCCGGGATGATGGCGGCGCTGACGGCAGCGGAGAACGGCCACGCCGTGACGCTGCTGGAGCGGCAGGGGCGCGTAGGCCGCAAGCTGATGGCCACCGGAAACGGCCGGTGCAACCTGACCAACCACCACGTCTCCCCCGCCCACTATCACGGCGGCGAGGGGTTTTGCGACCATGCGCTGGCCGCCTTCGACGTGGGAAATACGCTGCTGTACTTTGCCGGACTGGGGCTGCTCACCACGGCAGAGGACAGCGGACGGGTATATCCCTTCAGCAACATGGCCGGCAGCGTGCTGGACGTGCTGCGGTTCGCGCTGGAAGACCACGGAATTGACCTGCATACCGCCTGTCCGGTAACAGGTATCCGCAAAAAAGGCAACATTTTTCTTGTTCGCACCGAATCCGGTGAAGAATTTACCGCCGACCGGGTGATCCTTGCGGCGGGCGGCGCGGCAGGCGGCAAGGTAGGCGGCGTCATGGACGGCTATCAGCTGGCAAAGGGGCTGGGGCATCACCGCACGGCGCTGTATCCCTCGCTGGTGCAGGTCAAGACCGATCCCACCTACCCCCGGGCCTTGAAGGGCGTGAAGGCCGAGACGGGCGTCACCATCCACCGAGGCGACGAGGTGCTGGCACAGAACCGGGGTGAGGTGCTGTTCACCGAGTACGGCGTCAGCGGCCCGGCGATTTTTGATATCTCCCGTTCCGTCGCCACTGGCGGCGAGGGGCTGACGGTGACGCTGGATCTGCTGCCGGACTGGGAGCAGCAGGAGGTGCTGGACTGGCTGCGGCAGCGGCGCGACAATGCAGGAAGCCGTGAGGCGGGCACGCTGCTGACCGGAGCCCTCCACAGCCGTCTGGGCCAGATGATATGCAAAGCAGCCGGCTTTACCAACCAGAGCGCCGCCAATCTCAGCGACGGCGACCTGCGGCGGATTGCGGCACGGACAAAGGACTTTGCGCTGCCCATCACCGGCGTGTGCGGCTTCGATCAGGCACAGGTGACGGCGGGCGGCCTGCGGTGCGACGAGTTTGATCCCCGCACCATGGAAAGCCGTCTCGTGCCGGGTTTTTACGCCTGCGGCGAGGTGCTGGATATTGACGGCGACTGCGGCGGGTATAATCTGCAATGGGCGTGGAGCAGCGGGAGAGCTGCCGGGCTGAGCATTTGATATCTTCCATTAGGAAAGCACAAAAACAGGAGATGCGATGCATCTCCTGTTTTTTATGTGCTTGTAAGAAACTTACTTCAGCTCGACCTTGCCGCCGACTTCCTCGACCTGCTTCTTCAGAGCCTCGGCGTCGTCCTTGGACAGACCTTCCTTCATGGTGGTGGGAGCGCCCTCGACAGCAGCCTTGGCCTCGGCCAGACCCAGACCCATGACCTCGCGGATGACCTTGATGACCTTGATCTTCTGAGCGGCGTCGAAACCGGTCAGAACCACATCGAACTCGGTCTTCTCCTCAGCAGCGGGAGCAGCAGCGCCAGCAGCGGGAGCAGCCATAGCGGCAGCGGAAACACCGAAAACTTCCTCCAGAGCGTGAACCAGCTCGCTGAGCTCCAGAACAGTCAGACCCTTGATCTCTTCGATCATAGCAGTAACTTTCTCAGACATTGTAATAGCCTCCTGTTGTTAGAATAATGTTTTTGTTAAGTGTAGGGGGATGCTTACTCAGCGGCAGCCTCGGCGGGCGCGCCCTGCTTCTCGGCGATCTGCTTGATGACGCAGGCCAGAGCAGAGATGGGCGCCAGCATGGTGCCAAGCACCTGAGCCTGCAGAACAGGCAGCGCGGGGATGGAAGCCAGAGCATTGACGGTTTCCATGGAAACGACCTTGCCTTCCATGAAGCCGCCCTTGATCTCGAACTTGCCATTGAGCTTCTTTGCGAATTCAGCAATGACACGGGCGGGAGCCACGGGATCGCTGGCGCAGATGGCCAGAGACGTGGTGCCGTTGAGCTGATCATCCAGCTCGTTCAGACCGCAGTTGTTGAATGCAAAGCGCAGCAGGGTGTTCTTCACAACCGCATAATCCACGCCGCCCTCGCGGCACTCCTTACGCAGCGCGGTGTCTTCCTCAACGGTGATACCCTTGTAGTCGACAATCACGCCCGAAGTCGCCTTCTGGATCTTCTCGGTCAGCTCAGCCA
>ERZ825896.4581-NODE-4581-length-10411-cov-3.323291_pt1 | contig 10411 bp, 8 predicted proteins | sample MGYA00519858_ERZ825896 | MGnify/ENA primary metagenome ERZ825896 (study PRJEB31778, sample SAMEA3449214) | human gut metagenome | biome: human gut; feature: human-associated habitat; material: faeces | place: United Kingdom | collected 2010/2012 ... | reverse complement strand
GGAGCCTCCGCCATCGTTCCCGGCGCCGGCGACTGGATTGGCCTTATCCTTATCTCATTCGTCCTCCCTGCCGTTCTCTGTGCTCTGCTGGGCCGTCTGTTCCGCCGGAAGGGTTGGATTAAAGAGGGGGACCTCACCCTGGGTTGAGCGGCTGTATGGGCAGCACCTTTCGATCGGCCCCCACATTTTTCTTTCATCGCACCCAATGCTTTGAACACTACTGCGGGGGCCGTCCGGTTGGATGGCCCCCGCAGCTTTCCTGTTGTGCTATGGCCGCAGCAGAAGAGAGACCCCACAGATCTCGATGCGGTCCAGGGTATCCACATCCATCAGGGTACCAAACCGGCGGAACAGGTGGAGATAGCCCTCCTCGGTGGGGTCGCTGCCGCCGCTGCACCCACTCCCTGCCAGCCCTTCCGTCATGGGGATGGCGGTGCCGTCCACGGTGTAGAGGGTAATGTCCTGATATTCTACGCAGCCGTACCAGCCGTCAGGGGCATTTCTAGGTACCCAACTGTGATGGCCCTTCAGCGCATCCCCTTCAATATAGACATAGACGCCGATGGGTGAGATCTCCACCCGGGTAAGGACAGCCTCCACCCCCAGGGTAGTCACCTCCAAATTGGGCTCCAGGCGGATCACATGGTCGGAGGAAGACAGCGTCGTACAGAAGCTCCATGTCTCCTCGCAGTCATATTGCCGCTCCCAAGCCATCTCCTCCTCGTTCCAGCCGATATTGTGGTAGAGCCCGCCAAAGGTGATCTCCATACTCTGACCGTCCAGGCGCTGCCCTTCCTCCAAAATGTAGGAGCTGCGGAGAATAAAAGACAGCTGGTTGTCCTCCGGATCTCCGTCTTCCACTTGATCATAGCCACCGGATCCCCCCAAATTCAGGCCGGGAAATTTGACGCTCCCCCACTTGTCAAAATGGTAGCCCTCATCCCAGTCCAGCACCGTCCCCTCGGGGGCGGTGAGGGTGATGCCTGCATAGACATTGTAGTCGTCGGCCACGCAATCGGTGAGGGTCATGGTCCAGCCATTCTGGGTCACCGACTCCCCCAGCTCCACGGCGCTCTGCTCATAGCCGGGACTGCCCCCATAGTAGTCTCGCAGCACAGGCACCCCCACCACCGCAGCCCCCACGCCCAAAACCAGCGCACAGAACACCGCCACGGCCACCGCCGGAATCCGGAACAGCCTCCCGGGACGGCAGGCCCTGGTCTTGTGCGCAGTCCGAGCCGCCAAGTGGGCCGTTAAGGCCTGCTTTTCCTCTGCCGCCAGGGCAATCCGCTCCAGTTCACTCCGGTATTGTTTTTCCATAGCCTTCGTCCTCCAACATGATTTTCAGTTTTGCCCGTGCACGGGTCAGATGCGTGCTCACCAGGGCGGGGCGCACTCCCAGGAGGGCGGCAATCTCCCCCACCTGGTACCCCTCGTAGTACCGCAGGTAGAGGACCCGCCGGTACTTGAGGGGAAGCTGCTGCACCAGAGGGAGCACCTCGCTCTCCTCCTCCGGCGGAACCTGTACAGTGAGGTGCAGCCCCTCCTCCAGCCCCACTGTCCGGCGGAACCAGGCGCTCTTTTTCAGGTTTTTGCACACGTTGACGGCCATTCGGATCACCCAGGCCCGTTCCTGTCCCTCGTCGGGGAAGACACGTGGGTGCTCCAGCAGCTTGAGCAGCACTGTCTGGCACAGATCCTGAGCATCGTCCCGGTTGGAAAACCAGGTGTAGCCGATGCGCACCAGCATGTCCGCGTATCGATCCACCAAGTATTCCGCCTGCGTCTCATCCATAAGCCCCGCCTCCTTTCACCTCTATAACAACACAGCGGTGCAAAATCTGTCAAAAAGCAAAAAACATTTAGGACCCGGCGGCTCCGCTGACGCGGAACTGCCGGGTCCTCGTTTCCTCTTATCCGATCTCTCGTCTCTCGCTATTTATCCTCCAGCATAGTCTCCACTTCGGCCATTTTGCCCTCAGCCAGTTCCCCGGGGATCATAGCCCGGCCGCAGTGCGGGCAGCGGTACAGCGTCTCGCTGAACGTGTGTCCCAGGTAGTCGAAGACCACCTTCTCTGGGACCAGCTCCTTTCCGCATTTGCGGCACTTCCAGCCTCCGTTTCCACTCTCCATCCTTACGCCTCCCCATCCTCTCTGATGTGCATCCGGTGGGCATAGACGTCGGAGACCCGATAGGTCTCCCCTTCTCTGGTATACCGGACCCAGCAGGTGAGGTAGTTCCCCACCGTACGGCATACTACCTCTCCGGCGTCGTTCTGAAACCCCTCGCCGGATTCCTCATTCCGCCAGATGGTCTCCTTTACGTCAGAGAGGGGAATCAGCAGGCGCTCCATCTTTTTCAGCGCGGCAGGCGCCGTCTCAACTTTAAGCGTATCCCACGGGCTGGCCTGGGGGACGAATGTCTCTCCCCAGTGCTCCTGCAGCAGCATTCCTTTGACCCGCAGTATGTTCTCCTTTTTCTCCTCCAAAGTAAGCACACCTCTCTGCTCCAGGCCAAATACCAAATCCAAAATATGGGCGCACGGCTTCCCATGCACTTGGAACACTTCTCTGCAGTTTACGCAGTAGACCAGGAAGGGCAGTTCGCTCTCTGCGCAGCGGCTGGCTGTAATCTCGTCGTACAGGGCGGGGTTTGCCAGCTCCATATGACCGCCAAAGCCGCAGCACTTTCCGCTGCTGTCGTAATCGGAGAGCACTGCGCCGCACCCCAGCGCCAGGCGTCTGACCGCCTCTCTGACCTCCGCCATACCGGCGGCGGCGCAGGGGTCGAAGACGGCAGCCTCCCATGCGTTCGCCATTCCAGAGGGCTCCAGCAGCTCATACAGAGATATCAGCGGGATCTCAGGCAGGAAACGCTCCAGAGTCTTGCGGCAGCTGGCGCAGGCATAGACCAGGGTAGGCCTGCCGATGGCCTCCCAATCTGCCCGGAGACGCTCGATATGGTCCAGAAAACGTTTCTCTTCCCCGGCCCACAGGGCAGGAATACCGCAGCAGTTGAGAATAAGTCCCGCCGAACCGGTCTTCTCCCGCAGCCAGGCGTAGGAACGGGTCACATATTCCGGGTTGGCTCCACCCAAGCGGCAGCCGGGGAAGAAAGCATAGCTGCACCTCTCTTCCCCCGGAGCGGGCCGGAGCAGACTCCCCTCCCCCGCCGCATGGGCCATCTCCGCCAGGCGGTAGCCGTGGAAAGCGGGCGGGTAAGCGCCTCCCGCCACCCGGTCCTTTCTTGAGAGCGCAAAGAGGCCGCAAAGATCCACTCCTTCGCCGCACAGCGTGCCGCAGCGCCCGCACTGGCTGCACGACCAGGTCTGACGGGTAATGCAGGCCGAACTCACCGAGTTTCGGGTCTGCCCGTCCTGGGCCACATCGACGGCAATCCGTGGCGGCTTTTTCTTATACTTTTGAAGCAGCTCGCAGGCCCCCATACAGGCCTCGCAGTCGCACTGCATACAGCGCCCGGCCTCAGCCTGAGCCTCCTCTGGAGTATAGGTCTCTCCCGCCGGAACCACATGGGGACTTGGGGGCTCGCCCCTGTGAGGGACATACCGGGTACACTTCGTCCTGTCCCAGTCCTCCCTGGCATACTCCGGACTTCCCGATTGAAGAAAGGACTCCATGGCTTTGGCGACCACAGCGGCATGGGCCATGCCCTCAATGGCCGAGAGCCCGGCCAGCGCGCCGCTGAGGAATACCCTCGGATCGGCAGTGGAGCCCAGCTCGGCGCTCCAATCTTTCAACAGTCCAAAATCCGCGCCGTCCGCGCCGGTGGCCAAGAAGACCACATCATACTCCTCCAGGGCCTTCAAATCCCGAATCTCCGTGTGAAACCGGAAATCTGCCCCGGTATCAGAAAAGCGCTGGGTAAAATCTCTGTCAAACGCCTCAAATTCCGTGTGATTCCGCAAAGAACCGCCCCAGCCGCCCTCACGCTCAAAGACCGTTACCTGGTAACGCTTGCGGCCCAAATAGAGGGCGCAGGCCAGTCCCACCGGTCCCGCGCCTATTACGGCCGCCCGCTGGGCGAGCGGGGGCAGCGTATAGGCTGCCCGCTCCTTCTTAACCTCGGCCCTGAGGCAGGCGCTCTCGATCATTCCGATGGCCACAGGCTCCTCCCCCAGGACAGTCTCCCGCTGACAGGCGCCCTCACATGGACGGGGACACAGGGCGTTGACCACCACTGGGAACGGCAGGGCCATGGCCAGCTCCTTGGCTGCTGCGCTCCAGCGGCCCCGGCCCGCCTTTTTCAGAAAGGAGCGGAGGTCCAGCCGGAAGGGACAGGCAAAGGTGCAGGAGGCGGGTTCTCCGCTGTAACAACCTGCGGTAAAGGCGAAGACTTCCTCTCGCTTCACTGCTTCGCACTCCTTTCATGCCGCAAGGGGTGCGGCACACGGCTGTACCGCACCCCTGTTCGGTTCTTTCCAGCTTAAATGGGATTCTCTCTGATGTATTCCAGCTCGTCCTCAAACTCGGAGCCGAAGAAGTATTTGGGAGGCGTCAGATCCTCGCCCCGCTGCAGCTTTTCCCAGGCCGCCTTGATCTTGGCCGGCGTGGCGGGCAGGTCATAGATCCGCACGCCGCAGGCGTTATTGATGGCATTGATAATGGGCATATGGGTAGAACTCTGGAAGACCTCAGCGCAGCCGCTGGATCCGTGGGGGCCGTTGGGCCGCGGGTTGGTCTCCAGGAATTCCAGGGTGATGTCGTCAGGGATAACCTCACAGGTGGGAATGCCGCAGTAGGCCATATTCTTGGCCCTGTCCGTGCCGTCATAGTCCTCACTGAGGGCAAAGCCGATGGAGTGGGAGATGCCGCCGTAGCCCTGCCCCTCCACGGAGAGCCGGTTGCCGATGACTCCCACATCGGTGGCGATCGCATACCGAAGTACCTTGACCTTGCCCGTCTCCACATCCACCTCTACCAGGGCGCAGCTCACGCCGTAGGTATACTGGGCAAAGCGGTTGCCCTCGCCGGTGTTGGGATCCTGGCAGGGGTCATAGCCCTGTCCGGATTCGTCGGTATGGCCCATATACTTGGTGGGAATCCCCTCGGCCACCATCTCCTCGTAGGTACGATAGGTTCCGTCCTCCCTGCGCATGGCGCTGAGAAGCTTGCTCCCTGCGTCGAGCAGGGCGCGGCCATTCATAAAGTGGGAACGGCTGGCAGCGGACAGGCCGGAGTCGGGGGCCAGCTTGGTGTCACAGGTCACAAACCGAACCTGCTCGGGGGTAAGGTGCAGGGGCTCCAGCACCTTCAGCACATGGGTAAGCGTCCCGATGTCTCCCCCCTGGCCCAGATCCTGCCAGGTATTGTAGACGTTGATATACCCTCCGTCGCAGAGCTCCAGGGCGTTTTCACAGTGGTCGATAAAGCCCTTGCCCACGTTGAAGCCGCCCATGGCCATGCCGACGCCCACATGGCGCCCTTCCGCCTTGGCCGCTTCAGCCTCGGCCTTGAAGGCATCGTAGTGGGGCTTGAGCTTCATCAGAAGCTCCGGATAGGTATAGGACAGATAGGGACGGCTGTTGATGGTCAGATCTCCCTCGCGGGCCACGTTTTTCATGCGGAACTCCCAGGCGTCGATGCCGGCCTTCTCAGCCGCCATGTCCGTGAGCGCTTCGCTCATGGTATAGATCTGCGGACCTCCGAAGCCGCGGTAGGCGCAGGTAAAATTATGGTTGGAGGCGCCCGCCCGCGCCAGCATCTTCATATTGGGTATATTATACCCCTGGAAGGGGACGGAAATCAGGTTGCCGAAAGCAATGGAGGCCGTGCCGGCATAGGCGCCGTGGTCCATGGCCACATCGCACTCCACAGCCAGGATCTTACCCTCCTCATCGCAGGCCAGACGGCCATTGGAGTATGTGGCGGAGCGTTTGCCCGTCATGTGCATATGTTCCTCATAGCTCAACGTCATGGAGACCGGCATATCCAGGGCCATAACCGCCACACCTGCAATGGCGAACACGCTGGAGATGGTGGAGTAGCCGAAACAGCCGCCGGCGGGGTTGTTGATCATGCGGACCTTCTCCGGGTCCATACCGATAGCTGGGGCCAGCTCGTTGCGGCAGCCGTAGAGATCATGGGTCTTGCTCATAATGGTGAGCATCCCGTCCTCGTCCCAGTAGCCCTGGAACACGTCGGGCTCGATGGGCAGGTGGGGTTCGTGCTGGCTGTGCCAGGATCCCTCCACCACGATGGGGGCGTCTTCAAAGATCTCCTCGGTATCCTCCCCCTTGTAGCAGGGGGCAAAGAGGTACTGGTTGGGGATATTCTCGTGGAGCTGCAGGGCTCCCGGCGCAAAGGACTCCAGCACATTCATGTAGGAGGGCAGGATCTCCAGATCAGGCTTGACCAGCTTAGCGGCCTCCCGAGCCAGGTCGTGACTGACCGCGGCCACCACTGCCACTACATCTCCCCGGCGGTTGACGGTGTCGCCGCAGATGATGGGGAACTTGGGCGAACCCTGTCCCTTTTGCCTGGGGACAACGGCGGGGAAGGAGATATCATTGGTGCCCTTGACGTCCCTGGCCGTGAGCACCTTGATCACGCCGGGCAGCGCCTCGGCGGCCGAGACGTCGATCCCCCTGATCCGGGCGTGGGGTACACCGGCCATAACAGGCGCCAGATAGGCCACCCCCTCAGGCATTTTCAGCGCAATGTCGTCGCCATAATCAGTGAGGCCGCAGACCTTGGACAGGGCCGTGGGGCGGGGCAGCCGGCTGCCGTAGTAGTCCTCGTTCTCCCCCTTCTTCCAGGTGATGTCCTCCATGGTCTTTTCACCGCGCATCACAGCCGCGGCCTCCATCACGCAGTCCACAAGGGGCTTGTAGCCCGTGCAGCGGCATACATTGCGGTTCTTCTCAAACCAGGCGCGGACCTCCTGGCGGGTGGGGTTGGGATTTTCCTGAAGCAGTCCGTAGGCAGAGACAATAAAGCCAGGCGTACAGAAGCCGCACTGAACGCCTCCATAGGTAATCCACGCCTGCTGCAGGGGGTGCAGGCGGCCGGGCGCGCCAATCCCCTCAATGGTCAGGATCTCGGCGAACTCAGGAACCCGCTTCATTTTGACCACACAGGCCCGCGTCACTTTTCCATTCAGAATGACCGTGCAGGCGCCGCATACGCCCGTACCGCAGCCAATCTTTGTGCCGGTCAGTCCCAGCCGGCGCAGGGCCAGGGCCAGACTGTCCTTCTCCGCATCATACAAAACGAATCTCTGGGCTCCGTTGATCACCAGCGATTTGCGAGAAAGCTTTTTCATGTCCCCTCTGTATCTCCTTCCTGTTTTCGTTTTCCAGAACTCCAGATAATATAATAATAGTGAATCCCCCTTCCTTTGACAAGTGCAGAGAATGATGATCTTGTCGTCAATCCCATACAGTTCGCGTATTCCCCTTCATATTTTTAGGCAGATTGTATGCCTTGCTTTTCTTCACAAAAACCGGTATAGTAAAATTGGATAAGAAATCCGTGTCTATCTCTGCTCATTCCAGTTCATGGGAGGTACCTGTCAAATGATGATCTCAGCCGCTCTTACCGAGGCGTCTCCAGAGGCGCGCATCGCTCCCACTTACGATAAAGCCGCATGCGTCTTGATCGCCGACAGCGACGACCTCGGCAGCGCTCAATTTGTCACCGACCACATCCCCGAGGCCCTGCGCAAGGCCGATGTAGAGGTTTTACTCTGCGGAGATATCTACAGCAAAGAGGCGTTCGAACAAATTGCCGGCTATTGTATCACGCGCTATCAGGCTGCCGGCCTGCTGCTCTCCGATGCCATCCGCGCTATGGACCGGTATGAGCTGGAGCTCATTCGCGACTATGTAGGCGGCACCGGCTGCTCCAGCCACGAGGGGAACAGCTGTAGCTGCGGCTTTCCAGAAGGCGGCTGAGCCGCGAAAAAGCAGTCGCTTTGCCCATGTGAAACCGCCACCATTGAACAATGCTGTCTGATGTCCGCCACAGAGTGCCACACTGATAGCAATTGGGAGTTGTGCGCTCAGAGGCCAAAGCTGGGGCCAGGGGAGCCCCGTAGCCGTCGAGAGAACTGGTAGGTATGTACTGTTCCACGGTTGTACCCCTTTCCCTGCGAAAGAGGCTCTGAAAGGATGTCGGGCGGCATCATGGTCTCTCTCCACATACAGTCAGAGGAGCCGGTGCCGCTGACGGCACCGGCTCCTCTGAAATCAACAGATTGTTCCAACATCTTGAAAGGGGAAAAAGACAAACCTGGCTCCCCCGATTACATACCTGCTGTCCACCGGCCCCAATGTAACGTGCCGGGAATCACTCGAGTGGTTGCGATTGTCCCCCATGACGAAGATGGCGCCCTCAGGCACTGTCACAGTAGTGATATGAGCATAATCTGGTGCAGCCATATCCTCTTTCAGATAGGGTTCTTCCAAAACAGCTCCATCCACAGTAATTGTTCCCGCCAAATAGTTGATATACACGCTCTGTCCGCCCGTGGCCACGACCCGCTTGACAATCGGCCCATCAGCGGCGTCAAACGCCTTGGTGAGCACCACGATATCCCCCTGTCTGGGCGTATAGCCAATGGTTTGAACCAGCATCAAATCCCCATGCCGGAGGGTGGGTTCCATGGAGGTCCCATTTACCGGAGTGATACGGCCTATAAAAGTAAAAATCAGCGTAATGCTAACCAGTGCAGTCACCAAAGCCTGAAGCCAAAGATAGAGGTGCAGTGCAGGGTTTCCCTTCTCTTCCGGTACGGTCCTTTTCATGTGAGCACCCCCAGCGTCAATAACGCGCGCCCCGGCCGCAGCCGGGGCGCGCGTTTCACGTTGTCTGTCTGCCGCGGCTTACTTCGCGTACTCGATAACCTTGGTCTCCCGGAGCACATGAACTTTAATCTGTCCCGGATACTCCAGCTCGTCCTCAATCTTCTTGGCAATATCCCGCGCAAGCAGAACCATCTGATCCTCGGAGACCTTGTCAGGAGACACCATGATTCGGACTTCACGGCCGGCCTGAATCGCAAAGGATTTCTCCACTCCCGGGAAGGAAGCGGTAACCTCCTCCAATTTCTCCAGCCGTTTAATATAGTTCTCCAGATTCTCCCGCCGGGCCCCCGGCCGTGCGGCAGAAATCGCGTCTGCAGCCTGTACCAGACAGGCCACAATACTATGAGGCTCCACATCGTTGTGGTGTGCCTCAATGGCGTGAACAATCTCCTCATTCTCATGATACTTGCGTGCCAATTCCACACCAATCTGGACGTGAGAGCCCTCCACCTCATGGTCAATCGACTTGCCCAAGTCATGGAGAAGGCCCGCCCTCTTGGCCGCTGTAATATCGGCCCCGATCTCGGCGGCCAGCAGCCCGGCCAGGTGCGAGACCTCAATCGAGTGGTTGAGCACATTCTGCCCATAGCTAGTACGGTAGCGCTGCCGTCCCAGGAGCTTTACCAATTCCGGATGCAGGCCGTGCACGTTGGTCTCAAAGATAGCCCGCTCCCCTTCCGCCTTAATGGTGGCGTCCACCTCGCGCTTGGCCTTCTCCACCATCTCCTCAATGTTACGAACACACAATGATACAAACTCCGACCGGCACTCTTTATCTGCCAGTGCGATTGCTGCATCATTCATGATTTTAAAGTTCGGAACGGAATCGTTTGGCTTCTGTTCTCCGGCTGGCAGATACCACCTGGTTGCCCACCAGTCCTTGTGGTCTGCCGCACTGATTTTCAGATAATGCCCGACTGCTTTTACAGTTGCAGCATCATATTCATCCACCTGATCCCCGTGTCCTTCCTCCGATTCTGCATTCGGATCAAAGACACAGAATCCCGCGAACAGACAATGTTCTACCTCCACACGGAACCAGAGCTGCTTTCCATCCGGCATCGGGGCGTCATTTACAATGTAGTTGATTCCCGGATAGGTAGAATACCATTTATAAAAAAATTCATCTGCCTGCTCTTTATATTCGTACCAGTTGCTTTTTTTCTCTCTCGTCCAATTTTTTTCTCCTTCTTGTGAATCCCTCATCTGTCAGAAAACCATTATACGGTATTTTTCCCGGGTCTGCAAGAGAAGGGAGGAAAAAAGGCTGGCGGTCTGTCTGGCCGTCAGCTGCCTGACCGAGGCCATGCAGCTGCGTCAGGACGGGCAGACTCTGCCCATCCTCATTTTGGGCCATGTGCAGCCGGAGTACGCCCAGACCCTCATCCGCGAGGATATCACCGTGGCATGCTACTCCACCGAGCAGGCGCAGAACCTTTCCGCTGCTGCGATAAAGGCAGGCGGCAGGGTAAAGATCCACCTCAAGGCCGATACCGGCATGGGCCGCATCGGCTTTGCCCTGCGCACTAATTTTGACGCCGCCATCCGCGAAATGCTGGCGGTCTGTGCGCTGCCGGGGCTGGAAA
>ERZ825896.4576-NODE-4576-length-10415-cov-5.701641_pt1 | contig 10415 bp, 7 predicted proteins | sample MGYA00519858_ERZ825896 | MGnify/ENA primary metagenome ERZ825896 (study PRJEB31778, sample SAMEA3449214) | human gut metagenome | biome: human gut; feature: human-associated habitat; material: faeces | place: United Kingdom | collected 2010/2012 ... | reverse complement strand
TGCCCTGTGCAGACATCATGCCCTCGATGTCCTCGGGAGAGGTCTCCAGACGAACCAGAACCACCTTTTCCCCTCTGTCAGCCCAGGCCTTGGCGTCCTCAGCGGTGAAGACGATGCGGCCGCAGGCGGCTCCGGGAGACGCGGCCAACGCGCGGCCAACGGGCTGCGCGGCCTTCAGTGCCTTGGCGTCGAACTGGGGATGGAGCAGGGTGTCCAGCGTTCTCGGCTCGATCATGGCAACGGCCTGCTTCTCGTCGATCATGCCCTCGTCCACCAGATCGCAAGCGATCTTCAGAGCGGCGGGGGCGGTACGCTTGCCGTTACGGGTCTGGAGCATATACAGCTTGCCGGCTTCCACGGTGAACTCCATGTCCTGCATGTCGTGGTAGTGGCTTTCCAGAATCTGGCAGACCTTGGTGAACTGGGCGAACGCCTCGGGGAACTTCTCCGCCATTTCGGAGATAGGCATGGGGGTACGGACGCCCGCCACCACATCTTCGCCCTGGGCGTTGGTCAGGAATTCGCCGAACAGCTTCTTCTCGCCGGTGGCCGGGTTGCGGGTGAAAGCAACGCCGGTGCCGCAGTCGTCGCCCATGTTGCCGAAGGCCATGGATTGGACGTTGACAGCAGTGCCCCAGGAATAGGGAATGTCGTTCTCACGACGGTAAATATTGGCGCGGGGGTTGTCCCAGGAGCGGAACACGGCCTTGATGGCGCCCATCAGCTGCTCCTTGGGGTCGGTGGGGAAATCCACGCCCAGCTTGCTCTTATATTCGGCCTTGAACTGGGAAGCCAGCTCCTTCAGGTCGTTCGCATCCAGCTCCACGTCCTGGGTCACGCCCTTGCGCTCCTTCATCTGGTCGATAAGGGCTTCAAAATACTTCTTGCCCACTTCCATGACCACGTCGGAGTACATCTGGATGAACCGGCGGTAGCAGTCCCACGCCCAGCGGGGGTTGCCGGACTTGGCGGCCATGACGTTCACCACGTCCTCGTTCAGGCCCAGATTCAGGATGGTGTCCATCATGCCGGGCATAGAGGCCCGGGCGCCAGAACGGACGGAAACCAGCAGCGGGTTCTCATGATCGCCGAACTTCTTGCCGGTGATCTCCTCCAGCTTGTCCACGTAGGACATGATCTCGGCCTTGATATCGTCGTTGATCTGGCGGCCGTCTTCATAATATTTGGTACAGGCTTCCGTGGAAATAGTAAACCCCTGGGGGACCGGCAGTCCAATGTTGGTCATTTCGGCCAAATTAGCGCCTTTTCCGCCCAGGAGTTCCCGCATTCCACCGTTTCCTTCGGTGAATAGGTATACATACTTGTGAGACATACTTCCATTACCCCTTTCAGTTCTTTGCGTGTGCCATTTTCAATTTTAATGTTGCATTTTTGAATCCTATTTTATGTCGCTCACACAGTATAACACGCTCTTTCACAAAATGCAAACCTTTTTGCAATTTTTATGCAGAATTCCAAAAAAAGCCGCTTGGGAATATGCAGTTTGACAGCTTTCCTGCAACACATGGAGGTTTCGTGCCGCAGATGCAAAAAAAGGACACGCTTTCGCGTGTCCTTTGGACGTTTTTGGGTGGTCATACTATTTCTCGATAAAATGGTTAACACCATTTTATCCTGCGAATCCTTCGCAGGCCGCCGGTGGCGGCGAGAAATGTATGGACTTACGTTTTTTGCGGCTACGCCGCTGGCTGCTGAAACAGCAGCCGAATAAAACGGTTTTTAACCGTTTTATTAAAAACCAGTATCAAGCGCCGGGGGTGTAGGTGTATTGCAGCACCTCGCCGCTGCTGTCGTTGCAGACGATCACGGCCGTACCCAGGCGGGTCAGGTTCTCGTTCTTGGCCGCCGGGGTCTTTTTCAGGCTCCAAAGCTCTGTCTGGTCAAAGTCCTCCGCGGCGGAGCCGTCGGCAGGAGTGATGGCGTAGTAGGCCACGGTGTAGGTCACTTCTTTGCTCAGGAAGGGCTTCTTCGCGTACTCGATGATGGCCACGCAGGGCTTGTTCTCCCGCGTCCGCCCGGAGATGATATCGTACATCTCCTGATTCTTCTCCACCACTTCCTCAGCGGAGTAGTTCTTCGTCAGGGAGTTGTTTTCATAGTAGTAGCCCAGATATCCCGCCACGCAGCCGCAGCCCAGCGCGAACAGCACCGCCAGTGTTACGATCTGTTTCTTATTGAATTTCAGGGCTTCCTTGGAGTGACCCACGCTGTAGGTCAGGCCGAGGCGGTTGGTGATGGGCAGCATCACGCCCAGAAACAGCGCCAGCAGTACGGACTCAATGGGGAACATGAAAATGTTCTTGATCATGCCGGGGACGACCATGGCGAGGGTGTACTGCTTTCCGTCCATGTAAAGGGCATAGTACCACATCATGATAGGGGTCTGGAGCAGCACATTGATGACCAGACTGACGGTAAACCGGCTGAGCATGACCCGGGTGGTGGTGACCTTTGCCCGGTACAGGAACAGGGCGAAAACCAGAGAGCCGCCGATCTCCGTCAGGATAAAGGGCAGGAAATAGATACCCTCCGGCCGGATGACGTAGCCCAGCACGTCCGTGATGCCGGCAGCCAGCATGGCCATTACGGGGCCAAAGACCATGGCACCCAGGGCATTGATGAAAAACGCGGTGTTGATCTTCAGGAAGGGCGTGATGGGAATGGCCAGCTGCTTCATAACCAGACGCAGGGCGATCATGAGCGCCGCGAACACCAGCATATGGGTGTCCTTCAGCTCGGCGGCAGCGTCACGCCAGTAGGCTTTGGAAAACGGATGGGAATACAGGGTATTGCTCTTTTGTGATCTGGACATAAAAAGTCCTCCTTTTCATGTAGCGACGGTCTTCGCATCCGCATTGACCCTACGGAATCGTGTATGCAAAAACTCCCCTTGCGGCTTTTCGCCGAAAGGGGAGATAGATTGCAGACACATATAACCCGTGGGGAAGGGCAACGCTTAAAGCCGCGACCATTCGCCCGACCGAGTATCGTTGCTACATAAAGGAGGTTATCCCATATGCAACAGCGGGTGCGGTGACCCCATCGTGGAACATTCCTTCGTCCGCCGGGCAAACTCCCCGTCCCGATGGCACTTAACGCGAGGTCTCCTACTCTGTTCGCAGACAAATATACACGAAAGGAGCGGAAAAGTAAATAGGTTTTTTACATTTTTTCGGAAATTTTCCGCAATTTATTCGGCGTTCGTCTTTGCCATGGCCGCCCGCATCAGCACCATCCGGTAAATCTCGCCATAGGACAGGCGCTCCACTTCCTGCGCCGCTACCAGCGGAACCTCTTTCAGCACCAGATCGCCGGACTTTACCGTGAGCGTCCCCAGACGCTGACCCCGGCTGACAGGGGCCGTGACGGTCGGCTCCAGCGTCACCTCGCTGGTAACGCCGCTTTTCTGCGCCTTGTCAATGAGCAGTGCCATGTCCTGTTCCGGCACCGCGCTAACCCCGGCACTCTTTCCCAGCCGCACCGGGATCTGGTTGTCGCAGTCGCTTAAGTCCGGGCTGACCACCGCAAAATTGGCAAAGCCGTAGTCCAGCAGGGACTTGCAGGCGGCGTTACGGGACTGGCTTGTCTCCGCCCCCATGACCACAGCGATCAGCTCCATGCCGTCCCGCATCGCCGACGCCGACAGGCAGTACCCCGCCCCGGAGGTAAAGCCGGTTTTCAGTCCCGTGGCGCCGGAGTAGAAGCGGATGAGCTTGTTGGTGTTGGACAGGCCGAAGGTGCCGCCCCGCACGGTGTCCATCCAGATGGTGGTGTAGTTTTTGATGAGGGGATGGTATTTCAGCAGCTGCCGGGACATAAGGGCGATGTCATAGGCGGAAGTCCGGTGGTTCACGGCGTCCGCCCCGTCGTCCAGACCGGTGCAGTTGACGAAGCTGGTGTCGTTCATCCCCAGCTCCTGCGCCCGCTGGTTCATCATGGCGACGAAGGCGCTTTCGCTTCCCGCGATATGCTCCGCCATGGCGCAGGCACAGTCGTTGGCCGAGGACACCGCGATGGACTTGAGCATGTCGGAAACGGACATGGTCTCCCCTGCCTTCAGGTAGATCTGGCTGCCTCCCTTGGCGGCGGCAGCTTCGGAAGCCGTCACCATATCCGTCAGGGCGATCTTCCCGGAATCCACCGCTTCCATAATGAGCAGCATGGTCATGACCTTGGTCACGCTGGCAGGGGCAAGGCGCTCATGGGAATTGGACTCATACAGAATGGTTCCGGTGGCAACATCCATCAGCACCGCGCTTTTCCCCGCCACATCCAGCTCCACCGCCGACGCCGGCAGCGCAATCCGGCCCAGCGCCAGCACAAGCGCCGCGACACATATCATCCGCTTCATAGTCATCCCTCCAAACGATTCGTAGTACAACCTATGTCCGCGGGGGATGATTATGCCGGATTTCTTCACCGGTTTGTGCTGTTTCCCGGCCGGTATATAACATTTTGTTGTGCAGTCCCATATTACATTTTGTTTTGTATACACTTGATTTCAGGGGAGGTGTGGGCCATGTATGAACGCATTCGGAATCTGCGGGAGGATCACGACCTCAAGCAGGAGGACATCGCGCGGCTGCTTCACTGCACGCAGGCCTGCTATTCCAATTACGAGACCGGCAAGCGGGACATCCCAACGGAGGTGCTTCACACCTTGGCGGACTTCTACCACGTCAGCATCGACTATCTGCTGGGGCGAACCAGCCGGAAAGAGCCGTACCCTAAATAATAACCGTCCCCGGCAGCGTCAGCCTGCCGGGGACTTTTCCGTATATGCAGCGCCAACGGACATCCTCTGCGGGATATTTTTCGTGTCCCGCCTGCCCACTGCACATTTTTTCGCCGCCGGAATACCATGGAATGAGCGGCAAAGCTCAAAATTCGATATCGGAGGTAACTTCTATGTGCAACAACAACGGTCTGTGCGGCTGCCTGAACAACAACTGGTGGTGGATCGTTATTCTGATCCTCCTGCTGTGCAACTGCGGCGGCTGGAACGGCTGCGAGAGCAACAATAACAACGGCTGCGGCTGCGGCTGCTAAACAGAGAACGGGCGCCCTCTCCGGGCGCCCATCCACATGCAAAACGAGGGAGCGGCAGAACCGCTCCCTCATTTTTAGGAAGATTACATATCGAAGGGTTCCATGCTGAGGACGGGGTGACCCACCTCGGACAGGAAGTTCAGCAGCTGCTCGGGGTCCTCGGTGCAGATGGTTTCATCGGCGATCATGTCGGTGAAGTTCTCTACGCCGTACATTTCCAGAGCGGTCTTGTCCAGACGCTCACGCATCTGATCCTTCAGAATCTTGGGCAGCCAGACGATACGGCCGGGGCCGCCTTCGGCGGCGATGAACTTATGGGAAGCGATGAAGTGCTTTCCGTGACCCATGAAGCCGGGGGTCTGCACGCCGCCGCCGGTCATGGAGGCCATCTCGGAGAAGGTCATGCCCAGAGGCGTCATGCCCGCGTGCTCACGGCAGGTGATGACGACGCCCATGGAAACAGGCTCGACGCCGCAGATACACTCGAAGCAGCCGCAGGAGGTCATGGGGTCCTGGAACAGGGAGTACAGGGTGACATGCTCCAGAGCGCCATGGCTGTACTTGTTGACGGCCTCGTCCACGCTGGCGTAGCGGCCCAGCTTCTCGTCGGTGCAGCCTTCCTTGAGGATGGGCTGGCAGGGACCGGCAGGGTCCAGCTCCTTGGTGGCCTTGGCGTCCAGCCAGGAAACGGCGCCGCACAGACCCAGACGCTCGGGAGTGACGATGCACACGTGGCTGGGGGAGAATGCCTGGCACATGATGCAGGTGTAGTACTGATCCACGGACTCGTCGGTCATGGAGGCCAGACGGGCGTCACGCTTGTCGAACACTTCGTTGGCAGCGGCGCGGAGAGCGGCGTTCTTCTCGGGATTGACCACGATGGTGACCTGGCACTTGTCCACGACAGCCTCGAACTCGCTCTTGACCTTGGCGTACAGCACTTCGCCCAGGTGCTTGAACTTGAAGCCGGCCTCAAAGTCGGCCTTGGAAATACGGATACGGATCATGTCGCGCTGACCGGTGTGCATAACGCCCTCGATGCAGTTGATCCAGGAGTGCATCTTACGCTCCATGACGGACTCGAAGTCGGGCTGCATGGCCTTGCCGGCGACCTCCACGGTGTAGCTCAGAGAAATCTTGGAGCCAACGGGGATCTCGTCAATCTCGGGGCCGTCCACAACGATCTTGTGGTCTTCCACCTCGGAAGCATCCCGGGTCTGCACCAGCTCGAAGCAGTCCACACGGGAGCCGTCCACTTCCACCTGCATGTCGCCGCGGCGGATGATCTCGCCCTCGAAAGCGGTGGCGAAGGCCACGGGGATGTCGATGTTGGTGATCTTCAGCTTGATGTCGCGAGCCTCCAGAGAGGTGGCGTTCCACTTGGAAGTATCCAGCTGCTGGATCAGGGACTTGGGAACACGGAACATGTTCTCGGTCTCGTTGGAGATAACGGGGAAGCCAAGGCAGATAGCGCCGGCGCCGTAGGAGACGATCTCATCGGACAGGGGCTTGTAAGCGTTGACAAAGGCCTTGACGCGGTCCATGGTGTACTTGGCCAGAGAGGCGAAGTCGCCGGGGGTCACGTTGCCGAAGATCAGCGCGGCACGGACGGCCACGGAGACAACGTGGATAACGGACTGCATTTCGTAGCCCAGAGGCACCACGCGGACGTTCTCGCCCAGCTTCATGCCGGCGTCGAAGCAGTGCTTGATGGAGTCGCCGGTGAGGGTGACCAGAATACCCTGCGCCTGATAGGATTTGGCCAGAGCCACAGTCTCGGCGGGGTCTTCCGCGCCGCCGATGATAACGGCAACGCCGGGGATGTCGCCGGTGACCAGCGGCACGCCCAGATTACGGACGAAGGCGTCGGTCAGGTGGCCCATTTCCGGCTCGGCATAAGGCTCCGCGCCGTGCAGGTACTTCAGCGCTTCCAAAAACTCGGCGCACAGAGCGGATGCAATGCCGCTTTCAAAGGCGTCGTGGAGGCGGTTGTTGCGGGTCATCTTGGACTTGATGGTGTCCATGGCGGCCTTCATCTCACCCAGAGTGGTGATCTTCACGCCGGTGACGCCGTAGTAACAGGGCAGGCTGTAAGCGGTGCCGGGGAAAGATACAGGCTCGCTTTCGCCGTAAGCAGCGATGGCCTCATCAATGGCGGCTACAGTACGGGCGTAGTTGTAGTCGTTGCCGCCAAAAACTCTTTCAAAAAGTGTCACGGTATTTCCTCCTAATTTAAGATTCATCACGATCCAATATCGCTTTGATTTTCCGGATTTCTTCGATTGCCGCGGGACTGAAATCATAGGGGGATTTCCCCTGCCGGTCGGCGTCTATGATGTCAGGGTTGTAGTGGATGAAGCCCAGCAGGTCTTCCGCCGGAATGGCGGAGCGGATGAATTCCTCGTCGCCGTCGTCCCGGATCTTGTTTGCCACCACCCGGACGCGGGTAATGCCCAGATCCTTTGCCAGACGCTTGACGTTGTGGTAGGTCTGCACCGATCTCGCGCCGGGCTCGATCACCACGATGAACTGATCCATGTTGGCTGCCGTTCCCCGTCCTAAGTGCTCCAGGCCCGCTTCCATATCCATGATGACCACATCGTTCTTCCGATAGGTCAGCGCAGAGAGGATGGCCTTCAGCATCACGTGCTCGGGGCAGACGCAGCCGCTGCCGCCCACATCCACGGTACCCATGACCAGCAGCTTAACGCCGTTGATCTCCTTGGAGAAGGTGTCCGGGATATCCGCCACATAAGGGTTCAGCTTGAAGAACTTATTGGCGGCATTGGCGCCGGTGCGCTCCTCCACCAGAGTGCGCATTTTGGAGATGGGGACGATGGCGTCCACTTCCTCCTGGCTCAGTCCAAGAGCCAGTCCCAGATTGGCGTCAGGGTCCACGTCGGCGGCCAGAACGGTACGTCCCTCGTCGGCGTAGAGCCGCGCCAGCGTGGAGGCCAGCGTGGTCTTCCCCACGCCGCCCTTGCCGGTAATCGCTAGTTTCATTGGAAAAAGACCTCGTAAGTAAAAGTTATCCCGAATTCAAATCGCTTTTTGTTCGGGTGACGCAGGATCCTTAGATGCCCAGTGCGGCGCGCTTGGCCTCGATGCACTCGATCATCTTGTCGCCCAGCTTCTCAATGTCGGTTTCCACGACGAACTTGGCCTCGACCCAGTCCTTGACGCCATGCTCGCCCTGAAGCAGCGCGGTGACTTCCTCGGAGCCCTTGGTGTAGGGGTCAACGCCCAGGAAGGTCTCGATGCCGGTCGCCACGACGTAGTTGCCGATGGAGACGGCCTTCTCGGACATCCATTCGGGAGCGCAGCCCACGACGGGAACCTGAGAAATGTGGATGCCCCAATCCTTGGCGATATCGGAAGCCAGGATCATCATACGGGAAATATCCACGCAGGAGCCCATGTGCAGGACAGGCGGGATACCGGCCAGCTCGCAGACGCGCTTCAGACCTGCGCCGCAGTAGTCCTTGGCCTTTTCGGGATCCATCAGACCGGCCTTGGCGGCAGCCTGGGCGGAGCAGCCGGAGACGATCAGGATGATGTCGTTTTCCAGCAGCTTCTTCATCAGCTCAATGTGAGCGGTGTCGGGACGAACCTTGGGGTTGTTGCAGCCGACCATGGCCACAGCGCCGCGCAGAACGCCGGAATGCACACACTCGATCAGAGGCTTGGTAGTGCCGAACTCGTCCACCTGGGAGTTGGCGACGCCGTCGAGAACCTTCTTGATGGCTTCCACAGAGTAGCCGACACGGGCATTCTGCTTCATGCTGGGGATGTTGACCAGCTCAGGCTTGCGGTTCTTGAAGTTCTCGATTGCCATCTTGACAATGGCCTTGGCGTTCTCACCGGCGGTCTCGGCATGGAACTGGATGAACTCGGAGTCGGGCATCCGGGCGATGGGAGAGGTGGTGATGAACTTGGTATGGAAGCACTTGCTCAGGGGGCCCAGAGCGGGGAAGATGCACTGCACGTCCACGACAATGGCCTCGCAGGCGCCGGTCAGAACCACATTCTCCTGATTCAGGAAGTTACCGGCCATGGGGATGCCGTGACGCATGGTGACTTCGTTGGAGGTGCAGCACACACCGGAAACGGTGATGCCCTTGGCGCCCACGGACTTGGCATAAGCGATCATCTCGGGGTCGTTGGCATAGTAAACGACCATTTCGGACAGGCTGGGATCATGGCCGTGAACAACGATGTTGACATTGTCCTTCTCCATGACGCCGATGTTGGCGGTGGTGTCAATGGGCTTGGGAGTGCCGAACATAACGTCGGAGAACTCGGTGCCCATCATGGAGCCGCCCCAACCGTCGGACAGACCGGCGCGCAGGGACTGGCGGATCAGCGCCTCAGGCATGGAGGAGCAGCCCATATGGGTCATATGCAGAGACTGGGACACCTCGCGGTCGATGGCGCGGGGCTCGATACCGGCCTTGTTCCACAGCTCCTGGGTGTGCTCGGGGGCGCGCTTGAGGAAGCGCTGGACGCCGAAGGGCTTGCCGTATTCCAGCAGGCCGATCTCGGCCATTTCGTGGGCCAGGTCGTAGATGTCCTTGCCCTCGGTCTCCACGCCCCATTCCTTGGCGATGCGGATCAGCTTGTCAGGATCCTTGACCTGATAGTTGCCGCCCTCGCGGGTCTGGTGCAGGGTGTGCATGATCTCGCGGCCATGGTCGGAGTGGGTGGCGGAGCCACCGGCGGTGAAGCGCAGATAGTTTCTGCCTACGATGCCGTGAACATCGCAGCCGCAGATGCCGCGGGGCGCCTTGGGGGTGATGCGGCAGGGGCCCATGGAGCAAATACGGCAGCAGGTGCCGGCTTCGCCGAAGCCGCAGTGGGGGGTCTGGTTCTTTGCGCGCTGTTGCCAGGAATCCGCGCCGACCTTGATGCCGTTTTCCAGCAGAGCGGCCGTGGCAGCTTCCATCTGTTCCACCGTGATTAAACGATCCCAATCTTTCAAAGTGTAATCCTCCTAACGGTTTTTTCGCCGGCCGCCGCAGCGCGGAGACCGGCCTGCTTATCATAACTTGTGTTGCCCTAAAGGATGACGGTTCCTCCCACCCTCATCTTTGTCACCACTTTAACAAAGTATTGGGCGCTTGTCAACAAGGGAAATCAAATTTCCGTGACATTCTTGGAAATTTTCCACGAGCTTTGTCGGCTTTCCAGAGTCGGGCGGCAGTTGTCCGCGACGTGTCGACAATTTACAATTTCTTCCAATTGTTTCCGCATATGAAAACTGTCCGGGACGGCGAAGCCGTCCCGGACAGTTCAGCCTGTCAAAGAACGCCAGTTCTCGTTATGCGAGAACTGGCGTTTTAGTCGTA
>ERZ825896.4568-NODE-4568-length-10424-cov-3.911660_pt1 | contig 10424 bp, 8 predicted proteins | sample MGYA00519858_ERZ825896 | MGnify/ENA primary metagenome ERZ825896 (study PRJEB31778, sample SAMEA3449214) | human gut metagenome | biome: human gut; feature: human-associated habitat; material: faeces | place: United Kingdom | collected 2010/2012 ... | reverse complement strand
GCCAGGCGGACTTTATTCTCATACTTGATGCTCATAAATTCCTTCAGAGCTTCCTCATCGTCCACCCATTTTTTCAATCCTGACATCAGAGACAGATCTGTGATCCAGTCCTTTGTTCCAAGCTTATCTGTTACCCAGTCAGCCAGCAGCGGATTTCCATGCATCAGGAAACGTCTCTGCGTAATTCCGTTTGTCTTATTATTGAATTTCTGCGGCATCATTTCGTAGAAATCACGAAGCTCCTGTTTTTTCAGGATTTCTGTATGAAGTCTTGCAACTCCATTGACAGAGTATCCGGCTACGATTGCAAGATGAGCCATCTTTACCTGACCATCTCTTAAAATCTGCATCTTTGCTACTTTCTCTTCATTTCCCGGATACATCTCACGGATCTTGGCCACAAAGCGGCGGTCAATCTCCTGGATGATCTGGTATACACGAGGAAGCAGTCTGGAGAACAAATCGATTGGCCATTTTTCCAGAGCCTCTGCCATGATGGTGTGGTTCGTGTAAGCGCAGGTCTTTGTTGTGATCTCCCATGCCTCATCCCAGCCAAGTCCTTCCTCATCAAGAAGAAGTCTCATAAGCTCGGCAACTGCTACCGTCGGATGTGTATCATTCATCTGAATCGTCATCTTCTCCGGCAGTTTATGGATATCATCATGGTTCTTTTTATATTTTTCAAGCGCAGCCTGAAGACTGGCAGATACGAAGAAATACTGCTGTTTCAGTCGAAGCTCTTTACCACTGTAATGATTGTCGTTCGGATAAAGTACGTCAACGATATTTTTCGCCAGATTCTCCTGCTCTACCGCATGAAGATAATCGCCTTTATCGAAGGATGCCAGGTTAAATTCCTGAATCGGCTGTGCATCCCAGATTCGCAGGGCATTGACGACGTTGTTGCCGTAACCAACGACCGGAATATCATATGGTACGGCATGAACTGCCTGATAACCGTCATGGATAAAACGGTTTCTCTGACGTTCCGCATCCCACTCGATCCGGACATAACCGCCAAACTTGACAGTCTGAGTATATTCTGGACGTTTAATTTCAAACGGATTACCGTTTTCCAGCCAGTTATCCGGCACCTCCACCTGATAACCGTCACGGATCTCCTGCTTAAACATACCGTATTTATAACGGATACCGCAGCCATACACCGGATAATTCAATGTGGATAAGGACTCAACGAAGCAGGCCGCCAAACGTCCCAGACCACCATTACCAAGAGCCGCATCCGGCTCCTGGTCTTCTAAAACATTGATATCCAATCCAAGTTCCTCAAGAACCTCTGCCACCTCTTCATAGCAGCACAGGTTGATGAGATTGTTTCCGAGGGCCCGGCCCATCAAAAACTCCATGGACAAGTAATACACATATTTTGCATCCTGTTCTTTATAGGCTTTTTGAGTTGCAAGCCACCGGTCAATGATCAGGTCCTTTACTTCAAAAGCCACCGCCTGAAAGATTTCCTGCTGACTCGCCGTATCCATCGTCTTCCGGAACAGAGATTTTAAATTGTCTAATACATTTTTCTTAAAAACTTCTTTATCAAAACCAATCGACGTCGGGTTCTTTACCACTGTTTCTGTATTCGTTTCCAACAAGATTCCCTCCTCTATTCTGTATTCTCAGGCTTTCTTAACGCCCAGTGTTACTTTCTCACCGTTGATATTCCACTCTTTTACATAACCATCTGTGCTTCCGAAAACAACCGCTTCGGCAAGGACATCTTTCTTCACGCTGTCCGCATTCTTTTCTGTAATGGCTTTCAGTTTGTCATTGCCTTCCATAGAAAGAACGATGTGGTCTGTGACTTCGAAATCTGCTTCTTTACGCATCGTCTGAACTTTGGAAATAATCTCACGAACGAAACCTTCTTCAATCAGTTCTTCAGTCAGCTGAGTATCCAGAACAACCGTAACATTTTTGTCTGTTACAGATACATAACCTTCTGTCTGAGCAGAGTCAATCAACAGGTCTTCTTCCAGAAGTGCAACACTTTCGCCATTGACATCAAAGGTGAGCTGACCATTTTCTTTCAGTTCTGCCATCGCCTTGTTGCCGTCCACATTACTCAGATACTGTTTGATGCCGCCGAGAAGCTTTCCATATTTCGGACCAACAGTACGCAGCTGCGGCTTGAATGTATAGGGTGTAAAGGCACTCACATCCTGGGCAAAGGACATCTTCTTTACATTCAGTTCATCTTCCACGATTTCCTGATAGAATTCCGGAAGCTCGAAATCTGCTTTTACATACATCTGACCAATTGGCTGACGGTTTTTGATGTTGGCTGTATTACGGCAGGCACGGCCGGCCACAACAATCTGAAGTACCAGATCCATATTTGCTTCCAGTTCACGGTCGATAAAATCTTCATTCTCTTCCGGGAAATCACACAGATGAATGCTTTCCGGAGCTGTCTTATCTACACTGCGAACCAGATTCTGATAAATATCTTCGGTCATGAACGGAATCATTGGAGCAGCAACCTTTACTACAGTGACAAGAGCTGTATACAATGTCATATAGGCATTAATCTTATCCTGCGGCATGCCCTTTGCCCAGAAACGCTCACGGCTCCGGCGAACATACCAGTTACTCATATCATCCACAAATTCCTGAAGTGCACGGCCTGCATCCGGAATCCGGTAATTTCCAAGATCATCATCCACTTCTTTAATCAGTGTATTCAATTTGGACAGGAGCCATTTATCCATAACGGATAATTTTTCATAGTCCAATGTATATTTTGTAGCATCAAATTCATCAATATTCGCATACAGAACAAAAAATGCGTAGGTATTCCACAATGTACCCATAAATTTACGCTGTCCTTCCACAACTGCTTTTCCGTGGAAACGATTTGGGAGCCATGGTGCGGAATTCACATAGAAATACCAGCGGATCGCATCAGCGCCATAGGTCTCCAGCGCTTCAAACGGGTCTACCGCATTTCCTTTGGACTTACTCATCTTCTGACCATTTTCGTCCTGAACATGTCCGAGAACAATAACATTCTTATACGGCGCTTCATTGAAAAGCAGCGTCGAGATTGCCAACAGAGAATAAAACCATCCACGGGTCTGGTCTACCGCTTCGGAAATGAAATCAGCCGGGAACTGGGCCTTGAACACATCCTCATTTTCAAATGGATAATGATGCTGTGCAAACGGCATTGCTCCGGAATCGAACCAGCAGTCGATAACCTCCGGTACACGGTGCATCTCTTTACCGCATTTCGGGCACTTAATGGTCACTGCGTCGATGTATGGGCGGTGAAGCTCAATGTCATCCGGGCAGTTGTCGGCTTTTTCTTTCAGCTCCTCGATCATCAGGCGCACGGCTTCGGGCGTGATATTGGGGTAGGCAAAGTAGTTTTGCAGATGCAGCTCGTACCCGGCGAACACCTCCTGCAGGGAAGCACAAAGACGCCCGCACAGCGCCTGATCCAAGGGTTCAGAGCTGCGCAGGCGGAGGACCACCTGGCGGGTGGTGCGATGCAGCTCGACACAGTCTACAATGACGCTGCCGAAGGCATCGCAGAATTGTTGATCGGCCGTAAACTGCGGCCATACCTGGGTAACAAAGGGTTTCAATCGTGTACCTCGTACTCTTTGAAGCCTCCCCCACAGAGGAGGCCAAGCATGTGGTTACATTTTATGGATCTCATCCAGCAGCTGGCCGACGATGTCGCCTTTCAGCATGCGGACTTTTTCGCCGCGGATGAAGAGCAGGGCTTCGTCCTTGCCGCCTGCAATGCCGATGTCGGCATCGGAGGCTTCGCCGGGGCCATTGACGACACAGCCCATGATGGCAATTTTCAGCGGCTTTTTGAAGCCTTCATCCCGCAGGCGCTTTTCGACCTCGTTGGCGATCTCGATCATCGGGTACTGGGTGCGGCCGCAGGTGGGGCAGCTGATGATCTCCGGTCCGGCCACGGCGTAGCCGACAGCGCGCAGAATATCGTAACCGGCGTAAACTTCGTTCTCCGGCTCGTCGGTCAGGCTGACGCGCAGGGTATCGCCCAGACCTTCCAGCAGCAGGCCGCCAATGCCCATGCCGGACTTGATGAGACCCATACGGTTGCCGCCGGCCTCGGTGACGCCGACATGCAGCGGGTAATCGGTCTGGCTGGCCAGCAGGCGGTACGCGGCCATCATGCGAGGCACGTTGCTGGACTTGATGGAGATGACGATGTTATGGAAGTCGTGCTTTTCCAGCAGGCGTACATGGTAGAGAGCGCTCTCGACCATGGCCTCGGGCACGGGGGCACCATACTTGGCCAGAATGTGCTTTTCGAGGCTGCCGCCATTGACGCCGATACGGATGGGCACGCCCTTCTGGTTGCAGGCATCGGCCACAGCCTTGACGCGGTCGTCGTCGCCGATGTTGCCGGGGTTGATGCGAATTTTATCGGCACCGGCATCCAGCGCGGCCAGCGCGGCGCGGTAATCAAAATGGATGTCGGCCACGACGGGGATGTCGACGGCCTCTTTAATGGCGGCCACCACGGCGGCGTCCGACGGACTGGGCACTGTGACGCGGACGATCTGGCAGCCTGCAGCGGCTACGCGCTTGGCCTGGGCTACGTTGCCCGCAATATCCTTGACAGGGACGTTCAGCATCGTCTGTACGGCGATGGGGTTGGTACCGCCAATTTTAATATTGCCGATTTTGACTTCTCTTTTCAGTTGACGTGTCATCTTTTTTCTCCTTACAAGAATCGGGTGATGTCCTGCATGGTCACCAGCACCATCAGCCACAAAAGCAGCGCCATACCGGCAGTATTGACGACCATCTGCAATTTCTGCGGCACGGCGCGGCCAAAGACAGCTTCGATCAGCAAAAAGATCAGCTTACAGCCGTCCAGTGCCGGGATGGGCAGCAGGTTAAAGATGCCGATATTGATGGTGATAAGCGCGAGCAGCGAGAACACATCCTGCCAGCCGTACTGCATGGCCTGGCCAATGGTGGTGGCGGTGCCGATGGGGCCGGAAAGCTCCTCGACCCCCACCTGCCCGGTGGCGAGCTGCCAGAAGCCGCCCAGGATGGCGGTGCTGTAATAGCGGAACAGCGTGCCCGTGCGCTGTAACACATGCCGCGGCGTTTTGGAGAGCGCTGCTACACGGAAATCAATAGCGATGGTGTTGCCGTCGGCATCGGTATAAGGACCTACCGTAACACCCGGCAGGTGCACGACCTGGCCATTCCGCAGGACGGTGAAATCGTGGGTTTGGGTGGTGCCGTCAAAACAGCCGGAAAGGTCACCGATGGTGCGGCAGACCTGGCCGTCTACTTTCAGGATGGTGTCCCCTTCCCGCAGGCCGTCGACGCAGCTTTGGGCGTTGTCGGTAAACTGGGCCACGGTGGTGCTGCCCAGCTTACCGCTTGTAATAACCAGCACCAGCAACACCACAAAGCCCAGCACAAAGTTCATCATCGCACCGCTCAGCGTTACGATAAAACGCTGCCAGGCGGTGGCTTCCTCAAAGGGCTGGTCCTGCACAACGACCGGAAACAGGCTGCGCCTGCGCGGCTGCTTGGGGGCGGGCTGCGGCGCAGGCGCGGCGGTTTCCTCTGCGTCCGCGTCCTCGTTGTCCTCCGGCAGGGGGCTGAACAGGTTGTAGCCGCCCAGCGGGAACAGGCGCAGGGTATAGGTGGTACTTCCCCTTCTGCGCTGGAAAATTTTGGGGCCGAAACCGATGGAAAATTCCTCGACATGGATGCCGCAGTGGCGGGCGGCAAGAAAATGCCCCAGTTCATGTACCAAAATGACCGCCCCAAACACGAGCAGTGATACCAGCCCGGTCAGCAATGCAGTCATAGACACCTCACAAAATCAAATGTGCGCTTCCACATAGGCACGCGCCATACGGTCACATTCATAAACGTCAGACAAAGTATAGTCGCCGCCGAAGCTGTCGCTGTCCACGACAGCCTCCACCAGACGGCCGATGTCGAGGAAGCCGATCTTATCCTCAAGGAAGAGCTTGACGGCCTCCTCGTTGGCACCGTTGGCGGCGCAGGGGCCGAGACCGCCCTTCTTGATGGCCTTCTTGCAGGCGGCGAGGCAGCGGAAAGTCTCCTCGTCGGCCACATCGAAGGTCAGCAGTTTGAGGGTGGTGAAGTCCAGCTCCGGCACGACGCCCGGCACACGGGCCGGATAGGTCAGCGCATACTGGATGGGGATGCGCATATCCGGCACACCCAGCTGGGCGATGATGGAATTGTCGCTGTACTGCACCGCCGAGTGGACGATGCTCTGGCGCTGGACAACGATTTGAATTTTCTCCGGAGGCAGACCGAACAGCCACACAGCCTCAATGAGCTCGAGGCCCTTGTTCATCAGAGTGGCACTGTCGATGGTGATCTTTGCACCCATGTTCCAGTTGGGATGCTTGAGGGCATCGGCCTTGGTCTTGCCCCGCAGCTCTTTGGTCTTCATGCCGAAGAAGGGGCCGCCGGAGGCCGTCAGCAGAATTTTGGTCAGGCTCTTGGCGCTCTCCTTATCCTGCAGGCACTGGAAGATGGCCGAGTGCTCACTGTCCACAGGCAGCAGCTTGACGCCGTGCTTCGCCACGGCCTGAGTGACAAGATGGCCGCCGGTGACAAGGCTTTCCTTGTTGGCGAGGGCGAGGTCATGGCCGCTCTCGATGGCGGCAAGGCTTGCACCGAGGCCAGCGATGCCCACCACGCTGTTCAGCACCACGTCCGGGCCGTCCATTGCGGCGAGGGTCTTCAGGCCCTCCGGGCCGGTCAGGAGCTTGGGTGCATCGGCGCGGCCTGCCAGCGCAGCCGAAAGCTTTTCGGCACCGGCCTCACTGGTCATGCAAACGTATTTCGGGTGGAATTCTTCTATCTGCTGCAAAATTTTATCCGTCTGGCTGTGGGCCGACAGACCGAACACCTCATACCCTTGAGCACGGATGACGTCAAGGCTCTGGGTGCCGATGGAGCCGGTAGAACCCAGCAGCGTGATTTTCTTAGCCATAAAGAATCTACCTCCTGCTGATTTTAATCGTAGAATGCTGCGATGACCACCATCGTGACGAAGGGCGCGATGAACATCACGCTGTCAAAGCGGTCAAGGATGCCGCCGTGGCCCGGGAAGATGGTGCCGTAGTCCTTGATGCCGCACTGGCGCTTGACCACGCTGGCGAACAGGTCGCCGTAGATGCCCAGCACCGCAGCCACACAGGCCAGCAGCGCAATGATGACATACATGGATACACCAATATTGGAGCGGGTGAACTCTTCCATCCGGTCTGCTGCGATGGAGTAGATGACCGTGACCAGCACACCGAATACCATAGTACCCAGCACGCCGCCCACAGCGCCCTCCACCGTCTTTTTGGGGCTGACCACCGGGCAGAGCTTATGCTTGCCAAAGGCGCGGCCCGCGAAGTAGGCGCAGGTATCGCCGCCCCAGGCGAAGCAGAGGATGAGCAGGATGAAGAAGATGGCGTCGTAGCCATATTCCTCCACCGGCAGCATCTCCTTGAGCCGGATGAACGAGTAGAAGCAGAAGATCACGATGCCCGAAAACATGGCGAGGCCGCTGGCTTTCTGGTAGCTGATGACGCCGTTGCGCACGACAAGGTAGATAGCATAGAACAGCACCACGAGGAAGGAAGCGGGCATCACCATCGCCCGGCAGACGCTGTAGCTCGACAGCATGATGAGCAGTGTGTAGGGTACCAGAACGGCCAGCAGCGGCCAGTCCTGCTTTTCAAAACCCAGCGCAGAGTAAATTTCATGCAGGGCGATGAGGGTGATGGCCGCGATGACCAGATTGAACACCAGCGTATCGAAGGTGAACAGGACGCCTGCCAGAACGATCAGGCCCACCACGGCTGTGATGATTCGTGTTTTCATAGTTTCATGTTCTCCTTTGTTTCGTCCGGGAGCCGCTCCCCTGCTCTGGCAGGGTCTGCAGCGTCAGCGCCTGAGGAAATACCGGACGCTCTCCGGGGGCCGCGCACACCGCGCGGCATCTTGCGTATCGTTTGCTGCGCTCAAAGTCCGCCGAAGCGGCGGGAACGCCGGTTGAACTCCATGATGGCGGCATCGAGGTCATCACGGGTGAAATCAGGCCACAGAACGTCCATCTCCACCAGCTCCGAGTAGGCTGCCTGCCAGAGCATGAAGTTGGAGAGCCGCTTTTCTCCGCTGGGGCGGAGGATGAAGTCGGGGTCTTTCTGGCCGGCGGTGTACATTTGGGCCGAAAGAGCCTCTTCCGTGATGTCCTCGGGCTTCATCTCGCCCGCAGCCACCTTGGCCGCAAGACTCTGGGCCGCCCGGACGATTTCAGGCCGTCCACCGTAGTTGACGGCGATGTTGACGGTCAGACCGGTCTTGGAAGCCGAGTCGGTCTCCAGCTCGTTCATCAGCTTTTGCAGCTTGGGGTCCAGCGCAGTGCGGTCGCCCATGAAGCAGATGCGGATGTTCCGGTTCTTGTAGTCGAAGCCCTTGATGAGGTACTCGCCGAACAGCCGCATGATAGCACCCACTTCTTCGGCGGGACGCTTCCAGTTTTCGGTCGAGAATGCGTAGAAATACACCGACTCCACACCCAGCTCATCGCAGTAGTTCGCAATGTCCTGAAAGACCTGTGCGCCCTTTTTGTGGCCGGCGGTACGGGGCAGGCCGCGGCTCTTGGCCCAGCGGCCATTGCCGTCCATGATGATGCCGATGGACAGCCCCTTTGCAAAATCCTTTGGATGTTCCATGATCTTATTCCTCTATTTTCAGTCTGGCAAAAAGTGCCGCGCACCTTCTTTCAGCGCACGGCACCTCCCTGCTTGCAGTCAGAATCAGACGGACATGATCTCCGTCTGCTTTTCTTCCACAGCAGCGTCGATATTCTTCACGTACTTATCGGTCAGCTTCTGGACGTCCTCTTCCATGGTCTTCTGGGTGTCCTCGGTCAGTTCGCCAGCCTTCTTCATGGCCTTGGCCTTGTCCATAGCGTCGCGGCGGACATTGCGGACAGCGACCTTTGCCTCCTCGCCCATCTTGGAGACTTCCTTGGCCAGCTGCTTGCGGCGCTCCTCGGTAGGAGCCGGGAAGTTCAGACGGATGGTCTGGCCGTCATCAATGGGGTTGATGCCCACATCGCTGGCCAGGATGGCCTTGCTGATGGCGCGCAGCAGAGTGCGGTCCCACGGGGTGATGGTCAGGGTGCGGGCCTCGCTGACAGCCACAGAAGCCACCTGCTGGATGGGCGTGGGCGAACCATAGTAATCCACGGTTACCTTGTCCAGAACGCCGGGGTTGGCACGGCCTGCGCGCACGGTCTTCAGCTCGCGCTCCAGATGCTCGACTGCGCTCTTCATCTTGTCTTCGAATGCCTTGGTGTTGCTGCTCATTGTCCTTGTCTCCTGTTTGTTATCAATTCTCACCAGCCGCGAAAAGGCGTCTGGCATATTCTATTGTCGGAAGCGGGGCAGTATGCTCAGCCCTCGTAGACCAGCGTACCCACGTTCTCACCCTGCACAGCGCGGGCGATGTTGTCGGGGTCGGCCAGGTCGAACACGAGGATGGGGAGCTTGTTGTCCCGGCAGAGGGTGGCGGCAGTGCCGTCCATAACAGCCAGACGGTCTTCCAGCACCTTGGTAAAGGTAAGGGTCTCGTACTTCTTGGCATCGGGGTACTTATGGGGGTCCTTGTCATAGACGCCGTCCACCATCGTGGCCTTGAACATGATGTCTGCACTCACCTCAACGGCGCGCAGAGCAGTGGTCGTGTCGGTGGAGAAGAAGGGGTTGCCCGTACCGCCGCCGAAGATGGCGATCTTGCCCTCTTCCATTGCGTGGAGAGCTTCCTTGCGGGTGAAGGCCGGGGCCACCTGCGGCATGGTGATGGAGGTGAACACCTCGGTCGGCACACCCAGCTGCTCCAGCTTGTCGGAGACAGCCAGGGCGTTCATCACCGTTGCCAGCATACCGATCTTATCGGCCAGCGTACGCTCCATCTTGCCGCTGGAACGGCCGCGCCAGAAGTTGCCGCCGCCCACCACGATGCCGATCTGAACCCCCAGATCGTGGGCCTTTTTCACACCGCCGCAGATCGCATCCATGGTCGGCTCGTCAAAGCCCATGCCTTTTTCGCCGCCCAATGCTTCGCCGCTGATCTTGAGCAGGATACGCTGATATTTCAATGCCATAATCCAAACACCACCTGTTTATATTCCGCCGGGCTGTGTGCCCGACATTGTTATTCAAGTGTATTTTACAATAAAACACGCATAAAGTAAACAGGAAATCTGCCCAGAAAATATGGAACGTTTTATGAACAGGCCCCCGGCAAAATTGGGGCTGGACATTTTCCGGCAGACATGCTATACTATTCTTCGCAAATGCGGGCATCGTACATCGGCTAGTATATCAGCCTTCCAAGCTGAGGAGGTGGGT
>ERZ825896.4566-NODE-4566-length-10428-cov-3.749735_pt1 | contig 10428 bp, 9 predicted proteins | sample MGYA00519858_ERZ825896 | MGnify/ENA primary metagenome ERZ825896 (study PRJEB31778, sample SAMEA3449214) | human gut metagenome | biome: human gut; feature: human-associated habitat; material: faeces | place: United Kingdom | collected 2010/2012 ... | reverse complement strand
AGGAAAGCAGCGACAACCGTTACTACGACGAGCTGCTGGCCATCCTGAACAAGCGGAAGTAAGGCTGGCAAATAATAAACGCATCGTGGCACAGCGCCCGTGAGGAGGGCGGGTCTCTTGCGCGCAAGCGGAGGGAGGCAATGCAATGCTGAAACAGGACGTTCCGCTGCGGACCGGATGGTTCGGGTACCGGAAACTGGATGTTGAAAATTGTATTGCGCACATCCGCGCAGCGTATGCGGAAGAACTCCGCCTTGCCCGGCAGACGCAGCAGGGAATGGAGGAGACCATGGCGCAACTCAGGCAGGAGAACAAAGCTCTGCGGCAGCGCTTTGCCCAGCAGGCGGCGGCGCAGGCCGCAGCATCGGTGCGGGCAGAGGGCAGCGATAAGCTGCAGCAGCTGACCCGCAAGCTGGAAGCGGCCCACGCCGAGATCCGCCGCTACCAGACCCGGCTGTTTGCCTGCGAGCGCCAGATGATCGCTCTGCGGCGGGAAAATGCCGACCTCGAAGCGGCCTGTGAGCAGGCCCGGGAGGAGCTGCAGATGGCCGTGGCCCGTGCCGAAAAGGCAGAGCAGCAGGCTGCCCAGAGGCCTGCCTGTCCGGAAGTGCCGGTGCAGGCCCCGACGCCGGAACCGCCCGAAGAAGCTGTGGCCTGCTGTACAAGACCGGCCGCACAGCCTGCGGCGCAGCCGGAACCCGTGTGGCAGCCGGAAACGGAGCTGGAGAAGCTTTCGGTGGAGCTGCTGCGCCGGTTTGATGAAATGATGCAAGAATGATTCGACAAGCTGCTGTGCCGGCATGGACTGGTGCAGCAGCTTTTTGTGTGAACAGGGGATTTTTGCTGCGGCAAGGCAGCACATTGCCAGATGGGGATGGCGAGGAGCAAGGCACATGAATGTGAAACAGAAGATCCTGATCGCAGACGATTCTGAGATCAACCGCGCGCTGCTGATGGAGATCCTGGGCGACGGGTATGAGTATCTGGAAGCGGAAAACGGTGTCCGGGCGGTGGAGCTTTTGCGCGAGCACACGGACATCGCACTGGTGCTGCTGGACATCATGATGCCGCAGATGGACGGCTTTGACGTGCTGAAGGTCATGCGCTGCTATTCCTGGCTGGACGAGATCCCGGTGATCATGATCTCGGCGGCAAAGGACACGGCCAACATCGAGCGTGCCTACGACCTGGGTGTGGCCGACTACATGCGCCGCCCCTTTGAGCGGGTCATGGTGCTGCGCCAGGTGCAGAACGTGCTCATGCTGTATGCCAAGCAGAAGCGCCTGACCCGGCTGGTGACCGATCAGGTGTACGAAAAAGAGCACAACAGCGTGCTGATGATCAGCATCCTGAGCCATGTGGTGGAGTTCCGCAACAGCGAGAGCGGCCTGCATGTGCTGCACATCCGCACCCTGACCGACCTGCTGCTGCACCAGCTGGCGGGCAAGACCGACCGGTATCAGCTGGACGAGAGCGACATTTCGCTCATCAGCACGGCATCGGCCCTGCACGACCTGGGCAAGATCGTGATCCCCACCGAGATCCTCAACAAGCCCGGCCGCCTGACCGCCGAAGAATACGCGATGATCAAGACCCACACGGTGAAGGGTGCCCGCATCCTGCGGGACCTGAGCAACACCATCGGCGGGGGAAACGAGCCCCTGCTGCAGGTAGCCTATGCCATCTGCCGCTGGCACCATGAGCGCTGGGACGGCGGCGGCTACCCGGACAAGCTGAAGGGCGATGCGATCCCCATCGCAGCACAGGTGGTGGCACTGGCAGATGTGTACGACGCCCTGACCAGCGACCGCTGCTATAAACCGGCCTACGACCACGACACGGCCCTGCGCATGATCCTGAACGGCGAGTGCGGTGCCTTCAACCCGCTGCTGCTGGAATGCCTGAATGAGTCGTCGGAGCTGCTGCGGCAGGAGCTGCAGCGCAACGAGTGGGACCGCAGCTTCCACCAGGACACCCACCGCTTGTCGGAGGAGATCCTGCACCGGGAAGCCCTCCCGCGGGAGGACCGCAGCCAGCGGCTGCTCAACCTGGAACGCGAGCGCACCCAGTTCTATGCGGACCAGTGCGGCGGCATCCAGTTCGACTACGACCTGCTCAGCGGCCGGGTGACGGTGACCAACCACTACGCCAGCGCCGCCGAGCGCACCCAGGTGCTGGACTTTGACCATGGCGAAGGGCTGAACTTCCTTTCCCTGAAGGACCGCCGCCGCCTGTTGGAAGCGCTGGAAAAGGCAACCCCGGAGATCCCGCAGGCCAGCTTCCCCGTGGAGGTGCAGACCGGCGGCGGATACCAGCCGCACCGGCTGGTGCTGCGCACCCAGTGGAGCCGCGGCGGGCAGCGCCGCTGTGTGAGCGTGGTGGGCCAGCTGCTGCCGGAGCAGACCGAGGATGCAAAGGCGCAGCCGGATGTGCTGCTGCACAGCTCCGGAGGCTCGATGGCGGCTGTCCTGCAGCAGCTGCAGGGCGTGTTTGACCTGGTGCGTCTGGTGGACCCGGAGCGGGCCAAGGTGCTCACACTGCACCCGGACGGCACGCTGGAAGAGCGGGCCGGTCACTGCCATGTGGTGTGGAACAAGGCCGGCCGGTGTGAGAACTGCATCTCGGCCAAGGTGTTCACCAGCAAAAAGACCCTGAACAAGATCGAATTCAATGGCGAGGACGCCTATTTTGTGCTGTCGCGCTATGTGGAGAACAACGGCCGCGGCTGCGTGCTGGAAATGGTTTCCAAGCTGTCCAACGGACGCTGGCTGGACATGGGCGGCCGCCGCATGCTGCTAGACCGCAGCGAGGACTTTGACAACAGTGCCTTCATCGATCCGCTCACCGGGGCCTACTCCCGCCGGTACTTTGAAAAGTTCCTGGCCGACAGTGAGCAGATCAACGGTGTAGTGGTCATTGACGTGGACCGCTTCAAGGCCGTGAACGACAGCTACGGCCATCTGGTGGGCGACAAGGCGCTGGAAAGCATCTCTGCAGCGGTGCAGGCCTGCCTGCGGGAGAGCGACATTCTGGTGCGCTACGGCGGCGACGAATTCCTGCTGCTGATGCCGCAGCTGCGGCCGGAGGGGCTGCCGCTGGTGATGGACCGCATCCAGGAAGCGGTGCGGCAGGCCCGGGTGGAGAGCCACCCGGAGATCCGCCTGTCCATCAGCGTGGGCGGTGTGTGCGGCGTGCACCCGCTGCGGGAGGCCATCCGGCAGGCAGATGACCGGATGTACCAGAACAAGGCCCGCAACAAGGAATAAAAAACAGGACCCGGACACAGGGCAGGCACAAAAAGGTGCTGCCGGTATCCGGGTCTTTTTTGGTATCGGGATAAAATATGCTCAGTGCACGGCGCTGGTGCGGTGCTCCATAAGATAGGTGGCTTCCAGATCCGCGATGTGCAGTTTGACGGCAAGGGGGTACTTGTCGTAGGCTTCCGAGATGGCAAAGCAGCCGCCCCGGGCCGCATCGTCAAAGCCGCCCATGTGCCAGCGGATGGCCACGGCCTCTTCCACCTTGAGCTTCATGAAGCGCTCAATGAGGAACACGCTTTTTTCACCGTGGCCGTAGGGAAACAGGTCCTCCACGCTGTAGCTGGGCACCTTTTCCCACTGACCGGTGGTCTCGTTCTTCACGTTGCGGGTGCCGGCCTTGTAGTAGTTGGCCTTGCACAGATCGTGCAGCAATGCGCAGATGGCAAAGCTCTCCTCACTCTCGCCCTCGGTAAAAAAGGTGTCGTGCAGGGCGTGGTAGACGTTCAGGCTGTGCATGCACAGCCCGCCGGTGCAGGCACCGTGGAACCGGGTGGACGCCGGAGCCGAAAAGAAATCGGTCTTGTGGTCCAGCCAGTCCAGCAGCTTTTCGCTGCCGGGGCGGGTGACATGCTGCCGGAAGATCTGCAAAAACTCCTCGCGGTCGGTCATGCTCACAGCTCCATATCTTCCAGGATGCCCTTGAGGATGGCCAGCTCGTCGTGGCTCAGGGAGATGCCCTTGCCCATGCGGGTGCCGTCCGGGGACCAGTCGCGGATGTCGTACTTGGGCTCGCCGTCGTTCCAGCTGATCAGGTTGAGCTGACGCTCCCAGCCGCGGGGACGCTGCGAGAGCACCGCGATGCGCTCGACGACTTCGTATTTGATCTCTGCCATAATGCAAAACCTGCCTTTATCTTTGTTTGCTACCATAATAAGGGAAGCGCGGCAAGATTTCAACAGGTAAAGCAAAAATTAACGGAAAATTTTTTGTGCGGCTCAGCCGTAAGGGGCGTTTTCGCGCCACTCCACAAGCTGCTGCACCGCGTCGGCGTCCTCATCCGGGGCGGGGTGGGCCGAGTGAGTGTGCTGCAGGGTGCTGAACAGCCCCGGGGCATATTGCGCCATCACACCGGGCACCTTCCCGGCCAGAAATTCCTGCGCGTTTTTCTGGCGGCAGGCGGCGGGGGTGCCGTCGGTCATGGGCACACCGGCCTGCGGAGCGCTGCCCGGTTCCGGGTGCGGCACAGAGCCGGGCACTTCCGGCGGGGGCAGCCGGGTGCCGGGGGCCGTGGGGTCTCCCGGCGGCTGGGTCGGGTCCGGCTGTTTGCCCAGCGGCGGGCTGCACCGGCTGCAGTTGGCTTCCGGCGCGGAAGAAGGCCCGGGCCGGTCCGGAAGGGCATGATGGATGAACGGCGTGAGGGAATTCATAAAAGCGGTCACCTCCTGCCGTTAGGATGCCCGGCGGCGGGGTGTTTTACACCACCAGCTCCACGGTGGAGCCGCCGGTGCGGTTTTTGTGCACCACCACCTGCCGGTCGATGCGGTCCTTCAGGGCCCCCACATGGGAGATGATGCCCACCAGCCGGTCGCCCTCGGTCAGACCGGCCAGCACCCGGATGGCCTGTTCCAGCGATTCCTCGTCCAGGCTGCCGAAGCCCTCGTCCAGGAACAGGGTGTCCAGCCGGATGCCGCCGGCGGCGCTCTGCACTTCATCCGAAAGGCCCAGTGCCAGCGCCAGCGAGGCCTTGAAGCTCTCACCACCGGACAGGGTCTTGACACTGCGGCGGGTTCCGTTGTAGTGGTCGATGACGCCAAGGTCCAGGCCGGACTGGCTGCGCTGGTTCTCGGCCCCGATGCGCTCCAGCTCGTACTGGGCATCGGTCATCTGCATCAGGCGGAGGTTGGCGTGGCGCAGGATGCGGTCGAGGTAGTCCATCTGGATGTAGGCTTCCAGTTTGATCTTCTGTTTGCTGGTCAGAGTGCCGCCGGCGGTGGCGGCCAGTGCTCCCACCCACTGGGCGCGCTGCTCCAATGCAGCGTGCTGCGCGGCGGCGGTGCGGTACTGCTCCACGGTGCGGCGGTTGGGCAGCAGGCGGGCAGCCAGCTGCTTTTCCTGCCCGCGTGCGGCGTCCCGTGCGGCGATCAGTTCTGCGGCTGCGGCCCACAGGGCTTCCGGCGGTTGGGCCGGGGCGGTGCTCTGGGCGGCGGCCTGCTGGCTGCGCAGGGCATCCACAGCGGCTTTGGCGGCCGCGTAGTTCTGCTGTGCCGTGCGCAGGGCAGCTTCGGCCTGTTCCATCCCGGCGCGCAGGGCGGTGCGGTCGGCTTCCAGCAGGTCCAGCGCGGCCTGCGCCTGCGCCCGCTGGGGGTAGGGCAGGGCTTTCTGTTTGGCAAGCACCTGCTGTTCCAGTGCCTGTACGCGGGCAGACTGAGCGGCAGCGGTGCGGTCAGCCTCCTGCACCTGCTGTTCCAGCGCCGGGCGCTGGCGGGTGTGGGCCTGCCGGTCGGCTTCCAGCTGCGCCTTGCGCTGACAGTCGGCTCCGGCCTGCCGCAGGCTGGCCGTGCAGTCGGTGCGGGCGGCCTGCAGGGCGGCAGTTTCCTCGGACAGGACGGTATTCATCAGGGCGAAGGTCAGCTGCACCGGAGGTTTGCCTTCCGGCGCGGCAAAGCGCTCCGGCAGCAGGGCCTCGGCGTCCCGGCGCAGGCTGCGGCGGGCTTCGTCTGCAGCGGCAAGGGCGCTCTGGGCGGCGGCGCTGGCCGTTTGCGCGGCACGGTCGGCTTCCTCGGCGGCCTGCCGGGCCTGCTCCACCTGTACCTGCGTGGGTGCGGTGCGGGGCAGGACGGCCCGGGCCGGGTGATGGGTACTGCCGCACACCGGGCAGGGGGCACCCTCGGTCAGCTCCTGTGCCAGCAGACCGGCCTGCGCGTCCAGAAAGGCCCGGTCCAGTGCATCCCGCCGGGCGCGGGCTTCATCCTGCCGGGCAGCGGCGGCGCGGTAGGCGTCCTGTGCCCGGCGGGCCTGCCGGGCCTGTTTCTGGCTGTCGGCCAGCCGCTGGGCAAGGGCGTCCAGCGCGGTGCTGCGGGTTTCCAGCTGCGCAGCCTGATTCTGCAAAGCCAGCTGCCGGGTGGGGGCATCCACCAGCACGGCAAGGGCGGTGTCGGCTGCAGCAAGGCTGGCGTCCAGCGCTTCCAGCTGGGTGCGGCGCTTCGCGGCCAGTGCCCCGGCCAGCTGCGCGGCATCCTGTGCCTGCTTCTGCTCCCGGCACAGTGCGTCCAGCTCGTCGTAGGCGTTCAGGGCGGTGCGGGCCTGGGTCACCTGTCCGGTCAGGGCATCCAACCGGGCGGCGTCATCGGCGTGGCGGGCGCTCTCGGCTTTGGCGGCATCCAGTGCGGGCCGGGCGGCGTCCAGCGCGGACTGTTGCTCGGCCAGCTGCCGGGCCAATTGCGCGGCCTGCCGGACGGCTCCCAGCTGCTGCTGTATGGCATCCAGCCGGGCTTCGGTGTCGGCAAGAGATGCGGCGGCGGCCTCCTGTGCGGCCTGCTGGCGCTGCAGCAGCTCCTCCAATAAGGTCAGCGCGGTGGCAGGCTCGGTCTGGGCACAGAGGGCGGCCAGCGCGTCGGCGTCCGGGTCGTCGGGTGCGACCTGCAGCCCGGCCAGCAGGCTGTCCAGCTGGGTGTTTTGGGCCAGACGCTGCTGGTTCAGGCGGGAAGCTTCTTCCTGCAGACGGTCCTGCAATTTGGCGTACCGCTGGGTGCGGAACAGCTTGCGGAAAATGCGGCTGCGCTCATCGGTGGAGGCATTCAGCAGCTTGGTGAACTGCCCCTGCGCGATCATGGCGATCTGGCAGAACTGGTTGTAGTCCAGCCCCAGAATGTCCAGCACGGCGGCGTTCACATCCCGCGCCTTGGTCACCGGCGGGCGGCCGTCGGCATAGGTGAGGGTGGCGTCTGCTTTTTCGGTGGTAAAGCCCTCGCCCCGCGCCTTGGGGCGGGGGTATTCCGGATTGCGGCGCACCGTGTAGCGGGCACCATTCACCTCAAATTCCAGTTCCACAAAGGTGGGCGTTTTGGGGTCGGCATATTGGCTGCGCAGCATGGCCCCCTCGCGCACACCGCCGCTGGAGTGGTCGTAGAGGGCGTAGGTGATGGCGTCGAACAAGGTGGTCTTGCCGGCACCGGTATCGCCGGTGACAAGGTACAGGCCGCCTTTACCCAGCTTTTCCAGTTCCAGGGTGGTCTCGGCGGCATAGGGGCCAAAAGCCGACAGGGTCAGGCGGAGCGGTCTCATGCGTCCTCCCCCTCCTTCCAGATGTCCTCAATGAGCTGCTGGCAGAACGCGGCCTGCTCATCGGTCAGGGGTTGGTTGTTCTGCAGTTCGTAAAAGGCAGCAAGATGCTGCAAGGGTGTGATGTTCTCCACCCGCTCCGGCGCGGTGATCTGCTGATTTTCGCGGGTGCGGCGGTTGTCGTAGTCCAGCCGTATCAGGTTGGGGTAGATCAGCCGCAGCTTGGCCAGTGCGTCCGGCACGTCCTGCTCATCGGTCAGGGTGATGTGCAGATAATCGTCGGTGGCGGTGCCCTCGTAGGTGCGGCGGTCGGTCAGTTCCAGATAGCTGCCCCGGACCTCCCGCAGGTCGTGCAGCGGGGTCAGGGGCGCGGTGGAAATGTCCACGCAGCCTTTTTCGCCCAGGTCCACAAAGGTGATGCTTTTATGCTGGTGTGCTTCCGAGAAGGAATACTTCAGCGGGGTGCCGCAGTAACGCAGGGTGTCGCGGCCCACCTTCTGGGGGCTGTGCAGGTGGCCCAGCGCCACATAGTCAAAGGTATCGAACAGGGCCGCGTCCACGCAGTCCAGCCCGCCCACGGAAGGCTCTTCACTCTCGCAGGCGGCGGCACCGGCCACGAACTGGTGGGCTACCAGCAGGCTGCGGTGGCCAGGGTCCGGGGTGCAGTGCCGCAGCACGCAGGCCAGGGCGTCGTTGTAGCTCTCAATGGGCTCGTCCGGCCAGACATGCCGCACGGAAGCGGGCTTCAGAAAGGGCAGTAAGTACACATCCACCGGGCCATGCTCGTCCGCAAGGCAGATGGGCTGCGGCGCACCGGAGAACACCGGGCTGACGTATACCCGGCTGGTTTCCAGCAGAGCCGCGCCGAAGGCCACACGGTCGGCGGAATCGTGGTTGCCGCTGATGGCAAACACCGGCAGGCCCCGGGCTGCCAGCTGGGTGAGGAACCAGTCCAGCAGGCGCACGGCCTCGGCCGGGGGAACGGGCTTGTCGTACAGGTCGCCTGCCAGCAGTACCCCGTCCACAGGGTGGGCATCCAGCAGGGCAAGAATCTGCTCCAGGATGTATTTCTGGTCCTCCAGCATGGAAAACTCGCACACCCGCTTGCCCAGATGCAGGTCGGAAAGATGCGCAAAACGCAAAAGCGAACACCGCCTTTCAGATGATTTTTACCCTATTATAGAACAACGGAGGTTTCTTTCGCAACGGGATGGAAACAAAAGGCTGCCGAAAAAAACTCCCTCAGTCATCGCTGGCGCGATGCCAGCCCCCTCGGAGATGGGGCCTCTGACGAAACCGGAACGATTTCCGCTCTGCCAAAGGCTCCCTCTGTGAGGGAGCGGGCAAATCCGAAGGATTTGACTGAGGGAGTTCTAGGAGAAAATTATTTTAAATTGTAAACTCAGAACAGCTTTTCCCAGGTGGCCTGACCGACGCTGCCGTCGGCGACAAGGCCGTTGCGGCGCTGGAACCGCTGCACGGCGGCTGCGGTGGCGGCTCCGTACCGGCCGTCTGCGTTCAGACGCTCACCCAGAGAGTTGAGCTTCTGCTGCCCCAGCCGCACCGTCCCGCCGGATACGCCGCTGCGCAGCACGATGCCGGGGTAGGGCACATGGAGGCCATGCTTGGCGGTGTACTGGGTGTACAGCACGTTCCAGGTGTTGGCCCCCACCTTGCCATCCACGTTCATTTTGTTTTTCAGCTGGAACTCCTTTACGGCGTTCTCGGTGGAAAGACCGAACCTTCCGTCCGCCTTCAGGGGGTCATGCCAGGTGCAGGCATCACGGACACCGTTGAGCCAGGTCTGCACCAGGGCCACATCCGGGCCGGAGGAGCCCCGATGGAGCAGGGAATAATAAGCAGGGATCGCCATAGGATCACACGCTCCTTTCCCTCCATGCTATGCGGCAGGGGAGGGCAGCGTCACCCGGCCAGCACCCGGGTGGTGCGGGAAGCAGTGTGCCGGTTCCACCAGTCCACGAAGCGCAGGCGCAGGATGTAGTCTCCGCACACCAGATCGTTTTCTTCCGGCAGGGCATAGCCGCCGCAGGCGGCACGGCACAGCCCGGGGTACAGCACGCACCACCAGTTCTGCCCGCTGCCGGAGCCGATGGTGATGCGCACCGCATCGTACCGCCCGGCGGGCAGGCAGCCGCCGGTATACTGCCGGGCCGGGAAGTACATGTTGACCAGCTGCACCTGCACCGGGGCATTCACCCCGCACCGGGCCAGCGCGTGCCAGGCGGCAAGCTGCAAAGTGAACAGGTTCCGGGCCGCCCAGCTGCGGGCGTCGGTCTGGTTCCCGGCGGGACAGGCAGCGTCCAGACAGGTCAGCACGGCGTCCCGCACCCGGAGCTTGGCGCTCTGGTCGGCCACGGCATCGCTGGCAGCGCGGATGTGCAGCCGCAGGGTATCGGCACATACCGCATCGCCGGTGTGCAGCTGGGTGCGGCCCCAGGCCGCCGCCTGCCACAGGCTGCACAGCAAAAGTCCGAGCGCAAGGCAGATGCACAGGTGCTGCATCTGCCGCCGGGAAAGCATCTTACCCATAAAAAAACAGACCCTTCTTCTGGAAATGATATCCAGAGGATGGGTCTGTAAAAGGTGATTTATACAGCTGCTTCGAGCGAATGCGAGATGACTGAGAGGGTTCTCAGTTCTTCAGCGACTGCATGGGAGCCGGCAGGCGGCCGCCGCGGTTGATGAACACCGAGGGGTCGTGGCTGTTGACCGGCATGATGGGGCCGTAGCCCAGCAGGCCGCCGAAGTCCAGCACCTCGCCGGCCTTGCGGCCGATGGCGGGGATCACGCGCACAGCGGTGGTCTTGCTGTTCACCATGCCGATGGCGGCTTCGTCGGCGATGAGGGCACTGATCACGGCGGGGGT
>ERZ825896.4555-NODE-4555-length-10465-cov-2.830259_pt1 | contig 10465 bp, 10 predicted proteins | sample MGYA00519858_ERZ825896 | MGnify/ENA primary metagenome ERZ825896 (study PRJEB31778, sample SAMEA3449214) | human gut metagenome | biome: human gut; feature: human-associated habitat; material: faeces | place: United Kingdom | collected 2010/2012 ... | reverse complement strand
TTGTATTTTTAGAAATAAAATATCCTAATAATTCATATTTTATTTCATTTTTTCGTGTAAGGTTATTTATTTTACTCAATTCTTCTTTTACATCAGATGAAAAAGACATAATTTTCACCTTCCTTTATCTTAAATTTAATTGTGTAATAATAATTCTATCATTATCAAATAAATCTTTTTTTGAATATGTATTTTCAAATTTTTCTTCATTTTCTATTAATTCTATTACATCAATTTTTTGGTCAAATCCAATTTCTAAACACAAAAATCCATGATACTTTAAATACTCATATGAATTTTTAATTATCTTTCTATAAAAATCTAGTCCATCTAATCCACCATCTAAAGCCATATATGGCTCTTTTCTTACTTGTTCATCTAATGTTTCAATTACATTTCTTTTTATATATGGAGGGTTTGATACAATAATATCATATTTTTCTTCTAAATTATTCATCTTTATTTACCCATACAAAATTCTGCAAAAATCTCATTTACCAGATCTTCTCCCACAGATTCTCCTGTGATAAATCCTAAATGCTCATATGCATCCAAAAGATCAATGGAGAAGAAGTCTTCCGGCATTCCATCTTCAATACTCTGCAACACCATAGCAAGACTCTTTAAAGCTTCACTTACTTCTGTTTTATGTCTCATGTTCGTCAAATAAATCTCATCATTAAAGGATACATGTCCTTCAAAGAAAATATCCTGGATCAACTGGTACAATTCTTCAATTCCAGTCTGCTCTTTGGCTGAAATCTGCACAATCTGCTCAAATCCTTTTTCTTTGAGATCTGATACCTTCACCACCTGATCAAGATCTGCTTTGTTTAATAATACGATCGTCTGCTTATCTTCAATCAGCTCCATAATCTCTTCATCATCTTTTGTTAATGGATCTGAAGTATCCACAACATATAATACAAGATCCGCTTTTGTCAACAAATCTTTTGCTTTATCCACACCGATCTTCTCAATGAGATCATTCGTATCTCTGATTCCTGCTGTGTCAATGATATTCAACGGAATCCCTTTAATCTGAATAGATTCTTCTAACGTATCTCTTGTTGTTCCTGCAATATCTGTGACGATTGCTCGTTCTTCTCCAAGTAATACATTTAACACAGATGATTTTCCAGCATTCGGTTTCCCAACGATAACTGTCTGAATTCCCTCTTTCAGAATTCTTCCATTATCAGCATTCTCCAAAAACTCATTTAACTGATTTATGATCACTTCGACTTGATCTTTCAATTCATCTGAAAATCCGTCCACACTGTAATGTTCCGGATCATCTAATGCAGATTCAATAAACGCCACACTGTGAATGATCTGTTTTCGAATCTCTGTGATCTTCTTTCCTAACGCACCCTCTAACTGCTTTAAAGATGTACTCATTGCAAATTCATTCTTTGACTGAATTAGATCCATAACTGCTTCAGCCTCAGAAAGATCGATCCTTCCATTCAAAAATGCTCTCTTTGTAAATTCTCCCGGCTCAGCTGGCGTTGCTCCTGCCTTAAATACTGCTTCCAGAACCTTCTTCATAACAACCACACCACCGTGGCAGTTAATCTCAACAACATCTTCTGCTGTATAAGAATGAGGTCCTTTCATAACTAATACAATACATTCATCTAGCAATGTGCTTTCATCATAGACATGTCCATAATGTGCCGTATATGTCTTTACATCTTTGATCTTCTTATCTTTTTTCTTCGGTTTAAATACTTTTTCAATAATATCAAGTGCCTCATCTCCACTGATCCTGATAATTCCAATCCCACTGTTAGTCATTGGAGTGGCAATTGCTGCAATCGTATTTGATTTCATATAATATACCTCAAAAAAGGGCTGCCTAAATTAAGGCAGCCCTATATCTTATTTTTTAAGCATAACAACAACTTTACGATAAGGATCCTTACCTTCGCTCTTTGTGATCACTTCTGGATCTCTCTGCAATGCAGAATGGATGATTCTACGCTCATTTGGATTCATTGGTTCTAAGTAAATAGGTTTCTTATTCTTCTTTACTTTATAAGCAATGCTTCCAGCTAATTTCTCTAAAGTCTGCTGTCTTCTTTCTCTATAATTTTCTGTATCAAGCTTGATCTTTACAAAAGAATCGCTTTCTTTATTCACATAAAGACTTATAAGATACTGCAGGGCATCCAGTGTCTGTCCATGCTTACCGATCAATGCACCCATCTTCTCTCCAGATACATTGATGTTTAATACGTTATCTCTGCGGTTGTAGTAAAGATTCAACTTTGGATCAAGTCCCATTGCTCTTAATACTTCATCTAAATACTTCTCTGTATCTTTGACGATCTGATCAATGTTTTCTGGTGTCTTATTTTTTCTTGGTTCCTTTACAGGAACTTCATCTTTCACCTTTGGACTCTTCTTAGGCTGACGATTTGATTTCTCATCGACCTTCTTTGATGGCTTTTTCTCAGCTTTTTTCTTTGGTTGTTCCTTTTCTATTGTCTGAGACTTCATAACTTCTGTCTCTTTTTCTTCTTCTTTAATTTCAATGATCACAGGTTTCTTAAATAACCCTAAAAATCCATTACTACCTGAATCGATCACTGTGTACTTGAGGTCTGTACTTGGAATTCCTAACTCCATTGCAGCATTCATAACTGCATCAGATTCAGTTTTACCAGTAAATCTCTTTGCTGACATCCTTATTTACCTCCCTTGTTTTTATTGAGTGCATTTGCTTTTGAAGCAATTCCTCCTTTAGAATTTCCTGAATATTCAATATTCTGTGTTGATTTCAGGTTTGCACTCTTCTTGATATTAGAATCTGCTCCTTGCTGTCCCTGCTGTTCTGCTTGCATTCCTAACATCTTTTCATATAGAGAAGGTCCTTTTTTCTTTTTCTTCTTTGCAGCCTTCTCACGGCTCTTTTCAATAATCTTATCCATATCAGCATGATCATAATGATAATTAAAAGCGACCTGCTGGATATACTGGAATAATGCACTTGCTGACCAGTAAAGACCGATACCGATCGGTAATGAAATACACATTACAAATGACATTAAAGGCATTGTGTACATCATACTTTTTGTCATTCCTGCTCCTGGTGTGCTGTCATCCATTTGTGTTGTAGACATAGATGTCTTTGCACTTAAGAACTGGAAGATAAAAGATAATACTGGAATGATCAATAATGGTGTTAATCTGAATCCTGGTGCTGAATTTAAATCCATGCCTAAGAATAAGTTTGGTTTAAATTGTACATCTCTTGCAATCTGAGGAATATAAGTATTAACTCCACGAATTACATAATACAGTGCCATGATGATCGGAAACTGAATTAATGTTGGTAAACATCCACCTGTTGGACTTGAACCATATTTTGCATAAACCTTCTGCATCTCTTCCTGCTGTTTCATCATAGATGCCTGGTCTCTTTTATTACGATATTTTTTTGTAATCTTATTAATCTCTGGCTGCATATGCTGATTGATCTTCATAGATCTCTGCTGTTTCATAGTAACAGGTAATAAGATCAATTTAGAAACCAATGTAAATAAAATAATACATAAACCGACATTATAGATTCCCATTGCAGCTAATCCATCATAGATTGCTCGAATGATCCAACCAAAAATAATTACAAACGGAGCTAAGATTCCTCCGTTACCCGTGCTCTGCTGGGCTTGTGCCAATAACATCATTTTTTGCACCTTTTTCCTTTCCTTACTTCCGGAACAGGGTCATATCCGCCTTTTGAAAATGGATTACATCTTAATATTCTAAAAATTGCCAAAAGACTTCCTTTGACAACCCCGTGTTTCTCCAATGCTTCTATGGCATATTCCGAACAAGTCGGAACATATATACATGTTCCTCTTCCCTTTAATCTCGATAAATATTTTCTGTAAAACCTGATAATGGATATTAAAATCTTCTTCAATTGTAATCAACTCTTCTTCAGATGATGCAAATCTATCAGATGTAGAAATGCACTTTCAATTGTATGGTAATTCTGTCCTTTTGCAGTTTGTCTTGCAATTACTACCATATCATATCCTGTTTTCAAATTATCCTGATTCAAACGATAGCTTTCACGAATTAAGCGTGTAGTTCTGTGTCTGACTACACTATTTCCTACTTTTTTACTTACTGATATTCCCAGACGGTTATATTCTAGATCATTCTTCCTATAATAAAGGACCAAGTACCTGTTGGCTTTGGAGTTTCCTTCATTATATACCATCTGGAATTCTCTGTTATTTCTTAATGAATGATAATTCTTCATGGTTCTCTTCCTTATTAATAGAGAAAAGAAAAGGTCACATCTCTGCGACCTAAGCTGATAATCTATTTCTTCCTTTTGCTCTTCTGCTCTTCAGAACTTTTCTTCCGTTTGCAGTGCTCATTCTTTTTCTAAATCCATGAACCTTAGATCTCTGTCTTTTCTTTGGCTGAAATGTCATTTTCATGCTAAAACACCTCCTTAACAAAATTTTATGATTATATATCTGAATAATATATTCGTAAAAACATCACTCCTATTATAGACAGAGAAACGCCAAAAAGTCAAGTAAATTCTAAGCTTTTTTCACTTTCTTATAGAATTTCATATATATTGTGTTTTACTCACAAGTTATCCACAATTTGTAGATAACTTGTGTATAACTTGGTGATAAAATGTGAATTATAAACACAGTATTTGTCAAATTTCTTTGTTTTTTCTCGTTTTTTGACATGTGTATAATGTGGAACAACTTATCCACAATATGTGGGCAACTTTTATTTTTCGATTGAAAAAAGAAATTTTTTGTTATACACTATATGCATAGTGCCGTATTATGCACATTTATAAAAATATGATTTAGAAAGGGATTTATGTTATCCATGAAAAACGAAATTGAAAAAATTTGGGATGATGTATTAGTCAAGCTTGAGCAAGAGCATGACGTCTCCAGTGCTGCGATCAATGCCTGGATTAAGCCATTACATATCAAAGATGTCCAGTCAAATAAGATCATTCTGTCTCTGGATGCAAAATACGATGAGCGGGGTATTCAGTTTATCAAGAAAAAAATGTACGATTTTTATATTTCCCTTGCTATTTCTGATCTGACAGGAAAGAAATACGATATCGAGTTCGAACTTGAAAAAGAAGGAGAAAAACCACAAGAAACTCCTGCTGCTGCACCTGAACATGATAATAATAACTTAAATCCCCGCTATACTTTTGATACATTCGTAATCGGCGACAATAACCGCATGGCACATGCCGCAAGTATTGCTGTTGCGGAAGCTCCAGCGGAAGCCTATAATCCGCTGTTTTTATATGGAGGTGCTGGTCTTGGAAAAACTCATTTAATGCACTCCATTGCACATTATATTATTGAACACAACAGTTCTTTAAATGTTTTATATGTAACAAGTGAAGACTTTACAAACGAAGTCATCAATTCAATTCAACATAAAAAACAAGAAGAATTGCGCAGCAAATACCGCAATATCGATGTTTTATTGGTCGATGATATTCAGTTTGTTATTGGTAAAGAAAGTACTCAGCAGGAATTTTTCCATACTTTTAATGCACTTTATAACTCTAAAAAACAGATCATTCTTTCTTCTGATAAACCTCCGAAGGAAATGGAGACCCTGGAAGAACGCTTCCGTTCCCGCTTCGAATGGGGATTGATTGCAGATATCCAGCCGCCGGATTATGAAACCAGAATGGCCATCCTTAAAAAGAATGCAGAAAGCTATAATAAGGAAATTTCAGAAGAAATCTTCGATTATATTGCTTCTAATATTAAATCAAATATCCGGGAATTGGAAGGTGCCTTTAACAAAGTCATCGCTTATTCCAAATTGAATAAAGTAGATATTACACTGGATATTGTAATTGAAACCCTGAAGGATCTGATTTCCCCTAATAAGGTAAAACAGGTTACACCGGAGTTAATCATTAATACAGTAGCAGAACATTATGGAGTAAAGCCTGAGGATATTAAATCTCCTAAACGTAACTCCGAGTTTGTTCTTCCAAGACAGGTTTATATGTATGTTGCCAGCAAGCTTACGGTAGAATCCCAACAGAATATCGGCAAATATATTAATAAGAAGGATCACACTACAATTATCCACGGTATCAACAAGATTTCCACCAAACTTGAGACAGATGAAGAACTTCGTAACAATGTGGAAATCATTATGAAGAAACTTAATCCACATTAGTTCATAATTACTCACAGGTTTAAAATGAAATATCCACGTGTTTATCATTTCATTTTTACCTTATAAATAGTATAATAAAAGAGTTATACACATATCTACATTGCTTAATAAGAATCTTACTAAATATATTATTAATTAATTACTACGAAAGGGAGCCTGATCGGATGAAGTTAGTATGCAGTAAATCGAATCTTTTAAATGGAGTACAGATTGTTTCAAAGGCTGTACCGAATAAAACAACAATGTCGATCCTGGAATGTATTCTTCTGGATGCAACAAGGGGAGTCATTAAGCTGATGGCAAATGATATGGAGCTTGGCATTGAAACAGTCATTGAAGGAGATATTCTTGAAAAAGGACAGATTGCTTTGGATGCCAAAATTTTTCTGGATATTGTTCGTAAGCTTCCCGACAGTGATGTTACGATTGAAGTGGATAACTCCATGAAAACCAACATTACCTGTGAAAAAGCGAAATTTACCATTATCGGTAAATCCGGTGAAGATTTTACTTATTTACCTTCGATTGAACGAATTGATTCTATTACGGTTTCCCAGTTTACATTAAAGGAAGTTGTAAGACAGACGATTTTCTCTATTGCAGATAATGATAATAACAAGCTGATGACCGGTGAATTATTTGAAATCAATGGTGATGTATTAAAGGTGGTATCTCTTGACGGACACCGTATTTCCATTCGTAAGATTAATTTGAAGAACAGTTATCCTGCAAAGAAGGTGGTTGTTCCCGGTAAGACCTTAAGTGAAGTAAGCAAAATTCTTTCCGGTGATGCAGACAAGGATGTCAATATCTTCTTTACCGGAAAGCATATTGTATTTGAATTTGAAAATACTGTTGTGGTTTCCCGTCTGATTGAAGGAGAATATTTTAAAATAGATCAGATGTTATCAAGTGATTATGAAACCAAGGTAACCATCAATAAGCGTGAATTATTGGAATCTATCGACAGAGCGACTCTTCTTGTAAAGGAAGGGGACAAGAAGCCGATTATCATTCATATTATGGATGAAACCATGGAATTAAAGATGAATTCCACAGTTGGAAGCATGAACGAAGAGATTGCAATTACGAAGCAGGGAAAGGATCTTCTCATTGGATTTAATCCTAAGTTTATGATTGATGCACTTCGTGTCATTGATGATGAAGAAATTGATATTTATCTGGTTAATCCTAAGGCACCCTGCTTTATTAAGGATTCCGAAGAAAAGTATATTTATCTGATTCTTCCTGTTAACTTTACAACCGTTTCATAAGAGGGCAGAGTATGGAATCCATTAAGATTAAAGACGAATTTATTAAACTGGGTCAGTTATTGAAGCTGGCAGGGTTTTGTGACAGTGGTGTGGATGCAAAGTTTGTGATTCAGGACGGACTTGTTAAGGTGAACGGAGAAGTAGAAACACAAAGAGGCAAGAAATTACATGATGGAGACATCGTGGAATTTGAGAATAAACAAGTAAAGGTTGTTAACTGATTCATGATTATCAAATCATTAGAACTTGCAGATTTCAGAAACTATGAGCATCTGGAAATCAGCTTTGACAAGGGCACTAATATCCTTTACGGAGATAATGCCCAGGGCAAAACGAACATTCTGGAAGCAATCTATGTTTCTGCTACGACAAAATCACATAAGGGAAGTAAGGATAAAGAGATCATCAACTTTGATAAAGAAGAGGCTCATATCCGTACCTATCTTGAAAAAGATGGTGTGGAACAGCGTGTGGATATGCATCTTCGTAAGAATAAGTCAAAGGGAATAGCCATTGATGGACAGAAGATTAAGAAAGCAGCGGATTTGTTAGGATTATTGAATGTTGTTTTCTTTTCTCCGGAGGATTTATCCATTATCAAGGACGGTCCTGCAGAGCGCAGACGTTTTGCAGATATGGAGCTTTGCCAGTTGGATCATTTTTATCTTTATAACCTTAACAATTATAATAAAATCATTAATCAGAGAAATAAACTCCTTAAGGATATGTATTTTAATCCGGGATTAAGTGAAACACTGAATATATGGGATTCACAGCTTGTTTCCTACGGAAGCAAGATTATTGAAAAACGTGAGATTTTTGCCAGACAGTTAAGTGAAATTATAGGAGAGATCCACAGTAAATTATCCGGTGGAAGGGAACAGATTGTGATTCAGTATGAACCGGATGTTTCGATTGAAGATTTTGAACAAAAGATGAAGGATTCCCAGGAAAGAGATATCCGTGCCAAAATTACTTCGGTAGGACCTCACAGAGATGACTTTTCTTTTCTGGTGAACGGAATTGATATTCGTAAATATGGTTCTCAGGGACAACAGAGAACGGCAGCCCTATCTTTAAAACTGGCGGAGATTGATTTAGTCAAATTATTTATTAAAGATACGCCGATTCTTTTATTGGATGATGTTCTGTCTGAACTGGATAGTTTCCGGCAAAACTATTTATTGGAGAGCATCCGTCATATACAGACAGTCATAACATGTACAGGGCTGGATGAATTTATTCATAATCGATTTAATATAGACAAAGTTTTTGAAGTAAAAAATGGGTCAATTGTAAATCAGCAACGGGAGGTTAAAGATGAGTGATAATTATAGTGCAGATCAAATTCAGATTTTAGAAGGGCTGGAGGCCGTTCGAAAAAGACCTGGTATGTACATTGGAAGCACTTCTTCAAAAGGCCTCCATCACCTTGTTTATGAGATTGTCGATAATTCGGTCGATGAAGCTTTAGCTGGTTACTGCAGCGCAATCAATGTTACAGTAAATAAAGATAATTCGATTACCGTCGTTGACAATGGCCGTGGTATTCCTGTAGATATTCAGGAAAAGGCCGGAAGACCGGCTGTAGAAGTCGTATTTACGATTCTTCATGCCGGCGGGAAATTTGGCGGTGGAGGATATAAGGTTTCCGGCGGTCTTCATGGTGTCGGAGCTTCTGTAGTAAATGCCCTTTCTGAGTGGCTGGAAGTTGTTGTTTATAAAGACGGAAAAGAATATAAACAGCGTTATGAACGGGGAAAAGTGGTCAGTGATCTGGAGGTTGTCGGAGAGACGGAAAAACAGGGAACAAAGGTCACTTTTAAACCGGATGCATTGATTTTTGAAGAAACGGTCTATGATTTTGAAATTTTAAAAGAACGTTTAAGGGAAACCGCATTCCTTACAAAAAATCTGAAAATTGTTTTAGTTGATGATCGTGGGGAAAAACCTGTCGAAAAAATATTCCACTATGAGGGCGGAATTAAGGAGTATGTCCAATATCTGAACCGTCCACATGATGTTTTATACCCGGAAATTATTTATTGTGAAGGTGTCAAAGACAACGTCTATGTGGAAGTGGCTTTACAGCATAATAATTCCTATACGGAAAGCTGTTATAGCTTTGTCAATAATATTATTACTCCGGAAGGCGGTACCCATCTGATCGGTTTCCGTAATGCTTTAACGAAAACCTTTAATGATTATGCAAGAAAGAATAAATTGCTTAAAGACAATGAACCAAATCTTTCGGGTGAAGATATCCGGGAGGGTCTGACAACGATTATCAGTATTAAAGTTGAGGAGCCTCAGTTTGAAGGCCAGACGAAGCAAAAGCTTGGAAACAGTGAGGCCAGAGGTGCCGTAGATAATATTGTCAGCGATCGTCTGATGATTTTCCTTGAGCAGAATCCGAATGTAGGTAAAATTATTGCAGAAAAAGCGGTTTTAGCTCAAAGAGCCAGAGATGCGGCACGTAAAGCCAGAGATTTAACACGGCGCAAAACAGCGCTGGAGACCATGAGTCTTCCGGGAAAACTGGCAGACTGTTCGGATAAGGATCCGGCCAACTGCGAGATTTATATCGTTGAGGGAGATTCTGCCGGAGGTTCGGCAAAAACAGCCCGTTCCCGTTCGACCCAGGCTATTTTACCTCTGCGTGGCAAAATTTTGAATGTGGAGAAATCCCGTCTGGATAAGATTTTGGTCAATAATGAGATTAAAGCTATGATTACGGCTTTCGGAACAGGTATCCATGAAGAATTTGATATTACAAAGCTTCGCTATCATAAGATTATTATTATGACGGATGCCGATGTGGATGGAGCACATATCGCAACGCTTTTGCTGACTTTCTTTTACCGCTTTATGCCGGATTTGATTCGTGAAGGGTATGTATATCTGGCGCAGCCGCCATTATATAAAATCGAAAAGAACAAAAGAGTATGGTATGCCTATGATGATAATGAATT
>ERZ825896.4550-NODE-4550-length-10482-cov-13.027908_pt1 | contig 10482 bp, 9 predicted proteins | sample MGYA00519858_ERZ825896 | MGnify/ENA primary metagenome ERZ825896 (study PRJEB31778, sample SAMEA3449214) | human gut metagenome | biome: human gut; feature: human-associated habitat; material: faeces | place: United Kingdom | collected 2010/2012 ... | reverse complement strand
CCGAACTCAGTCAAAAGTTCTTTCAGGGAACAGGCTTGAAGCATCTACAAAAACCCATACTGAAAAATCGCCCCATGTATATCCCGTCAAAAGACGAGTTAGAAGTGTTCAACCACAGTGTTATTCCGTGGTTAACTCTCGTTTCAGACAACATTCGGGAATCCGAACGCCTTGCTGCCCTTCGTGATTGGCTGCTCCCCATGCTGATGAATGGTCAGGCAACCATAGAGGACTGATGCGCTAAATTATCATTTATCTGCTCATTTTTTAGTATCATCCGATCAAGCGAGCCGACAATTCCAACAATCTTATCCTGGTACTCCTTGCTTGGAATCTTAAATTCAAGCGAAGTCAGATAGTCAATGTTTATGTTGTCCTGTGCGCTCCCTGTCGCAGCTCCTTGAATAGCGGTTCTTATGTAGTCAAAGACATAGTACATAAACAATTCTGATGATACTGCTTTATTAGCTTGAAACCCAACAACACTGTCAGGAAAGCACATCGGATATGAAAGAATAGCGGTTTCTGCTATGTTTGCAGCAATTGTTATGCAAAGAGTACCTGCGTCCCATAGCCGGCTTTGCTGTAATCCAAACTCACCATACTCTTGAGTATGGCTTGTAATGAATAGATTAGCCTCTTTAATTTCGCCGGTTTGTACAAGCGGATAGCCACCACCCGTAAATAAACGAGGGTCATTACGAGGTCTATGTTTTGATATACCTCTTGAAAAAACGCCTAAACCTGAAAGTTTTTCTGTCTTCCATGATGTATTATACTTGCTTTCATTATAAATCAAAGATTCTACCTCCTTGCTATCCGATGTATTTTCTATGTGCCAGCTTCACATTTTGTTGCTTTACCATTGCATAGTGCATGGTAGTATCAATCTTCTGATGTCCCAAGAGCTGCTGGACTTGCTCTATGGGCATTCCTTTGTCTATGGCTGAGGTTGCCAGCGTTCGGCGGAACTTGTGCGGATGCACCTTTGGGATATTTAGGCGTTTTCCGAGTTCCCGCAGTCGTGTCTCCACTCCGCCGATCAATAGCCGATCATAGGGGGCATTGAGCGAGACAAACAATGCTGGATTGCTGTCTGCCCGACCATCAAGATAGTTCTGTAAGTGGATTTTCGTCCTGGCATCGAAGTAGACCAGACGCTCTTTATTCCCCTTACCTGTAACAACACATTCCCGTTCGTTGAAATTGATGTCCTCGCGGTTGAGCGCGACCATCTCTCCGACACGCATCCCGGAGGACGCAAGCAGATCGATCATTGCTAAATCCCGTGCTGTTGTGCAGCTATCGCGCATCAGCTCCAAGGCTTCGTCAGAGTAGGTGTCTTTGATAACTTTCGCGGTCCTGACCTTGTGAATCCGTCGCACCGGACTTTTCACGATGTAGTCCTCGTCTTCAAGCCACGAAAAGTAGCTGGACAAAATGCGGCGGATATTATCTATTGTGACCTTGCTTGACTTACGGTTTGCCTGATACTCTGTTAGGTACTTTCGCAAGTCCTCAGTTACGATCTCTTGTGGTTCTTTGTCAATGCCGGATAGCATTGACACAATGGTCTGACGGTAATAGCTCAAGGTTTTTTCTGAGCAGCCTTCAATGCGTTTTGCGTTGATGAAACAGGCAACCGTATCGACCTTTGCGCTTTCTACCATGCCCGCGCTGTGACTTAGCTCTACACCACTCAGTACCCCCTCAAGGACGCCTTGAAGCTGTTTTAACTGTGCGTTGTTCAGATACGGAAGCATCTGACGCTGCACTTCTTGAATCAGTTGTTTTTTCATTGTCGTATCTCCTTTGATTATTCTCAGAGAACGACTTTTCAGTGGCAGTTCTTAGGGTAAAACTCTCGCCACTGGTGAGAGTATTTCAATTTCTAATAGCCCATGTCCTTTAATATCTTATCAATTTCGGCAAACTCTGCCGGACTACTTGGTGTCCAGTCAGAGGAATTGCAATATCTGCAATACATCGCCTTTTTATCTCTCAGGCGGTGGCAGTATGGACATTGAACCGAATCGTCTTCAAAGTCAGTTTTCCGCGTTCTGTGAGTACACACTGAGCAGTAAATTGTGTCTCCCTCATCCCAGAGGGTAGCAGGATTATCATTCCCGCAGTTGGTACATTTCATTGTGGTCATTCCTCCTGTAAATGATAATTTAGCGGCTTGATAACTGTGTTATTAAAGTATTGCGAGCATCTATTAGCTGCTGTATTTCTGTTTGATTCAATAGGCGAACCCGCTCTATTTGAGATAATGAGTATGTTAAGATATTCATGGATGATTCACACGGCAAATATACCGGCAGCCCGCATTGCTTTGTAATTCCAATGTAAGCTCGTGTACTTCCGCCACCTGCAAAGGCTTCCAGCGTTGACTGGAAATAGCTTGACTCGAAATAGTAACGTAAATAAACGTTGCTCAATCCTTTATGGACACGATAGTATGTAACTTGCGGGGTCAAGATAATGTATTCGTAACCTTCGGGGACAATAGCAGTTCTACCAAGAGTTGCCTTGTGTGTTAACAGAACATCATCCGGTCGGGCAAATCCTTTCCTAAGTGTTTTTGCTTGCTTTTCTGTAATAAAGGCGCATTGAGACAGATCAACGAACCCATCGGACAGATTGTTTGCCATAACAAAGGGAATACCTGTGGCTACATAGTCGCTTGCCTTGGGATGAAGTTCTCCGTGATTCCCGTCCATAGGCGGATCAATGTACTTTTTATCAATGAGGTCTTGCACGGTATATTTTGTCCACGGATTACCGTTTAGGGCATCTGAACGGTATTGGTCATACATGACGCAAGAACATTGTGCCGCTAAATTATCATTTTCCTACGAAGGGGGGGACGAAAATGGACAAGGAAACATTGATCAGAATTGCCGAAGAACTTCACCAGGGAGCTTTCGACGCAAAAGCCTACTACCTGATCATGCAGCAGTATCGGAAGAACCAACATAATTATGCCGAAGAGATGAAGGTTTCGCCAGCATTCTACCATACAGTCTATGATGCCCTGATGAAAGCCTGTTTCATGGAGATTGCCAAACTGTATGATAGCTCGAATGGTGTCGTGTCCATTGGAACCCTCCTTGCTAAATGCGAGGAAAACCAAGACCTTTTCCCAAAGTACAGAGAAACTTTGACGGTGGATCATGACGGAACAACCTTTTCCTACCCGGTCCCATATCAGCACCAACTCAAGCCACAAGAGGAATGCTTCTTTAAGAACCGGGTTGAGGCAGATAGAAAACTCTTTGCAGCGTTTGATATTCCTGATGCGGACAATGTTCCTGTTCGGGTGGATTTAACTTTCCCGGAGTTTTTGGATCTATATCAGAAACGTTTCAACGGACTGAGCAAAAAGAGAGATAACATCCGAATGCAGAGAAACAAACTCTATGCCCACAACGATGAGCAGCGCATCGTGAACAGTGAGAACCTTCCGGATCGTTACCCTATTTCCTATCCGGACGTTCAGGAAATGATAGACTTTGCGCTTGATTGTACGGGCTTGATTCTTGGTATTCTCACAGATGTAAACCGCGCAAAGCAATACTCAAATATAGATGACTGGGAAGGAACACTCATGCTGACACGCTTAGGATTGAAGTATCGGGAATACGACTTCCAGCAAAGCGAAAAAGCATTTGAAGAAGAAATGCGAAGACAGTTAGGAGGAAATGATAATGGCAAACTTCAATGAGCATTCTCTTGAAATGTCCATCATGGATTTGTTTCAAGATGAAGGGTATATCTATTTGAATGGTGAGCAGATCCACCGTGAACGCTCTGAGGTTCTGCTTATCGACGATCTGCGGAAATACCTCCTGAACAGGTATGCCTCAGAGGGACTTACCCCAAGCGAAGTTGATAGCATCATCCTTCGCCTGAGGTCTATTTCCGGCACGATCTACGAAGCAAACAAAGCAGTCTGCAAAATGGTTTGTGACGGCTTCATCTTCAACCGCGAAGATCACACAAAGAAAGACCTTTACATTGAGTTGATTGACTTTGATGAGCCAGAAAAAAACGTGTTCAAGATCGTTAACCAATTTGAAATTGAAGGCATCAACAACCAGCTACGCATACCGGACGGGATTGTATTCATCAACGGCATTCCAGTTGTTGTGCTTGAGTTCAAGAGCGCAGTCAAAGAAAACACAACGATCATGGACGCCTATACTCAGCTTACCGTGCGTTATCGCCGTGATATTCCTGAACTCTTCAAGTATAACGCCTTCGTCGTCATAAGCGATGGTGCAAATAATAAATACGGTTCCTTCTTCTCCCCGTATGACTTCTTCTATGCGTGGAGAAAGATTGAAGCTGACGATAAGGAATTGGACGGCATCAATTCCCTTGTAACTATGGTGAGCGGACTGTTCCGCAAAGAACGGCTTTTGGCAGTCATCAAGGATTTTGTCTATTTCCCTGATAGCTCGGACAAAGACCTCAAAATCGTCTGCCGCTATCCTCAGTATTTTGCTGCGGTCAAGCTGTTTGAGAATATCAAGGCACATCTCAGACCGGAGGGGGACGGCAAGGGCGGCACATACTTCGGCGCGACAGGCTGCGGAAAAAGCTATACTATGCTCTTCCTCACAAGAATGCTTATGAAGAGTACCTTCTTCCATAGCCCTACAATCCTGATTATTACCGACCGAACGGATTTGGATGACCAGCTCTCAAAGCAGTTTGTAGCATCCAAGAAGTACATTGGTGACGAAACCGTTGTGAGCATTGATTCCCGCGAAAAGCTGCGTCAGGAACTTCAAGGCAGGACAAGCGGCGGGGTGTACATGACCACCATCCAAAAGTTCACCGAGGACTTGGAGCTTCTGACGGATAGAGCGAATGTGATCTGCATATCCGATGAAGCACACCGTAGTCAGATAAACCTCGATCAGAAAGTCAAGGTCACTGCCGAAGGTGTAGAGCGAAGCTATGGATTCGCAAAGTACCTACACGATTCTCTCCCCAATGCTACCTATGTCGGTTTCACCGGCACGCCCGTAGATGGCACGATTGAAGTCTTCGGTCCGGTTGTCGATGCCTACACAATGACAGAGGCGGTCAAAGACGGTATCACAGTCAACCTTGTCTACGACGGACGCGCTGCACGGGTCACTCTTGATCAGGCAAAGGTTCGGGAAATTGAAGATTATTATGACCGCTGTGCTGTTGAAGGTGCAAATGAGCATCAGATTGAGGAAAGCCAGAAGGCGGTTGCTCATATTGATGCGATCATCGGTGATCCTGACCGACTTCACGCAGTTGCGGAGGACTTCATTAACCACTATGAGACCCGCGTTGCCGAAGGAGCTACCGTTGCAGGAAAAGCAATGTTTGTCTGCTCTAATCGCAAGATTGCATACGCTTTTTATCAGATTATAGTTGGAATGAGACCGGAATGGGCAGAGAAAAAGGTTTGCCCTGACGGGGTTCAACTGACGGAAAAAGAGAAAAAGGAACTCAAACCCATCGAGAAGATCAAGCTCATCATGACGCGAAATAAAGATGATGAGCCTGAGCTTTATGAAATGCTGGGAACGAAAGATGATCGCAAGGAGTTTGACCGTCAGTTTAAGAACGTTAAATCAAACTTCAAAATTGCCATCGTTGTTGATATGTGGCTTACCGGCTTCGACGTACCGGCACTCGACACAATCTACATCGACAAGCCCATCCAGCAGCACAGCCTTATCCAGACGATTTCCCGCGTCAACCGCGTCTATACCGGCAAGGACAAGGGCTTGATCGTGGACTACATCGGCATTAAGAAAAACATGAATCTCGCCCTCAAGAAATACACCAACTTTGAGAGCGATGAGTTTGAAGGCGTCGAGCAGTCTATCACGATTGTTAAAGACCAGCTCGATGTCTTGGCTCAGATGTTCCACAACTTCAATAGCACGGATTACTTCAACGGCTCACCGAAAGAGCAGCTTGCTTGCCTCAATCGGGCTGTTGAGTATGTACAGCTCACGGAAGATTTGGAAACTCGCTTTATGGCGGCAGTCAAACGCATGAAACAAGCGTTCAACCTATGCAGTTCAAGTGAGGCTATCTCTGATAAAGAAAAGGACTATCTGCACTTCTACTGTGCTGTGCGCTCTATTCTTTTCAAACTCACAAAGGGTGATGCCCCTGACATTTCACAAATGAATGCCCGTGTCCGTGAACTTCTTGAAGGTGCAATTCAATCTGATGGTATAGAGGAACTGTTTGAGACGGGAAAGCACATCTCTGTTGATATTTTCAGTGACGAGTATCTGGATAAGATCAATGCAATCCAACTTCCAAACACAAAGATAAAGGTGTTGCAGAGGCTTCTTTCTCAAGCGATTGATGAGTATAAAAAGGTCAACCGCATTATGGGCATGGAGTTCTCAGACCGCCTCAAGCGGGTTGTTGATGAGTACAACAATCGCCGTCGTGATGAGGCTTTCGCTAACGAAGTTCTTGACGATGTAGCAGAACAACTTGCGAAGCTCCTTGAAGAACTCAAAAAGGAAAAAGACTCCTTCAAGGGTATGGGGATTGACTATGAAGAAAAAGCCTTCTATGACATCCTCAAAGCGGTTGCCAGGAAGTACGAGTTCGAGTACCCGGACGATAAGATGATTGAATTGTCAAAGCGGATTAAGATCATTGTCGATGACAAAGCTAAATACACCGACTGGTCTACCCGTGATGACATTAAGGCAAATCTGCAAGTTGACCTCATACTGCTACTGGATGAATTTGACTATCCCCCCGTAACCATTGATGATGTCTACAAGGAGGTTCTGGAACAAGCTGAAAACTTCAAAAAGTACGCTCAATAACCCGCGTTCCATCGAAAGGAGTAGATCATGGGCAATTCAGTCATGTTGAATGGCGTCGAATATGCCGGAGAACAGATTGCCTACAAAGACAGCACCTATGAACTTGTGTCAAAGGTAGCATATCTGATCGGCGTCCCGCTCCGTATTTTTCAAAATGAACACGAGCCGCCGAAGATAGAGATATACGACCGGCTTGAACAGGATAAAAATGCCCGTATCATTCGCAATCTCTGTATCATCCGCACCGCCATTGAGCGCAACTACCGGAAAATAAATGACATCATGCGGATGGAGTATCGAGGGCTGCTTTCAATGCCAGAGATCATCCCGGCTTCCAGTATGCAGCAGCTTTCAAACGACGGAATCAGCTTTATCAAAAAGTCGAGTACAAAGCTCTGCCACCACATTATCGAGATCAACCGGCTGATTTCAGACCGCATTAACAACTGCAAAAGCCTCTTTCCAATCTGGATTAACTGGGCGTACATAAAAGAGCTGTTCATCATGCCAAACGGCTTGACAGAGGACGGAACGAAAGATGCTGCGGACATCTATTACGCAAGTCTCTCCTACTACCCCTATCAAATGTATATCAACTGGGTACCGATGGACGAGGGCAATGTCCTCTATAATGATAAGAAGTTTGCTACCCTGCTTTATCAATGGCATTGCGACGCCTTCACGGAATACAGTAAAGTCTCCGATGCAGGGGCTTTTGTAAAAAACAATATCTACGACTTCATAGATGACAGTGAGAAGACCGTATTGGTAGTGGACTGCGAAAACTCTGACCCGTACAAGCTGTGCGCCACGCTCAAAAACCTTGATTATGAGGTCATGCAGAAGATTACGGCGATCATTCTCTTTGATGACGTACACACCGCTACGGCATGGCGGATTCTTGAAAACTACACCCGCATCCCCGTTGAACATATCATGATTGAGCGGATCAAGCAGAACAAATCACTGGTAGACATCAAGCTCACCGCAAGAGCCTGTCAGGAACACTACCAGAAGCAAGTGGATTCCTTCGTCATCGTCTCAAGCGATTCCGACTACTGGGGGCTGATCTCTTCCTTACCGGACGCCAGATTCCTTGTCATGATTGAGCGGGAAAAATGCGGACCGGATATGAAGGCAGCACTTGCAGAATCCGGGATATTCTACTGCTATCTGGATGACTTCTACTCCGGCAACAGCGAGGACATCAAGAAAAACGCACTGTTCAAGGAGATGTACCGCTGGATTGACAACTCCGTTCACCTGAATGTCAACGATATGTTTGATGCAGCTCTGCGAAACACGAGGATCGAAATGTCTCCCGCAGAGCGGCGGCAGTTCTATGAGAAGCACATCAGGCACATGACGCTGACCATCGACGAGAACGGAAACGTCAGCATTGAACTGAAACGCGGATAGCCTTGGTTTCTATTCCGGGAGGAATGTGGATGGACAACAGATTCTATTTTGGATTCAATACATCGGAGGAACGGAAAAAGCGCAGAAAAGCAGAGCTGTACTCCATGAGTGAGCAAGTCAGCACCTTCTTTTGGGATGAAGCCCCGCAGCATGGCTTGGAAATGCGTGAAGGGCAGCAGGATATGTCCTTTGAGATTGTGGACGCCCTCATAAACGATCAGCATTTTGCGATTGAAGCTGGCGTGGGCATTGGAAAGTCCTTTGGCTATCTTGTGCCGGTGCTGCTGTACAGCAAACGCATGAACAAGCCGGTTATCATCGCAACCTCGACCATTGCGCTTCAAGAACAGCTCTGGCGCGATGTCCACGCGGTAATGCCCCTTCTTGGGCTGAACAGAGATGTCATCCTCGCAAAAGGACAGACCCATTATCTCTGCAACAAACGCGCAGATGAGTATATGTGTGACCCGAAAGCAGACCCACCGGACGCGCTCAAAGAAGGAATCAAGCAAGGGTATGAGGAACGCAAGGATTTCCCGGAGGTTTTGCCGCAAGGCGTCTGGGACAAGGTAAACGTGCAGCGGTTCAGCATGAAGAATTGCGGCTCCTGTGAAAAGAAGTGCAAGTATTACAAAGTCCGCGCAGCATTAAAGTTTACGGATGGAGTGGTACTGTGCAATCAGGATTTTCTAACCCAGCATCTCATGAAACTCCGGCGCGGTCAGGAAGGGCTGATTAACGCCGCCGCTGATCTGCTTGTCGTGGATGAAGCACACAACTTGGATGATAAGGTGCGGAGTGCCACAACGGAGCGTTTCGGGCAAGGTATGCTCTTTGGAATGATTAAGAGCGCATTCTATGAGCTGCGATCCTTTGACCAGAGCAGTGTGTCAGGTGAAAAGCGAGAGGCAGAGAGCGCAATCATCGCCTTCTATAACTGCCTGAAAGCACAAGTCCAAAAGCAGATCAACGAGGCAGAACAGGATATGCGCTACGCTGACCGCTTTTTCTTCGACAACAATGGCAGTGCGATTGAACTGCTTACCGAGATGAACGCCGCCATACACAACCTTTCGTCCAGCATTCAGATTTATTCCAGCATGGATTTCAGAAACAACCGTTCCTTTGCTGCCTCTGATGATCTGGATGCCGTCAGCGAGTCCCTTTCAGAGCTTCTTGACCAGATAGACGATATGCTGATCTGGATTGAGCAGCACGGCAGCAACACGGAACTCGTCTATTGCCCTAAAAACACAAAAGAAATTGTGAGCCGCCTATACTTCAATGGTGATGAAAGAACCATCTTGACCTCTGCCACGCTGACGAACGCCACGAGCGGGTCTCTGGAAGAACAGTATTCTTACTTTATCAGCAATACCGGCTTTCCCGCTGGTGATCGCGGCTGCTTATCCGAGCCAAAGCCTTCCCCATATCCATACGATGAACACGCCATGATCTACTATTGCGACGATCTCCCGCACCCGACCAGAGAACATGAAGCCTTCATTGAAAAGGGTGTGGAGCGACTGCTTGAGATCCTGAGCATTTCCAACGGAAAGGCACTCGTGCTGTTTACGGCAAAGACCGACATGGAAGAGGTCTACTCCATTCTCAGTGAGAAAAATCTTCCGTACAAAATCTTGATGCAGCAGCCGGGATCGTCGCAGGACAAGGTGCTGAATGAGTTTAAGGAAGATACGAACTCCGTGCTTCTGGGGACGGGTGCATATTGGGAAGGTATCAGCATTGAAGGAAAAAGCCTTTCCAATGTCATCATTTTCCGGCTTCCGTTCCCTGTCCCCGATCCGATTATCGAGTATAAGTGTTCCGTTGCTAAGGATGCTCTGATGGATGTTCGCGTTCCCGAAATGATTATCAAGCTCAAGCAAGGCATCGGGCGATTGATCCGCAATTTCACAGACACCGGCATTGTCTGCATCATCGACCGAAGACTGCGGGATGAGCCGCCGGAACGCTATCATGACATTACATGGGACTCCCTGCCTATCAAAAATCGGACAAGCAGTTTGGGCGAACTTAGGAAGTTTTACGAAGGTCTGCCCTCAGCCAAGGAATGATGATACAAACGGCAGTCTCTTCGGAAACATAGAGCAGCCCCCCAAAAAACGACAATCAGAAAACGGAGGTGTATCATGTTGTACAATGAAAATCTGCACGAAGAAGAACAACATCTGATCCAGCAGATTGCCGA
>ERZ825896.4549-NODE-4549-length-10483-cov-5.289413_pt1 | contig 10483 bp, 8 predicted proteins | sample MGYA00519858_ERZ825896 | MGnify/ENA primary metagenome ERZ825896 (study PRJEB31778, sample SAMEA3449214) | human gut metagenome | biome: human gut; feature: human-associated habitat; material: faeces | place: United Kingdom | collected 2010/2012 ... | reverse complement strand
TGAAGAAAAGCACACAGAAACAACGGGAACAGCTCATGCGGTTATTGAAAGAGGATAAGTTAGGTGCTAGGAGCATTGATACGATAAAACCCTCTGACGCTAAAGAATGGGCGTTACGCATGAAAGAGAAAGGCTTTTCCTACAACACCGTTAACAACCATAAACGCTCGTTAAAAGCGTCATTCTACATAGCCATACAAGATGATTATGTGAGGAAAAATCCCTTTGATTTCAAGCTGAATGAAGTCATAGAAGATGATACCAAAGGGAAAGTCGCATTGACAGAGAAACAGGAACAAGCCCTACTCTCATTCATCAAGACAGATAACGTGTACCACAAGTATTATGATGATGTGCTGATACTGTTAAAAACAGGGCTTCGTATCTCGGAACTATGCGGATTGACGGTCAAGGACATTGATTTCAAAAATGAGATAGTCCATATCGACCACCAGCTACTAAAGAGCAAGGAACAGGGCTATTATATCGAAACACCTAAGACCAAAAGCGGAATAAGGCAAGTGCCATTGAGCGAAGAAACAATCAAGGCATTTCAACGGGTTATCAAGAGCCGACCAAAGACAAAGCCGATAGAGGTAGACGGACACAGCGATTTTGTATTTGTCAATCACAAAGGCAAGCCGAAAGTAGCGATTGATTACAGCAGTTTATTTGTCCGTATGGTAAAGAAATACAACAAGCACCATAAGGAGAACCCACTGCCACATATCACACCGCATATATTAAGGCATACGTTCTGTACGAAAATGGCACACAGGAACATGAACCCGAAAGATTTACAATATATCATGGGTCATTCCAATATCAGTATCACAATGGATTGGTATGCACATTCCTCTATTGAGAGTGCCAAAACAGAGATAAAGCGTCTGATAGCATAGAAGTATTTACCACGAAATTTACCACGTTTGAGAGGGAAAACATAAGAAGATATACCCCGATATGCGAACGTGAACAGAAAGTAAAAATGCCCGTAGAGCCGATAAAATAAGGCTTTGCGGACATTTGATAAGATATAAAAAGATAAGAAAAAAGTGATATATAATTTAAATGATAAATGGTAACGGAAAAATAAGGATTAACCGGATATGTCCAAAGATAACCATTTCCTAAATCAGCATTAGGTACCATTGTAAAACCGCAACCGTTATTTTGACTGTTCGACTTTTCTGGAGTAAGCCCTAGTTGCGGAAACAAACCTTGCATAAAAGGATCTGTATTCAAATCACATTCTCTCCTTTTTAGTAAAAAATCCAATTTATTTAGGGAAACGTCCAAATCTATTATCCATGTATTGAAACAAATAAAGGTGGACGATATACTAAATAAGCGCAGTTAGCAATATCTAACTATATGGCATAAGTATATCATATTTTATGAAAAAGAACAAGGAGGGAAATCAATGCTACCAGTATATATATCATCCACCTAGTTATTAGAGGCAAAACATGTTAAAGACTAGATATTAGATAGGAGAATGGAATAACGAGTAAAGAACTAAATTCAAACAAACTAAATGGTAAAGATTTAATTAATGCAGGTATTTTCTCTGCTATTTATGTAGTAATTATTATGCTTGTTGCGTGTACTGTTGGCATGATTCCAATAGGATTTATCTTATTGACGCTTCTTGTCCCTTTACTTGAAGGAATACCAATGATGTTATATTTTTCCAAAATCAAAAAAGTAGGTATGATTATGATCCTTCAAGTAGTTATCGGGCTTGCTATGATTATTACCGGTATGGGATATGACCTTCTTATATGGGGAATTGTTACAGGGATTATTGCAGAAATTATTATGAAAGTTACGAAATATAAAAAAGGGATTGCATGTGTACTTGCTTATGCTGTATCTTGCATTTGTATTGCTGGTAACTATGTTCATTGGATTGGTGCAAGTGATGAATGGTTAGCAAGCAAAGCAGCCGGTTATGGAGAAGTTTATATGAATACCATTGCTGGATATTTCAAAATTTGGTGGGTATTTCCTGTTATGATAATTCTTTGCTTTTTAGGTGGCCTTATTGGAGGGCTTATTGGACGTAAAGTAATGAAAAAACATTTTGAAAAGAGTGGGTTAGTATAAATGGCTTCAGAATTATATCAAGAAAAGGCTTCGTCAAAGCAGCTCTATCTTGATCCACGGACCAAAATTCTGCTTTGCCTCAGTGTTTCTACAACATTAATTGCAGGTAATGGTACAGGATATTTGTTATATTTACATTATGCTCTGGCTGTCCTTCCTCTCATTTTTTTGTTGATTTTGAGAAAGTTTAAGGCTGCACTTTATTACGTTACTGTGTATGCCTTTGCTCTTTTTGTTCCAGACTTAATTATGCCATACCTTCCAAATGCAGTTAATCTTTTATTTACAGGTGTATTCGCATTTTCAACAAAACTAATACCAGGAACTATGATGGCGTATTTCTTATTTGCAACAACATCTGTCAGTGAATTTATTGCAGCAATGGATCGTATGCACATTACAAAGAAATTGTCAGTCCCTATTTCAGTTATGTTTAGATTCTTCCCTACTATAAAGGAAGAATATCGAAACGTTCAAGATGCAATGAAATTACGAGGAGTAGGTTCTGTTCGTGATCCTATGAAAATGTTGGAATATCGTATGGTTCCGTTTTTAATGAGCGTGGTATCCATAGGAAATGATTTATCTGCCTCCGCATTGACAAGAGCATTAAACTCTCCGAATAGAAGGACGAATGTATGCAATATAGGTTTTACATGGCGTGACGTAATAACATTTATAGGAATTTTCTTTTTCTTTTCCTTGTATTTTAGCATTATGTTATGGCAAGGAGGTACAGTATGATCAAGTTTAATAACGTAGATTTTACATATCAAAATGCCCAAAACGGAGCAGGTGTTCATAATATCACTCTTTCTATCCCACAAGGGCAGGTTGTTCTTTTATGTGGAAGTTCTGGATGTGGGAAGACTACTTTAACAAGAATGATTAATGGACTAATTCCTCACTTTTATGAAGGAGAAATGAAAGGAGATGTCACTGTTTGTGGTATGTTGACCGCAGACAGTGACTTATATGAAATTGCTCCATTTGTAGGAAGTGTATTTCAAAATCCTAAATCTCAATTTTATACGGTAAAAACAGATACTGAGATTGTTTTTGGGTGTGAAAATGTTGGAATGCCAAAAAAACAAATACTTTCAAATTTTGAAAATACAGTTAAAGAGTTGAATATATCAACTCTTTTAGGAAAAAGCTTGTTTTCTCTTTCAGGAGGAGAAAAACAAAAAATAGCATGTGCTTCTGTGGCTGCGTTGTTCCCTTCTATTATTGTGATGGACGAACCGACTTCCAATTTAGATATGAAATCTATCTCTTATTTAAAAGAGATTATCAAAAAATGGAAGAAAAGTGGAAAAACAGTTATTATTGCAGAACACCGATTATATTGGTTGATGGACTTAGCTGACAGAGTGATTTACATGGATAATGGGTATATAGTGCAAGACCTTCTTATCAACGAATTTAGGGAATATTCTGAAAACGATTTGCACCAAATGGGCTTGCGCAATTCTATTGCATCTGAAAATAGCTTGTACAGGTGCAATGAAAGAGATACAGGGCTTACGTTTACTGATTTTAGTTTTTCGTATAAAAACGCACCACATAAGGCGTTAGACATTGAAAAACTTTCTATTCCTAAAGGCGCAATAGTAGCTGTGTTAGGAAACAATGGGGCGGGAAAAACAACATTTGGGCGCTGCCTTTGCGGATTAGAGAAAAGGTGCAAAGGTACTGTGATTTTAGAAAATCGAGAATTAACTCAAAAGCAGAGGATTGCTTTATCTTATATCGTAATGCAAGACGTAAATCATCAACTGTTTACAGAAAGTGTAATTGATGAAATTCTTCTTTCAATGGAAAAACAGCCGGGAACTTTGGAGGAAAAAGAAAAGCGAGCTATGGAGATACTACATCTACTTAAATTACAAGAATTTAGAGAGTGTCACCCCATGTCATTGTCTGGAGGCCAAAAGCAACGTGTTGCAATAGCCAGTGCGTTAGGATCAGGAAAAAAAATCCTTGTATATGACGAGCCTACCAGTGGTTTAGATTACAGACACATGCTAGATGTTGCAGAAGCAATTCGGGAAATGAAAAAAGCTGACAATACTCAGTTTATTATTACCCATGATGCAGAACTTGTTTCCCATTGCTGTGACTATATTATCCTTATGCAGTCAGGGAAAATCATAAAACAAGGTTCATTAATGAATCAAGATATAAATAAAGCAGTACGGGAATTCTGGAAACAGTAATTCCCGATTGTTTAGAAAGGAAATGAAATAAATGCTAAAAAAGATATTATATTATGGAAAAGAAAACAATAAAAAAACCGTTAGGTCAATTATTGTTCTCTTTTTATCTGTGATTTTTCAAATAGCCCCTTTTCTTTTTATATATTTTATAATTGGCAAAATACTAAATCACCAGACAGTTACAATATCATTTATTATAATATGTGCAGTTGGAACTGGCATTTCATTATTTTTACAGGCGATTACATATTGTAAAGGATTAGGACTATCACATGAAGCGGCTTATGGCACTTTAATGAATTTAAGAATATCATTACAAGGTAAAATGGAAAAATTACCTTTAGGAGTCATTGAAGGTAAAGGAACAGGTACATTTAAAAAGATTTTTATTGATGATATTGACAGCTTAGAGGTCTTATTGGCTCATGGAATACCAGAGGGCCTGTCTAATTTAATGGGGATTCTGGCTGTTTATTTTTTTATCTTTATTATTGACTGGAAAATGGGATTATTGGTACTTTTTACTATTCCGATGGGTATGATACCAATGATTCTAATGTATAAAATTGGTAACAAAGGTATGGAAGCTTACTACACTGCTGGACAAGTAATGAATAATACTATTGTTGAATATGTAAACGGTATGGAGGTTGTAAAAGTATTTAATAAATCGGGTGAATCCTATGAAAAATTCAAAACCGCTATTTGTAATTATAGGGACTATACTCTTGCATGGTTTAAGGCATGTTGGCCCTGTATGGCAGCTTATAGCGCACTTATTCCATGTACAATCTTATTTGCACTTCCAGTAGGCTCATGGCTAGTATTACAAGGAATAATAGAATTATCTCAATTTGCCTTAGTATTATGTCTGGCATTAGGATTAGGTTCTCCTTTATTACGGACTATGTCATTTACTTCTGTAATGCCACAGGTAAAATATAAAATTGACGAATTAGAAAAATTAATGGATATTCCCCCTTTAAAGGAAGGTTCTGCTCTTTTTGAAGGAGAAGATTATAATATTTGCTATGATAATGTCTGCTTTGGCTATGATGAAAAAGAAATCTTACATCATGTATGTCTTAACCTAAAACCGAATACTAAAACTGCTTTTGTTGGAGAATCCGGTTCAGGAAAGAGTACACTTGCTAAACTGTTGGTCCATTATTATGATGTAAATTCTGGATCTATCTCGATAGGCGGACAAAATATCTGTGATATGAGTTTGGAAACTTTAAATAATCTTGTTTCCTATGTTTCGCAAGATAATTTTCTTTTTAATACAACTCTTATGGAAAATATACGGATTGGAAAACCCAATGCTACGGATGAAGAAGTAATAGAGGCCGCTAAAAAGGCTCAATGTATGGAATTTATTAAAAAATTTCCTGAAGGGTTTAAAACCTTAGCTGGTGATTGTGGTAATCAATTATCAGGTGGAGAAAAACAAAGAATTACGTTGGCAAGAGCTATTTTAAAAAATGCGCCTATTATCATTCTGGATGAGGCCACTGCTTTTGCTGACACCGAAAATGAAGCAAAAATTGAAGCAGCTATTTCAGAATTTGTGCATAATAAAACATTGATTGTTATTGCTCATAGATTGTCATCTATTATTAATGCAGATCAAATATGTGTATTAAAAGCCGGAGAAATTATTGGCTGTGGTGTACACGAGGAGTTATTAGAAAATAACGAGTGTTACAGGACTCTATGGGAGGCACATCAGAAAAGTCAAGGGTGGCAACTGGGTAAAGGGGGGATTTTATGATTTTGAATATGATGACCCGTATACTAAAAGTATCCGGAAAATATAAAAAACAAATTCAAATAGCTTTTATTTTTTCTGTTTTAAATGCAGTTCTTGCTAAAATGCCAATTTTATATGCAATGATTATAATAAGTAAATTATATTATGGGACAATGACTTCACTTCATGCTATATATGTCGGCATAGTAATGGTTATAACCATCATTTTGCAAATGATTTTTCAACATGCAAGTGATCGTTTACAAAGCGGAGCTGGATACTTACTATTTTCTGATAAACGAATCGAATTAGGTGAACATCTAAAGCGCTTGCCAATGGGATATTTTACAGAAGGAAATATTGGTAAAATTAGTTCCGTTCTTTCTACGGATATGCTTTTTATTGAAGAAAATGTAATGGCAAAAATAGCTAATATTTTAAGCTACGCTTTTTCCGCAATAATTTTAGTTGTATTTATGTTTATAATGGACTGGAAATTAGGAATTATTGCTACCATAACCTCTATAATTGCAATTTTAATAGGGCAAAAAATGAATAAAGTATCCCTAAAGGAAGCGGAAGTACGTCAAGAACAGAGTGAGCATTTAACAGAGGCGGTATTGTCGTTTGTAGAAGGAATTTCTGTTATTAAAAGTTATAATCTTTTGGGAAACAAGTCAAAAGAGTTAAGCGAAAATTTTCGCCAATCAAGAGATAAAAATATACAGTTTGAAGAAATGGTTACACCCTGGATGCGTGGCCTAAGCTGGTTGTATGCAATAGGAATTTTAGGAATTTTAATTAGTGGTTTATTTTTGTTTATATCTGATACATTGTCGTTGACTTATACAATGGGTATGCTTTTATTTGTTATAGAGATTTTTAATCCTTTAAAATCATTATATGCAGAATCAAATAACATGACAATCATGGAAAGCTGTTTGGATCGAATAGAAGAACTTTTTGCAGTAGAAGAACTTCCAGACAAAGGTAAAAAGGAAATTAACACGTATGAATCAGAGTATGTTGTAGAATATAAAAATGTTTGTTTTTCTTACGGTAAAAAGGAAGTATTGCATGATGTGTCATTTGGTTTAAAGGAAAATTCTATGACGGCTTTAGTAGGCAAAAGTGGTTCTGGAAAATCAACAATCGCTAATTTATTAGTGCGTTTTTGGGATATTAACAGTGGAACAATATATATTGGCGGTATTGATATAAAAGAACTCCCATTATCTGTTTTAATGAATCAAATTAGTATGGTTTTTCAAAATGTTTATTTATTTGAAGATACTATCTATAACAACATTTTAATGGGACGTTCAGATGCCACAGAACAAGAGGTTATAGAAGCTGCAAAGAAAGCCAGATGTTATGATTTTGTTATGGAACTTCCAAATGGTTTTCAGACTATTATTGGCGAGGGAGGCGCAAGCTTATCAGGAGGAGAAAAACAACGTATTTCTATTGCGCGCTCTATTCTAAAAAATGCGCCTATTATTATTTTGGACGAAGCTACCGCAAGCATTGACAGTGATAATGAAAGTTATATTCAAGAAGCAATAGATGCGTTAGTAAATGGGAAGATACTTTTAGTGATAGCTCATAGGCTTAATACAATCAAAAATGCTAATCAAATATTAGTTTTAGATGAAGGTAAAATAACAGAACATGGGACACATGAAGAATTAATAATACAAGACGGTTTGTACCGTTGCTTGTGGTCTAGCCAACAAAATACCGGAACATGGAAAATTAATTAGAGATTATTAGGCTTTCTCTGCTCTAAATCATTTTGGAAAGGAGGTTTGCTATGTGATTTTAACTTCATCATTGGAAGATTATCTGGAAGCTATTTTGATTATTCAACAAAATCACGGTTATGTACGCTGTACAGATGTGGCGGATCATTTAAGAGTGAAAAAACCGTCTGTAAGCCGGGCGGTAAAGGAACTGTCTAAAAAGAAATGTGTGATAAAAAAAACAGATGGTACACTCTCCTTAACAGAGCAAGGACAGAAATTAGCTAAACAGATTTATGAGAGACATTTGTTTTTTACTCAGCAGCTTATGGATGTGGGCGTTCCTTATGAGATTGCAGAACAGGACGCTTGTCGATTAGAACATGTTATCAGTGAAGAAAGTTTTAAGAGATTAAGAGAAGCAAACAAAAGAAATGTGAGGTGATACCATCGGAAAAGTAATAATTTTAGATTTACAGGATAACGACACACTGGCCTTTACAGAAATCCTTGCTTTTCTGAAGAAGTACCCCGATTTTGAACGGTACAGCTTAGGGCAAGAAACGATATTATCACTTCCCGGTCTTGAAATTCACATGGACAAGCGAAAAGTATATCGTAACAATCAGGAGATTAAGCTGACAGTGAAGGAATATAAAATCCTCTGCTTTTTGGTGGCAAACAGAAACCGTGTCCTTACCTATGAGTAGATTTATCAAAGAGTATGGGGCGAGGACGCAATCGGAAATGAAAGTAATGCGGTGGGCTGCCACGTCCGTAATCTGCGGAAAAAGCTGCTCCAGGCGGCCCCTGATTCCCCATTCAATCTCCAGTTTGTTCGCCAGTATATGCAATTTCTATCTCATAGCCGCCGTTCTCATAGTAGGCGTGGGAAAAATAGTATCTTATTGTTATTTCTGAAATATAAAATTTGAATCATAAAACTTCTTTCCCTCTCAAATCCATTTTTACCAAACCAACTACTAACAATCCAATAAAAATTGCCGTGTCCACAAATAACAGTACAACAACACTTTTTACCACTCCGAAAGTAAAAAGTATGGAGAAGATTTCCACTGACAACACAATAAAACACATATAATTTGTCAAATACTCTGTTATAATTTCTCCATAATAATTGTTCATCTGCAATTTCGCATAGATAAAAGGTTTTAATAAATAACGGATTATGATACATATAACAGGACAAATAAAAATCCAGTTTTTATTAACTAGGGATGTTGCCACTCCTTTACTCCATTGTACTGGAATTTCTGTCGGCAACTTAGAATAAGACAAAGCCCCAATAATCAAGCATAGTGCGGTAATCATAGTCCAGGTAAGCATACTTCCCCATATATACAAAAAGCTGACGGAATCCAGTTTGAAAACAGTTCGATTATCTTTCCAATAGTCATGCAAATCTGTTACATATTGTTCTACCTGTAATTTTTCATAACTAATACTTTCTTCATCCAGCATTTTTTCGCACATGAGTTTCGCCTTATTCAAATCAGTAATCTGATTTTTTAATACTTCCTTTTGCTTCTCAAGCATTTCCTGCAATGTTACTTTTTCGGATATAATACTTCGTATATCTTCAATAGAAATTCCCAATGTACGTAGATATGCAATCTTCTTTATATTTTCCACATCATTTTCAGAATAATCTCTATAACCATTACTTTCATTTCTCGAAGGCTCAATAAGTTTTTCCTTTTCATAAAAACGGATATTAGAACGGGATAAACCTGTTCGCTCTTCTACGTCTTTTATAGTCATATTATGCCCTCCTTTCGAGCAACTCTATTTTACTTAATAATAAGCTATAAACAAGGTTTACAGTCAAGCATTTATCAAAAAACTAAAGATGTACCGTTTCACCAAATAGACGGGACGTACTTCATTTGATAAAAAACTAAAAAAACAGCGATTTACATCAAACTTACATCAATTGATGCAGAAATCGGTGCAAGCAAGAAAAAATCGCATAATTAGTGCAATGAGTGGGCAATTCCAATAGGGATTGCCCATTTTCTGAATGGACAGAAATACAAATTGGGAATTTGTATAAAATATTTTTTGAAAAAACTGTTGACTCCTACGTTGCGTAATGGTTTAAAGTATATTTATCGAGAGAGGAGGAAATGATGATGATGACAGTAAATGAAGTGAGTAAGCTTGCCGGAGTGAGTATACGCACTCTACAATATTATGACAAGATTGGTCTTTTACATCCGACGGGATACACCGATGCAGGCTACAGACTGTATGACGATGCAGATTTGGAGCGCCTTCAACACATACTACTGTTTCGTGAATTAGAGTTTCCACTTAAAGACATCAAGGCAATTATAAATAGTCCGGATTTTGATAGAAGCAAAGCTTTGGAACAACAGATAGAACTTCTTAGGCTTAAAAAGGAACATATTGAGAACTTAATGAACTTTGCTCTTGGAATAAAATTGTTAGGAGTGAAACACATGGATTTTAAGGCTTTTGATAGAAGTAAATTAGATGAATATAGCAGACAGGCAAAGGAATTATACGGTAATACACCAGAATATAAGGAGATGGAAGAAAAGCAAAAGAATCGAACTGAGGAAGATGAGAAAATCTTAGCAGATAGATTTATGCTTCTATTTAAGGAGGCCGGAAAA
>ERZ825896.4546-NODE-4546-length-10493-cov-2.481893_pt1 | contig 10493 bp, 8 predicted proteins | sample MGYA00519858_ERZ825896 | MGnify/ENA primary metagenome ERZ825896 (study PRJEB31778, sample SAMEA3449214) | human gut metagenome | biome: human gut; feature: human-associated habitat; material: faeces | place: United Kingdom | collected 2010/2012 ... | reverse complement strand
CACTGACAGGAGAAAAAGACAGCGGAACAACAGGACAGTCACAGTCTGGTGGCGGCGCGGCAGCAAGAAGTTCTACTTCTGTCGCAACAGTGGAAGACCCGGCAGCATATAAGGACGGAACTTATTACGGAACAGGGACTGGATTTGGTGGAACACTGAAAGTAAAGGTTGAGATCAGTGGCGGAAAGATCACAGACATCCAGATTATGGAGAATCAAGATGGAAGCGAATACATTTCCAAAGCCTCTGCACTGATCAATACGATCATCAGCAGTCAGAGCACCAATGTAGATACCGTGTCTGGAGCAACGTACAGTTCGGTTGGAATCATCCAGGCAGTAAGAGATGCATTAAGTCAGGCGGCAGTGAGTGGAAATGGAGCGACTTCGGATTCATCTGAAACAAATGGCTCGAACAGTTCTTCCAGTCAGAATCAGAGTACATCCACAACCGGAACAGTTCCATACAAAGAAGGAATCTATTATGGAACAGCGGAAGGATACAGTGGAGATGTATCGGTAGCTGTGGTGATCCAGGAGCATACGATCAAAGCAATTTTAGTCACAAAGACATCAGATGATGAAGCATTTTTCAACCGTGCAATGGATGTAGTGAAAAATGTGCTTAAAAATCAGAATACAGATGTAGATACTGTATCTGGTGCAACTTACAGTTCTAAGGGACTTCTCGGAGCAATAAAGAATGCTTTGAAACAGGCGGAGAAAGTAACGAATGGAGAATCCATTGAAGAGAAAGCAGATACAACGGAACTGGAAAATGCAGTCAAGTCAGCAGAAGCACTTGTGATGGAGGAGTATACGCAGAGTAGCTGGGCGGTTCTGAGTCTCCGACTGAATGATGCAAAAGAGCTGTTGGAAACAGCTGCGAATGAAACAGTGGAACAGCAGACGGTTGATAAAGCTGTGGAAAATCTGAACCTTGCAGTTGCACAGCTTGAGAAAAAGAAGTCAGATCAAGAGGAAGAAGTGAAGACAAAATACATCGATGGAACTTATGAGGTGAGTGTACCGTGTAAACCGGATGAGGATGAAGATTTTACAGAGTATCAGCTTTCTATGAAGGTGACAATACGAAATGACAAAATTGTATCCATTACTGACGTGTCAGGAGATGGGGATGCAGCGAATGACAGCTATATCAAGAAGGCGGCAAATGGAACTTCAAGCAAAAAAGGTGTCGTTTCCCAGATTATTACCAAAGGAATGCCGGAAGAAATTGATACGGTATCCAGAGCAACCTGTTCTTCGAATGCGATTATTGACGGATGCAAAAAGGCACTGGAAATGGCTTTAAGACCAGAAGAGACGGAGGCGCAGTAGGATGAAAGAGTTTATCGTAAGACTGTTTAGTCTGCTGGCAATCGTCGGTGTCCTTTTCGGATATAACGAAGTGTTGGATGTCCGTGCGAAGGATGAGGAAATCGCAAAACTGAATGCACAGTTGGAGGTACAGTCATCTGGTGCCGGCAGTGATTCTGAGTCAGGGAGTGATTCAGGAGATGGAGCAGGATACAAGGATGGAACCTATACCGGAGAAGCGGATGGATTTGGCGGAACGGTTGCGGTAGAAGTTACTGTAAAAGATGGAAAGATCGAAGCGGTAGAAGTGACCTCCGCTGAGAAGGAGGACGGTGCATATCTTGCGATGGCGGAAGATATCATTCCGAAGATCATAGAGGCGCAGAGCGCAGAAGTTGATACGATAAGTGGAGCAACGTTCAGTTCGACAGGAATTAAAAATGCATCAGAACAGGCATTAGAACAGGCGGTAAAGTAGTTTGAAGAAGTTGAATATACATAATTTAAAAGCAAAAGAAATTAAAAAATTGCATACTTGGCTTCGTGCCTTGATTCAGATTCTCTATTTTCTGTTTCTGCCATCTGTGTATACAGCGGCATTTGCCGGTGTAAAATACATTTTCACACAGATAGGAGCAGGCGAGGCAATCGGGATGACCTCTTTTGTAACGGTGCTTATAGTTCTCTGCGCGTATACGATTCTTTTCGGAAGATTCTTTTGTGGATTCGCGTGTGCATTCGGAAGTCTGGGAGATGGAATTCATGCATTTTATCTCTGGTGTTTTAAGAAGAGAAAGAAAAAGCCGGTGCTACTTTCAGAAAAGATCACAGAGAAGTTAAGCTATTTGAAATATCTGGTGTTGACCGTAATCGCAGTACTTTGTTTTGCGGGAGTATACGGAAAGGCAAAAGGGACAAGCCCGTGGGATGTTTTTTCTATGCTGCATGCAGGAAATCTTCACTTGCAGGGATATTTGCCGGGAGTGATATTACTACTTCTTATTATTGTGGGGATGTGTCTGGAAGAAAGATTTTTCTGTCGGAATCTGTGTCCGATGGGAGCAGTATTCTCATTGCTTCCGGTGCTTCCGTTCTTTGCATTGCACCGCGACAGAGAAAATTGTATCAAGGGCTGTAGTGGATGCACGAAGAAATGTCCATCCGGGATCGGACTCCCGGAAGACGGATCACTCAAAGTCGAGGGAGATTGTTTCCAATGCCAGAAATGTATTGATACCTGTCCAAAGAAGCATATCCATACAGGAATCAAAGGTCTGAAGGGAAATGAATTTTGGTTTACGATTCTTCGGGCAATTCTGTTACTTGTAATTATGATCTGGGCAGGAGTGTAATAGATGAAGAAAAAAGATCTGTTTTTAGGAGGCGGAATCCTCTTTGCGGCATGTGTACTGTTTCTTGTGATGAATCTGATGCAGTATGTACAGGCAAAGGAAAGCGGACAAAAAGAAAATCAGGAAAAACAGGTTGTGATTAAGGTAGATGGTGAAGTTTACGGAAGATATTCTTTGGATGAAGACCAGGTGATCGAAGTGCAGGAAGGGGATTTTTACAACCGTGTCCGGATTGAGGATGGAAAAGCTTACATGGAAGAGGCTGACTGTCCGGATGGATATTGCGAAGAGCAGGGGAAGATCAATAACCGGTCACAGACAATTGTCTGCCTGCCTCACAAGCTGGTTGTGGAAATAGAAGAGGTTGAGAATTCTGATGATTCTCAAAATGAAAAGGAACATCTACCGGATACAATTTCTAAATAAATCAATTGTTCGACTGTAAAGGAGAATGTATGAATAGAAATAAAAAACTTGCGAATATGGCAATGCTTGTTGCGTTGGCAATGATTTTTAGTTATGTGGAAAGCCTGATCCCAATTAATTTTGGAGTGCCGGGGATGAAGCTTGGAGTGGCTAATTTGGTCACTGTAACAGGTCTTTATTTTCTGGAAATTCCGGAAGTACTGGCGGTAGCGGTACTGCGTGTGCTTCTGACAGGATTTCTTTTTGGAAATGGAATGTCGATCATTTACAGTCTGGCAGGGGCGGTTGTCAGCCTTCTTGCCATGGTACTTGTAAAGAAGATGGATGGAATTTCCATTGTAGGAGTAAGTATCACTGGCGGCGTCTTTCATAATATAGGACAGATTCTTGTTGCGATGGCAGTGGTGGAGAATCTGAAACTGATTTATTATCTGCCGGTTCTTCTTGTAGCAGGAACAGTGACAGGGTTCGTGATTGGAATTGTCGCAGGAAAGATTTTACCGGTTGTGAAGAAAGAAGCTGTAAGGACAGTATAGATAATAATACTTTTTGATTACAGGTTAGTAAAAGCTAACTTGATAATATATTCCATGCGGGAGCAGGAAAGCAGAACTGCGACAGGCAGGATCTGTATGTAACTATTTTAGTTAAAAAGGAGGTTTCTATGAAAAACAAAGAAATGAAAGTAAAGGCAATGTCCATGGCAGTGGCAATGTCTATGGTAGTAGGACTTTGCCCGTCAACCATCTTTGCGGCAACAGGAAGTCAGACTGCGAAGGATGGAACTTATACAAAGACGGCTCATGTAACCAGAACAGAAGATGACAGTGACGATGAGTGGGAAGAATATGATGTAGAAGTAAGTCTGAAAGTAGAGGATGGAAAATTCTCTGAGATCACAGTTACATCGAAAGAAGGATATGACGAAGGAAATGCATCCTATTTCAATAAAGCATATTCCAAATCAAAAGGATTTAAAACAAAGCTTGAAGGACAGGCCGCTACAGAAGATACAATTAACAGCTGGGATACAGTATCCAGTGCAACACGTACTTCTGATGCGATTAAAAAAGCTGCACTGGAAGCAATCCAGTCGGCTCCGGCAGCTGGGGAGACAGTAACTATTGATACAGCAAAGCTTGAGTCAGCAATTGCAGCGGCTGAGAAATTGACAGAATCTGATTATACAGCAGACAGCTGGAGTGCAATGCAGACAAAATTAACTGTAGCGAAGGCGGCTCTGAAAGCAAAGGAATCCCAGAGTGCAGTGGACACAGCGGCAGATGAGTTGAATGCAGCAGTGAAGGCATTGAAAAAGGCAGAAGTTGCGAAAGAAACGTATGTGTTGATGAATATTCCATATTCTGAATTTTATGCAGCTGATCAGGTAGCAGGAGCAGACAGTGTATCCTCCGCTACAAAAGCGAAAACAAGATCAACACTTGTAGCTGGATCTTATCATGTAAACAGTGATGGAACAGATATTACAGGTATTACATATCCGGTTAAGATTAGTGATGCATCAGTACTGAAAAACTATACACAGATCACAGATGACAGCAAGCTTTCTATTACAGTGAATATGAAAGGAAAAGAGACAACAACAGAATATAATGGAAAAGCTGCGTTATTCGAGAGCGCAAGCTATTCTTACTATATTTTAAGTGAGACTCCTTCCTATTATAAAGAAGCAACAGTAAATGCAGATGGTTCACTCAGCTTTAGTGAAGTGAAAGGTGCAACTGCACAGAAGTTGAGTGATGCATCAATTGATTTCACAACAGACACAAAGTATGGAGATTATGAATTAGATCTAAATGGACTCCCAAAAACAGTTAATACAGTATATGGAGTTGTGATCAGCACAAAAGAAGGAGACAACTACGGACTTCGTCATCTTGAAAATATCTGGAAAAAGACAAAACTGGCATGGAGTACAGGATTTGTGACAACATCTCATGGAAACACACTGGACTCAAAAGATTATGAAAAGATGATGGGTCAGACAATCAATAAAATCACATATTACACAGATAATGGAATCTATGAGATTGATGCAGATCAGTATGTGCCGGTTAAATTCAATGGGACTGTCGCAGCAGAGAATGCAGATGTTGAAAGTGGAAAAGTAAATCTAACTGTAGAAGGACTTCTTGGTGATTATCAGGCAGAATATACAGTTGAAGGTCTTGAGGATGTTCAGGTAAAAGACGGGGTACTTACCTATAAGACAAAAGGCGCTGAGATAGGCAAATATACTCTGAAAGTATCTGATAAATCCGGAAAATATGCGGATCTTACGACAGATTTTGAATTAACAACAGAAGCTGTACCAGTTGTATTTAACAATGAAAGTGCAGCACTTGTAGCGGCAGAAGGATATGCAGCAGAGGATGTAACTTCTTATGTAAAGAAGATCGAATCCGTAACAGTTGACGGAACAGAGTATGCGGCAACAGGAAAACGTGCAGTGAAGATCATCAAAGAAGATGGAACAATTGATACGACTGCGGCTCCATTTAAGGATGCAGAAAATGGACATGGATTTAAGATCTCAGTAAAGGCAACAGGCTATGCAAAGGATTACGAATTCACTTATACTTTATCACAGGAGAGTGAGTATACTTACGCATATGTAGGACTTAGCTGGGCAGAGTACTGGGCTGCTGAAAATGTGCAGGCAGCAGGAGATACATCTTCTTCAGATGCAAAGGATTCAAAAGGAGAGTCTGACAAGGGTGCATTCGATACTGTAACAAGAGCTACCGTAAATCATGGACTTCACAGAGGTTCTTTCCAGTGCAACGCAGTAATCAAGGCGGAAAATGGAAAAGAGTATGCAGTAGAGTACTGGACAGATGGAACTACTGCAGTTCTGACAGACGGAAGCAGGATTACATTTAACAGAGGAGAGATTACAGAAGAATCTGGTGCAACAACAAAGATGACAGAGTATGATGTACTCGGACTGAAATATGTGCCGGTGAAAGTAAAAACATCTGATCTGGATGCACTGAAAGCAAGCTATCGTGTGATCGAAAACGGAAGTGAACTTGCAGGAGGATATTCAGAAAAGAATCTGGTAAGCTATACAGGACTGGTTGCCAATGTAACAGAGAATACAAACGGTCTGAAAACAGCAACAAAGAATGAGGATGGATCTTTCAGTTTCTCTGCAAGAGTGAATAATGGATCAGAGTCCGGAATCAAAGATCAGGCACTCAAGACAGCACCAACAGCAGAGGAAGCAGGGCTGACAGTAAAAGAAGCAAGCGGATCTTATGGAGAATTCTTAAGAGTTGATCTGACAGGAAATTATGGTGATCTTGGATCAAATCTCCAGACTGTTACATGGACTTACTATGGAGATGACAGCACATATACAAATGCAAAAGCTACTTATGGAACAAAATTTGCAGCAGATAACTGGATGCACAAAGCAATGGGAATCCAGCTTGGACTGACAGATTCTCTTCGTTGTACACTTCCGGAAGGAACGGATGGAACAGGATATTGGACCATTACACTGACAGCACTTGGATATAATGACGTGACATACAAATTCCAGGCAACAGAGGAGAACATTGTAAAAGCATCTGAGGATAAAACAATCACAACAACAGAGCTTGAGGCAGCTATTGCAAAAGCAGAAGCCCTGAAAGAAGCTGATTACACAGCGGAAAGCTGGGCATCTATGCAGATGGAACTTCAGGAAGCAAAAGATGAATTGAAAAATCCAAAAACTCAGGCAACTGTAGACGAGGCAGTAAGCCACCTCAACGCAGCTGTTGAAGCACTTGTTAAGAAAGAAGAGCCGGCAGCAGTTGATACTTCTTCCCTTGAGAAAGTAATCAGTGATGCGGCAGCTCTGAAAGAAGCTGATTACACAGTTGACAGCTGGAAGGCATTGCAGAGTGCACTGACAGACGCTAAGAGCGCATTAAATGAAAAAGAAAGCCAGGAAAAAGTTGATAAAGCAACAGATGCGTTAAATACAGCAATCAAAGCACTTGTAAAGAATGGAAACCAGGCGGGAAGTCAGAATGGAAGTGCAACTCCGACTGTTACAAAGAAGGCAGGAACAACTACGGATGGATCAGCTTCCAAAGGAACAAGTGGATCAAAAGCCGCAAAGACAGGTGATCCGGCAAATGTTCTTGGCTTATTAGGACTTGCATTCTCCTCACTCGGAGCAGGAGTTGGCGGATTTGCATGGAAGAGAAAAAGAAAATAAAGACAAGAAAATTGAGAAAATTTTTCAACAATTTCGCGAAAAAGATTAAAATAGTGCATTGACACTATCGCTTTAAAGTGATAAACTCCTAGCAAATGGAATAACGCTTTAAACCGATGAAGCGGAGATCAAAGTAATTATGCGCGCACAGAGAGTCCGGGAAGCTGAGAGCCGGATCGAGATGCAGGTTGCCAAATGGACCGCTGAGGGCACAGTCAAAGGATTTGAGAATCCGAGTACTCTGTGACGTGTGGGCATACGTCAGTTGCCGGAGATATGTTAGTATCTTACAGAGCGCATGGGAGTGTACCCGTGAATCAAGGTGGCACCGCGGAAAAGATTTAGATTTACCGTCCTTGACAGAATAGGAATATTCTGTCAGGGACTTTTTTTCTACCATAAACATATATTTCCTATCGGGATAAAAGAGAAATTCATTTTGCAGCATAACTTCAAGGAGGAATACACATGGACAAGACATTAGAACAAATCAGATCCTACGCTGAACAAGGCAGATACAAGCGAGTTCCGATCAGCAAAGAGCTGTATGCAGATGCATTTACGCCGATTAGTGTGATGCGGACGCTGCGGGCGGCAAGCAAGCATTGCTATCTGCTGGAAAGTGCGGAGGACAGACAGCAGTGGGGAAGATATTCCTTCCTTGGATATGCACCAACGATGGAGATCACTTGTACCGATGGGCATGTGATCATCAGCGAAGGGCATGAAGATGAGGATAAGACCAGACGGGAAGTTTTAACCGACCATCCGGGAAAGGTTCTAAGAGAAATTCTCGAAGCATATAAAAGTCCGGTTGTTCCGGGACTTCCTCCATTTACCGGAGGGCTTGTCGGATATTTTTCTTATGACTACATCAAATATGCAGAACCGACATTGAAGCCAGTCCTGGAAGAGAAGAATGAGACTACAGGAAAGACAGCAGCAAAAACGGCAGTAAGAGATTTCCGGGATGCGGACTTGATGTTATTTGACCGTGTCATCGTATTTGACAATTACAGACAGAAGCTGATCCTGATTACAGGCGTGAAGCTGGAAGGTGATCTGGAAGAAAATTATACGAACGCGAAGCAGGAATTAGAAGAGATGGAACGATTGATCCGAAGCGGGGCGCAGGCAGATTTCCGACCACTTGTTTTAGAAGAAGAGTTCCATCCGGGAGTGGATAAAGAAGATTATTGCAAGATGGTTGAGAAAGCTAAGGAATACATTTATGAAGGTGATATTTTCCAGGTCGTTTTATCCAATCCGCTGACAGCGAAGGCAAAAGGAAGTCTTTTTGATACCTACCGGGTGCTTCGAACCTCGAATCCATCTCCGTATATGTTCTACTTTTCAAGTGATGATATTGAAGTGGCAGGGGCTTCACCGGAAACACTGGCGAAGTTAGAAAACGGACAGGTGTGCACTTTTCCTCTTGCCGGTACAAGGAAGCGAGGAGTGACCGAAGAGGAAGATCAGGAATTGGAGAAAGAGCTACTTGCAGACGAGAAAGAACTTGCAGAGCACAACATGCTTGTAGATCTTGGGCGAAATGATGTCGGCAAGATCAGCCAGCCGGGAACAGTTAAAGTTGATAAATATATGGAAATCCAGAGATATTCTCATGTGATGCATATCGGTTCCACCGTGACAGGGAAAATTCGGGAAGACAAAGATGCGCTGGACGTAGTAGATGCGATTCTCCCGGCAGGAACGCTTTCCGGAGCACCGAAGATCCGCGCATGTGAGATTATCGCAGAACTTGAACAGGAGAAGAGAGGTATCTACGGAGGAGCAGTCGGCTATCTCGATTTTGCAGGAAATGTAGATACATGCATTTCCATCCGTCTTGCTTATAAGAAAAATGGATACATTCGTGTACAGTCAGGAGCCGGAATCGTAGCAGACAGTATCCCGGAAAATGAATTCCAGGAGTGTTTAAATAAGGCAGGGGCAGTACTTCAGGCTGTGGAAACTGCGAAAGGAGGATTGGAATGATACTATTACTTGATAATTATGACAGCTTTACATATAACCTGTATCAGTTTATCGCAGAAGTAGAATCAAAAAGAGGTGACATGCAAAAAGATCAGATTGATTCAGAAGTGAAAGTAATACGAAATGATCAAATCACACCGGAAGAGATTCTGGAACTTGCACCGGAGGCGCTGGTAATCTCACCGGGGCCGGGAAAACCTTCTGATGCCGGAATCTGTATCGAAGCAATTCAGAAGCTGAAAGGAAAGATTCCAATGCTCGGCGTTTGTCTCGGACATCAGGCGATGGCGGAAGCATTCGGAGCAACGGTAGGACACGCCGGACAGCTGATGCATGGGAAGACTTCAAAGCTGAAAGATGTAAAGACAGACAGTGTCCTGTTTCAGAATCTGACATTTCCAATCCAGGTGGCAAGATATCATTCGCTTGCAGTAAAGGAAGAGACACTTCCGGAAGAACTGGTTGTGACAGCGCGAAGCGAGGATAACGAGATCATGGCGATGGAACACAGAGAATATCCGATCTTTGGGTTACAGTTTCATCCGGAATCCGTGATGACACCGCAGGGACTTCAGATGATAGAGAACTTTATTAACTATGCAAAAGCATTGAAGGAGAATTAAGAAATGATCAAAGAAGCAATTATAAAATTATCAAAGAAAGAAAATCTCACCTATACAGAAGCAGAAGAAGTAATGAATGAGATTATGGAAGGAAAGGCATCGGATGTTCAGAAGTCAGCATATCTGACAGCACTTTCCATGAAAGGTGAGACAATTGATGAGATCACAGCATCAGCAGCGGGAATGCGTGCACACTGCATCAAGCTTTTGCATGACATGGATGTGCTGGAAATCGTAGGAACAGGGGGAGATGGAGCAAATTCATTTAACATTTCAACAACATCCTCCCTTGTGATTGCGGCAGCAGGAATCCCGGTCGCAAAGCATGGTAACCGTGCAGCATCTTCTAAGTCCGGTGCGGCAGATGTACTTGAAGCACTTGGAGTGAAGATCGATGTCGCACCGGAGCGCAGCACACAGCTTCTCAAAGATATTCAGATCTGTTTCTTATTTGCACAGAATTATCATATTGCGATGAAATATGTCGGACCGATCCGTAAAGAACTTGGTATCCGTACCGTATTCAATATTCTTGGGCCAC
>ERZ825896.4543-NODE-4543-length-10498-cov-4.905966_pt1 | contig 10498 bp, 8 predicted proteins | sample MGYA00519858_ERZ825896 | MGnify/ENA primary metagenome ERZ825896 (study PRJEB31778, sample SAMEA3449214) | human gut metagenome | biome: human gut; feature: human-associated habitat; material: faeces | place: United Kingdom | collected 2010/2012 ... | reverse complement strand
TTCATCTTTACCGATACCGCCGGTCTGCGCAAGCGCAGCAACATCAGCGATGGTCTGGAGCGCTACATGGTGGTGCGTGCACTGGCTGCTGTGGAACGCAGCCGCGTGGCGCTGATCCTTGTGGATGCCACCGTCGGCTTTACCGAGCAGGACAGCAAGGTGGCAGGTTACGCCCACGAGCAGGGCAAGGCCTGCATCATTGTGGTGAACAAGTGGGATGCCGTGGAAGGCAAGGAGACCAACACCATGGAGCTGCAGCGTCGCGGCTATGCCGAGTGCTTCAGCTTTATGGGCTACGCACCCATCATCTTCATCTCTGCCCAGACCGGCTACAACGTGAACAAGCTGATGCAGCTGATCCGGGATGTGGACGCCGAGAACGGTGCCCGCGTGCCCACCGGCGTGCTGAACGAGATGCTTGCCCGCGCGACCGCCCGGATGCAGCCCCCCAGCGACAAGGGCCGCCGCCTGAAGATCTACTACCTGACGCAGGCCTCCACCCGTCCCCCCACGTTCGTGGCCTTCGTCAACGCAAAGCACCTGTTCCACTTCAGCTATCAGCGGTATCTCATCAACCAGATCCGCGAAAACTTTGGTCTGGAGCATACGCCCATCCGTCTGGTCGTGCGGGAGCGCGGCTCCGGCGAGGTGGGTGCCAAGGACGTATAACACGTCAGGAGGGCTCAGATGATGGAATCTGTTCTCATCGCTGCGGTGTCCGCCGTGCAGGCATACCTGCTGGGCAGCATCGACACCGGTATCCTCGTCAGCAAGTTTTTGTACCACGATGATGTGCGCAAGTACGGCAGCGGCGCTGCCGGCATGACCAATATGCTGCGCACCTTCGGCAAAAAGGCAGCGGCACTTACCGCTTTCGGCGATGTGCTCAAGGGCGTGCTGGCTGTGTGCATCGGCCGCTGGCTGTTCACCCTGATGCCGGAGAGTACCACGCTCTCGCCGTATCTTGCGGTGTATCTTGCCGCCATCTTTGCCATTATCGGCCACTTGAAGCCCCTGTATTTCGGCTTTAAGGGCGGCAAGGGCGTACTGGTGGCGGGTGGTACCATTCTGGCCATCCAGCCGGTGCTGATCCCCTTTCTGGCGGTCATCTTTCTGGCCTGCCTGCTGCCCACCGGCATGGTGTCGCTGGGCAGTGTGACCATGGCGGCACTTTACCCGGTGCTCACCATCCTGTACGGGGTGTTCCGGGGCTACTCTGCCGCCGACCTTACCGTGTGCACCATCGGCTCGGTGATTATGGCCGCAATGGTCATTTATATGCACCGCTCCAATATCCAGCGCATCCGCGAGGGAAAGGAGTACCGCTTTGGCCGTCACGGCAAAAAGTAACAGAAAATAGTAAACCACCCCGTAGCAGCCGTTCACCGGCCGCTGCGGGGTGGTTTTTGTATATGCTTATTCCTTTGTCTCGGTCTCTTCCTCAGGCTTTGCTTCGGAATGCCGCCGACGGAACCAGTCGGCGGGGATGCCGCTCTGGGCGGGGGTAAGATCCGGCGCAGGGTGACCATCCGGCAGATGCGCACCAAAGGCCGGGACAAAGAAGAACTTGCGCACGATGAAGATCAGTGCGATGGCGCCCACGCTGAGCAGATTCTCCACGGCGGAATCGTGTCCCACCACCAGATGGCGGGCAATGGCGTAAAGCAGCACCTCAAGGCTGCTGCCGGGGCTGTGTTTGGCCAGCATCTTGATGAACTCGATGCCGATCACGATATCCAGACTGCGCTCCAGAAAGGTGCGGATCTCTGCTTCGTTGCCGTCGAACAGCAGGCCGGGCATCCAGCGGATGAGCGGCACAACACTGAACAGCAGACCGATCAGCACTAAGCCGGACAACAGTACCTCCAGCAGACTGGAAGCCTGAATGATGCGGTTGCGCAGGGAGGTACGCCAGTGGCTTTCTACCGGGTGAGAGGGATGTTCCATAGTAAGACCTTCCTTTCAGCATTCTGCTGCATAAAGATCGACAAAATCCTGCCTTTATTGTAGCAGACGAGAGAAGGTCTGTCAATTTCAATCCACGATGGTGACGGTGGTCTGCGGGCCGACGGCCACATAGCCGGACTTTTTGATGCAGTCCTGCCCGGCGTCGGTGTCCAGCCAGTCGTACAGACGGCGCTCCGGGCTGTCGGCAGCGGCATCCGGGTGGATGACGGCGTAGAAATCGTTGCACAGGGGGTAGCTGCCGTCGGCAAGGGTGTCGTTGCTGGGGGTCACACCGTCCACCGCCAGCAGACGCAGCCCGGGTTTGGAGTACATCTGGTCGATGTAATAATACACCGAGAAGCCGATGGCGTTGGCACTGTTGTTATACTCTGCAATGCTGTCCACCAGCTCACCCATGGCGGTGGGGGCCAGCTCGGTGGGGGCCTCCATCAGCGGGCCGCCCTGGATCAACAGTTTCTGGAACAGGGTCTGGCTGCCGGAGTCCTCGCCGCGCTGGAAAGCAACGATGGCCTGATCCTTGCCGCCTACGTCTTTCCAGTTGGTGATCTTTCCGGCGTAGATGTCCCGCAGCTGCTGCCGGGTAAGCGCCTGCACGGGGTTGTCCTCGTTGACGATGAACACCAGCGCGTCCACTCCAATGGGCTTCTGCTCCAGCTGCACATTAGCCTCTTGCAGCTCTTCCTTTACATAGTCCGGCGCTTCGTATACCACCAGCATCCGGGTGGTGGTGTCGTACAAGCCAAAGTTTTCCCATGCGTAGGCGGTGGTGCTCACCGTGATGCTGCTGCGGGCTTCTTCCAAGTCCATACCGGTGGTATCGGCCAGTATCTGCGCCATCAGGGGGATGCAGGCGGTGCTGCCGTCCAGCGGGGGAAACTCCTCCACGGTCAGAAACGGCTCCGCCTGCTGCACAGTAGAGGAAGCAGCAGAGGATGCGGGCTGTTCTACCACAGAGGAGGCGGTGCTGCCGGAGGGCGCATCCGTGCCCTTGCAGGCGGTCAGCACCCCGGCGGCGGAGCAGGCAGCCAGCCCCAGCAGAAAACTGCGGCGGGAAATTTTAGTGTTTTTCATAAAAACCTCCTAACTCAATAGCCGTAACTCGGTTCATCGTCCGCAGTGGCAGACGAGAAAATGCTCTGGCAGTACAGCCAGTTGCCACTCGTGTCCATCCAGCCCACATAGAAGCCCCGCTGTGCGGCAAACACATGGTCGGGCAGGGCGTTCAGGCTGTTAGAATAGTACCCGGCGCAGCTGGCAAGCCCCTGTAATACTACCTTGCCGTCTGCGTCCAGCACATCGCATACGTTGCCGTAGGCGCTGCCCACAGCGCTGCGGCTGCCGTAGAACATGGGTCTGCCGTCGGGGTCGGTGGTCAGGTAGTTGACGTAACTGTATTTGCCCTGCAGGGCGGTCAGGTCGCTGACAAGCCCCTGCGGGCCGTACAGCCGGGTGGCGGTGGTCTCGTAGCGGTCGTTGTCCTGCAATTTCAGCCAGACGTAGCCGCTGCCGTAGTTGCTCATCCGTACCCGCTGCTGGTGCTCCACCGGCTCTACGGTGGTGTCGGTCAGCAGCTTGCCGTTGTCCTTGCTGTACACCCGCAGGCTGCCGTCCAGCGCGTAGACGGCTATGGTGCTGTTGGCGGCGTCCACATCGTACAGCGGGGTCTTTGCACCGGTCTCCAGATCATAGAGTTCGTAGCCGTGATCCTCGCCGCTGTGCCATGTTACCACATAGCCCGGGAAATACTGGCTGGGCTGCTCGTTAAAGGTGGAAATCAGTCCGCGGTCCTCTGTGGTCATGTCCCGCAGCTCGTATCGGCCATCGCCGGTGGAAAAGCTGGCAAGCCCGCCCGGGTAGACCTGCAAAAAGCCCGTGTACTGCTCACCGGTCTGGGTGTTGTACAGGATCTGGTTGGTGGTTTCCTCTCCGGTGGCAACGTCCAGCTCCACCCAGTCGCTCAGGGTATCGCTGTTATAGAAAAGGCGGTATGCCGAGGCGGCATCGGCGCGGTAGACGGTGGTGCCGTCCTTCTCCTGCACCACCACCCAGCTGTTCTGCTGGTAGTCGGTATCCCAGTCGTAATCGTCCAGTCCCTCCGGGCGGGCGTAGCAGCTGAACACCAGCTTATCCCCGCATAGGGCGCAGCTGTATGCACCTTCCGGTACCGGCAGCGCTGCACCGGTGGCAAGGTCAATGACCTGACAGGTGCCATAACCGGACTCCGGGACGTATCCGCCATCGATCAGGCGGCTCTCCTGCAGAACCAGCAGGCCGTTTTGCAGGGTGGCGCTCTGCTCGCCCTCAAAGGACATCACTTCGGTGCCGGTCTTATCGTACAGGGCGGTGCGGCGCCCGCCCCGGCCGGTGGGGTCGGACCAGCTGCGCATCCAGTAGTCTGCGGTGCCGGTAGCGCTGTCCTCCACCAGCGAGACGTTCTCGCTGCGGGCAGCCTGATGCAGCGGGGTGCTGCCGCACAGGATGGTGGTGCTGCTCCCCGCGCGGTCATAGCAGTACAGTACCCGCAGACGGCCATCGTTCAGCACAGCAGGGTCGTACAGGGGCTTGCCGCTGTCGTCCGTGGGCACAGAAACGGCAGAGCTTGCAGCGCCCGGCACGCCGGTGGCGGGCGGCAGCAGGGCACAGCCGCAGCCTAAAGTAAGGGCAAGGGCTGCGCAGACCGCCCCGCAGCCGATACGCAAGACAACACGCTTCATAAAAACCACTCCTTTGCAAAAACAGGGAGGAAAATTTTTCCGTTCACTCAGAATACGAAACAGCCGCATTTTTCATTGCAGAACTTGCAGAAAAATGCGGCTAAAAACGGTTACAATTACATTACAGCTGCGCCGGGGCATGAGACGCTTCTGCCTTGTCCATCTGCTCCAGCTGCCGCAGAAAGGCCAGCAAAAAGGGCAGAGAAATGAAGAAGGTGAGCGCGTCCGCAATGGGCTGGCAGAGCTCCACGCCCACAAGACCCAGCACCCGGGGCAGTACAAGAATCAGCGGGATAAAGCACACGCCCTGTCTGCAGCAGGCCAGAAAGGTGGCGCGCCCGGCCTTGCCAACGCTCTGGAAGGTCATGTTGGTCACCACGATCACCGGCTGCAGAAGGATGGCAAAGCACTGGTAGCGGAAGGCGGGCAGCGCCACGGCGGTGACCGCCGGGTCATCCCGGAACAGGCGGATCAGGTTTTCATCGTTCCACCAGCACACCGCGATCAGCACCACCAGCAGCGCAAAGGCGGCTTTCAGGGTAAAGACGGCGGCCTGCCGCACTCGGTGGTATTTGCGGGCGCCGTAGTTGAAGGACGCCACCGGCTGCAAGCCCTGTCCCACGCCGATGGCCACCGAGAGGATGAACATAAAAATGCGGGACACGATACTCATGCCCGCCACGGCGGCATCGCCGTAGCTGCGGGCGGCAATGTTCAGCAGCATCCCGCCGATGCTGTTCAGCCCCTGACGGCCAAAGCTGGGCGCGCCGCCTGCAAGGATCTGCAAAAACTCGCGCGGCTCCCGGGTGACGGCGGAAAGCCGGAACTGGCTGACCGTTTTACCCCGCAGGAACATATACAGCAGAATGCCAAAGCTGATGGTCTGGCTGAGGGCGGTGGCGATACCGGCACCGGCAGTGCCCAGCCCTAAAGCGAACATGAACAGCGGGTCCAGCGCAATGTTCAGCAGCCCGCCGGTGACCAGCCCGACCATGGCAAGGTTCGCCTTGCCCTCATACCGCAGAATGTTGTTCATCACCAGACTGGAGATCATCAGCGGCGCGGCAAGCAGGATGGGGCGGGCGTAGGCGCAGGCGTGGGGCAGAATGGTCTCGGTGCTGCCCAGCAGCATCATGAAGTCCGGCAGGGTGGCAAGGCCGGCCACTGCCAGCACTACGCCAAAGGCCAGCGCCGTAAAAAAGCTGGTGGAAGCAAAGCGGGTGGCGGCGTGGGTATCCTGACTGCCCAAGCGGCGGCTGATGATGGTGCCGGAGCCGTGCCCCAGCATAAAGCCCAGCGCCTGAATAATGGCCATCAGGCTGGAAACGACGCCCACCGCGCCGGAAGCACTGGTGGAGATGCGCCCTACAAAAAAGGTATCGGCCAGATTGTAGATGCTGGTGATCAGCATACTTAAAATCGTGGGCGCGGCAAGGCTGAGGATCAGCCGGGGGATAGGGGTCTCGGTCATTTTGTGATACTGCACCGCAGTGCGGTCCTGCTGGGTCATGGAAAAATATCCTCCTTCAAAAAACGAGAAAACCGCCCCTTTCAGAGCGGCAGATAGTCCTGATGAAAACAGTATAACGCAGTTGCGACAAAATGTCGAGAGGGAGTAAAAACGGCCTTTCGCCCCTGCGAAGGGGCGAAAAAGCAGGCGAAAACAGGATGGTTTCTATATAAAGTGCTAAAGAATTGTCGAATTGCTTGTGAAAAATCACGATATGTGGTATTCTTTATAAGAAGGAATTGGAAAAATCTGTGCATTTTATGATTGGGAGGGATTTGTACATGAAATCCGTAGCACAAACTGTGATCGAGGCCGACCGCTTTTATACCATTGCCGCTCACACCGGCAATGTCATTCAGGCAGTGGAGGGCAGCAAGGACGGCGGCACTGTCCGTCTGGGCAAGTATGACCACAAGCCCGAGCAGGAGTGGAGCTTTGTCCGCGAGGGCGATGGTGTGTACCGCATCCGCAACCGTGCCTCCGGCAAGCTGCTGGATCTGACCATGACCGGCACCGCCAATGGCACATGGCTGCACCTGTGGGAGGACGTGGGCGGCACGTCCCAGATGTGGAAGGTAGAGCACACCCCGGAGGGAACCGTGCGTCTGCGTTCTTCTTGGGCAGGCGGCAAGTGCGTGGACACCGTGGGCATCGGTGCCGAGGTGGGCGCTGTGCTGCAGATCTGGCAGGAAGTGCCCGGCGGTGGCGACCAGCTGTGGGTCATCTCTGAGGTAAAGGACCGCGTAAAGCGTGCCGCTAAGGCTGAGCAGGCAGCAGCCGCTGCCGAGACGAAGTCCGCACCGGCTAAGGAAGCCGCTCCCGCCAAAAAGCCCGCAGCCCGCAAGCCCCGCACCACCAAGAAGGTGGAGGAGAAGTCCGCTGCAAAGGCCGCAGAGCCGGTCAAGGCAGAAAAGCCCGCCGTGAAGAAGGCTGCTAAGGCAAAGGCTGAGCCTGCTGCCCCCGCCGAAGAGGTGAAGGCTACGCCCGCTGTGGAGACCAAGGCTGAGACTGCTGTCCCTGCAACTAAGGCCGCACCTGCTGCGGAAGCTAAGACTGCCCCCGCCGCTGCAAAGCCCAAGGCAAAGCGTGCACCCTGCAAAAAGACCGTAAAGAAGTAAGAGATCATAAAACGCAAAAAAAATCGGACAGACCGCAGTCTGTCCGATTTTTTGTGTTTATATAAGCTTTTTTATGCAGCAGGGGCGGCAGCATCATCGCTCTGGGCGGCGGTCTGCACGAACTGCACGATGCTCTCGATGGTCTTGCGCAGCTGCACAAGGCTTTCCACGTCAGAGTCCTGCATCCGGGAGGTGGGAGCGGTCACCACGGTCTGGGAGGCAGTCACCGTGCCGGTCAGCTCTGCATGGATGTGGTGGGCGGGCACGTCCAGCAGGATGTGCACCTTGGGGGACAGGGTCTTGAGCAGACCCTGCTTTTCGATGCCCAGAATCAGCTGCGGCGCGCCCTCCCCGGCGGTGAGGTTCGGCAGCTGAAGGTAGAGGTAGCCTTCCTTCGCGTTGGCGGGCTGCACGGTTTTGAGCTGCTTGAGATCCAGCTGGAAGTCATTCACCTGCTGCAAGCCGGTGGCGGCGGGGTCTACCCCCAGCAGGGTAGCCAGCTGGTTTTGGGAAATGTAGCTGCCCAGCGACCAGCCCGGCAGCAGCAGGCTTGCCAGCGGATATTCGGCAACAACCGTACTGCGCAGCTTGTTGTACAGCTGTCCGGCATCGTACAGAGTCTCTTCCTCGCTGATGTACATCCGGGTCAGAGGGGCATCGTTGACTGTGCTGGTGCCCGTCGGGTACAGCGCCAGCTGCACCGCCCGGGGGGTGTACTGGCCGGTCAGGCTGCCGGTGGTGCCGCCGAACTTGTCCAGCAGGGCGTAAAGGGCAGGGGGCTCTGTTTCGGTGGAGGTGATGGTGTAGTCCAGCGCAAAGCTGGCACCGCTCTGGAATGCCTTGATCTTGCGGCTGACGAAGCTGTACAGCACTGCCGCAGCCACCGCGCACACCAGAACCAGACACAGCAGAACGATCAGCGCCGCACGCAGACCGGTGCGCTTTTTGTGGGAAGATGCCATGGAAAAACCTCTCCTTCCGGTAAAACGTATTTGCTTCAGCATAACGGAACTGCCCGCAAATGTCAAGCGCCGCAAACTGCGGACAAAACAAAAAACCTGAAACATTTCTGTTTCAGGTTTCTGGCGGAAAGATGGGGATTCGAACCCCAGAACGCTTTTGACACGTTACACGATTTCCAGTCGTGCGCCTTAGACCAACTCAGCCATCTTTCCACATCTTTTGTTCTGCCTTTGGGCGGGTGCCCTTGGCGCTCCACTATAATACCTGAAAGCAGGCTTTTTGTCAAGGATTTTTTTGAAAAAAATCAGACTTTTTTAAAAATGACGAAAAAGCGCGAGAAAACGTTCTGCCGCATGGATGGAAAGCACAAAAAGCCCTTGACGCACCTTTAAAATAGGTCTATATTGAGGGCAAAGAGCGCTGCGGCGGGTCATTTTGTGCCGCAGCGGCGGGAAATATAAGGAGGATGCTTTTATGACTTATCCTGAAGTGCTTGCCAATGCCCGTACCTGCATTGGTCAATACTGCAAGGCCTGCCCGGTGTGCAACGGCGTGGCCTGTAAAAACCAGATCCCCGGCCCGGGTGCCAAGGGCGTGGGCGATACCGCTATCCGCAATTATAATAAGTGGGCCGATATCCGGGTGAACATGGATACTCTGTGCCCCGGCGGTGCACCGGACACTACGCTGGAGCTATTCGGCAAAAGCTTCCGCTATCCCTTCTTTGCAGGCCCTGTGGGCGCAGTGAACCTGCACTACTCCGATACCTACACCGACATGACCTATAATGACGTGCTGGTGCGTGCTTGTGCCGAAAACGGCATTGCTGCCTTTACCGGCGACGGCACCAACCCCACCGTGATGGAGATGGCAACTCGCGCCATTGGCGCTGCGGGCGGCTGCGGCGTGCCCACCATCAAGCCGTGGAACATCGACACCATCCGGGAAAAGATGGAGCAGGCCAAGGCCAGTGGCTGCTTTGCCGTGGCCATGGACGTGGATGCAGCGGGTCTGCCTTTCCTGAAGAACATGACCCCGCCCGCCGGCAGCAAGAGCGTGGAGGAACTGGCCGAGATCGTGCAGTTGGCCGAGCGTCCCTTCATCGTCAAGGGCGTGATGACCGTCAAGGGCGCACTGAAGGCAAAGCAGGCCGGAGCCGCCGCCATCGTGGTGTCCAACCACGGCGGCCGTGTGCTGGACCAGTGCCCCGCCACCGCTGAAGTCCTGCCGGAGATCGCTGCAGCCCTCAAAGGCACCGGCGTGAAGATCCTGGTGGACGGCGGCATCCGCACCGGTGTGGATGTGTTCAAGGCACTGGCCCTGGGCGCCGATGGCGTGCTGATCTGCCGCCCCTTTGTCACGGCCGTGTACGGCGGCGGCGAGGAAGGCGTGAAGTGCTACATCGACAAGCTGGCCGGGGAACTGGCCGACACCATGCAGATGTGCGGCGCTCACAGTCTGGCAGAGATCACCCCCGATATGGTGCGCGTATAAAACCGAAGAAAAACCGGAAAAGCCGGAGTATGCCTGCGGGTGTGCCCCGGCTTTGTTAAATTTTGTTGAAAAGATGGATGTACGAAATTTGGACGCTTGTGTATTGCCCAAAAATGCGCTACACTACAATCAACTGAACCGTAAACCGGATGCCTGCAGGTGGGAGTGCCGCCTGCTCATTTTTAGGAGGATCTATGAAAAAGAAAACCGAGCAGAATGCTGCGGGAGCGCCGCAGACGGGGAAAACGGCCGGTGCCGGAGCAGCCGGGTTCCTGAAAAAGAACTGGAAGTGGCTGGTCCCGGTGGCCTGCGTGGCCGTGCTGGGCGGTGTGTGGCTGCTCAAGCCCAAGGCCGACAAGCCTGCCAGCGTGGATACCAGCTATGTGGAGACCGCGCCGGAACAGCGGGACCTCGTCAATGCCCTGAGCGGCACCGGCACCCTGAAGCCGGCGAATACTTATAATGTCAAGTCGCTGGTGTCCGGCAAGGTGCTGACCTGCAGCTTTGAGGAAGGCGACAACGTGGAAGAGGGCGATGTGCTCTACACCGTGGACTCCTCCGACGCTACCACCAAGGTGGAGCAGGCGGGCATCACCCTGCAGCAGGCCCAGCGCAACTACGACAAGACGGTGGACCGCCAGTATGTGCGCGCGGAGGTGGCCGGTGTCGTGAGCAGCCTGAAGGTCGCCAAGGGCGACGAGGTGACCAGCGGGCAGGAGGTCGCCATCATC
>ERZ825896.4538-NODE-4538-length-10510-cov-11.868101_pt1 | contig 10510 bp, 10 predicted proteins | sample MGYA00519858_ERZ825896 | MGnify/ENA primary metagenome ERZ825896 (study PRJEB31778, sample SAMEA3449214) | human gut metagenome | biome: human gut; feature: human-associated habitat; material: faeces | place: United Kingdom | collected 2010/2012 ... | reverse complement strand
GTTCGGACGAAGTCACCTCTACATATTGAAAACCCTTATAATTGAACTTAGGAGTAAATCGAGTCTCCCCGTCCCTCAATATGACGATATCCGTTTGAAACGGGTCGCTGTCGTCGGTCGGACGATAATGGTAATCGATATTCGCTAAATTCACCGTACCGTCTTCATTCAGCATCTCCCCATGTTTCAATCGTAAAACAATGCCCGCTTTCCCCTCTACCGAAAGTTCCACCGTTCCCGCCATATTCTCAGGGAAATGATAGACAAAACAAGTATCGTTTATTTTTACAAACCGTGAAGCGTTGTGACGGACGATTTCCTTCACCGGCACAGTTAATTGAGCCTCTATTCGCTGGGTAGGAGCAGATACTTCCTTCGCATTTTGCCATTGTGAAACATCGATTCCCGATGTATTCCAACCCTCGATTTCCTGCCGTGCATCATAGTGTTCCGCCGTATAAATGCTGTTGAATATCACAGGACTGTCGGTCGTTACCCAGCTGCTATCGGTCGATATAGTTTCGATACTTCCGTCGGCATACTCGACTCGTACTTGCATATGAGAGAGTATTTGTTATTGATTATCAGGTATATAGGAAAATAAAGGTACAAAAATCTACTCTTTGAGAAATGAGGTAAAAAAGCTGTCTTTTGAGGAAGTGAACTTGGAGGAAGAATATGTGTGCGAAGATAAAGATTTAACAAAAACTTAACAATTAGCAGATATTTTTATCTTTTTGCACACATTAGTCGGAGCAGGGGTAAAACCGCAAAGGACTTGTCAATGAAATGTGTATTTGAATGTTTGAAAATATTTTACTGTTCCCGCTTGGCTTTCGTGCTTGAGCTTTTCCGCTCGGCTTCTTTTCGCGCCGCATCCCAGTCGGCTTTCAGATAGTACAGGCGGTTGCCGTGTATGCGCTTTGTCCGTACTCCGTGCGTAAGGGCGAACCTGCGCACCTGCGTCTTGCCAAGCCCGAACAGGCGCATGATGTCGAAGCACGAATACCAATGTTCTGAAAGGTTGTTTCCCAAGCGTTCCTCTTCCTCCGCCATAGCCTTGTCCACTTCCGCTTTTGGAAAGCATTTGGTTGAGTTGGCTTTGACGCAAGGAATGGAATAACGCATACGGAAGTTGTAGAAACGCCCGTAAGTATAATTGAACTTTTGGCATATCTCCGCCATTGTATAAAGGTCTCCTGCGATGCAGTCCTTGTCCGTAAAGGTATCTCGCACGGACTGTTTGTAGTTTGCCGCCGGAATGAGCCGCCGTTTGGTCGGGCTGCCCTTTGTTTTTTTCTTTCCCTCTTGTCGTGAGAGGGCTGTTCCCTCTGTCGTTTGCATATTTTCTTTCATATTCCCTTTTGTCTTTTTACTCTGCTTGGCGAATACAGAAACGCTCCGCTTGCAGTAGGTTGTTCCCTTAATCATCAGGAAGAAATCCTCCTTGGTGATTAGTGTTGTGTGGTATGTTATTCTGCAAGCCCGTAGCGTACCTTTGTAAATCAGGTTATACACTGTGCGGTTGCTCACTTGCAGTAATCCTGCCACCTCCCCAATGGTGAGGAACGGCTTGTCCGGCATGACCCGTCCGAAGTCGGGCTGACCTGTTAATTTTTGTTCATTCTGACGGTCCATCATCGAAGAAATTAAGTTGCACATTGTTGAACGCTGTTGCACGCTGCTGAAAGGAAGCCGAACCGTGCGACCCCTCCGACGAGGTACAACTGTGGTACAAAATTACTCCAATAAGGACTAAACGCCAATAGTCAAATTTCCTGTTTGTTAAAACATATTATCTGAAAATCAAGTATTTATAACGGTTGATTCTATCTTCGCTTGCTTCCGTTTTGTCCTGTTTTTCTCCATGTGGAAGCTCTTGCCGCTGCCCGAAGGCCCTAAACAAAAGAAATTCGAGTTGTCCGTCAGTTTGTTTTTCCCTTCCTTTCCCGTGATGTCGATAGCTACCGGCACGCCTTGGCGGTCCGTGTAGTAAATTTTCAGCGGTGTTTCTTCGCTGTGCTGTATGTGCTCCTTATACATCAGGCACACCGCCGCGTCACCCAGCGTCAGGAAGCGGTCATAGTCCTCGTTCATGCCGTAGCAGTTACCCGGAAACGAGTTTACGAACAGTTCCAGCTGGTTGTACGCCCTTTTGGAAATATGGATACCCATACGTCCGAAAGCATTCTCCAAATGGTTCGTGCATTTTTGCAGGTCCGTACCAGTCGGTACGGCGACAATCAGGTTGAAATGAGTGTACACGAGCTGCTTGCTTTCCCGCGCGATGACCTCCTGTACCCGCTTGATGTCCTCCACGGCCATCTGGTTGCTCGGATTGGGAATACTGGCGTGCCGGTTCTTCTTTTTGTCCAGCAGGGCCAGTTCCCTTTTCTGATTGGGCAGGAAGACAATCTGGTTATAGATGACAGCCTCCGCACTCGGAATGCTGTCAATGGCAGCCAGCAGGTCCACGGGCATATCCGTGTTATTGACCTCTATATTGGTATAAGGTCTTATCAGTGAAGGCAGTGCGGCGCAGTCCACATCGACAAGACTATATACCTTGCAGCGTTTGTCGCCCATCGAGACTGTCTCGTCGTCTGCCTTGAAGTTGGTCATCGACACGATCCGGTCCTTGAAGTTCATGGCGAAATAGCGGTCCACGTATTCGCTCGCCTCGGCTTTGTTCAGGAACTTGGCCTGTACCCCGGCATCGTGCAGCTGGTCATGCACTTTGCGGATCTTGACCAGAAAATCGCGCCACTTCTTGTTGTCGAACGAGAACAGTCGGCTCTTCTTCGCCTCCTGTGTGATAGTCAGGTAACACACGCTGTCCGTGTAGTTGCGCCCCTTGAAGTAACGGAAGTAGGCCGACGAGAGGAACTCGTGTTTGTCGCCCGTCTCGTTCTCGAACTGTTTCCTGACGAAGATGTCCTGTTTGTGCAGGGCATATCCTTCGCCGAGCGTCTGTGCGAGGGCGGTGAAAAGGTGCGTGAACTCATAGTAGCTGTCAATGTTCGCGCAGTATTTTTGCACGGGGTTCTCTATTTTCAGGATAGCAGAATATTCGCCCGTCTTGGTATAGAGCACGCCCACGCCGTTCGTCTCTTCCACGGAAAAATAGATGTCCTGAAAGATACGCTTGCGCTTGCCTCCGGTACCGAACGCATAGACCGACAGGGCCATGCCGGCACACAAGGCGATAAAAAGTAGAATGATGTACAAAGTCATCTTAAAATACGATAAAAAAGGCCGGGCCGCCCGGATTTCAGGCGGCCGGCCCGCGTTCAACATTCAACAAGACCACACGTTGCCCGTGATGGTTTTTCTTTTCTTCTCACAGCTTCTTCGAGTGGGCGTAGATATACACCCCGCGCCCGTCTTTCTTGGTATGCAGCCCTTTCCGCTGTTTGAGCATGATAAGGGCGATACCCGTCGAGACGACCGCAACCAGCACGACCAGTCCGACCACGAACCCTGCGAGACAGTAGGCGATGATAAAGCCGACGATGGCTCCGCCGGCAACGCCTGCCGCCCAGTAGATATAGCGTCCCTGGATGCCCATGAACTCCAAAGGCCGTTGAAGACCTTTGAACAGCGGGTAGTCAGGGTAACGTTCGTCCTTGCCTTTCATCGTGCGGAAGGTTTATGCGCCGATACCGAAGAACATCGGAAGTGCTTGTGCGGCAGCGATTAAGAAAATACATGCGCCCACGACCATCATGATTTTCTTCTTCACGTCCTGTTCCTCGTTGTGTGGGCTAAGCACCCAGCGCCATACCCACCTTGCGGTGGGCGGTTTCCGAGTACTCGCCCCCAAACCGTACTTACATGTCTCCATGTATACGGCTTTCCATTAGTAACATTACTCTTTACCATAGTTCTGAATCATAGAGTTGCAGTCCTCACAGACAACCAGTGTCTTGCGATGTCTTTTGAGCATCAGTTTCTCCCACTCATTATTGCCTTTCAGCTTGGTGAGAGTCCTCACATGATGCATGACTACTTTTCCTTCCTTACCACATAGTTCACATCTGCCATCCTTCAACCTTTCCACAAGGCTCGGATATGGCACGTACATGGTCTGTGGCAGTTTGTCATAGTCAACATCGAACTGAGCATTTCTCTTTTTGAAACCCTCATTGTAGAAGACTCTGTATTTCTGCTTTCCCTTGGCATCGTTGTACGGAATGACAAAGTCCTTGTCCTTCTGATACTTCTGGCGAACTTTCCTTGCGGAAGTGTTCAGTTTCCAGCCAAGTGTCTTGAACATACTCATCTTCATAATGAAGGCGAAAGATGCACATTCTTTGGACACGTTTGCAGCAAGTGAATAGTAGTTGTAAAGTCCTCTGGTTTCCGCATTGTATTGGGCAAGAATATCTTCGGGCTTCATTGGAGTCATATATCTGCGAGGCTTTGACCACCAAATGTCTTTGCCATCAATGTTTCTGACCTCCAACGCGTTGTACTCAGTGAGCTTCTTTTGTATCACAGCCGAGTTAAGGGTTAACACCACTGCGCCGTTGAAGTCTCTTTTGAGAACTCCGTCCTTATTCCTTTTCACTGCGTCTGACTTTCTGATGAAGATTTCATATCCAAGGAATTTCGCCTTGTCTTGTGCGTGTGTTATCAAAGTTTTCTCATCAGACAATTCAAGTTTGAGTTGTTCTCTCATGAATTGGGTGATGTCCGCTTTGATGGTCTCGCATTCAGACTTGCTTCCGATAACCGATATAAGGAAATCGTCCGCATACCTTACATACTGCATTCTTCTAAAGTCCGCATCCATTGCATCCTTGTGAGGAGTGGACAGCATCTGTTTGCTCAGTTGGGCAATTTCATACAGATAGCTTTTCCGTATCTGCTCATCGGATGTTTTCTGCAACTTCTTTTTCAGCCAGTTCTTCTTATTGTTCAAACGCCAGTATTCGGGATTGATGCTGCGTCTGTCACCTTTGCGGAATTTGGCTGCGTACTCCTTGATGTACTTGTCGAACTTGTCAAGGTAGATGTTAGCCAGCATGGGGCTGATTATTCCACCTTGCGGAGTTCCTGAGTACGTCTTGTTGTACTTCCAGTCCTCCACATACCCTGCATTGAGGAATTTACGGATAAGTCTGAGGAAGCGTTCATCTGATATGCGTTCACGAAGAATGCTAATCAGTACGTTGTGGTCTATGTTGTCAAAGAAGCCTTTGATGTCTCCCTCGATAAACCACTTTGCTCCCGCAAAAGACTTCTGTATCATACCCAATGCCGTGTGGCAGCTTCGATGCGGTCGGAAACCATGTGAAGTGCCTTCAAAATGACCTTCATAAATAGCTTCAAGCAGCAGTCTAACTACCTCCTGCACCAATTTGTCCTCGAATGAGGGAATACCGAGCGGACGTTTCTTGCCGTTCTTCTTCGGTATGTACACTCTGCGTGCAGGGTGGGGTTGGTAACTTTCGTCCTTTAAGGACACAATCAATCTTTCAATCCTTTCAAGACTCATCTCATCGATGGTCTTGCCGTCAGTTCCGGGTGTCATGTTGCCTTGCTTCGCATAGATGCGTTGGTAGGCTACAGCGAACATCTCTTCACTGAACAGATACCGATACAGTCGCTCGTATTTATAATCCGAACTTTGACTGTGGTCACTTAGAGCTTTTAATACTCTTTCTGATTTTTCCATACGTCTTACACGTTTTCAAAATTTGTATTAAAACATTACTAACTGTTCCCCTTCGCCATGTACAAGGCATTACCTTGCTCGGACTACTATGGGAACTCCGTTACCATATTGGATATTCAGAGCCAAAGCCCATAGCCACTTTCATGGCTTTCCAACTTAGGTAATCTCCGTTTAGCTGTATGATAACTATTAGCACGACAGATTGTCGGATACGACTTCCGCCCTTTTCTCCGCTTACTGCGGTTGCGTTGTGGCTGGTTCTTTGCTATAACACCAATGACGTTGTCTTAGTGCCACAATGCGACGTTTGTAAAAGCCTTCCGTCGCAGCTACATCTTTTGCCGCTGGGCTATCGTTCAATCAGTATGGACTTTATCCTCATATCTGTCTTTCTCCCTCGCAATTCAGTCGCAGTCTGGCTTTTGACTGACTTATTGCTTTCCCAAAGTGCTATTTTCACCTTTAGGTTTCCCCTCGGGCTTATTTGGGTGGAAGTAGATCACTTGAACCCTGACCTATCCTCTTGCTAAAGAGGAATTTATCATGCAACCATTACGGACGCACTCATGGCGATGTACACCGAGATAGCGCCTACGATAGCCACAACACCGGCAATGGCGTAACACAGTTTGACCATGATGGGAACGTACTTGGCGATTTCCTCCGTCACGGTAGCCAGTGCAGTCGTACCGGCGGAATAATCGCCTGCGGAGTTCTGGGCCATGACGGCCGTCGTGCCACACAGCAACATCAGTGTGAGCATCTGTACTTTTTTAGCAGAAAACATTTTTTTCATTTGTCTTTTTGTTTTTTGAAACATGATTATTTATTTTAGGGTAAGTATTGCAGTTCTTTCGAATCGTTATGGCGGTACTTGATTCCTGCCTCCCGTTTCTATATGCGATAGCCGAAAAAGGCAGGAAAGACGAGGAACGCACCGATCAGGAACAGGCACGCGCCCACAAGCGTTACGACGGACTTGGTAATGCCGTCCTCGCCCGTGTTCATCTTTACGTAAATCTGGAATCCGGACACAATCACACAAATCCCGGCGATGGCACAACAGAGAGCTTGGACGTAAAACATCATTGTTACCACGTAGTCGTGCATCGTCGCCAGCGCATCCGCACCCCAACTGTAATTCACGCTGCCGCTTTTCGCCAGAGCTGAACAGGGGATGATGGAACAAAGCGCACATAGTATCTTTTTCGTTTTCGACATCTTACAGCTTATCTTTGACCGGTCTCCATTTCAGGCAGGGACGGTTGTCCAAGCGTCCTTTGGAAATCAACGCCTTATACATCTCTTCGTCGGTAAAGCCGTCGGACAGGTAGGGAGCGATCTCTTCCATCTGCGCCTCCGCCTTGGCCTTCAGCCTTTCAAGCCGCTCTTTCGCGGCTGCCTCCTTTTTCCCTGTATCGCCGTCTTGTACCGCAGGCGGGGCAGCTACGGCTTCCGTGTCGCATGTCTCATTTCCGATACTAAACCCGGTCTCGTTCTCCGAAACCTCGACACTCTCTTCCGTGGCATCCATCGGACCGAGGTCGAAAACTTCTTCGTCAGTCTTCTCCGTTCCCTTCTTTCCATACAGGTCACGGGTAATATTGACCGCGTAATAGACGATGTACAGCACCGTCAGTACAAGGGCGAATATAAAGTATGAACTCATCTGTTTTAAGTATGAAATTAAACTTTAATTGAACTTTGAAAGTACAAAAGCAAAGAAAAGTATTATATTTGATATAATGAAAACTCTTTATATCAAACAATATTTTATTACGTATAAATAAGTATGAAACATATAAATTGAACTTTAATTTCATACTTTAAGGCGAATGTACCGGGAAAAACGGGCATAAAAAAAGCCCTCCGGGAGGAGAGCTTTCAAGGGAGGGGTAACGATAATGCCTTACCGTTTCTTTCCGCGCAGGTAATCGTTCAGGTCCTTGTACTCGTGATAACGGAGTGCTTCGTTGTGCACCCGCTTGCCGTACATGCCGGCGATGGTCTCTTCCGTTTTCTGTCCGGCGAGATCATTGTCGAGATAACAGTGTATTTCCTCGTACACCTGCAAGTGTTCCAAAGCCTTTTTCAGGTTGTTCACCGAGTTCATCACGAGGTAATCGCAAGGTGCGCCGATGCAGACCGTATCATCACCCGTCTGTTTCAGCGTCAGGTAAGAGAGAAAATCCATGAAGCCTTCGAACACGCAAACCCGGTTCTGTGCTTCACTATGAGAATGCCTGATGACAGAGATGTCCTTACACCGGATACAGCCCTTATAATAAGGATTGCGAACCTCGTACCCGCCCGCCACGTTACCGAAGGCAAGGGCGAAGTAGCGCCGTTGCCGCAATTCATAATGGACCTCCCGGCAGAACATGCGGCCGATGTCTCCGTCGATTCCACGGGAATGAAGGTACGAGAGCAGCGCATGGTGCTGCAACGGTACGACGAGCACGTCCTTCATGTCGGCTTCGACGGGTCGGGGCGTTGTCCCCGGAATCCGCACCCTTTGTATCGGGATAGCGTTCTCGTGCTTCCCTATATAGGCAAGCACTTCGCTCACGCTGTCCGTCTGGTAAAGGTGTTTGCCCAGTTCCACAAGGTCTCCGCCCGTCGCTGCGCCAAAGTCATACCATTCGTTGAGCCGGTCATTGACCTTGAACGACGGGGTACGCTCATTGCGTAGCGGCGACAAATACCAGTATTGTTTCGATGTTACACTCTGGGGGTGGTAGCCGAGACTGGCAAGATAGTCCACGATACGCAGTTGTTTTGCTTCCGCTATGGTCATGTCATTTTCTTTTCACTTGTTTTCAAAAAACGGTTTACTTTGGTTTTTCTCCTATATATACCCGGACCAAAGTAAACTAAATTATTTTTCACCTTCTGCGTCCTCGCATTCTTCGTCGAAAAGCAAGGCTTCGGTCGGGGTCACATCGTAATAAAAGAGCTTGTCCCGTTTGACGATCAGCTTCAGGTTTTCCGTCAGGTACTGCAGCAGTTTTATCATGACGCTGCGTCCCCGTTTGAACCCGATAGCCTCATAGGAGGCCATGAGAGCCTGCAGTACGTTCTCGAAACCTTTGATGGGCCTGTCCCCGAAAGCGGCGGAAAGCGCCTCCCGGTGCTGCTCGATGGACAAATCCATGAAGCTGCTCCGGGCCTTCGGTCTCACGCTGCCATCAAACGAATAGTTATCCACCATGACCGGCAATCCTTCGTCATCAACGGAAAAAGCAAACGGTTTGAACTCCTTCTCGCGGATATGCAGCGCATGAACTTCACTGATAACGGGATTCTCCGCACTCTTGGTGATGACCAGCACCGTTTCCGGGTACTCGAACAAGAAATCCTCCAGTTGGGCCATCAGTGATTCGTCCAGTGTATCCGCCAGGATGGAAAGCACAAGGTTTGGACTGTCCTGCTCCGTCATCCGGGAGAGCCGCTTTTGCAATCGCTCATAGGTGTCCTCCAGAGCCAAATACAGAACGGTACCTTGCCGGGAAGGGAAGCCCAGGAACGGTTCGCCCATGCTCACCTGATAAGCCATTTGCAGGACGAAAAAGGACTTTCCGATTTTGGGCGCGCCAGCGAGAATGTATGTCCCCGCTGGCAGCAAGTTTTCAATGATAAATGGCCGGGATGGGAAATAGGTTTCCATGAGTTCGGGCATGGAAAAGACGCGCATTTTTCCAAACCGCTTGTTTGTTCCCTCAAAAGTTGCTATACTATCTGTGCGTGCAAGCGCGGACGGCTGCTCCCCATCTGGTGCGACAGATGGATCCGGGGCAGTCGTTTCTTTATCCTCCCACATGGCCGCCTCCGGTGTTTCGCTCGATCCACTCCACCAGCTTGTCCCTTGGCACCAGCAGCCGCTTGCCGATCCGCAGGGTGGGAAAGGTAGCGGTGTTCAGCAGTTGGTAGGCTCCGGCCCGGGAGATGCCCAGCGCTGTGGCCAGCTGATTGGCGTTCAGCACGGCCGGCAGATTTTCATAGTTGTTGTTCATGTATGACCTCCTTCAAAAATTATAGTTGACATTATGGACTATAAGGAATATAATACGCAATGTAACTATTATGGTGTGATTGTATAATGTAAATGCGCAAAAGTCAATAGATAATTTCTTGTACGCATTTTGATATATCTAACAGGAGGCAAGCATGATTTTTCCTGAGCACATGGAATTCCGATATTATATCACCCCGGAACGAAAAGAGTTCTTTGCATTATATGACAAAACGCTGGGAAGCCGCATGACTTATCTCGATCAAACGCAGGATCTCGGCCAATGTCTCATCGACCTTTATGATACAGACTTCTATGACACATACTGCGTCCTTTCTGAGATTAACAAGCTGGTACGAGCGGAAAAGGACGAAGCTGCATGGAGGAAGCTGCTGGAGCTGTCGCTGCCGCTTTGCGAAGTGCATCCGTTCTTTGGGCTGCTCGCAAGGGAGCTGAGCGAGCTGGAATCCGCATACGCACACGATCAGGATGCTGACGCAGCGATTGTCCTTTCATTCGCCAACGATTTTGAAGCCATCGTCAGCGATGCAAAGGCGCTGATCGAAGTATGTCTGGATGACCGGTACAAGCCGGACTACTCCACGGCAGAGCGTTACCGTGAGGCGCACTATGACGCATTGCTCCATTTCGACGATATGAGGTACGGCGAGCTTGCCACCGAGGAGGTCATGCTGGACAGTCCGGCGTATAACAGCGCCTACCATTACAGCATGGAGATACTGCGGGAGCGTGGGATCAAGACTGCGCTGCGTGAGGTGCTTTACCCGAACACCGTGCGCGACCTCTACAACTACTTG
>ERZ825896.4537-NODE-4537-length-10512-cov-2.708903_pt1 | contig 10512 bp, 6 predicted proteins | sample MGYA00519858_ERZ825896 | MGnify/ENA primary metagenome ERZ825896 (study PRJEB31778, sample SAMEA3449214) | human gut metagenome | biome: human gut; feature: human-associated habitat; material: faeces | place: United Kingdom | collected 2010/2012 ... | reverse complement strand
ATAAGCAGCCCGGCATTCCGTTCATGATCTCGCCGGGCCGCCGCCTGTGCGGCGTTGCGTCGCCCGACTGGGGTACGGCCGTCGTGCAGCTTCCGTGGTATATGTACCTCTATTACGATGACGAGGATGCGCTTCGGAAATATTACGGCGAGATGAAGCAATGGGTCGATCATGTCGAGGCTCTGACCGGGAACCATATCGTACCTTACCGCCGGGTAAGATCGATTGTCCGATCCCGCTCAGCTCGACGGCTTTCCACTACCTCGACGCCTCGATCGTGGCCAAGGCTGCCGCGGTGCTCGGAAACACCGAGGATTCGGCCCGTTACGCCGATTTGCGGGATCGGATCGGCCGCGCTTTCGTTGCGGAATTCTATGACGGGAAGAACAAGACATTCGGCAGCCAAACGGCCGATGCGATGGCGCTCGATCTGGGACTTGTGCCTGCCGGCGACGAGCATGCCGTGTCCGATGCGATCGTGCGCAATATCGACGAAAAGTACGACGGATTCATCCATACGGGTATTTTCGGTCTCGGGCGGATCGGACAGGCTCTGTCGCGATACGGTAATCCGGAGGCGGCCTGGCGCGTATTCACGAAAAAGGGCGAGAACAGCTTCGAGTGGATGTGGATCGCTGGCGACGCTACGACGCTGTGGGAAGTTCTTCCCATTGACAGCGCACATTCCGACATGGTTTACGGTTCGATGAGTCATCCGATGCAGGGCGGATACGACGCTTGGTTCTACGAGGACATCGCCGGCATCCGTCCCGACGCTTCGGGGCCCGGATTCAAGGTGATTCGCTTCGAGCCGACGATGACCGGCCAGCTTCGCTGGGCCGAGGCTACGCTCGATACGCCCTACGGCCTCGTCGAAAGCGGCTGGCGCAACGAAGACGGCTTGCTGCGGTGGAAAATCGTTATTCCTGCCAATGCTTCCGGCCTCGTGGCGCTTCCCGAGGGCAAGAACATCACGGTCGACGGCCGCACTTTCGATCCGACGGACTATCCGGTTGCCAGACAAGGACTCGGTTCGCCGCTGTACCGCTTCCCGTCCGGCAGCTATACGTTCGAGATCCGGTAGTCGTTCGGGCATGAACGGCGAGGAAGACTCGCGGAACCGGGAAGGTTCCGCGAGCTTCTTTTTCATGGATTGCGGTCTGTCCTGCCGGGGCCCGGTGCGGGTTTCGGACGGTACGGGCTTCGGGCCGACCGCTTTGTCGTCCGATGCCGTCCGCGCGTGTCCGGGCTACAGGAAGGCCGGACATGTTCCGGATAGCGAGTACCGTGTTTGCGTCTTGTCCGTTTCCGGTTTCGCTTCCCGGACCGGGAGGGGAGAAATGGGACCGATTCGCTCTCGGGCTTGTTTCGCCGACGGTTTCGCTCCGTTCGGCCGGGACAGGGAGCGGCGGGTCTCCGACGGAAGTTTCCGGAGCGTTCGCGGGATGGATCGGGTCACGGTATCCAGCCTTTTCGGATCGGACAGGGTTCCGGCAGGCCCGGTTGCGGCCTTGCGGTCGCTCCGGCGGCACCTAAATTCGCTTTCGGGTCGAAAGACTTGAAAAAAATCTTCCGATTGGCGAATATATGTGTTATTTTTGTGCGCGGAAAAATATCTAAAACATCAACTAAACTAAATATAATCGTTATGGCTTACAGAATGATTCTCAACGAGACCTCCTATTTCGGAGCCGGCTCGAGAAAGGTAATCGCGGAAGAGGTCGCCAAGCGCGGTTACAAGAAAGCGCTGATCGTAACCGACAAGGATCTGATCAAGTTCGGCGTGGCCGATCAGGTGATCGCCGTGTTGAAGGACGCGAACATTCCCTACGAGATTTTCGACGAAGTGAAGCCGAACCCCACCGTGAAGAACGTGAAGGCCGGCATCGCCGCGTTCCAAGCGGCCGGAGCCGATTTCATGATCGCGATCGGCGGCGGATCGTCGATGGATACCTCGAAGGCGATCGGGATCATCATCAACAATCCCGAGTTCTCCGACGTGGTGTCGCTCGAGGGCGTAGCCAATACGAAGAAAAAGTCGGTTCCCGTCATCGCGCTGCCGACGACGGCCGGCACGGCTGCCGAGGTGACGATCAACTACGTGATTACGGACGAGGAGAACGTCAAGAAAATGGTATGCGTCGATCCGAACGACATCCCGACGCTCGCGATCATCGATCCCGAGCTGATGCTTTCGATGCCGCGCGGCCTGACCGCATCGACCGGCATGGATGCGCTGACGCACGCGATCGAGGGCCTGATTACGCTGGGCGCATGGGAAATGAGCGATATGTTCGAGACCAAAGCCATCGAGATGATTGCCAAGTGGCTGCCCAAGGCCGTCGAGAATCCCTCCGATATCGAGGCCCGCGACGGCATGGCGACGGCTCAGTACATCGCCGGCATGGCATTCTCGAACGTCGGGCTGGGACTGGTGCACGGCATGGCTCACCCGCTGGGCGCCTACTACGACATTCCGCACGGCGTGGCCAACGCGCTGCTGTTGCCGTTCGTGATGGAGTATAACAAGGAGGCCGCCAAGGCCAAGTACCGCACGATTGCCGAAGCGATGGGCGTCGATACGTCGTCCATGAGTGACGACGAGGCTGCCGATGCCGCAGTCAAGGCCGTGAAGGATTTGGCTATCCGTGTTCGCATCCCGCAGCACCTGAGCGAGATCGGCGTTCCCGAAAGCGGTCTGCCGACGCTGGCGCAGGCGGCTTTCAACGATGTCTGCACGCCGGGCAATCCCCGTCAGACGAACGTAGAGGAGATTCTCGCCATTTATAAGAAAGCGTTCTAAGGACGAGGCGGAAGTCTTCAGTCGGATGATAGCGGCCGGCCGGTTCTTTGAACCGGCCGGCTTCGTTTTCCTGCATGGACGCTTGTTCCGGCAGAAGGGGAATGGCCTCGTGCGGGTCCGGTGTGGCGTACGGGAGGCTCGTTGTTTCGTGTCGGGGACGGGGAAGCCGGCGGATGAAGTTACGATAAGTTTACTTCGGGAAGCGTGGCGATTATTCCGAAATTCTTACCTTTGTGTAAGGTTATCGGAGAATTTTTCCCGATCGCTACGGTCCTTTCGAGTAACGCTTCGCGACGATGCCCTGCTCGGCGGGTTGCCGGTCCGGATCGTTTCTTCCGAAGGAATACCGCTTGTCTGACGCGAGGAGGAAGAGATATGTTCCGAAATTTAACGCATTGTTGATTATGAAAAGTCTATGGTTGATTCTGGCGGTCGGATTCGCGGCCTTTTCTTGTTCCGGCGCTCCTCAGGCGCATGAGCCGACACGGGTCGACAGCATTCTGCGGAAACTGTACGATCCGAATACCTCCTCGGTTGTGGTGGTCGCTCATCGGGGAGACTGGAAGCATAGCGTCGAGAATTCGTTGCCCGCCATGCGGCATGCGATCGAGATGGGGGTCGATGTCGTCGAGATCGACATCCGCCGGACCGCCGACGGACGTCTGGTGCTGATGCACGACGCGACGATCGACCGGACGACGAACGGCCGGGGCGAGGTGGCCTCGCTGACGCTCGACTCGATCCGCCGATGCCGGCTGAAAGCTCCCGACGGTACGCTGACCGACTTGCTCGTGCCGACGCTGGACGAAGTGTTCGAGCTCGGACGCGACCGGATACTGTTCAATATCGACAAGGGCTTCGATATTTTCGACGATGTGTTTTTTCTGGCCGATTCGCTGGGAGTCGCCCGCCAGGTGCTGATGAAGGGAACGCAGTCGGCCGACCATGTGCTGGAAGCGCTCGGGAAGTATCTCGACCGGATCGTCTACATGCCGATCGTCCATCTCGACAAGGAGGGGGCGTTGGAGGCGATTGCCGATTTTCAGGAAAAAATACGTCCGGCGGCTTACGAGCTGCTTTATGGAAACGATACGACGCGTGTGCCGCTCGAAGCCGAGAAGATGCTCGCCGGTCGGGCGCTGATCTGGTACAACACGATGTGGAAGGGCATGGCCGGCAGCCGCTACGACGACCGGGCCGAGACGGAACCCGACAGCGTATACGGGGTGCTGATCGACTCGCTGGGCGCACGGATTATCCAGACCGACCGGCCCGGGCCTCTGATTCGCTACCTCGAAGCGCGCGGACAACATTGACGGGTAGCCGATTCGGACGAGCGTTCCGCGGAGAGATGCCGGGCAGGCTTTGCGTCGGCCGGCGGCTTTGTGAATCGGAGCGGTAGTTGCTTCGGTTTTCGGCTTGTGCCGTGGTATTTCTTCGTAGGAATATAAGCCGTTTCCATGAATCCGTTGCCGGCTTCCGCTCGGAGCCGGTTCCGGAACGGAAAGACTGTACGGTGCCGAAAGATGCGCAGAGTTCGGCCGGGCGTGAACGGGCTTTCCGTGCGGGTATCTTCCGCGATAGGGAGATGCGACAGGCGCGCAAAATTGCTATATTTGCGTGAGAAATATTTCCGTACAGGCTTATGACACGACGACCGTCCGATCCTTCCGTCCGATCCGTGCAGGAAGACGATATGCCCGTGCGTCCGCCGAGACGGGTCGGCCGCCGGGTCGCTAAGATTTCATTGGTCGCTTTGGCTTCGCTGATCCTTTTGGCCGGGCTGGTTTTGGGCGGCGTGGCTCTGGTGCTTACCCCCGCCCGCCTGACGCCGCTCGTCAACGAGTATGCCAGCCGGGTGCTGAATGCTCGGATCGGGTTCGATACCGTATCGCTTTCGCTGGTACGGCATTTCCCTAACGTGGGCGTTCGTCTCAAAGGCGGCCAGATCGTTTCCCGGGCTTTCGAAGACCTGCCCGATTCGTTGCGCACGGAAATACCCGCCGCAGCCGATACGCTGTTGCGTTTCGACGAGTTTACGCTGGCGCTCGATCTGCCCCAGCTGCTCGCTTCGCGCTTGGTCGTACGCCGGATCGATCTGCGCCGTCCCCGCGTTTATGCCTATGTGGCCCCATCGGGGCGGGCGAACTGGAAAATCTATGCGGCCGATACGGTTTCCTCCGAAAGCGATACGGTTTCCGCTTCCGACTTTTATCTGCACGTCGCCCGCCTGACGGTGCGCGACACGGCTCATATCGTCTACGACAGCCGTCCCGACCGCACGAAAGCCGAGCTCGATCTGAACATGCTGAGCTTGAAAGGGACTTCCGGCCAGACCTACCGGATCGACTGGGAGAGCCGGGGCAGTGTCCGGGTCGATACGCTCGACTTTTGTCGAGATTTGCCCGTCTCGTTGCACGGGGGATTCGCGTTCGATACCCGCCGGCGCGGAGGAATCCTGTTCGATGGGCTGACGCTCGAAGCGGGCAGCATTCCGGTGCGTCTCGACGGACGGGTCGACCTGTCTGCCGACAGTATCGATTCGCGTCTGAACTGTCGTATTCGGCCGCTTTCTGTCGCCCGGCTGATCGGTTTGGTACCCGAAGGTCTTTCCCCTTCTCTGAAAGGAATCGAAACGGACATCGCCCTCGATATGAATGTGAATGTCAGGGGCAGCTACCGTATGTCCGACGGCCGTTTGCCCGATTTCTCGGTCGAGTTGAAGACCGACGGGGGCTATCTCGGGTATAGGAATGCCAAGACCCGTCTCGACCGTCTGGCTCTCGACGCCTCGCTGTTCTACCGTTCGGCCCGGCCCGATTCGATAGGGTTCGTACTGAGACGTCTGTTCATGCAGGGAGCCGGCATGACGCTGGATGCCGATGCGACGGTCTGGAATGCGTTGGGCGATCCGTCCGTAGCGGCGAAGGTGGCCGGGGCGGTCGATCTCGATACGTTGTCCGTCTTGTTCCCGTCGCAGCGAGGAATCGGGGTTCGGGGCCGTCTGGGTATCGATGCCGGCGCCCGTTTCCGGCTCAGTCAGCTGAATATGGCTCATATCGGTCAGGTCCGTTTGGGCGGTCGGGTGACCATGGACGACATCGGGATCGATATGCCGGAGGATACCGTTTCTCTGATGGTCCGCGGAGGCGTGCTGACTTTCGGTTCGGAAGAAGGAAGGAACGATTCTACGAGCTTCGACGGCTTGCAGACGCTCCGCATGGTCGTAACGGCCGATACGATGCATGTCGATTGGAAGAACCAGCTGCGGCTGATCGCTTCGAAAGTCGGCGCCGGGGTCCGAAGCGACGCGGCATCGCTCGGAGGAGACACGACGGTCGTCCACCCGCTGGCCGGAGGGGTAGGGGCGCGTTATTTCGAAGTTTCCTTGTCCGACTCTTCCTCGCTGAGGCTGCATTCGGTCCAAAGCACTTTCCGCATCGAACCTTCTGCCGGGAATACCGCCGTACCTTTGCTCGGTCTTTCCTACGATGCCCGGATGATGAATGTACGAAACGGAGTGGAGCGTTACGATCTGTTCGGCAGCCATGTCGATATGAGCGCTACGCTGGCGGCCCGTCGGTTCGATTCGGCGCGCCGTCGTCTGCTGCTCGATTCGTTGCAGGGGGTCTATCCCGCCGTTGCGCGGGATTCTTTGTTCGCTCACTGGAGAGCGCAGAGACGTCGCGGTACGATGGCCCGTCAGGACGATTTCGCCGGGTCGGATATCGATATGCGGATCGACCGGTCGCTCGGCGAGATGTTGCGCCGTTGGGATGCGAACGGTTCGGTGAAGGCTGCGGGCGGGCGCGTCGTTACGCCCTATTTCCCGCTTCCGAACCGGTTGCGTCGAGTGGATATGCGCTTTACGACGAATGAGATCGAACTGAAAAATACCCAGATACGTTCCGGAGTCTCGTCGCTTGAACTGACCGGACGCATCGGGAATCTCAGGCGGGCGCTCTCCGGGCGCGGCGTGCTCGAGGTGGATATGGAAATCGAATCCGATACGCTGAACTTCAACGAGCTGGCTCGTGCGGCAATGGCCGGTGCGGCTTACGGCGAAAAGTCCGAACAATACCGGCAATCGCTGGCCGAGGCCGAGAGCAGCGAGCGCTTGCAGCAGCTCATCGAGGAAGGCAGCGGGATGGCTGATGCCGATTCGGCCGGTAGTCCGCTGATCGTCATCCCGTCCAATATCGATCTGCATGTCGGTCTCTGCGTTCGCTACGGTCGTTACTCTACGCTGGTGCTACATTCGCTTTCGGGCGATCTGATTGCCCGCGACCGTTGCGTCCAGCTAAAGGATTTGCAGGCGAAAACCAATGCGGGCGATATGAGCCTGACGGCTCTTTATGCCACTCGCAGCCGCGACGACATTGTCACGGGTTTCGATCTGGAGCTCCGCCGCGTGCAGGTCGAACGGCTGATCTCCCTGATGCCTTCGGTCGATTCGCTGCTGCCGATGCTGCGTTCGTTCGAAGGTATGGTCGATTGTACGATCGCCGCGACGGCTGCGGTCGATACGATGATGAACATCGAGCTGCCGACGCTCAATGCCGCCTGCAGCATCCGGGGCGAGAACCTCGTGCTGCTCGACGGTGAGACGTTTACCGAAATATCTAAGATGCTCCGGTTCAAGAACCGCGAGCGGAATCTCATCGACCGCATATCGGTCGATTTGCTCGTGCACGACAACCGGATCGAGCTATTCCCGTTCATCGTCGAGATGGATCGTTACAAGGCGGCTGTCAGCGGAGTCCAACGACTCGACATGAGTTTCGACTATCATATTTCCGTTCTGAAGTCTCCTATTCCGTTCCGTCTGGGCGTCAATATTTTCGGTACGCTCGACAAGTTCAAGTTCCGGATAGGGCGCGCGCGCTACAAGAGCGAGAATCTCCCGTCGTTCGTCGGTCTGATCAATACTACCCGCGTGAACTTGCGTCGTACGATTACCGATATTTTCCGCAGGGGTGTCGATGCCGCTTCGCTCGGAGAGATGCGGATCGCTCCGACCGTCGATTCTTCGGCCTATCTGCCTCCCGACGAGCGACTGTCCCGTGCCGACAGCCTGATGTTGCAGCAGGAAGGAATTTTGCCCGATTCGGTCGTGATCGACTCTTCGGCGAGAGTGCCTGCCTCGGAGCCCGATTCGCTTGCCGGACGGTCCCGGGAGCCCGCCGACGAGGCGATGTCGCGGGCGGAGCGCCGCAGGGAGCGCAAGGCGTTGAAACGGGAGCGGAGAACCGGACAGAAGACGCTTCCTTCGATAACCGGATAGATTCGCCATGCGTTTACCGATGAAAAGAGTGCTTGCCGTTTTATTACTTCTCGGCCTGACCGCTTGCCGCGAGACGTTCCGCAAGGCCGAAACCGTCGCAAGGCCCGGCTCCGAACCCAAGATGTTCCGAACGGTCGACGTGCCTATGCTGCTCGATACGCCCGAGCAGCGTGCCGAGTACGTGGCGAAGAATTACTGGAATCATTTCGACTTCTCCGACACCTCCTACGTCGATTTGCCCGAGGTGACCGAGCAGGCGTTCGCCGACTACGTCAATCTGCTCGGGCAGATGCACGGCGAACTCGCTTCGCAGTCCGTCCGGATCACTTTGTCGAAAGCCGAGGCCGATTCGGCGATGTACGGCTATTTTGTCGAGCTGTTCGAGAAATACCTGTACGATCCCAATTCGCCGATGCGTAATGAGGAGCTCTATATTCCCGCGCTCGAGGCGATGATCGCTTCCGAGAGGCTCGGCGAGGCGGACAAGGTCCGGGCCCGTTACCGACTGGAGCTGGCCCGGCGCAATCGTCCCGGGACGCCGGCAACCGATTTCCGCTACCGGCTCGCCTCGGGAGCGTGGGGTACGCTGTACGGCGTGAAAGCCGACTATACGATTCTTTTCTTGAACAATCCGGGCTGTACCGCTTGTAAGGAGACGATCGGGCAGATCGTTGCGTCCGAGCCCGTCGGCAGGATGATTGCCCGAGGAAAGGTCAAGGTGCTGGCCGTTTATCCCGACGAGGATATGAAGGCGTGGCGCGACTATTTGCCGCATTTTCCCTCGGCGTGGATCAATGCCTACGATGCCAACCTGAAAATAAAGAGTGCCGAGCTGTACGATCTGAAAGCCATTCCGACGCTCTATCTGCTGGACGGGCGCAAGACGGTTCTGCTTCGGGACGCCCCGTTCCCTCGTATCGAACGCTATCTGATCGATGCCGAGGCCGGCAGATCGTGAGGGATCCGGCGGGCTCCGTTCTCACGATCTGTTGGCCGCGTCGTCCGTAGCGGCAGTCCGGCTTTCCCCTGCGGGACAATACATGAAAGAGCAGGGCAGCCTGCCGGCTGTCCCGCTCTTCATCGCGAAGCGCTTCTCTGCGCTTTCTTGCTTATTTGATAGCGATCTCCTTCATCCTCTTTTCCTCGGGCTCGACGACCTTCTTGGGAATGTCGATCGTCAGCACGCCGTTCTCGACTTTCGCGTCGATCTTGTCTTTTTCGACGTTTTCCGGCAGCACCATGATCTGCTGGAAACGGCTGTACGAGAACTCGCGGCGCAGGTACTTGCCTTTCTTGTCTTTCTCGTCGTTCTCCGTTTTCTTTTCCATCGACACGATCAACTGGTTCTCCGGATCGATCTTGATCGAAAAGTCGTCCTTGGTCATTCCCGGGGCGGCCACCTCGACTTTGTAGTCGTTGTCCGACTCGATGATATTGATCGCCGGTGAGGCGGTGTTGGTTTTCTCTACCCATTCGTTGCCGAAGAAATCGTTGAAGATTCCCGGCAGCCAGTTCTGTGATCTTCTTGCAGGCATCATAGTTTTGTCCTCCTTATTTGTTTTAGTTCGACTTTCTTTTTCGTCCCGGGCCCCTTTCGGTTTTCCGGGTTCGATATAAGGAAGATCAAAATGTATGCCAGCGGGATCGGGAGGACGGATTTCCGGCTTTGCGGTCCCGTTCCGGGGCGAAATATCGCCGTGATGGCCGCCTTGGCGATCCGGTCGCGCCATTCTGTCCTGACAAACCGGCGGATCGATGACAAAATATCACTGACAACCGTCTGGTTGTCAGTGATATGTGTCTTTTGGTCGAATGGATCAGATACCGGCTATTTTCTTGATTTCGCTCAGCTTGTTCAGTGCTTCGAGCGGCGTAAGCGAGTTGATGTCGAGTCCCTTGATCTCGTCGCGGATCTGCTTGAGGACCGGGTCGTCGAGTTGGAACATGCTGAGCTGGATGCCGCTGCCGCCGTATTGGGCGACCGTCGGGGCCTTCTTGCGGCTGTCCTTCAGCTTTCCCCGGTGTGCCGATTCCATATCCCGGAGAATCTGTCCGGCCCGGTCGGTGATTGCGGCCGGCATGCCGGCCATTTTAGCCACATGGATACCGAACGAGTGTTCCGTTCCTCCGCGCACGAGCTTGCGCAGGAAGATCACTTGCCGGTCGACCTCCTTGACCGCCACGTTGTAGTTCTTGACCCGCTCGTAGAGCTCCTCCATTTCGTTCAGTTCGTGATAGTGCGTGGCGAACAGCGTCTTGGCCTTGGCCGTCGGATGCTGGTGGATGTACTCGACCATCGCCCATGCGATCGATATGCCGTCGTAGGTGCTCGTGCCGCGTCCGATCTCGTCCAAGAGCACCAGGCTCCGCTGCGAGATATTATTCAGAATGCTGGCCGATTCGAGCATTTCAACCATGAAGGTCG
>ERZ825896.4534-NODE-4534-length-10518-cov-4.982701_pt1 | contig 10518 bp, 10 predicted proteins | sample MGYA00519858_ERZ825896 | MGnify/ENA primary metagenome ERZ825896 (study PRJEB31778, sample SAMEA3449214) | human gut metagenome | biome: human gut; feature: human-associated habitat; material: faeces | place: United Kingdom | collected 2010/2012 ... | reverse complement strand
TAAGATGAAATGGATTTAAGCCAAAGACTGGACGAGATGGAGCTTGCAATCCATATGAGGAAATTGTGGTATCGCCCAGAATGGAAACTGTGACCTGGGCAAAGGGAACTGCCATCACGCCGAAAGGGGCGGTCTGGGTTTCCTGGAATAAACATACGGATGGAACAGCGGAAATTACGGTACACGGTCCGGAAGACGTGCCGATTACCGTCAGAAAAGGGGGATAATATGAAACTGAATTGGATTAATACCTTGCCCGATGGCGAAACGACAAGGAAAGAGTTTGCCTTCCTGCCCGATAAAGAGGGCGTGGAGAATCATGTGGTGAATCTCTACCCGGAAATCACATTCCAAACGATGGAAGGATTTGGCGGTGCCATTACGGACGCAGCTGGCTATGTATATTCGTTGATGAAGGAAGAGCAGAAGCATCAGCTGATGGAAACCTATTTTTCGCCGGAGCAGATGAAGTATGGGATTGTCCGGATTCACATGGACAGCTGTGATTTTTCCACAGAAATGTATGAAGCGATGTCTGATCCATCTGACCGGGAGCTGAAAACCTTCTCCTTTTCCCGGACGGAGAAGTACATTCTGCCCATGCTAGCCGATGCGGAAAATGCAGCGGGGAAGAAGTTGAAGCTGATGCTGTCGCCCTGGTCACCTCCAGCGTTTATGAAGACCAACGGCGAAAGAAAGCACGGCGGCAGTCTGAAACCGGAATATCGGGAGTTCTGGGCGGATTACATTTGCCGCTATATTCTGGAATTCCGCAAGCGTGGATATGAAGTCCAACGGATCTCACTGCAGAATGAGCCTAAAGCCGTGCAAACCTGGGACTCCTGCATTTACACCGCCCGGGAGGAAAAAGAATTTTTGCGTGACTTCATGTACCCAGCACTGCAAAAGCATGATCTTTGTGATGTGGAGGTCTTTATCTGGGATCATAACAAGGAGCGGGTCTATGAGCGCGTCTGGGACACCGTGGACGAAACAACGAAGGACATGGTTGCAGGTGTGGCATTTCACTGGTATTCCGGTGATCATTTTGAGGCGCTGGATCTGGTGCGCCGGCAGTATCCGCAGTTGAAAATGGTAGTTTCTGAAAGCTGCATTGAGTATACAAAATTTGGTGCGGCTGACGGTGTGGTCAATGCCGGAAGACTGTCACATGAGATCATTGGAGATCTGAATGGCGGCATGTGTGCTTTCTACGACTGGAATCTGCTGCTGGATGAAACAGGAGGCCCCAATCATGTAGGGAACCTCTGCCATGCACCGTTTTTGTATGATCGCCAGCACAAGGAACTGCTGCCCCAGCTGATTCAGAAGCATTTTTACCATTTTGCCCACTTTGTCGAACCCGGTGCCAAACGAATCGCTTTCAGTAAGTATACGGATGAGCTGGATGTGACTGCCGTTCAAAATCCCGACGGAAAGATTGTCATAGTCATTTTGAACCGGAGTGAAGAGTGCCTGTCGGTAGTGCTGCGGCTGCAGGAGCATATCGTTCCTCTGCAGGTAGAAGCTCAGTCTATCTGTACGGGTGTAATCGTATAACAAAGTCTGAGAAGCACGGGAGCAGCTTGAAAATAGTCCATCCGATTCACTGTGCTGTATAATGATTTTGTAAGATTCTGTATATTTCCGATATGTCGAATAGAAAACACAGCCGTCTCTGTGATGAGTCGGCTGTGTTGCATTATGCCAATGTGGGTGATGTGCCGGATGGCGATTGTGTTGCTCTCTGCTAATCAGGAAGGCATCGCCTAATGGCGCTGCCAGTTTTGTGATTTATAAGGAAAAAAATCACAAAACAAGTCTCATATGAACTCCTTGCCCTTCGGGCAAGGAATTCAGTATAAAAGTCCCCTGCAAGATCCCATTTGCGCCGTTTCCGTTGACGTTGGTGATATTATATGGTATAATCGATATAAATGAACCGAATAGTCCCTGCACCTCCACGATACACCTGCTGTGAAGAATAAAAAGGAATGGATGCTTTTTCTTCCGTCAGAAGATCCCCCCGATTTTATTGCGGTTGACATCATGCAAATCTGGAAACAATCCATGGGGCATTTCAATATCTTGCACATGCTGGATATACTTTGGCGTGCCCTTCTGTTTATGGGCAAGGCTTGCGTGTTCTGCATATTTTTTATCCGGGAGGAATTTTTTTATGAGCAGAAAAGTAACCGTTATTGGAGCCGGAAATGTGGGGGCAACCATCGCCTACACCTTGTCCCTTGGGGACATCGCTTCCCAGATCGTTGTAGTCGATATCAACAGGGAGAAGGTAGAGGGCGAGGTCATGGACATCGTTCAGGGAACCAGCTTCCGCGAGCCGATCTCCGTCATTGCCGGTGATTACGCTGACGCGGCAGACTCCGACATCGTCATTATCACCTCCGGCATCGGGCGCAAAGCCGGTCAGAGCCGCATCGATCTGGCGCAGACCAACGTCAACATCATGAAGGATATTGCGCCAAAGATCGCGGCGGTCGCCCCCAACGCCCTGTATGTCATCGTCAGCAATCCTGTGGACATCATGACCTACGTGTTTACCAGAGTCTCCGGCATTCCGGAAAGCCAGATCATCGGCTCCGGCACCATTCTGGACACCGCCCGACTCCGCTACGACCTGTCCCACCGCTATCACATTGCCCAGAAGAACATTCATGCCTACGTCTACGGTGAGCATGGGGATACCTCCTTCATTCCGTGGTCTCTGGCGCAGATCTCTGGCTGCCCCCTCAGCGAATACGAAGATATGATGGTCAAGCGGAATGTCACGAAGAACCGCCTAGACCCGGAGCAGACGCTGAAATACGTCCAGAAATCCGGCGGCGAGATCATTGCCAAGAAGGGCGCTACCTTCTACGCCGTATCCGCTTCCGTGAATAAAATTCTGGGTGCGCTGGTAGCCGCCTATGACAGCGTGGCCACCGTGTCCTCCATGATGCACGGAGAGTACGGGATCGAGGACGTGTGCATCAGCACCATGACGATCATCGGCCCCAACGGCGTGAAGGGAAAGGTTCCCGTGGAGCTGACCTACGACGAGCAGGCAAAGCTCCGCGCCAGCGCCGACGCGCTGAAGGAGGTCATCGCAAGTCTGGATATATAAACCGTTAAGCTGGACAAATCCGGCGAATGCGTTTATAATGGGCGCAGGGATGTGACTGGAAGGGATTTCCGGCGGCAAAGCTTCCCCATTATGCCCGCCATAAGCGGAAAAAAGGAGAACATATGAGAGAAATTCCTGTCAGCCGGATCACCGACGCCGTGGAGCGGCTGTGTATCGAAGCCAATACCCACCTCCCCGATGACGTGAAGCGCGCCATCGAAGCCTGCCGTGCCTGCGAGGATGGCGAGATCGCCGTGGGCGTACTGGATAACATCATCGAAAATTACCAGATCGCCGACCGGGAATGCGTTCCCATCTGTCAGGACACCGGCATGGCCTGTGTGTTTCTGGAGATCGGTCAGGACGTCCACCTCACCGGCGGCGACCTGCGGGAAGCGGTGGACGAGGGCGTTCGCCGGGGCTACACCAACGGCTTTCTGCGCAAGAGCGTCGTCCGCGACCCCGTCCGCCGGGGCAACACCGGCGACAACACCCCTGCCGTTCTGTACACCGAGATCGTTCCCGGCGAACAGGTGAAGATCACCCTCGCCCCCAAGGGCTTCGGCAGCGAGAACATGAGCGCCATCCGGATGTTCAAGCCCTCCGCCGGACTGCAGGGCATCAAGGACTTCATTCTTGAGACGGTGGAGGCAGCAGGCCCCAATCCCTGCCCGCCCATCGTCGTCGGCGTGGGCATCGGCGGCACCTTCGACAAGGCGGCGCTGCTGGCGAAAAAAGCCCTCATGCGTCCGCTGGACACCCGGAATCCCGATCCCTTCTATGCCGATCTGGAAAAGGAAATGCTGGAAAAGGTGAACGCTCTCGGCATCGGCCCGCAGGGCTTCGGCGGCAGAACCACCGCCATCGGTCTGAACATCGAGACCATGCCCACTCACATTGCGGGAATGCCCTGCGCCATCAACATCAACTGCCATGTGACCCGGCACAAAACGGAGGTACTGTAACATGGAAAAGAAAATCACCCTCCCCCTGACCCGGGAACTGGCCAGAACCCTGAAGGCCGGGGACTCCGTGCTGCTGACCGGCACCATCTACACCTCCCGTGACGCGGGACACAAGCGGATGTGCGAAGCGCTGGCACGGGGAGAAAATCTTCCCTTCGACCCCACGGACGCCACCATCTACTATGTCGGCCCCACACCCGCAAAGCCCGGACAGGTCATCGGCTCCGCCGGCCCCACCACCTCCGGCCGTATGGACGCTTACGCCCCCACCCTGATGCGCGCGGGCGCGAGGGGCATGATCGGCAAGGGTGCGAGACTGCCCGAGGTCGTGAAAGCGATGAAGGGATGCGACGGCGTGTATTTCGGCGCCATCGGCGGTGCGGGAGCGCTGCTTGCCAAGTGCATCAAGAGAGCCGAGCTGATCGCCTACGAAGATCTGGGGGCGGAAGCCCTGCGCAAACTCTATGTGGAGGATATGCCGCTGGTCGTCATCATTGACTGCGAGGGCAACAACCTGTACGAATCCGGCCGGGCGGCCTATCTGCGCAAAAGGAACGGGAAATAAGCTGCCGCATACCGAAGCAGGTTGTGTGGGCGGCAGGCAGTTTCCCCTTTGACTTTTGGAAAACCTGTGTTATTATAATACACACGGCGGGAAATAGCTTCTTGTGGCTCCGGGGCAGCGCTGGTCGGTTCCGGGGCTTAAAAAGGGAACGGGGTGAAAGTCCCCACGCGGAAACGGCGCTGTAAGTGTCGATGCGTCCGGTTTGTCGGCGGAAGCCGGTCATTGGAGAAACCTGAGAAGGCAGGACTGGACACGTTCGAGGCACAAGTCAGAAGACCTACAGGAATGAGAAAAGCAGGGGAACGCTCCTGTTTGTTTGTGTTGCGTAAAAACGTTCGCGGCGGCTGGTTTTTGGCTGCCGCGTTTCAATTTTGATAATATTGGAGGCTGTCACATGAGAGGAATTCCATCTCTGATCACGGATATTCGCAAAAAGGTATTTACCGAGGTCGCCCGTATGGCTTACAGCGGCAACGGCTACGAGGGGGCGGAGGATCTGCCCTTCAAGATCGTTCCCGGCGACCAGCCCCTGCACCGGGAGTCCATTTTCTTAGAGCGCGCCATTGCGGGTGAGCGGGTGCGGCTGGCTATGGGCCTGTCCATCCGCCCCGTCCAGACCCGCAGCCTGATGACCGAGGGCATGGATGCCGCCGCCATCGCCGAGCAGTATTACGAGCCGCCCCTTATCAACATCATTCCATACGCCTGTCACGCCTGCCCCACCAACCAGTACCGGGTGACGGAGAACTGCCAGAACTGTCTGGCAGCTTCCTGCCAGCGGGTCTGTCCCAAGGGCGCAGTCTCCTTCGTCAACGGCAAGAGCCACATTGACCCGGAAAAGTGCATCAAGTGCGGCAAGTGCGCCAGCGCCTGCCCCTACCACGCCATCATCCACATGGAGCGCCCCTGTCAGGCGGCCTGCGGCATGGACGCCATTGTTTCCGACGAACATGGCCGGGCAAAGATCGATCAGGACAAGTGCGTGGCCTGCGGCCAGTGCCTGGTGTCCTGTCCCTTCGGCGCCATTGTGGACAAGGGGCAGATCTTTCAGGTCATCCAGTCCATCCTGAAAGGCGACCGCGTCATTGCCATTGTCGCCCCCGCCTTCATCGGGCAGTTCAGCGGCAAGGTGTCCCCCGGAAAGTTCGTGACCGCCATGAAGCAGCTGGGCTTCGACCGGGTGATGGAGGTCGCCATCGGCGCTGACCTGTGTACCATCGAGGAAGCCAAGGATTTTCTGGAAAAGGTGCCGGAAAAGCAGGACTACATGGCGACCTCCTGCTGCCCCGCGTGGCATTCCATGATCGAAAAGCTGTTCCCCGGAGAAATGCACAAAATATCCATGACCCTGACCCCCATGGTGTTCACCGCCCGGATGGTCAAGAAGGACTTCCCCGGGTGCAAAGTGGTCTTCGTGGGACCCTGCGCCGCAAAAAAGCTGGAAGCCATCCGGGCGGACATCCGCTCCGACGTGGATTTCGTGCTGACCTTTGAGGAACTGCAGGGCATGTTTGAGGCAAAGCAGATCGACTTTGACACCGTGGAGGAACGGGATTACCTGAACGAAGGAACCGGCGCGGGGCGCGGGTTTGCCGTATCCGGCGGCGTCGCCAAGGCCGTCACCGATCTGGTGCATGAGCAGTACCCGGACATGGAGATCCAGACTGCCCGGGCAGAGGGGCTGCGGGAATGCCGGAAGCTCATGATGCTGGCAAAGGCCGGAAAGTTCAAGGGCTGTCTGCTGGAGGGCATGGCCTGTCCCGGCGGCTGTGTGGCCGGTGCGGGAACCATCCTGCCGGTGGACAAGGCCGCAAAGCTGGTGGAAAAATACAGCCGGGAAGCCGCAGCGGCAAGCCCCGTGGAATCCGCCTACAGTGACCGGGGTGAAAGTCTGGAATGACAAGCTGCTTCCGGCCGCACCGTGCCGCCTGAACATACAGTAGGATAACTGAAAAACGTGGTGCCGTCCTTTTGGGGCGGCACCACGCTTTTTTATTGATTCCTGTATTTGTCCATCTCCAGCAGCATTTTATAAAGCTGCGCCTGTTCCGCTTCGGTCTTCGATGCGACCAGATCATAGCATTTGGACGCAATGCTGTCATTCCCGCTTTCGCCCAACTTGTCAAATAGCTGAGAAAGGGAAACACCCATGGCGGACACAATTTTCTCCACGCTTTCCAGCGTGGCGTTTTTCTCGCCGCGTTCCAGCTGCCCTATATACGTGGGATGGCAGCCGGCAAGCTCTGCAAGCTTTTCCTGACTGAGTCCCTTCTGTGTCCGGTAATTCCGAATGCGTTGGCCAATGATTTTTGCAATATCACTCATTTTCATCGCCTCCGCATATAGTCTATAAATATCGTCTTTCTCGTTCCACAGACTATTGATATTTAATCTCAAAATGTATATACTATAAATATCAAGCAGAGCAGTTTAGCATTTTTAGTATTTAGAGAAAGGCAGAATTTATGCAGTCAAAGGCAGTTTGCTTCACCGGACATCGCGCACTACCGGCAGAAGAACTCCCCGAAATCTCCAGACATTTAGAGGATACGCTAATCGCACTGATTGAGCAGGGCCATTGCTATTTCGGCGCAGGCGGTGCTTTGGGCTTTGATACGTTGGCCGCCCAAATGGTTCTCCGTTTGCGGGAGCGCTATCCGCAGATTCGGCTGATTCTGGTGCTGCCCTGCCGCAATCAAACACGCGGCTGGCCGCAGGATAGCATCGACATCTACGAGGACATCAAACGCCACGCAGATAAAGTTATTTACAGCGCTGAAAACTACTTTCGGGGCTGTATGCAGAAGCGCAACCGACACCTAGTTGATAGCAGTAGTGTCTGCATCTGCTACCTGACCACGCCCACCGGCGGAACGGCTTATACCGTAAACTATGCCCGCCGCATGGGTCTGCAGGTCATCAATATTGCAGAATCCATAAATCTGTGAAAACCGCTATACACAAAAACTTCCGGACTGTCCACGTAATGGCGGACAGTCCGGAAGCTTTTGCTCTCGCTGATGTCAAATTCAGTAATATACATATAGCATATTGCGCCAGATTATGCTACAATTTCCGCAGAACTGCAAACCAGAAAACGGAGGTATGAACCATGACATATATTCAGCATTACGATTCTCCGCTGGGGGGCATTCTGCTGGCCGCGGATGAGATCGGGCTGACCGGGCTGTGGTTTGAGGGGCAGAAATACTTTGCCCGGGATTTGTCCGACGTACGCATTGAACAGGAAACCCCCGTTCTCGCGGAGGCCAAGCGCTGGCTGGATATCTATTTCACCGGTAAAGAGCCGGATTTTCTGCCGCCGCTGCACCCCACCGGTTCCGAATTCCGCAAGGCCGTATGGGAAATCCTTTTGCAGATTCCCTATGGGCAAACCACGACCTACGGTGAAATCGCCCGGCAGCTTGCCGAAAAGCAGAGACTTGCCCGGATGTCCGCGCAGGCGGTGGGCGGCGCGGTCGGACATAACGAAATCTCCATCATCATCCCCTGCCACCGGGTGGTCGGCACAAACGGCAGTCTGACCGGATATGCCGGTGGAATCCATAAAAAGGGACAACTGCTGGAATTGGAGCGTGCCGACATGCGCCGTTTTTTCCTGCCGGAGAAAGGCACCGCGCTTTAAATGGCTTTGTAACCGCATCTTTTTTCCGACAGGAAAGATTGTAATTTCCCCGCGTTTGTGATACAATCCGTGGCAAGGAAATTCTGCACACGGAGGTATCCTATGGAAATCAGGAAATATAACGAAAGCGACGTTCCCGCCATGGTGTGCATCTGGAACGAGGTCGTGGAAGAAGGCGTCGCGTTTCCTCAGGAGGAATTTCTGGACGGGGAAAGCGGAAGTGCTTTCTTTGCATCCCAAAGCTACTGCGGCGTCGCCGTCGCAGACGGCAGAGTCGTGGGACTTTACATTCTCCATCCCAACAACATCGGCCGGTGCGGCCACATCGCGAATGCCAGCTATGCCGTGGATTCCGCGTGCCGGGGCGAGCGTATCGGCGAAAAGCTGGTGTCCGACTGTCTTGTGCAGGCCGCGAAGCTCCATTTCCGGCTCTTGCAGTTCAACGCCGTTGTGGAGAACAATATTCACGCCCGTCACCTGTATGAACGGCTTGGCTTCACTCTGCTCGGAACCATCCCCGGCGGCTTCCGGATGAAAGACGGCACGTACCAGAATATCTGCCTTTACTATCACGAACTGTAACACACGATCGGCGCGGCCTGAAGGCCGCGCCGATTCAACTTTCCGTATCTTTTCTCCACTTATTCGCCCAGAAATCCACAAACTTGCTGAACCATGTGGACGGCTCCGTGTCGCCGCTGTAGACATAGCGTGTCTCCAGACCAAAGTTCACCGCGTACCACTCACTTCCCCGGGTGTTGTGAATAATGGAGGTGATCTCCAGCTGTGTACCTTCGGGCAGCGTCTGCACCGCAACTGATCTTGCGTCCGTCTCATTGCCGCAGGGCAGCGTCATCAGCTTCGTGTCCCGCACCGTCCGCAGGGTCTCCCCTTGAGGAGTAAGCGGCTGCTCTGCGCAGAGCGCGAGATATTTTTCCGGTAGAGTTGGCCGAGATTTTTCCAGAATTTTGTTCACCGCGTCCCAGTTCTGGTAGAGGGCAAAGAGCTTGTTTTTCATCCGCTGGCGGTTGATGACCACCACGCCCACCTTCTGCCCCACGTCAAATTCGTCGTAGAGCGTGTAATAAGTGGAATCCATCAGCTCTGAAAACTGGCTGAAGTCCCCGTCTCCCACCAGCATACACCCCGCCGACCACATTCCCTTGCCGGCTACATGATTGCCCGTGCGGGTGTGGATGTTGATGCAGTCGGCTTCCGTGGCGACAAATCCGTCCGGGGTCATGTAGACCGCGGAAATCTTCTCGTCCCTCTCGCTGTCCCGGACGTGCAGCGCCTCATACGCGCCCATGTGCTTCACGGAATACAGTTCATAGGTTCCGTCCCGAACCGTTGCGGGGCCGACCTCCCCCACGTCTTCCAGCTCCCACGCGCCGTATTCCAGCGGGCGATCCGGAATGGTGCTGCAATTCTGGTTGAAATAAACAATATACGGCTCCCCCGACTTATCCAGCCGAACCACCAGACACACCGCCGAGACCCGGTAAAAAGACAAATCAGCCAGCCTTCTGTCGTTCAGATTGTCGGAACAGCCCTCAAACAGGAACATGGCGCACTGTCCCTTCCGCAAAGCCTTCCACACGCTGGTGTTGGTGCGCATATAATAGTCGGTCAGCGTTTCCACATAGATTCGGTGGTCGGCGTCGCGGATCAGCTCGGACAAATCAGGGCTGTAGGGGTCGCCCGGTTCGTAGGCAGCCGCCTCCGGCGCCGCTTTCGCCAACAGCGCCGCCGTCAGGAACGTGAGCAGCAGGCAGACTAGGATTTTCTTCATAGGGAAACCTCGCGTTTTGTTTTCTACTTTCTCCGTCAGTTTACCACTTTTCCGGGAAACCGTCAACCACGCCGGAAGCAAAAACGCGCCCCGCGCCCATTACAGCGCGGGGCAGATTTCTTCCGATTATTTCCTGACTTCCTTTTCTTCCTTGATCTGTGCCTGCAAATGTACGGACAGCACCGCAAGAGATGTCGCCATGTTCTCATACTGCACCAGAATATTGGGCGGCACGTCCAGATGGGTAGGGGCAAAATTCCAGATGCCCTTGATCCCTCCGGCAATGAGCTGGTCAGCCACCTGCTGCGCCGCCTCCGCCGGGACGGTGATAATGCCCATCAGCACCTTGTGGGTGCGGCAGAAATGGGTCAGCTGGGAAATGTGATAAATGGGCTTGCCTTCCTCGGTCTTGGCCACGGGATC
>ERZ825896.4532-NODE-4532-length-10521-cov-3.347602_pt1 | contig 10521 bp, 8 predicted proteins | sample MGYA00519858_ERZ825896 | MGnify/ENA primary metagenome ERZ825896 (study PRJEB31778, sample SAMEA3449214) | human gut metagenome | biome: human gut; feature: human-associated habitat; material: faeces | place: United Kingdom | collected 2010/2012 ... | reverse complement strand
CCACCACGCCCACTCGGACCTTGGGTTCGCCGGATACGGGGACGGCCCTGAAGGCGGCGGCAATCTTGTCGAAGTTGTTCACCATGCTCTTGTAGGAGAGGCCCTTGCCCTGGATCATCCCCTCCAAAAGGGAGGACTCGCACTGCTCAATGACGGCGTCGGTGTCGCCGGGGTTGACCTCGTAGGGCCGCACCTGGTTGGCAATCTGGACGATGAAGTCGCCGTACATGATGGCGAAAACCGCCTTGCGCAGCATGCCGAGGCCTAACTTGAAACCGGGATTGGGCTCCAGGCCGGAGAGATTCAGGGAAATAACAGGAATAAAGGAAAGCCCTGCCTTCTCCAGCGCCTTGCGCAGCAGGTGGATGTAGTTGGAGGCCCGGCAGCCGCCGCCCGTCTGGGTGATGAGGAGGGCCACCTTGTGCATATCATAGTTTCCGCTCTTCACCGCATCGATGAGTTGGCCGATGACCAGCAGGGCGGGATAGCAGGTGTCGTTGTGGACATATTTCAGGCCCTCGTCCACAATCCCCCGGTGGTTGGTGGTGAGCATCTCCATCTTGTAGCCCTCATTCTGGAGAATCCGGGCAATGAGATCGAAGTGGACTGGAAGCATGGTGGGAAAGAGGATGGTATACTCTTTCTTCATCTCCTCAGTAAAGAGGAGACGCCCGGTCTTATCATAAACTAACTCAGCCATAGGTCTATGTTCCTTTCGTCTGCATACGCCGTGCATACAGGTATCCAAAGGCGGGGGAAAACCCGGCCCTCAGCGCCACATGCTGGGAGATGATATGGCTTTCCGCCGTGCTGTACAGAGGGACGATGCCGCGGCGCAGAAGCTCGTCCTTCAAAAGGGCGGTCAGATTGACCCCCAGCCCCTGGCCCTGATAGGCAGGCAGAACACGGATTCCGATTTGCCAGAGGTGGGCGCCGTCCCGGCTGGCTCCGGCCATGGCGATGGGAGAGCCGGATTTATCCAGAGCGGCCACCGCCAGCATATCGGGAGCAAAAGGGTTGAACGCCAAGGCCTCGCTCCAGGTATCCGCGTCCCTGAATTGCTCCAGGGCTTCCTGTTCATACCAGCATACCGGCCCCTGGGGGACGGCCTGGGCACAGGGGAGGACGGGCAGATAGAAATGCCGGGCGTCCCCTAATTCATAGCCAAAGGGAGCCAGGCCGGCCTCCAGCCGTCGAAAATTGCGGGGTAGAAAGAGCCACTCCGCCTGACAGGGCAGCAGATTTTCACGGATCCAGGACAGGAGGGAGGGGCGGCAGGAGGCGATCAGCTTGCCGTTCCATACGGCCAGCTCCAGAAAGGGCGTATCCGCGCAGTACATGCGCCGGCCCTTCCGGTCCTGCCACAAGACGGCCTCATTGTCCGGACTGTCCAGCAGGGCGGGATCACATCCCAAATCCAGCGCCAGCTGCGCACGGGCTGCGGCCCAAACCGCCTTACTGTCCATCCTTGGCCTTGCGGGCGTCCATGGCGGCCATCAGAGAGCGGATACGGATTTTGACCGCGCCAAGATTACTGATATCGTCAATTTTAAGCTGGGTGTACAGCTTGCCGCCCTCTTCCAGAATGGTGCGCATCTCATCGGTCGTGATGGCGTCGGTACCGCACCCGAAGGAGACCAGCTGAACCACCTGCATATCGGGCTGAGTGCACACATACCGGGCGGCATTGTACATCCGGCTCTGGAAGGTCCACTGGTTGAGCACCTTGCGCGCCTCGTAGCCCTCCAGATAGCTGAGGGCGTCCTCTGTGACCAACACAAAGCCGAAGGAGGTGATGAGATCGTTGATGCCGTGGTTGATCTCGGGGTCAATGTGGTAGGGCCTGCCGCAGACCACCAGAATGGGACGCCCCTCGGAGCGGGCGAGCGCAATGTACTGCCTGCCCGTCTCCCGCACGTCCTTCACATAGGCCTCATAGGCCTCATAGGCGGCGGACACGGCGGCGGCAGTCTCCTTTTTGGGAATATCGAAGGTCTCCTGCATCAGCTGGGCAGCCCGCTTGGCGAAGTCCTTGCGCCTCCAGAGGCCGACATAGGGGTCCAGGAACCTGGTCTCCCGGAGGATCGGGACGTTCGCAGCCAGAAGCTCTGGGTAGTAGGCCACCACAGGGCAGTTGTAGTGGTTGTCTCCGATGCCCTCGTCATTGTTGTAAGACATGCAGGGGTACCAGATGGCATCCACACCATCCTCCACCAGGGCCTCTACATGGCCGTGGAGGAGCTTGGCGGGATAGCAGACCGTATCCGACGGAATGGTGTGCTGTCCCTTTAAGTAAAGCTTGCGGGAGGACTCGGGGGAGAGGACAACCTCAAAATTGAGGTGGGTAAAGAAGGCATACCAGAAGGGCAGATTCTCATACATGTTGAGCCCGAAGGGGATGCCGATACGACCGCGGACGCCGGTGCCGTTCCCCTTGCCATGGAGAGCGCGAAGCTTCTGATACTTATAGTGCATCAGATCGGGCATCTCCACCTTCTCCTTGCCCAGGGGGCGGGAACAGCGGTTTCCTGAGATAAATTTCCGTCCGCCGTCAAAGGAGTTGACGGTAAGGGAGCAGTGATTGGTGCACAGATTGCATGTCACGGGCTTTGCACTGTGGGTAAAGGACTGTAAAGCGTCCGGGCTCAACAGAGAGGAGCGCTCCAAGTGCAGATCCCGTACCGCCAGAGCGGCCCCAAAGGCACCCATGATACCCGCGATGGTGGGGCGGGTGACGTCCCGGCCCAGCTCCTGCTCGAAAGCGCGGAGCACCGCGTCGTTGTGGAAGGTGCCGCCCTGGACCACAATGTGCTTGCCCAGGTCGTCGGCGCTGGCTGCGCGGATGACCTTGTAGACAGCGTTTTTTACAATGGAGATGGAGAGCCCGGCGCTGATGTCCTCCACACTGGCTCCGTCCTTCTGGGCCTGCTTCACGCTGGAGTTCATAAACACCGTGCAGCGGGACCCCAGATTGACTGGGTGGGCGGCAAAGAGGCCCAGCTTGGCAAAATCTGCAATCTCGTAGCCCAGGGCCCTGGCAAAGGTCTCGATAAAGGAACCGCAGCCTGAAGAGCAGGCCTCGTTGAGCATGATGGAATCCACCGCGCCATTTCGGATTTTAAAGCACTTCATATCCTGACCGCCGATGTCGATGATGAAATCCACATCGGGATTGAAGTGGGCGGCGGCGTTGTAGTGGGCCATGGTCTCCACCAGACCCAGATCACAGGAGAAAGCATTTTTGATGAGATCCTCGCCGTAGCCGGTGACAGCCGCTCCCTTGATGTTCACCCGGCCGCCGCAGAGCCTGTAGATCTCCTTCAGCTGCTCCAAAACAATGGCCACCGGATTGCCCTGGTTGGAGTGATAGTAGGTGTAGAGCAGCTCTCCCTTGGGGCCGATGAGGGCCATCTTGGTGGTGGTGGATCCGGCGTCAATCCCCAGCCAGGCATCCCCCGTATAGGTGAGGATATCGGCCTCGGGGGGGTGAGAGGCGTTGTGCCGGGTAATAAAGGCGTCGTATTCCGCCTGGCCGCTGAAGAGAGGGGGCATGGTATCCACCAATGTGGTGTTGTCCACGCTCTCCTCCAGCTTTTTGAGAAGGCTGTCAAAGTCATGCTCCTCGTAGTCAGAGGAGCACAGAGCCGCGCCGATGGCGGCGAAGCAGTCGCCGTCCTCCGGGAAAATGGCATGGTCCTCGTCCAGCTTCAGCGTCTCCACAAAGCGCTCCCGCAGGCCGGAGAGGAAGTGGAGCGGACCGCCCAGGAAGACAATCTTCCCCTTCAGCTCCCGCCCCTGGGTGAGGCCGGCCACAGTCTGATCCACCACGGCCTGAAAAATAGAGGCCGCCACATCCTCCTTGCGCCCGCCCTGGTTCAGGATAGGCTGGATATCGCTCTTGGCAAAGACGCCGCAGCGGGAGGCGATGGGGTATATTTTTTCGTGCTTCAGGGAGAGTTCATCCAGTTCGGTGATGGACACATTCATCAGGGTGGCCATCTGATCGATGAAGGCGCCGGTTCCGCCGGCACAGGAGCCGTTCATCCGCTCCTCCAGGGCGCCGCCGAAGAAAATAATCTTGGCGTCCTCGCCGCCCAGCTCAATAACGGCGTCGGTGTCCGGTATGTAGGTATTGACGGCGGCGGCGGTGGCGTACACCTCCTGCACAAAGTCGATACCCGCCGCCTTGGCCACACCCAGCCCGGCCGATCCGGTGATGACCATGCGCACCTGCTGTCCGGCGAGCATTCCGGTGATGGAGCGCAGGGTCTCGGCGGCCCGCTCCCGGGCCTTGGAGTAATGCCGCTCGTAGGAACGAAACAGCAGTTTATTCTGAGCATCCAGCACCACAACCTTGACGGTAGTGGAGCCGATGTCAATGCCAATGCGAAGGCTCATGCAGATCCCCCAAATCTTTCATAGATCGTATCCTATATAATATTACAAATTCTCCGCTTTTACAACCGGGAAATTTATCAGTCCTTCGCACAGGAAATAAGCGATATCTTTGCAGTTTGTCTTGTTGCCCCCCCTCTTTGAGGGCGCGTGCCCGCCGGGGAATCAGGGGCGATTTTGTTTACGCCATATTAATTCTGTGGAAAAAAACCATTCAGCACTTTTATACGAAAAGTGGTAACATAGTCTCGTCAGGAGATGCAAACCTTATTTCCCCCTTTTCTCTCACTCAATTGCAGCGGTGAAACGCGGGCTGGCCTCTTTTGGGCCTGCCCGCGTTTCATTTGCCTTTTTACAATACATTCATACCCTGTTAAAAGCCAAGTCACCAATTTAAGGGTTCCATCGTATATGATAATTGCGCAGGGACAAGGCATCTTTCCTTTCTCTTTCCTTCCTAACTCTCTATATGCAAAACACGGGCCTGCCGGTTTGGTAAGCCCGTGTTTTGCATAGATGCCCGTATGTCAGCGCCCAAGACAGTTCTCTGCAATGCTCTCTGCTGATGGCGGTGACGGTGCCCGGCTTTTATCGTCGCTGCCCAGTTTGGCAAACACTTTAGAGGAACAGTCAGAAAATAGCAATGCGCCTGCAATTCCTTGCGCCGGAAGGGAGAGAGGACACAATGATTGTCCTTATCTGCACCCGCTTCCCACTTGATTTCTTAATCATATATTTGTAACACCGAATTGCACGCTATATAAATTTGACACAACAACAAAAAGGTTAGAAAGATCGCCTTTTATAATGTATCTGAAGCAATTATATGCAGAGAAATGTTATACATATATAGGTGAAATTTAATTGAATTTTAATGGGATTTAAGAGCAGCGCCATTGCTTCCAGGGAGAGGGCAGATTAAAATAGGGCCGAATAGTGACAGCCAATGGAAGAAGGGACGCGTATACATGACAGAGCGGGAGAGCTATTTGGAGGCGCTGCGCAAAGCGCTGAAAGGGCGTATGCACCCTGATGAGCTGGAGAGAGTGATAGTCTATTACGAGGAATATTTTGATGAGGGCGGACCTGAGGGAGCCGCCGGCATCATTGCCGGGCTGGGACAGCCGGAGGAGCTGGCGGCCCGCCTGTTGGGACGAGATGCCGGTCGGACAGCCGGCACGTCTGCCGGGAAAGCCCCACCAGCTCCATCCCGAGCCGGAGGGGGCTGGCCATGGGGGCTGGCTTTGCTTTTGGTGCCGCTGTTTCTGCTTTTGGCTTTGTTGCTTGGTATTGTGGCCATAGCCGCTGTTTTGGGATGCCTGGCTGGAGGCGTTATTGCGGCGGCAGCCGGGGTGTTTACCTTGGGCTGCGGCTTTTCCGTACTGTTCAGCAGCGGGCTGGCGACGACCATGTATTTTGGCGGCATCGGGCTGCTGGCGTTGGGGGTAGGCGTGCTGCTGGCCATGGCGGCGCTCGCCCTGGGGCGTGTCTGCCTGAAGGGAGCAGCCGCTCTGGCTGGGACCGCCCTGCGGGGCGGAAGGAGGAAAGAAACATGAAAGCGGTGTTTAAAGTCCTTGCTGCCATGGCCGCTCTGCTGCTGATGGCCGGTGTCCTGCTGGCCGCAGCGGGCTGGGCTATGGGCGGCAGAACAGAGCTCAATTTCAGGGACTTTCAATGGGAATGGCCGCCGTTCCATGTTGGATCCAAGGCGGCGGAAGACCAGACGGACTACGAAGACGGAGCCAGAGGGCTGGAGGCTCTGACCGCCGTAGATGTGGATATCGCTTTGGGCGACGTGGTGTTTCAGGTGGCGGAGGACTATGGTGTGGCGCTCTCCTGGAGGCGCGGCGCCACAGATTACGCACTCCACTATGAGGTGGACGACGGCGTACTGCGGGCCTGGAGCACCGGCGGGAACAGAGGCGGGCTGGGGCCGGAGAGCGCCGAAGGGCACGTAACGGTTTATTTGCCGGCGGACGCTGTGCTGGAGCAGGTGGCGGTGGATGCAAGCTTGGGAGACGTCAGGCTGGACGGGATACAGGCCGTCCGGGCGGAGCTGACGCTGGACCTGGGAGATTTGACTTTGGACAACTGCAAGTTTTCTGAAGCGGACTGTACGGTAAGCCTGGGGGATCTGAATGGAACCGGACTGGCCGTCACCGAAGGTCTGGCTGTACGTGCTGATCTGGGGACCGTATCCCTGACCGGGGATTTGGGAGGACAAAATGAGATTGACGCCGATTTGGGCGATGTAATCTTCCGGACCTCGCTGGAGAACGGCTCTTTTGGCTACGATCTGAGCGCCGATCTGGGCGGGATCTCGGTAGATGGGGAGACGTGCGGCGCGCAGACTGAGCGCGCAGGGGGAGAACATTGGCTCCAGATTTCTGCAGACCTGGGCGATATTGAAGTCCTGTTCGGCGCATAGCACCTGCGGCCGGACAGAAAGCCGGGGGCGTCGATGTGATCCTGGCCGCTTCCGCAGCGCCCGCCTGCCGGAGTATAACTTGATTTTTATGCGCTCCTTTGCTATACTGTTTGCTGAATTCAAAGCAGGAGGCGTATAGATGTGGCGCGCTTGAGCGGCATGGGACTGGGGCCGGACCTCTCCGGACCGGCGGTCATTGACGATACGGCAAAGATAGATACCCTGAGCACCTTCGGCGATCACTCCTATGTGGGGCCCGGCTGTGACGTCATTGAGTCTAAGGGCGGGCGGTATACCTTTCTCTTCGGCGAGACCCGCATGGTGTACACCGAGATGGGGGGATTTTGTTCGGTGGCAAAAGGAGCGCGCCTCAACGCGGAACAGCATCCTTTTTTTGACCGGGTGACCACCCACAATATGACCTATTTCGGCGGAAGCATGTACCATAGAGGGGAGAACGACGAGGCCTATCTGCAGCAGCGAAGGGAGCGCACGCTCTCCATTGGCCACGATGTGTGGATTGGTCACGGGGCGGTGATTATGGGGTGTCTTAGGATTGGAAACGGCTCGGTCATTGGAGCCAATGCCGTGGTGACCCATGATGTAGAGCCCTACCAGATTGTGGCCGGCGTTCCGGCCAGGCCTCTGGGGTACCGTTTCTCTCCGGAGATCATTGCCGCTCTGGAGCGCATTCAGTGGTGGAACTGGAGCGACGAGGAGATCTGGGCGCGGATGGAGGAGCTGAAGGACGTGCCTGCGTTCTGCCGGAAATACGATCGCTGACAAAAAACCTGTGGGGCGGCATGCTGCCGCCCCACAGGTTTTTCATTTTATCAGACGCCCCGCCGGTAGACGCGGGTCAGGTGGCGCAGCTTTCCGGCCACGTCGCTGTTGAGTGCGGCCGAACGAACCCGCCAGCTCCAATTCTGATCCCCGGTTGTGCCGGGCGCGTTCATACGGGCGTCGGCTCCAAGCCCGAGCAGATCCTGCATGGGGGCGATAGCCAGGCGGGAAGGGGAGGCCCAGGCGCCTCTTACCGCGCCCCAGCCATACCCCTCCTCGGCACGGAGGCCCAGGTAGTCGATGGCATAGTCCCGCTCCGCCTGTGCGGCCTCTCCAAAGAGCCACTGCACAAATGTAGGCGTATCATGGGTACCGGTATAGCATACGGAGTTGGGGGGGCAGTTGTGGGGAAGATAGGAGCTCTCGCCGGCAGGGTCAAAGGCGTAAAGGAGAATTTTCATACCCGGCAGACCGCTCCTGGCGATAAAATCCCGTACCTCCTGGTCCAAATCCCCCAAATCCTCCGCGATGAGGGACAGGCCTGGAATGGACTGGAGCATGTTGAGAAGCTCCATGCCGGGACCTGGTTCCCAGTGGCCCTCCATGGCGGTTTCTGCGTCCCCGGGAATGGACCAGTAGGTGTGGAAGGCGCGGAAGTGGTCGATGCGCACCACATCGTACAGCCGGGCCATGTGGGCGCCGCGCCGCCTCCACCAGGCATAGCCCGACGCCCGGTGCCGCTCCCACGCATACAGCGGGTTGCCCCAGTGTTGTCCTGTGGCTGAGAATGCGTCCGGCGGGACGCCCGCCACAGCGGAGGGAGTCAGATCGGGGTTAAGGAGAAAGAGCTCCGGGTGGGCCCACACCTCCGCCGAATCGGCCGAGACATAGATGGGCAGGTCCCCGATGATGGAGATGCCGCGCGCATTGGCATAGGACTTGATTCGTTCCCACTGCCGGAAGAACAGAAGCTGTACAAAGGCGTGGTAGGCGGAGTCGTCAGCCAGAAGCCGGCTGTATTTGGCCATGGAGCATTCGCCGCGGCTGCGCACGTCTGCCGGCCACTGGGCGACGGGGAGATCGCCGTAGTGGTCGTGGAGCGCCATGAACAGGGCGTAGTCGGGCAGCCAGTCGTTCTCACGGTCCAGAAATGCGAGAAGGGGCTCGGCATATCGGGAACGCCCCCGCTCCCACGCCTTTTTCAGCAGCGGCGGGCGGGTCTCCCACAGAGTGCGGTAGTCCACCCGATCCAGGCTGGAGGACTCGGCGCTCCGGCACTCCTCCTCGGTTAACAGTCCCTCCTCCAGCAGCTCCTCCAGATCCAGCAGCAGGGGATTGCCGGCGAAGGAGGAGGGAGACATATAGGGAGAATTGCCGTTTCCCGGCGGGACGAGGGGCAGGATCTGCCAGTACTTTTGCCCGGCCTGGGCGAGAAAATCGAGGAATTTCAGCGCCTCTTTCCCGAGAGTGCCGATACCGTAGGGGCCGGGCAGGGCGGATACGGGCAGCAGAATGCCGCCTGCACGCTGATGAAACAACGGGACTCACTCCTTTGCGTTGGACAGACATTTGAAGTCATTATAGGTCCCGGTCTGGCAGATTGTCAAGGGGGCTGCAGGGCGGAGGCGCTACCCGGCGAAGATGGTCTCCGCACCCAGCTTGACGCACCCTTCGGGCGCATACTTCCATTTGCCGATAGGCCCTTCGGTGATAAAATATTGGAGGGGCTCAGGCGCGGCGGGGGGCAGCTTGTCAATGGCGAGCAGCTTGATTTTCATGCGCTCGGGCAGAATCGCTTTGATATATACCGAGACGCGGTCCCCCTCGCCGATCCCGGGGCGAAGCTCGGCCAGACCGGAGAGATTGGGCGTGAGCTCCACAAAGAGACCGTAGTCCTTGACGCCGCGCACCACGCCTGGAACGGTAGCTCCGGCCTTAAAGCGGGCGGCATTTTCAGCCCAGGTGCCCAACAGCTCCTTGTGCGTCAGATAAATCCGCCGCCTGGAGCGGTCCACATCCAGTACGGCAGCGAGAATCTCCTGCCCGGGTGAGAACCGGCATTTGGGGTGTGGGATGCGGGAGACGGAGATATTCTCAATGCCGATCATGGAGGCGACGCCGCATCCCACATCCACGAAGGCGCCAAAGGGCTCCAGATGGGAGACCAGCGCGGGAATGACCATGCCGGAGCGAATATGCTCCATCATATAGCCAAGGGCCTGCTCCTGTGCCAGGCGGCGGGAGAGGATGGGCCGCAGGGAACCGTCCTCCCACTCCTCCATACCGGTGACAACACAGGCGACGCCGAAAACGTGTAAAATTTGGAAGCGTTCCCCTGTTTTTCACAAGTTTTTCGGGTAATTTGAACAGCCCCGGTACCATAGATTTCCCGAAAACCGCTGTAAAGTAAAAATATTTGCAAAGGCCCACTTTTTTGCCGCTTTCATCTTGAATTTTGGCGGGAAAAGTGATAAATTATAGTGTATGAAGCTATGTAAAGCTGAAAGACTGTAAAGAACTGTAAAGGTATGGCCCTTTATGGGACGCTATCCGGCGGATTTGATCGAAGCTCGAGAGAAAACCGTTTTGAATCCGGAGGTGATGAATGAAAATCCCGGATCCGTGCGGATCGTTAACGGTTAAAGACCAAATCAAGGAGGAACATAAAATGCCGTTTGAAATTGATAACATGCTTGAAGAGACCCCCCAGACCATTAAGGTCGTTGGTGTAGGCGGCGGCGGCGGAAACGCCGTAAACCGCATGGCAGATGCCGGCGTGCAGCACGTCGAGCTCGTCTGCATGAATACAGACCGTCAGGCACTGTCCCGCTCGCAGGCCAAGACCCGCGTGCAGATCGGTGAAAAGAATACACAGGGCAGAGGCGCAGGCTCCAAGCCGGAGGTTGGCGCAAAGG
>ERZ825896.4527-NODE-4527-length-10540-cov-2.522842_pt1 | contig 10540 bp, 8 predicted proteins | sample MGYA00519858_ERZ825896 | MGnify/ENA primary metagenome ERZ825896 (study PRJEB31778, sample SAMEA3449214) | human gut metagenome | biome: human gut; feature: human-associated habitat; material: faeces | place: United Kingdom | collected 2010/2012 ... | reverse complement strand
AAGAATTTGCAAAGACTCACAGGAAATTCAGCTTTCGGGACCTGTTGAAAAAGCAGTGCTCCAAAGTACAGGTAATCGTTACCTTCCTTTCTGTTCTGGAACTGATAAAAATGGGACACATTCATGTGGTTCAGGAAGAGATCTTTGATGACATCCAGATCAATGTTGTGACGGAGCCAGAAACCTGGAAGAATCTGACAGAGTTTGCAGAGGAAGAAGGATAGTATATGGAAATTAAACGATTAGAAGGTGCCGTTGAGGCAATTCTGTTTGCGATGGGTGAATCTGTGGAATTAGGTCAGATTGCGAAAGCAATTCAGCAGGATAAGCCGACTACAGAAAAATTACTCCATAATCTGATGGATAAATATAAGGATGAGGGAAGGGGAATCCAGATCATTGAGCTGGAGGGCTCTTATCAGCTGTGCACCAAACGGGATTACTATGGCTGTCTGATCCGGATTGCCATGCAGCCTAAGAAACCTGCCCTTACAGATGTTATGCTGGAAACGCTGTCTATTATTGCCTATAAGCAGCCTGTGACAAAAGCTGAGATTGAAAAGATCCGGGGAGTAAAAAGCGATCATGCAGTAAATAAGCTGGTTGAGTATAATCTGGTAAAGGAGCTTGGACGTCTTGATGCACCTGGACGGCCGATCCTTTTCGGCACTACAGAAGAATTTCTTCGCACATTTGGTGTGCAGGGTCTGGAAGAGCTGCCGGCTGTGGATCCGGTAAAAATGGCGGATTTTAAGGCTGAGGCCGAAGAGGAAGTACAGCTGAAGCTGGATATATAAGACAGGACAAGTAAGCCGCAGATAAACTGCAGGCGATAAGACAGGAGAGAAAAAATGCCCACAACATATGCACATGATTTGTTTGGTCAGAAAGTATACAGACAATTGCCCGATCAAGTGAAAGAAATTATTCGGAAAAACGGTGAACTGTATCGGATCGGTCTTCACGGACCGGATATTTTCTTCTATTATTTTATTTTTAAGAATCACGTAAGCAGTGTAGGATACCGTATGCACAAAGAAAAAGCCCGGGCATTTTTTACCCAGGGAATGGCGCAGGTCAGAGAGACTGGTGATGAGGCACTTCTTGCCTATCTTCTTGGCTTTGGCTGTCATTATCTTCTGGACTCTTCCTGTCATCCTTTTGTAAATGAAATGAATGATAAGGGCAGGATTTCCCACAGCCTTCTGGAAATTGAATTTGACCGCTTCCTTATGGAAGAAAATGGGAAAAATCCATATGCCTTTTATCCTTCTGATTGTATCAAAGCAAAACGCAAAAATGCAGCGGAAATCCACAAGGCTTTTCCTCTTGTAAAAACAGGAGATATTCTTCTGAGCCTTAAACTGATGAAATTTATGACGAATCTGCTGGTATGTGACGATGGTGGGACGAGACGGGCGCGCTTGTCGAAGCTTTCCAGCCTTGGAGGAAGAAGAGCACAGTCTGCTTTGATCGATCACTATATGATGGCTCAGCCGGCAGGTGGTAGCAGGGAACCTGTGGAACAGCTGAATACATTGTTTGAAAAAGAGGTGAAAGAGGCACCGGCAGAATTGTTGGAGCTGTATCAGCTTTCCCAGGAGGACAGGCTGTTGTCTGAGCGATGGGATCTGACTTATAATGGTTAGCTGTGATATACAAATTGAAAATTGAACCAATTTCAGGGACAGGTATTTCTGTAAGATACCTGTTCTTTTTATCAGGTAAAACTTGTAGAGTGAGCTTTGCATAGTTTGGGACAGGTTCGCGTAAAATACTATAAACGGAATGTGGGGTGGACTATGAAAAGCAGATACAGATTCTTTTGTCTTACACTGACTTTTGTACTTGTTTTATGCACTGCTGGCCAGGTGTCAGGAAGCACTGGCACAGACGAAAAAAAGGCTGTCAGCTCCATTGTGCAGATGATACCGGCAGCTGTTGATATGAAAGAAACAGACGGACCTGGAAATCTCTATGCCTTATCAGCAGTTCTTATGGATGGGGATTCTGGCCGGGTATTGTACGAAAAAGAGGGCTATACAGCTCGTCCGAATGCCAGTACCACAAAGGTAATGACCTGTATCCTTGCCTTGGAAAAGGGCTCCGGTGATGATTATGTAATGGTGTCAGAAAATGCGGCCTCTCAACCAGAAGTAAAGCTGAATTTAAAGGAAGGGGAGCAGTATTACCTGGAAGATCTTCTTTATTCTTTAATGTTGAAAAGCCATAATGATACGGCCGTGGCAATTGCTGAACACATTGGCGGTTCTGTGGAAGGGTTTGCAAAAATGATGAATGCAAAAGCAAAGGAGATTGGCTGCACGAACACTCATTTTGTTACGCCGAACGGTCTTGACAGTGCAGATGCAGGAGGCATTCATCAGACTACCGCAAGAGATCTGGCTTTGATCATGAGCTATGCGGTGAAAAATAAAGCATTTCTTCATATTACACAGACCAGGGATTATTCTTTTTCTGATATTTCAGGAAAACGTCAGTTTTCTGTCCATAATGCAAATGCATTTCTTGATATGACTCCGGACGCCATTTCAGGAAAAACAGGTTTTACAGGAAATGCGGGTTATTGTTATGTGGCAGCCTGTGAAAATGAGGAAAGAAAATTTATTATTTCCCTTCTTGGCTGCGGCTGGCCGAATAATAAGACATATAAATGGAAAGATGCCATGAAACTGCTGGAATATGGCAAAGCAAATTTTCACAAGGAAACCTATTGGCAGGAGCCAGAGATTCCGGCTATACCAGTAAAGGATGGGACTGACGAAAGCAGCGGGAAAGAATCTGGTAAGGAAAACCAGGAAAATCCCGGAAAAATTCTCACAGAAACTGGGACAGGTTTCGCAGATGCATATATAAATGGCCGGATTCAGGCATCTGATTCTGACAAAAAGAAACAGATCCTTCTGAAAGAAGGGGAAAAGATTACCTGCCATCTGCGTATTGAGAAAAATTTGACAGCGCCTGTGAAAAAGGGGCAGAAAATTGGTCAGGTCACTTTTAGCCTTGGAGAACTTGTCCTGGATAACTATTTTGTGACAGCAGATCGCAATATCGTCAAAATCACCTATTTATGGTGCGCAAACAAGGTGTTTCATGACTTTTTTCACTAAAAAGCCTGACGGAATATGTATGATATATAAAAAAATCCCCCGAAAATCGAGGGATTTTTTTGCATAAAAACACGGAAAACTATTGAAAAATTGTGTGAAAAAATGTACAATTAGAATCGGCAGAATTTTTGGTTATACTTTTAAATTATTATAAAATGGAGGGCAAGAAAGAATGAGTAACGCAACACAAAGTTTAGCGGGCACAAGAATCACTTCTTTGCTTGACGCGAACAGTTTTGTTGAGATCGGCCAAAGTGTAACAGCCAGAAATACAGATTTCAACATGACTGAGAAAAAAGCACCTTCAGACGGTGTTATTACCGGATATGGTGTAATCGATGGAAATCTGGTGTATGTGTACAGCCAGGATGTTTCCGTACTGAACGGAACAGTTGGTGAAATGCATGCCAAGAAGATTACCAGACTTTATGATATGGCTATGAAGACCGGTGCTCCGGTGATCGGCCTGATCGACTGCGCAGGTCTCCGTCTCCAGGAGGCAACTGACGCATTGGAAGCATTCGGTGAAATTTATATGAAACAGACTCTGGCATCCGGACTGATTCCACAGATCACAGGTATCTTCGGTACCTGCGGTGGTGGTATGGCACTTGTACCGGCACTGACAGACTTCACATTTGTTGAAGAGAAGAAAGGCAAACTGTTTGTAAACACCCCGAACGCCCTTGAAGGCAATCACGTTTCCAAATGTGACACATCCTCTGCCAGATTCCAGAGCGAAGAGACAGGTCTTGTAGACGGAATCGGCACTGAGGACGAGATCCTTGGTAAAATCCGTGAACTCGTAACATATCTGCCATCTAACTGCGAAGACACTGATTCTTACATGGAGTGCACAGACGACCTGAACCGTGTATGCGAGGATATTGAGAACTGCACAGGCGACACAGCCATTGCACTTTCCAGAATCGCTGATAACGGACAGTTCTTCGAGGTAAAAGCTGACTACGGCAAGAGTGTTGCTGTTGGATTTATCAGACTGAACGGCGCTACCGTTGGTGCTGTTGCAAACAGAAGCGAGAGCTATGATGCAGAAGGCAAAAAGGTATGGGAGTCTGATGGTACCCTTAGTGCACGCGGTGCAAGAAAAGCAGCAGAGTTCGTAAAATTCTGTGACGCTTTCGAGATCCCGGTACTTACTCTTACAAATGTAAACGGCTTTAAGGCTACTGTATGTGGCGAGAAGATGATGGCGAAATCTGTCGGAGCACTGGTTCATGCATTTGCAGACGCTACTGTTCCGAAGGTTAACGTTGTGATCGGCAAAGCATTTGGAACCGCTTACACAGCTATGAACAGCAAAGCAATCGGTGCAGACATGGTATACGCATGGGAGAACGCAGAGATCGGTATGATGGATGCAGACCTTGCAGCCAAGATCATGTATGCAGGCGATGACGCAGCAGCTCTTACTGAGAAAGCAGCTGAGTACAGAGAACTTCAGAACTCTGTTTCCTCTGCAGCAGCAAGAGGATATGTTGACACCATTATCAGCCCGGCTGATACAAGAAAATATGTGATCGGTGCATTTGAAATGCTGTTCACAAAAAGAGAGAATCGTCCGGACAAAAAGCACGGTACGGTTTAGTGAGGTGAGGCGAAGTGAAGAAAAAAATCAGTTTATTAGGGCTTATCCTCATTCTTGTTTTTAGTTTTTCGGGATGCGGAAAGTCTGATGATACAGTAGAATATGATCAGGAACAGCTTGAGCAGTATGCCGATTTTATAGTTCAGAATTTCAGTATGATGGGAGAGGCGGATTTTCAGAACTTTTCCGATATGTCTGATCTTGAACTTGAAATGACTCTTCTTCAGGCAGGCGTACCTGTAACAGGAGAAAATTTCCTGACGATGATGGGGGCGTGGGATGCCGGAGAACAAGAATGCGGAGAGTTTGTCGGCTTAAAAGACGGTTATACAATGGAAACAACAAATGAAGGCGCACTTCTGACTGTTGAAGGAGATTTTGCGGAAAGAGACGGAGCGCTTGAATTTGCGTTTGATAAGAAAGGAAATATCGAGAGTCTGACGATCGGAGCACATTACAGTACGGCGGAGATTTTGAAAAAAGCAGGACTTAATACGATTCTCGGAATGGGAACGGTTTTTGTTGTATTGATCTTTATTTCATTTATTATTTCACTGTTTAAATTTATTCCGGCGCTTGAACAGAAGTTTAAAAAGAGTGCAAAAACAGAGATTGTAAATGAAAAACCAACGGCAGCTTTGAAAACGGAGATGCCGGAAGTGTCGGAAGATGTTACGGAGGATACAGAGCTTGCAGCGGTAATTGCGGCGGCAATCGCGGCATCTGAAGGAACATCGGCAGACGGATTTATCGTTCGTTCTATAAAGAGAAGAAAATCAAATAAATGGAATTAAAGAAAAGGAGATAAGAAAATGAAAAATTATACAATTACAGTAAATGGGAATGTATATGATGTAACAGTGGAAGAAAAAGGCGCAGGCGCTGTTCCGGCTTTGAAACCGGCTCCGAAAGCAGCTCCGGCTCCGAAAGCGGCACCTGCTCCAGTGGCAAAAGCAGCGGGCGCAGGAAACATTCAGGTGAAAGCAGGCGCGGCAGGAAAAGTATTCCAGATCCCGACAAGCGTAGGTCAGAGTGTTCAACAGGGTGATACAGTGATCGTGATCGAGGCAATGAAGATGGAAATTCCGGTTGTTGCACCGGAAGCGGGAACGATCGCAAGTATTGATGTGGCTGTAGGAGATGCGATAGAATCAGGAGCAGTATTAGCTACGTTAAATTAGTTACTGACGGAGGTTTTTAACAAATGGAATATATTTCAAATACACTGGGAAACCTCATTGAACAGACAGCGTTTATGAATCTTACGGTCGGAAACCTGATCATGATCGCAGTTGCGTGTGTGTTTCTCTATTTAGCAATCAGACACGGCTTTGAGCCGCTTCTGCTTGTACCGATTGCTTTCGGTATGCTGCTTGTAAATATCTATCCTGATATTATGCTTCATGCCGAGGACTCAGCGAATGGTACGGGTGGATTACTTTATTACTTCTATGTCCTTGACGAGTGGTCGATCCTTCCGTCTTTGATCTTCCTCGGTGTAGGAGCAATGACGGATTTCGGACCTTTGATCGCGAACCCGAAAAGTTTCCTTCTCGGAGCTGCCGCTCAGTTTGGTATCTTTGCTGCATATTTAGGCGCTATGGCAATGGGATTTTCAGATAAAGCTGCCGCAGCGATCTCCATTATCGGAGGAGCTGACGGACCGACATCTATTTTCCTTGCCGGAAAACTGCAACAGACAGCGATTCTCGGACCGATCGCGGTAGCGGCATATTCTTATATGTCACTTGTACCGATCATCCAGCCGCCGATCATGAAACTTCTTACGACGGAGAAAGAACGTAAGATCAAGATGGAGCAGCTTCGTCCGGTATCAAAATTAGAGAGAATTCTTTTCCCGATCATTGTAACGATCGTTGTTTGTACGATTCTTCCGACGACAGCTCCTCTTGTAGGTATGCTTATGCTCGGAAACTTGTTTAAAGAGTCCGGTGTTGTAAGACAGCTTACAGAGACCGCTTCTAATGCGTTGATGTATATCGTTGTAATTTTGCTCGGAACATCTGTGGGAGCGACAACAAGCGCTGAGGCGTTCTTGAATTGGGATACTTTAAAAATCGTTGCTCTCGGACTGATTGCATTTGCGTTCGGTACAGCGGCGGGAGTGTTGTTCGGTAAAATCATGTGCTGGGCAACGAAAGGAAAAGTCAATCCGCTGATTGGGTCTGCGGGCGTATCTGCAGTTCCTATGGCGGCGCGTGTTTCACAGAAAGTGGGAGCCGAGGCTGATCCGACTAACTTCTTATTGATGCATGCGATGGGTCCGAATGTCGCGGGTGTTATCGGTACTGCGGTTGCAGCCGGAACATTTATGGCAATCTTTGGCGTTAAGTAATTGATGGAGGAAAAATAAATGGCAGAAATTGAAAAAAAACCGGTTAAAATAGTAGAAACGATTCTGCGTGACGCGCATCAGTCATTGATCGCTACAAGAATGACTACAGAACAGATGCTTCCGATCATTGAAAAGATGGATCAGGTCGGTTATCATGCAGTTGAATGCTGGGGAGGAGCTACGTTTGATGCGTCTTTGCGCTTCCTGAAAGAAGATCCATGGGAGAGGCTTCGTAAATTCCGTGACGGATTCAAAAATACAAAACTTCAGATGCTGTTCCGCGGACAAAATATTCTGGGGTATCGCCCGTACGCAGATGATGTAGTAGAATACTTTGTACAAAAATCAGCGGCAAATGGAATTGATATTATCCGAATTTTTGATTGTCTGAATGATATCAGAAACTTGAAGACAGCAGTGAAAGCAGCAAACAAGGAGAAAGCACATGCACAGGTTGCAATGGCTTATACACTTGGTGATGCTTACACACTTGATTACTGGACAGATCTTGCAAAACGTATCGAGGATATGGGTGCAGATTCCATCTGTATCAAAGATATGGCAGGACTTCTTGTTCCGTATGAAGCGACAGAACTTGTCACAGCGCTGAAAGAGGCAGTAAATATCCCGATTGAAATGCATACACATTATACATCGGGAGTTGCTTCGATGACTTATATGAAATCTGTAGAGGCAGGAGCTGATATCATTGACACCGCAATGTCTCCGTTTGCTCTCGGAACGTCGCAGCCGGCAACGGAAGTGATGGTGGAAACGTTCAAAGGTACGCCGTATGATACTGGATTAGATCAGAAACTGTTATCTGAGATTGCGGATTATTTCCGTCCGATCAGAGATGAAGCGCTTGAAAGCGGACTGCTTAATCCGAAAAACCTCGGAGTTAATATTAAGACTTTATTATATCAGGTTCCGGGAGGAATGCTTTCTAATCTGACATCTCAGTTAAAAGAACAGGGAGCGGAAGAAAAATTCTATGAAGTGCTTGAGGAAGTACCACGCGTGCGTAAAGATCTTGGCGAGCCGCCGCTTGTTACTCCGTCTTCTCAGATTGTCGGAACACAGGCTGTATTTAATGTTCTGATGGGTGAGAGATATAAGATGGCGACAAAAGAGACAAAAGATATTCTTGCAGGAAAATATGGCGCGACTGTAAAACCGGTTGACGCTCAGCTTCAGAAAAAGATTTTAGGTGAGAATGCAGAGATCATCACATGTCGTCCGGCAGATTTGATCCCGAATGAGCTCGATACACTTCGCAAAGAGTGCGAGCAGTGGATACAGCAGGATGAAGATGTTCTTACGTATGCATTATTCCCGCAGGTTGCCGTTGATTTCTTTAAATACAGACAGGCACAGCAGACAAAAGTTGACGCTGCAGTAGCAGATACTAAGAACGGAGCATATCCGGTATAGATAAAAGGAATAGTGACAGGATCGAACGATTGAATTTATTCAGGAGATCGATCCTGTTTTATTTGTACTCTTTTTCGTTTAGTGGTATCATAAAAAGGAATTTTGAGAAGCGGGAGGTCTTGAATGAAATATTCGGGAAGCATTTCAGATAGAATTAAGGCTCTTAGAGCCGAGATGAGACGGGAAAAGATAGATCTTTATATTATTCCGTCAACAGATTATCATAACAGTGAATATATAGGTGAATATTTTAAGGAACGTCAATATATGACCGGATTTACAGGCTCTGCTGGAACTGTGGTGTTTACAGAGGAGAAAGCGGGGCTTTGGAGAAAGCGGGGCTTTGGACAGACGGGCGCTATTTTATACAGGCAGAACAAGAACTGCAGGGCAGTGAGATCATCCTTTTTAAAGCAGGGGAGCCGGGCTGCCCGGAAATCGAAGAATTTATACGGACAGAATTGCCGGAAGGCGGAAAGATCGGATTTGATGGCCGTACGATTCGGGTAGAACAAGGAAAAGAATTTGAAAAGATTGCCGAAGAAAAATGCGGAGCGCTGTCTTATCTTTCGGATCTTGTCGATGTTGTCTGGAAAGACAGACCGCCTTTGCCGACGGAAAAAGCGTTCTTTTTGGATGAATTTTACTCGGGAGAAACAGCAGCTTCTAAGTTGGAAAGAGTAAGGTGTAAGATGGATGAATCAGGAGCTGATGTACATCTGTTATCAAGTCTTGATGATATTGCGTGGCTATTAAACATCAGAGGAAACGATATCTTGTGTTGTCCTCTTGTTTTGGCATATTTAATAATCTATAAGGATCATGTTGAATTGTTTGCAGATGAAGAAAAGTTCTCCGATGATATGAAGCGGGAATTTGCGAAAAATCATGTTGCTCTAAGACCATATACAGAAATCGAAAATGCGGTCGGAAAACTAAGCGGCAGGAAGAAAATGCTGATAGATCCCGAGCGTCTTAGCTATGCTTTATATAAATTGATACCGGATGAAACTGAAATGATAGAGAAAGAGAATCCGGAAATCATAATGAAATCTGTAAAAAATGATATTGAAACAGAGCATATTCGCAGGGCGCATTTAAAGGATGCGGCTGCACATACAAAATTTATATATTGGCTGAAAGAAAATATCGGGAAAACAGAGATTACCGAACGGTCAGCTTCCGCTCGTTTAGAAGAGTTTAGAAAAGAGCAGGATGGATATTTAGGACCAAGTTTTGAACCAATCAGCGCATACTACGAACATGGAGCGATTGTCCATTACAGTGCATCGAAGGAAAGCGACGCACGATTAGAAAAGGGGCATTTTCTTTTAACAGATACCGGAGGACATTATAAGGATGGATCGACTGATATTACAAGAACCGTGGCTTTAGGTGAAGTGAGTTATCAGGAAAAAGAAGATTTCACTCTTGTTTTGCGTTCGATGCTCAGACTTATGAACGCTGTGTTTTTGGAAGGGTGCAGCGGTGCGAATTTAGACTGTCTTGCAAGAGAAGTGTTTTGGAAGGAAAGGCTGAATTTTAATCATGGCACGGGTCATGGGGTTGGATATCTTTTGAATATTCACGAGCCTCCGATTAATTTCAGATGGAAGGAAGGCAAAAATGCTGCGCCGGCTCTTCAAAAAAATATGATAATTACAGATGAACCGGGGATTTACAGAGCAGGCCGACATGGCGTCAGAATTGAAAATGATCTTCTTGTCGTAGAAGATACGCAGAACGAGTTCGGAAAGTTTTTGAAATTTGAGCCGCTTACCTATGTTCCGATTGATCTTGATGCAATTCTCCATGAAAAAATGAGTGATGAAGAAAAAAAGATGCTGAACGAATATCATGCTGCCGTTTATGAAAAAGTCGGAATGTATTTAGAGGAGAACGAGCGAGAGTGGCTGAAGCGATATACAAGACCGATATAAATTATGCACATCTGCAAATCGGACAATGACAGTAAAGAAAAAATAAGATATAATCAGTTGGTGATAATTG
>ERZ825896.4520-NODE-4520-length-10559-cov-9.045602_pt1 | contig 10559 bp, 7 predicted proteins | sample MGYA00519858_ERZ825896 | MGnify/ENA primary metagenome ERZ825896 (study PRJEB31778, sample SAMEA3449214) | human gut metagenome | biome: human gut; feature: human-associated habitat; material: faeces | place: United Kingdom | collected 2010/2012 ... | reverse complement strand
TCCATCGGAATATATGTTAGCACCAGGAGTTTTTCAGAAACAACGCTTAGCTTTGTACTGGGGATGTTAACTATTTATTCTATTGATTGGAAAAAAGAAAATATTTCTTTGTTTATAATTTTGTATTTGGCGTATATTGTTGTAACGTTTTGTATTTCATCTGTTAGGTTAGCTGCAAAACAGGAAAGCATTTTAACACAGGCTGCCTGCAAATTAGATATAAGTAACTATAAAGCGGTTTATAATCGGTTAAAAGTTATTTCCGAAAAATCTACAAAATACAGTCAATTATCCATACTGGGAAAAAGTGAAATTATTCGTTACTTAGCGTTCCGTCAGGTTAATATTGATGAATATGAAGATGCAATCAATATAATAGAGTTAATTAAAAGTGTATGTCAGGCAGAAATAACGCCCTGCTGTGAGATATATTATGGCTTCTATACTTACTGCCGTAATCAATCTCCAACATCTTCGGGCATCGCAAAAAAAGTGGAGAGAATGTTCGATAAGGTAACCACACTTACTATTTCTTATTCGGAATTCTTTGAAATTTTCGCACAAACTAAGCGCATATTAGTTGAGGAAAAGCTGACGTTTGATAAGTATTTGCTTGAAATCAGTTTGATGTCATTAAAAGGATATAGTAGCACAGATATAAGTGAAATAATGAGAGAAAATTATCTGAAATGAATAATGTGCCTAAAAGAATAGGAGCTTCCTGTATACTTTAAAGAGTAAAAGGAATTGACCAAAAAGAATACCTCAAGTAAATTTAGATTATTACTGACCGGCCAGTTAGTAAAAATCTAAAGTACAAGAGGTATCTGAAATGAATGTTAAAACAAATAAGACAAAAAAGCAAGCAAATGTAGAAAATCAGGCAGTTAATCTTTTATCAAAAGAAGAACTCTGCAAGCGGATTGAAGATGTTGAAAAAGAATTAAAATCGTATACCTGGAGAGAACTGGAAACAAACGGTAAATTTGCAAAAAATGATAAACTTTCCTTTATCAAGGATGACATGCTTATAGTTGGATGCGATATAGGCAGTGAAACTCATTATATAAGAGCAATCGACATCCGAGGAAGGGAATTAAGCAGAAAAAAGACTATGATCCGCAAAAAATGTTAAAGGACATCAAACGGCCAAAAGCTGCATTAGCCGCAAAAGCAGCATAAAGAGCAAAAACAGTGAATACTTCCAGAACTCTGTCGAGTCTGTGATAATCCGAATTGGAGACTGGACAGGGTTCTGGAACAGAAACCCGTAAACGATGGAGTCTAGAACGGACTGCATCTGTAAAAGACCAACAGTAAGCCGTAGTGGTATAGCGTCCACTGAGTAAATCAGTACCACGACAAGTGAATGCAGGTCAGTAACAAATCAAACACAAAAACAAGAGCTGTAGCCGGCATCGGTTTTTACCGTGGGGCATGACCCCGTTTAGGAGCTTGGCTGGCACTCAGTGTATGGTAGGTGGAACGAAGGAAGTTGGGATATGATCCCCTTAGACACGGAAGGTTCATCATCATAGTTGATCAGAGGGAAAATAGCCTTTATAAAGCAAACAACAGGGATGCTTTAAGAAGTGTACCCATTAATCAGCTATTCGGTACAAGATACTACGATATCCATCACTCCCGGCTCTTGTTTTGAGGTAAATAAATATCGTCAAAGCCAGTAAAATCAATAGATTTAGGCTTGACAGAATAGGAAGGCAATATAGATACAAGTTATCCTGAGGACAGGGCAAGAGCAATCCGTGTTATTGCCGGTATTGCAAATAATATTAATCAGGCGGTAAAGCTTGGCAATTCACATGGGAGGTTGTATTACAGCGACATTGACAAGCTGCAGAACAGTCTGGATGATGTAAAGAAAACATTTGGGGAGGTGCTGGAAGTATGGCGATTACAAAGATCTTAAATATACAGGAATCAGAGGGCAGAAATCCGGCATCGCACTTGAAGAATGCCTTGGAATATATCCAGAACCCGGATAAGACAGAAGAATGTGTACTGGTGGGCGGTATTAACTGCCTGGCGGACACAGCATTTGAGCAGATGGAAGAGACAAAGAATATTTTTCATAAGACGGGTAAAAGGCAGGGCTATCATGTGATCATATCGTTTTCACCGGAGGAAAAAGTAACATCAGAGCAGGCAATGTATGTGCTGGAGCATTTTGCGAAGGATGTGCTTGGTGATGATTATGAGGCTGTGTATGCGGTTCACACTGACAGGGAGCATATGCATGGACATCTGATCTGGAACAGTGTCAGCATGACAACCGGCAAGAAATACAATTCACCGAAAAGCAACTGGAAGAATCATCTTCAGCCTATTACAAATAAATATTGTGATGAACTTGGACTTTCCATTATGCCGGCAGAGTACAGCAGGAATCCAAAAAATATCAGCAGGGACAAGTGGGAAAAGGAAATGTCAATGAAAGAGATAATTCTAAGGGATGCCAAGATGTGTGCATATGCAGCCGGGAATGTGGAGCATTTTAAATATCTGATGAAAAGACTTGGATATGTATTTAAGAAAGACGCATGGATGGAGGTGCAGGCACCGGGATTTCGGTATTATCATAAACTGGCAAAGCTGGACGAGATGTTTTCAGAAGATATGTTACGGCATTATGTGGATATGCCTTGGATGGCAAAGCCTTACTTTTATTCGTCGGATATCAGGGGACTGCACAGGGCGAAGCTGTCACCATTCCAGAAGAAGTTTTATGCAAAGCTATACAGATTAAGGGTTGTAGAACAGAAGCGTTTTGTAGTTGGTGGAGCAAAGTATGCAGAGGATTTGAAGAGGTTTCATCAGTTACAGGATGAATATCTGCTGCTTGTGAATAATGACATCAAAAGTATTGTGGAGCTTGTGGATTTCATAAGTGAGAAAGAAGATAGGATTCAGCAGATTGAGGACAGGCAGAAGGAGATATATAGAGAAAGTTCTAGTCGGAAACGCAGTATAAAGAATGAAGAACAGTACCGGGAATATCAGATATGGCACATGGAAGTGCAGGAAGAATTGGATGAGCTGAAGCAGGAGAAGAGAGATGTTAAGAGGCAGATACTGCTTGCTGATGACATTATAAAAGAAGATTTGTATACGGCTTATTATGCGGTGACAGGGAAAGAAGAAATCGTTGCAGACAGGGATGTTGAGATACCGGGGATGGAAGAGGATACTGAGGTTGAGCTTGATAGAAATGTTGAGGTGATGAATCCTGACAATAATCAGAATGAAATAAGCAGACAGAAAGAGCAAGCTGATAGTGCGAGAAAACAACAGACTGGTTTAGAGGGTATAGGAATACCAGAGGTTCATAATTCGTCTGATGTGAATGTGGCAAGAATGGACGAAAGTACAACTGATGTAACAGGTAAAAGTGAATTTGTGGAAACTAAAGAAACTGAGCCTGTGGACAAAGTTGGTTGGATTATCAGGAGAATATTAGAGCTTGGCGGTTATGAGAATGTCAGTGATTCTGTTAAGGCTGATGTATTCGGATTCGATATTGCTGATGTGAGTGGAAGCATAAGGTTGTTCTCAGATGTAATGAAAAGGCTGGGGATAAAGCTTGATGGTGATGAGCTTTATGAGGAGTTTCAGAGGATTTATGATGAGAGTGTCAATAGAGATGCCTGTAAAGAAAAGGCGGAAGATAGGAGCTGTAAGAAAGAACAGGACTCAGTTCATTTTATTTGATAGACATTCGCATGACCTTGCGAAGATGAATGTTTCGTGATAAACTTAAATTAATATGAGTAAAGGTGCAAAAGGAGGCAATTATGGCAGTTTCATACAATCGTTTGTGGAAATTATTGGTAGATAAAAAGATGAGTAAGGCTGATTTAAGAAAAGCCTCTGGCATTGCACCTAATACTATGACAAAAATGCGTAGAGATGAAGAAGTAACACTATCTGTTCTTGGAAAAATATGCAAGACGCTTGATGTTGATTACGGAGACATTATGGAGTTTGTAGACAAGGGGGAAGATTGATATGACACCAGAAGAAAAAGCACGTCGTATAATTGATGAAAAGTTATGTCAGGCAGGATGGGTTATACAAGATATGAATCGCCTGAACCTTGCTGTGTCTTTAGGTGTTGCTGTGAGAGAATTCCCTACGAGTACTGGAGAGGTAGATTATGCATTGTTTATTGATGGTGAGCCAGCAGGTGTAGTAGAGGCTAAGAGAGAAGAAGCTGGTCAATCAATCACAGATGTAGAGATTCAGTCTGGAAGATACGCCCATAGTACCTTTAAATGGGTTAGGAAAGATTATTTTATCCGCTTTGCATATGAAGCGACAGATAAATTGATTAGATTTACAGATTATAATGACATAAAATATAGGTCAAGAACAGTTTTCTCATTTCATCGTCCGGAGACACTTCGTGAGTTACTGAGACAACCAGATACGATTCGTAATAATATGAAGCATTTTCCGGTTTTGGATGAAACAGGTTTCCGTAAATGTCAGGTAAATGCTATAAAAAAACTGGAAGAGTCGTTTGCTGATAACAGACCGAAGGCATTGGTACAGATGGCTACTGGTGCAGGAAAGACGTTTACGGCCATTACTGCATCATATAGATTGCTGAAATATGGAAAAATCAATAGGATTTTATTTCTGGTTGATACCAAGGGATTGGGCGAACAGGCAGAGAGGGAATTCCTTGCCTATACTCCAACGGATGATCCAAGATCATTTTCACAGATTTATGGTGTTAGAAGATTGACAAGCTCCTATATTCCAGGCGATGTGCAAGTATGCATCAGTACAATACAGAGAATGTATTCTATTTTAAAAGGTGAAGAACTCGATGAATCTGCTGAAGAGACTTCATTTGCAGAGTTTACGACAGCTGAAAGTAAAGCACCAAAAGAAGTGGTTTATAATGAGAAATATCCTCCGGAATTCTTTGATGTCATCATCGTAGATGAATGCCACAGATCTATTTACAATGTATGGAGTCAGGTTTTGTCTTATTTTGATGCATTTGTCGTGGGCTTGACTGCGACACCGGACAATAGGACATTTGCATTTTTTAATGAAAATATTGTCAGTGAATATCCGAGAGAACAGGCCATTGTGGATGGTGTAAATGTCGGAGAGGATATTTTCCTGATTGAAACAAATGTTGGAAAAAATGGCGGTCATTTGATGAAACAGTTGATTGAATACAGAGATCGTTTGTCCAGAGCAAAGAGATGGAAACAGCTGGATGAGGATGTCCACTATCAGCCGACACAGCTGGATCGAGACATTGTAAATCCAAGCCAGATTCGAGCTGTCATTAGGACATACAAAGAAAATCTTTATACGAACTTGTTCCCAAGAAGAAAAGAGGTTCCTAAGACATTGATTTTTGCAAAGTCGGATAGTCACGCAGATGATATTGTTCAGATTGTGAGAGAAGAGTTTGGGGAAGGAAATGATTTTTGCAGAAAGATTACCTATTCTGTAGACAATTCGGAATCTGTACTTAGCTCTTTTAGAAATGATTATAATCCTAGAATCGCAGTTACCGTTGATATGATAGCAACCGGTACAGATGTTAAGCCGATTGAATGTTTGATTTTTATGCGTGATGTGCGCAGCAAGAATTATTTTGAGCAGATGAAAGGTCGGGGAACCAGAACACTAAGTAAAGACGAACTTCAGAAGGTAACTCCATCTGCTACAGAAAATAAGGATCACTTTGTTATTGTTGATGCAGTTGGTGTTACAAAATCAAAAAAATCAGATACCAGACCATTAGAGAGTAAGCCATCCGTCAGCATGAAAGAATTGATGATGAATGTGGCTTTAGGTGCTAAGGATGAAAAAACATTGACTTCTCTTGCAAACCGTGTGATTCGGTTAAATAGTCAGATGACACCAGCAGAGAGAAAGCAATTTGAAGAGAAAGTGGGTACTCCGGCAGGAACTGTCGCGGAAAGACTTTTGAACGCCTTTGATGAAGATGTGATAGAAAAAAGGGCACAGTTCAAAACCAGTGTTGAAGAGCCTGACGAAGAGGAGAGAAAAGAAGCCCAAAAGGAACTAATAAAGCAAGCAGTAGCACCGTTCCATAATCCAGATGTACGTGAATACATAGAGAATGTAAGGCGTAATCATGATCAGATTATTGACAATGTAAACATTGATTCTGTAATCTTTGCTGGCTTTGATACTCAGCAGGAAGAAACAGCAGAGCGTGTGATTAAGACATTCCATGAGTTCATTGAAGAAAACAAGGATGAGATTGTGGCATTGCGAATTATCTATGATGAAACTTATAAAAACAGACCTATGGCAATAGAACAGCTGAAAGCCTTATATGAGAAACTTAAATCAAAGGGAATTACTGTGGAACGACTGTGGGATTGTTATGCTATTAAGAAGTCTGACAAAGTGAAGAGAGGAACAATAGAACAGCTGACAGATTTGATTTCCATCATTCGCTTTGAAATGGGATATACAGATAATCTGACACCATTCGCAGACAAGGTGAATTATAACTTCATGCAATGGACATTGCGGAGAAATGCTGGTGCTATACATTTCACGGAAGAACAGATGGAGTGGCTACGCTTGATCAAAGATCATATTGCAACTTCGCTCAGTATTTTGCCGGAAGATCTGGATCTGACACCGTTTGATCGGAAAGGTGGACGGTTGGGATTTTATGATGCCTTCGGGGATAATTATGAAGAAATATTACAAGAAATGAATGAGGAATTGGTGGCGTAATGCGTTACAAAGAAGTGGTGAAAAAAATATCTGTTCCTGCAGAGAATAAAATAAAGCAAAAGCAATACATTGAGAATGGCAGATTACCAGTAATTGATCAGGGAAGCAAGTTGATTGGCGGTTATTCTGATGATGAAGAAAAAATAGTTAAGTGCAATCTGCCCGTTATAGTATTTGGAGATCACACCAAATGCGTTAAATATGTAAATTTTCCTTTTTGCGCAGGTGCAGATGGAATAAAAGTTCTTAAGCCTAAGGATGATTGTTCTGAAAAGTATTTATACTATTTGACAAAATATGTTGTTTTGAAAATAAAGGATCATGGGTATGCTAGACATTACCAATATGTCGAAAAGGAAGAAGTATATATTCCTTCATTGAATGAGCAAGCCCGTATTGTTTCACGCATCGAGGAAGTGTTTTCTGAGTTGGATAAAGGTGTGGAGACACTGCAAATTATTAAAGAACAGCTGGCTGTATATCGGCAGGCGGTACTGAAAATGGTTTTTGCATCAATGAATGAAAGAAAACCAATAAAAGAAGTATCTTCTTTAGTAACAAGCGGTTCGCGTGGATGGGCAAAATATTACAGCGAAGAGGGGGTTCGATTTATTCGAATTACAGACTTGAATAGAGATAAAATTAAATTAAAAAATAATGCAATTCAACATGTACTTTTACCTGAAGAAGCGGAGGGAAAAAGAAGCCGGTTGCAAGGGAACGATGTTTTAATATCCATTACGGCTGATTTGGGCAGTATTGCATTGGTGCCCGAAGATATCGAAGAAGCCTATATTAATCAACATATAGCATTAGTGCGCTTTTTAAACTGTCATCAAGGAGAATTTATGGCGTGGTATCTAAAAAGTGATTATGGACAAAAAGAATTACTATGTAATAAAAGAGGTGGTGGAAAGTTAGGATTAGGATTGGACGATATTAGAAATACGTCAGTTCCAATTGTATCAGATGAGGTAGCGGATAAAGTTGTTTCTGAAATTGAATCACGCATGTCTGTTTGTGATAGTATCGAACAAACCGTAAACGTAGCACTTTCACAAGCTGAAGCCATGCGTCAAAGCATACTAAAAAAAGCCTTTGAAGGAGGATTAAATTAAATGAGTGAACTGACATCAACAATAGTCTCAAAGGTATGGGGAATGTGTGGTCCATTGAGGGATGATGGCGTATCCTACGGTGACTATCTGGAACAGATTACATATTTAATATTTTTGAAGATGGCAGAAGAGTATTCTAAGCCACCTTACAAGAGAGATACTGGTATTCCGGTAGACTGTACATGGTCTGATATGAGTTCGTTGAAGGGGGCAGAACTGGAAGAAAAATATAAATCCATACTTGAAAAACTTGGAGAGCAGGGAGGAATTCTTGGAAAAATCTTCAAAGGAGCAACAAATAAAATTAGTAATGCAGCGATTCTTTATAGAGTTGTGCAGATGATTGATAAAGAAAAATGGGTTGCCATGTCTTCAGATGTAAAAGGCGAAATTTATGAGGGCTTATTACAGAAAAATGCAGAAGATATTAAGAGCGGAGCAGGCCAATATTTTACTCCACGTCCACTGATCAGAGCAATGGTAAAATGTGTTCGCCCTGAGCCAATGAAAACCATCGCAGATCCATGTTGTGGATCAGGAGGATTTTTCTTAGTGGCACAGGCATTTTTGGCAGATCCGGATAACTATTCGTTGGACAGAGAACAAAAGGAATTCTTGAAGAATGAAACCTTCTATGGTAATGAAATTGTGCCTGCAACATATAAAACTGCATTAATGAATTTATATCTTCATAACATTGGAGATATTTACGGAAAAGTGCCGATTGTTCAAGGAGATGCACTCTTGACTGATCCAAGTTATCGTGTAGATTATGTATTAACTAATCCTCCATTTGGAAAGAAATCTTCCATTACATTTACCAATGAAGAAGGGAAGCAGGAAGATGAGGAACTGGTTTATAACCGTCAGGATTTCTGGACAACAGGTTCTAATAAACAGTTGAACTTTGTACAGCATATTAATACAATTTTGAAGGCAACTGGAAAAGCAGCTGTGGTAGTTCCAGATAATGTGCTGTTTGAAGGCGGAGCAGGTGAAATCGTTCGTAAAAAATTACTGGAGACTACGGACTTGCATACAATTTTAAGACTGCCAACCGGAATCTTCTACAAGCAGGGTGTAAAAGCAAATGTAATCTTCTTTGATAAACGCCCAGCTAGTGCAGAGATGCAAACAAAAAAAATATGGGTATATGATTTCCGTACTAATGTACACTTTACTTTAAAACAACATCCTATGACTGATGCAGATCTGGATGATTTTGTTAAATGTTATAATCCTGAAAATCGATACGAGCGTACAGAAACATGGTCTGATGAAAATCCGGATGGTCGTTTCCGGTGCTATGATGTTCAGGAGATACTTGAAAGAGATAAAACGAGCTTAGATATTTTCTGGATTAAAGATAAGTCTCTTGCAGATCTTGACAATCTGCCGGAGCCAGATGTGCTGGCATCAGATATTATCGAGAACTTGCAGAGTGCCTTAGAGAGTTTTCAAGAATTGAAATCGCAGATAGGAAAATAATAAATGGAAACAATTTTTGAGAAGAGATATTGTAAAGAATTAAAATATATAGGTCGATACGAAACAGATTGGTTGCTTTCATATAACATTCAGCGAGAGTGGGCATTACAGCGTGAAAAAATAAAATATAATGTGGAGATTATGACTGTAATGAATCGAAAAAGTATAATTATAACAATGTCCGCTCCTGTACTTTTGAGTAAAGTGCATGAATTGCTTTGCAAAATTTTAAGATATGAATGTCTTTTTGATGGGCGTTTTTTTAAAATGCAAAAATATGAAATTGACAACTTAGATATTACTGCCGAGATGAGAAAAAGCATGCTGTCGTATTATGAGGGAGAAAAAGCTTATACAAAATTTAGTCAACCTATGAATGATACAATATATAAAAGAGGATTTTGTGCATGGGAGCGTTTTAATAAAAAACTACTCAGTATGAATCAAATGTTTTATTATATTGGCTTTGGTAATGGAATGACAGCTGATTTAAGATTGGCGTTGTTTGCAGAGATATTTGAACCATTATCAGAACACCTTGAATATTTTCAAAAAGTTCAAATTAATTGTTCACAGCAGTCTAGGCAGAGAAACGCTAGGTGTCCTAAATGTGATTTTGAATTCAAAATCCCAACGCAAAATAGACCAAGTTTGAGAGATAAGATAGAATCGGTTATTCGTGCATATGGACTACGAATTTTTGATGGAGATGATGTTCTGAAAATCTTAAAGAAAACTGTTAATACCAGAAATAAAATGCTTCATGTAAAAATAAAAAAGGACATATTAACGGGGGGACAGTGTGGTTTTTATATTAGAAAGTATGTGGAATTGTACCGAATTGCTATACTTTCAGAACTGAAATTATGGAATTCAGATATGGGAAATGACCTTATGAATGCAATAGAAAGATATAATTCTGAATTTCCCAAATTGAGAATTAAACAAAAAAGAAACAAAAAGTATAGATAGGAATGCATGGAAATGTTATAGGACTTTTAACCGAATAGAATGGCAAGGCAAAGCAGATGAATAGATTATGAAGAAAATGGCGAGAATGAAGCAATATCTAGAGCAGTCGCGAAGGAGAATGTATGGATGATATAAAAGACACAAATTATAAGTTTAATTCCCAAGATATTGAAAATATATGGTATATATTCTTTTGTTTAGCAGATTCAACATTTT
>ERZ825896.4519-NODE-4519-length-10562-cov-6.827639_pt1 | contig 10562 bp, 8 predicted proteins | sample MGYA00519858_ERZ825896 | MGnify/ENA primary metagenome ERZ825896 (study PRJEB31778, sample SAMEA3449214) | human gut metagenome | biome: human gut; feature: human-associated habitat; material: faeces | place: United Kingdom | collected 2010/2012 ... | reverse complement strand
ACGACTAAGTTCACTTGCTTACATCGATTCGGTGAATTAACTTTTTCATTTTATAGATGAGATTTTCTCGAAAACTTCACACGCCCTTCGCTTTTCTTGTATAAGGAAATATGATACAATGAAAGAATCAAGCGAAAGGAAATATGAGTATGAGAGAAAAATTCTCTAATTTTTTTAGAAATGTCAATCCGGTCATCTTGATCCTGCTGATCATCATGGCTGTGGAGTCCATGATGGAAAATCATATGTCCGTCGGAGAGTGGCTTTATACCAAGCTGCTGATCCTGCCGGGCATCATCATCGGTTTGTCCTTTCACGAAGCAGCGCACGCGCTCGTTTCGTATAAGCTCGGCGATCCGACCCCCAAGCTGCAGGGCAGAGTGACCCTCAATCCGTTGGCGCATATTGACCCCATCGGGTTTATCACGCTGCTGTTTATCGGCTTCGGTTGGGGCGTCCCGGTAGAGATTGATCCGAGATATTATAAAAATCGCAGAGGGGGAGAACTGCTGGTTTCGCTGGCAGGCGTGACGACAAACCTGATTATGGCAGTTGTATTCGCGTTGCTTTTCCGCTTGGCAGCGAATACGATGAGTTATGATTTTTATCAAGGGGCAGGGCAGATTTTACTGCAGCTGATGCTTTATGTGGTCTATATCAATCTGGTTCTGATGATATTTAATCTGATCCCGGTACCGCCGCTGGACGGTTTCGGCGTTGTGACACAGATCTTCCATTTGGAGCGTTACGACTGGTATTGGAAAATCTATCAGTACGGACAACCGATCCTGCTGGTTCTGATCATTTTTAATATTCCGTCGAAGATTATTAGTCCGGCCTGTGACGCGCTGCTGAATCTGCTGCTTTGGTGAGAGACAAGGAAAAAATGAAGATTCTGATTGTAGAAGATGATAAAACCTTAAATAACGGCATTGCGATGACGCTGGGCGGTTATGAGATCGTGCAGGCCTATCATCTGGCAGAGGCACGCCGCTTGCTTGCGGACAGTCACCCTGACCTTGTGCTGCTGGATATCAATCTGCCGGATGGCAGCGGGCTGGATTTTTGCCGTGAATTAAAAAAAGACAGCGAGGTACCGGTGATTTTTCTGACTGCCAACGATATGGAGATCGATGTGGTCGCGGGCTTGGAAAGCGGTGCTTCCGACTATATTACCAAGCCGTTTTCCCTGGCGATCCTGCGGGCGCGCGTGGCGGCGGTTCTGCGCGACCGGGAGGTCGGAAACCATAGTGGGGATACAAGCTTGCGGGTACAGATAAGCGGCGAAGAGAATGCCGGTCAGGAATGCAGCATAGGAAACGGCAGTACAAAGAAAAACAACGCATGGCAGTACAGCGACAGCGTGTTCGATTTTGACTTCGAAGCGATGTGTTTTACAGCTGCTGGCGATCGGGTCGAGCTGTCTAAGACAGAGCAGAGACTGCTGCGAATTTTGGTCACAAACCGCGGACAGACGTTGCGGCGGGAATATCTGCTCGCGCGCATTTGGCCGGACGGTACGGAATATGTGGACGCCAATGCGTTATCGGTCACCATGCGCAGATTGCGTGAAAAGCTGCCGGGGATTCCGGTGCGGACGGTCTACGGCATCGGCTATGTCTGGGAAGAAAGGACGCAGGAACCATGACGAGCACGATTATTTTAGCGTTGATAACGGCAGTAGCTTTGTCTGCTGCTTTCTTTGTATATCATAAAGTTTCCGGGGCGCTGCAAAAGATGGATGAAATGCTGGATGCGGCAATTGACGGCAGCTTTGCGGAGCATGATTTTTCGGAGCAGCAATTATCCAAACTGGAATCGAAGATGTACCGCTATTTGTCAAAACAGGAAGCACAGAAACGCGCGCTGGAAACGGAACGGGAAAATATCAACCGCCTGATCGGCGACATTTCGCATCAGACCCAGACTCCGCTTGCAAACGTGCTGCTGTATACGCAGCTGCTCGCGGAATCGGAAACGCTCGGCGCTCACGAGCGGGAGCTGGCAGGGAAAACCGCGGTACAGGCAGAGAAACTTTCTTTTTTGATTGCTTCTTTGGTCAAGACCTCCAGACTGGAAAACCATGTGATTCAGCTGCGTCCGCAGCGCGGCGATATTGGACAGCTGCTTGCAGAGCTTTACGAAACCTATGCGGGAAAGGCGGCGGCAGCAGGCAGAACGCTCGAATTGGTGCAGCCGGAGCATGCGCTTTCTGCCCGCTTTGACCGTAAATGGACGCTGGAAGCGGTCGGGAATCTTATCGATAATGCGATCAAATATACGAAGACGGGTGGTCATATACGGCTTACAGCAGCCGCTTACGAAATGTTTGTGCGTATTGATGTGACAGATAACGGCATGGGAATCGCAGAGGAAGAGCAGGCACAGATCTTCGGGAGATTTTACCGTTCGCAGACAGTTTCTGATGAAAAGGGCGTGGGTATCGGGCTCTATCTTGCCCGGGAAATCATCGAAAAAGAGGACGGCTATCTGCGTCTGCAATCGAAGCCGGGCGCGGGCAGCTGCTTTTCGGTTTTCCTGCCGAAATAACGTCTTTTGAATAAAAAGAACACTTGTTCTTTTCGAGGAAATATGTTAGAATAAAAGAGCCAAGAGAATAGAAGCCGAGCGGCTGAGCCTTTCAAAGGGGGAATGCGGAAGCGAGAACCCTGCAGAAAGGAGTTTTGCGAATGCGTATTACGATCACATTGTCAAAAGGTGTATTGCGGATTACGATTTCAAAAAATAAGAAGACCGCCACGGCTGAACCCCGGTAGCGGTCAATCGTAACCACGGCTCAGCCTTAAGGCTTCACCTCTTGGCTCTATGATATCACGTTGGCAAAAAAAATGCAAGCTGTTTTCAATTCTTTCAATCCTGTAAGAATTGAAATGCGGCGCGGAAAGTTTTGAGAAAGATTCTTCTGATAAGATAGATGTATGAATCCGGGGAAAGGCTCCCGGTCATACATTTTTTCTTGAAAGGGGATTATGATGCGTATATTAAAAACAACGGACCTCAAAAAGTACTACGGCAGCGGGGATGCCATGGTGCGGGCGCTGGACGGCGTCAATCTTAGCGTTGAGGAGGGCGAATTCGCAGCGATCGTCGGCACCTCCGGCAGCGGCAAGTCGACCCTGCTGCATATGATGGGCGGGCTGGACAGACCGACTTCCGGCAGTGTGGAGGTCGCAGGACAGAAGATCTTTGAACTCACGGATGATGCGCTGACGATCTTCCGGCGGCGCAAGATCGGTTTTGTCTTCCAGAGTTTCAATCTGGTGCCGGTGCTGAACGTCTATGAAAATATCGTGCTGCCGATCGAGCTGGACGGCGGGCGGATCGATACCGCGCATGTGGACCGTATCATCGAAACGTTAGGTTTAAGCGAAAAGATCCATAATCTTCCGGGACAGCTTTCCGGCGGACAGCAGCAGCGCGTGGCAATCGCGAGAGCGCTGGCGACCAAACCGGCGATTCTTCTGGCAGACGAGCCGACCGGAAACTTGGACAGCAAAACCAGTCTAGATGTGCTGGGGCTGCTCAAGGTCAGCGGACAAAAATTCAGCCAGACCATCGTTATGATCACGCACAACGAAGAAATCGCGCAAATGGCAGATCGGATCATTCGCATCGAAGACGGCAGAATCGCAGGTGAGCACAATGTTTCGCGTTAAGAACAGCCGGTGCATCAGCCGGATCTCAAGGCGCAGTCTGGCAAGCGGCAGAACAAGGAATCTGATCGCCATTCTCGCAATCATGCTGACCGCCATTCTGTTTACCACCACCTTCACCATCGCGGGTGGGATTCTGGACACAATACAGATGCAGACCGCCAGACAGGTGGGCACTTCCTCTCACGCGGGATTTAAATACCTGACATGGGAGCAGTACGAAAAGGTTGCGGCAGACCCGAAGGTCAAAGACATCTCTTATGATATTTTTGTCGGTTTCGGAGAAAATCCGGAATTCGCCAAGCTGCATACAGAGATCCGCTATACCGAGGCCAAAAATGCGGAGTGGGCGTTCTGCCTGCCGACGACCGGAAGGCTGCCGGAAAGCGGCATGGAAGCAGCGGTTTCCGAATCCATTCTCGACGCGCTCGGCGTTCCGCACGAGCTGGGCGTGCAGATACCCTTGGAATTTTCTGTACGAGGAAAAAAATATCGAGAAACTTTTACGGTATGCGGGTTCTGGAAGCAGGATATTGTGTCAGGCTCCAACAATATCTATCTGTCACGCGATTACGTGGATCAAGTTGCGCCGATCTGGCATGACGGTGATGCAGCCGTAAAGCAATCACCGAACATAGATGAGATGGGAGGCTGTGTCAATCCGTCTATTTGGTTTGCAGACAGCTGGGATATTGAAGGTAAGGTAGAAGCTCTGAAAGCACGCTGTGGATTTGACAGCTCTGTTAACGACGGTGTGAACTGGGCGTATGCCGGATCGGAAATGGATGCGCAGAGCATTCTGCTGGTTGCGGGTCTGCTGCTATTGATCGGATTTTCCGGCTATCTGATCATTTACAATATCTTTTACATTTCTGTTGCGGCGGATATTCATTTTTACGGACTGCTCAAGACCATCGGCACCACGCGCAGGCAGCTTGCCGGCATTGTCCGCAGGCAGGCGTATCTGCTGTGCGTAGTCGGGATACCCGCCGGACTTTTTGCCGGATATTTTATCGCGGTATGGCTCATGCCGTTCATTATGAAAAACACGACTTTCGCGAACGATTTTACGATTTCGCCGAACCCTTGGGTTTTCGCGGGAAGCGCGGTCTTTGCTTTTCTGACTGTCTGGATCAGCTGTATCCGGCCATGCAGACTGCTGGCAAAGATCTCACCGGTAGAAGCCGTAAAATATGCGGAGGCAAGTCCGGAGCCGTCTTTCAAAACAGGGAAAAAACGGAAGCCGGTGTCTGCAAAGAAAACGCAGCGCGTTACGCCTTTCGCAATGGCTTGGCAGAACATAAAACGAAACAGGAAAAAAACCGTTTCCGTAGTTCTTTCCCTAACGCTTTCGCTGGTATTACTGCAGGCAACCGTGACCATCACCGATGGATACGATCTGGACAAATATTTGAAGGAAAAGGCTGTGGCGGATCTGATGCTTACGGATAACCGCATTCTGACCTCCATGGGAGAGGCGGAATTTGATGATATTACGCCGCAGGTCAGACAGGATGTGGAAAGTCTCGATGGTGTTACGGAAACCGGCAGTGTGTATATGCGGGAGATCCGGCATCATATGGATGATGCGCACGTGAAGCGTGTGCGGGAGGCCATGGCAGAATACGGGCAGGATATGTCGGCAGTCATGACAGAACAGGCGGAGAGTTATCTTGATCAAAACGAGATCCTCGGACACGTTTACGGCGTTGACGGCATCGCGGAGGATAAAATGGAGATTGCCGGCAAAGAAAACGGAGATTTTGACCGGGAAAAATTCGCAAGCGGAGACTATGTGATCGTCACAGCTTTTACGGATACCGGAGACGGAGAATTTTATCACATCGGAGAAAAAGTCACGATTGACTTCGAAAGCGGCAGGAGCAAGACATATGAAGTACTTGCGATCGGCGATGTCCCATATGCGCTCGGACCGCAGCACGGCCATGGTGTAGTTATTTACTTCACCCTGCCTGCGGAGGAGTTCATGCGGCAGACCGGCGAGACATCCGCGATGAGCATTGCATGCAATTTTACCGAGGCGGGCGAGGCGAAAGCTGAAGCCTGGGTAAAAACCTACTGCGAAGAAACGCACCCGGAGCTTTCGTATGTATCGAAATCCACGATACAAGGAGAATTTGACAATCTCACGCAGATGACCATGGTGGTGGGCGGCATTCTGAGCTTTATCTTGGGATTGATCGGCATTTTGAATTTCATCAATACCATGATCACCTCAATCCAGGCGCGCAAGAATGAACTGGCGGTGCTGCAGGCCGTCGGCATGACCGGCAGACAGCTGCGGCAAATGCTGACAGGAGAGGGCCTCTGTTATATCCTGCTTACAACAGGCATGACGCTGACGGTCGGAAACCTGCTTGTTTACGCGATTGTCAAGGCATATACCGCACAGATGTGGATGTTTACTTATCATTTTGTGATCTGGCCGATTCTGGCAGCCGTTCCGGCTATGCTGCTGATCGGACTGGTGATCTCGGCAGCTTGCTGCAGTATCCTGCGTAAACGAAGCATCATCGAGCGGCTGCGCGCAGAGTAGGCGCTTGCCTGCACCCGGAGCGATGCACCTTATCCTTAAAAAAGAAAGGCAAAAGACAAGCTTTTAGGACAAAAAGTGTGCATAACGACAAAAAAAGCAGCAGGAGTCAATTGCATCGCTCCTGCTGCACCATAAAAGCAATATCTACAATTTTGCAATTTCCTCGGCACAAAGCCCAGTTGCCTTGAAAATTTCATTCGTATCCATACCGAGGTCTTTCAGATTTTTTGCAATCTCGCGCTGCTTCTGCGCGGCGCCAATGGCTTCGCCCTCCGCCAGCCCCTGTCTGTGGCCCTCTTTGCGCCCATCTTCGCGTAAAGATGCCTGATCGTGCTGATACATCATGCGGCACTCTGCCCATGCAGCCTCGCGTTCTTCCTTCGTTGCATGCCGATACAAGTTTTCTGCCATGATGATGCCCTCCTCGCTCTCACATATTTCCTGTACAGAGTCTTTGTAGTTTTCATCATTGGCATACCTGAGATAAACTGCAAGTTTTTCAATTTGCGTCATTTCCTCGACAGGCTTTTGCGGGTCAACTTTTCCGAGTTCGAGAAAATGAAATGCAAGACGGTCAGACAAGAGAAGTCCTGTCTTTTGTTCTCGTACATCGAAAATGCTGTGACATCCGATCTCTTTCGGAAAGAGTTTGTTCTGGATGATGGATACTACAATGCTCTTTTTCATCATATCATAAGATTCTCCGGATTTCAATGAGGAATTGACGAGTCTGCCGCCGTAGAAGAGGGTGCGGCAGCGATAGTCGGCAAGGTTGGAGACCTGCATTTCAATGGTCAGAAGCTCGCCGGAATCGGCTTTCGCTTTGATATCCATGACGCTCTCTTTATCCAGTATCCAGTCACCCAAATCAATCGGATTGGTGATTTCAATGTGACGAATCGGGTCATTTTTTCGCTCAAGGATAATGTTCAGCAGACCGATGAGTGCCGCGCGTGATTCCTCGGTATCGCTTCCGTAGATGCGGTGAAAGACATAGTCGTTATAAAGCGGCATGCGCGAGCGGTAGGTATCGGTGTAGAGTTTTGTAATTTCGTCATTACTTGTTAAATTCTTCTTTTTCATCGAGTTCTCCTTTTACAAATGCTGCGGAGAATGGATCCATTCGAGATAATAGGAATTCCTGTAAAACCATTCTAAAACAAACAAGAAGAAAATGCAAGGAAAAGCATGGAAAACATGGAGGAAAATTTTCCGACAAAATTCGACAAAAATGCAAAATACCTTTTATTTTTAATCATAATGAATGAGATAGCGCTTTGGCCGATCTATGCAATCAACGGTGTATCCCCATATGATTCAATCCAAGAGAGTAGGAACAAGTCCAGTCTTAAAAGCATTTTCGAGTTAGGCGAATTACTGGCAGCTAGGATTACACACGCTTTATTAGCACTCTGCTAAAAAGAGTGCTAAATTTTTCTTTACATGGCGTTTGAATGGGTGTAAAATGGGTATATACAGAGTTGTGAGGGTATGCTAAGCATGTCCGAATCTGAAAAAATGAATGAAATTGGATAAAAATGTTTATGTTTTGATGAAATAGGGGTGATGATATGAACATTGAAAAATATACGCAGAACGCGCAGCAGGCTGTTATGGACTGTCAGAATATCGCGATTTCCGAGGGACATCAAATGCTGGATGGGGAACATCTGCACATGGCGCTTCTGATGCAGAAGGACGGATTGATCCCGAAGCTGCTCAAGTACATGAATGTGGACGCGACCGCGATGATTGCTGATGTTGAGGAGGAACTGGAAAAGCTGCCGAAGGTATCCGGCAACGCGGACAATATGTATTCTTCCAGAAGACTTTCTCAGCTTTTGATGAGAGCAGAGAAAATCGCGGAGGAATTCAAGGATGAATATGTCAGCGTAGAGCATTTATACCTGGCGTTGCTGGAGGAAAAGGGCACGCCGAGTGCGAAAATTTTCGCGAAATACAATATCAACAAGAATAAATTCTTAGAGGCGCTGTCCAAGGTCAGAGGCAATCAGAGAGTGACGAGCCAAAATCCGGAGGACAATTACGATGCTTTGAATAAATACGGACGCGATCTGGTGGAAATGGCCAGAGAGGGTAAGTTGGATCCGGTTATCGGTCGTGACGCTGAGATTCGTCACGCGATTCAGATCCTTTCCAGAAGAACCAAGAACAATCCGGTGCTGATCGGAGAACCGGGCGTCGGTAAAACCGCAGTTGTAGAGGGCTTGGCACAGCGTATTTTGAATGGAGACGTACCGGAAGGTCTGAAGGACAAGACCATTTTCGCGCTAGATATGGGCGCTTTGATTGCGGGCGCGAAGTTTCGGGGTGAGTTTGAGGAAAGACTGAAAGCGGTCTTAAACGAGGTTGAAAAATCCGAGGGCAGGATCATTCTGTTCATCGATGAAATTCACAATATCGTCGGCGCGGGCAGAACCGAGGGTTCCATGGACGCAGGCAACCTGCTGAAGCCGAAACTGGCCAGAGGCGAGCTGCACTGCATCGGCGCCACCACCTTGGACGAATATCGTAAATATATTGAAAAAGACGCTGCACTCGAAAGAAGATTCCAGAAGGTGCTGGTCGACCAGCCGTCAGTTGAGGATACCATTTCAATTCTCAGAGGGCTCAAAGAGCGTTTTGAAATCCACCATGGTGTCAGAATTACGGACGGCGCGCTGATCGCCTGCGCAACGCTTTCTGACCGTTATATCAGCGATCGGTTCCTGCCGGATAAAGCCATCGACCTAATGGACGAGGCAGCCGCAAGAATCCGTACTGAAATTGACAGTATGCCTGCGGAGCTGGACGAGATCTCGAGAAAGATCATGCAGCTTGAAATCGAAAAGCAGGCACTCGGCAAGGAAACCGACAAGGCTTCCGCCGCAAGACTTGCGACACTCGAAAAAGAGCTGGCGGCGCTGAAGGAAGAAGACGCTTCCATGAGAGCGCAGTGGGAAAATGAGAAAAAAGCGATTTCGGAAGTCAAAGGAACCAAACAGCAGATTGAAGAAGTCAAACACCAGATGGAAGAGGCAGAGAGAAATTACGACCTCGAAAAGTTGGCACAGTTAAAATACGGCACATTGCCGGAGCTGGAAAAGAAGCTCGAAGAAGAAAAGCAGAAGGCTGACAGCGTAGACGGCGGAGAAGCAAGACTCTTAAAAGAGGAAGTCAACGAGGAAGAAATCGCGGAGGTTATTTCTTCGTGGACGGGCATTCCGGTCAGCAAACTGGTCGAAACAGAGCGTGAAAAACTTCTGAAACTGCCGGAGATTCTGCATCAAAGAGTGGTTGGTCAGAATGAAGCGGTTACAGCGGTCTCTGAAGCGATCCTGCGGGCAAGAGCAGGACTCAAAGACGAGAACAGACCGATCGGTTCGTTTATTTTCCTGGGTCCTACGGGTGTCGGTAAGACCGAACTGGCAAAAGCGTTGTCTGAATCCTTGTTTGATACTGAACGGAATATGATTCGTATCGATATGTCAGAGTATATGGAGAAACACTCGGTATCCAGACTGGTCGGAGCGCCTCCTGGATATGTCGGCTACGACGAGGGCGGACAACTGACCGAAGCAGTCAGACGGAAACCGTACAGTGTCATTTTGTTCGATGAAATTGAAAAGGCGCACCCGGATGTCTTCAACATCCTGCTGCAGCTTTTGGACGACGGCCGTCTGACAGACAATCAGGGAAGAACCGTAGATTTCAAGAATACGATTGTCATTATGACCTCCAACATCGGAAGCAGCGAGCTGATTGAGAACATGAATCAAGAGGGCTATATTCCGGAGGAGGTAAAGGAAAAGGTAACCGGAGAACTGAAGAACTACTTCAGACCGGAATTCCTCAACCGTGTGGACGATATCATCGTATTCAGCGCGTTGACTTTGGAACAGGTTAAGAAGATTATCGACCTTGCGTTCAAGGGTATCGAAAAGAGATTGGCTGACAGAGAAATGAAGCTGACCATGACCGACGCGGCCAAGGAGCTGATCGCCAAAGAGTCTTACGATCCGCAGTACGGCGCAAGACCGATCAAACGTTATCTGCAGAAGCACGTAGAAAACGAATTGGCGTCCATGATCATTCGCGGCGACTTGCTGGATGGCGGTAGCGTGACCATCGACAGTGACGGCACAAATTTGACGTTCCAGGCGTAATGCCATCGAAAAGGCTGTGAAATGTGAGTTTCACAGCCTTTTTGTCGTGCATTTTAGAAACAGGCATGTTATAATGTCCTTGTCACAGCGAGGCCGAGTCGAAAGACGAGAGCAGAGCTGATGAAAGACAGATGCCCGAGCGAATGGTTCTGTTCCATGAAAACG
>ERZ825896.4514-NODE-4514-length-10572-cov-2.880194_pt1 | contig 10572 bp, 7 predicted proteins | sample MGYA00519858_ERZ825896 | MGnify/ENA primary metagenome ERZ825896 (study PRJEB31778, sample SAMEA3449214) | human gut metagenome | biome: human gut; feature: human-associated habitat; material: faeces | place: United Kingdom | collected 2010/2012 ... | reverse complement strand
ATAAGAGTCCCTCGAACTACACAGATCAAAGCAAATACGCATTGGCTCTACGTAAAAATTTAATTGAAAACATCACAGAATAAATATTTCGATATGCAACATCACCTTTTCTATCGGCTTCTCATCATAAGCTGTACATTCTTTTTAATCTCTTGTCAACAAACAATCGAATGTTACCTTATACCTTCGACCGACAAAGCATCTGATTTTTATAAAGTTCAACCTCGAAATTCCGGCACGTTATTCCTCGCTAAAAATGAAGCGGAACATATCCAAATCGTTTTCAAAGGCTGTCCGGGAGAGACCTATAAAATACATCGAAACGAAAATGCCGACAATTCTATCCGATATAGTTGTCGGCAAATCAAATCGGTATATGGATTCGACGATGCCTTAGTCCCCATAGATGGAGAACAAGTTACTTTAAACGACTCTATCGCTAAACTATGGATTACATTCCATACGGCCGAGTCGACCCGACCGGGGAAATACGAAGAACAAATTTCGATCGATGGTAACGGAAAACGGCAAAAAATAAAAATCGATCTGCAAGTGTACGACACGGCATTACCCTCGACACCTTCGCTACCAGCAGCATTCGGGATCATAGAAAAGAATCTCATCGACTCGGCTTCGAAAGAACAAACTTTGCAAAACAAACTGGAATGGGCAGAATTATGCCTTGATTATCGCATGAACCCCTATTTCTCCACATGGTTGGCCAACAGCATGAAACATGAAGCATCTTCATCTCCGTGGAAATGGAACGACAAGCGAACGGTTCCTTTCCTATCGGACAAACGATTCAATCGGTTCGCTGTCCCCTACCACTCTCTGTCACACAACGAATTGGACAGCTTATTACAGCAATTAAAACAAACCGATTTACTCGATAAATCCTACTTCTACTTATGGGACGAACCTACTTATATGAAAGAATATCACCTCATCGGTCAATATTCCCAAGAAATACACAAGCTCATGCCCGAAGCAAAAGTCCTCACGACCTTTTACTGCGGACCAAAAGACGGGAAATACAAAGACCGGTTGTTTTCCGTATTCGACCTTTGGCGAGGAGACACTCAAATTTTCAGTATGAGCGCTTGGGCTTTACAAGCGAACGAAGCCAACGCAGACACATGCCGTTCTCTTCTCCGAGGCAATGAAGAATGGTGGACTTATGTCTGCATGGGACCCGGAGAAGAGCAACCCAATTTATTACTCACGATGGACGGATATCAGCATCGAGCTGTATTATGGCGCAGCTGGAAAGAGCGTACCACCGGATTCCTATATTGGGCAGTCAATGCCTATGCCGAATCCGACACATTGGCTTTTCGCAAAGACCTCCCCGAGGGCGACGGTGTGCTGATTTACCCCGGCCAATATTTCAACAGCACAAGCCCCGTAGTATCGATACGAATGGAACGTTGGAGAGACAGTATGGAAGACTATGAATACCTTGCCAAGCTCGAAAAGAAAATAGGAAGAGCCAAAAGCGAAACCCTTTTCCAATCTATATACCAATCGCCCGAAAAATACTCGAAAAACAACGCAGAAATAGAAAAATTCAGAAAATCCATTTTAGAAATTCTTAGTAAATAATTCTTTAATCATTTAAATTTCAAATCTATGAAAATAATTACTTCATTCAAAATCGCAGGTTTAATAACAGCCTGTCTTTTTGCAGCTATGCCTACAAAAGCGGACATCGGAGCTATTTCTTTCAAAACATCGGCTGCCGGTATGAATGCGTTGGAAACGACAATCGGGTCTAATCAAATGACTTTAGAAACATGGTTATATATAGACAATAGTACCGGATTTTTCGCCAGCAATATGCACAACGACAAGGGATTTGCATTAGGATTCGACGGGTGGTTTAAATTTCAGTTGGACGGAGCATCTATATGGATCGATCCTACTTCTTGGAAAGAGAACTGGACTCACATCGCTTGTGTCGCCGACGGAAGTCAGATGATTGTCTATGTTAACGGTGAAGTAGCCGGAACACAGGAGAATACAACAGGATATAATACGGAAGCCGATGGAAAGCCTCTTTTTTTGGGAACTGCTCCGTGGGGCAATCCTTGCAATTGCAAAATGGCAGACTTTCGACTTTGGAGTGTAGCCCGCACAGCAGAAGAAATAAAAAATAATTATCAGAAACAAGTAGAACCGTCCGCGACAGGACTGATTAAAAATTTCAATTTCGCAGAAGGTAATGGAGACCACACGGCCAACTTAGCAGAGCCCGAAGGGAATCAAGCATGGTGTATGGGCGCTATCGATACCGATTACAGTTGGGAAACAGTAGCGCAGATACCTACGAATCTACGGACAGAAAATCAAACCGAAAATTCATTCGACATTTTATGGGACGGAACCGACGGTAACACATGGAGTGTCGAATTATCTGCCAATGGACAAGTTGTCGACACGAAAACCAGACTTACCGAAAAGAAGGCCAGTTTCTCTAATCTCGATAAAAAAGATTACACTGTACGTGTAAAGGCACATTCGTTTATGGAAACTGCATTTTCCGATGCTTTCTCGGTCAATCTATCTACCTCCTCGGCCATAACCAATATTCATAAAAATATTTCTATTGTCAGACACAATAACGCAATCCAAATTGACGGCATTCAAACTGGAAAATTGATTTCGATATATACCGATCAAGGCATTTTGAGCCGACAAATTTCAGCCGAACACGAAACAACGGTTCTCAGTATAGAAGGATTCCCTCATGGCATATATTTCATCTCCATAGAAGGGTACGGTCCGACATTTAAAATTGCTCTTTAATAAATCTTCCATAAACTATAAAGGCGGGAACATGCAATGTCTCGCCTTTTCTGTATCTGCTTTTTCGGAACAAAAATATATCCTATCTTTGCACGCATGAGTAAGAATGAGAATATTATAAATAAGGTTCTAATCATCGACGATGAACCACAGATAAGACAGTTATTAGCCCGCATTTTAGGGCTGGAAGGATATGAAGTTTTACAGGCAGGAGACTGTAAAGCGGCAGTAAAACAAATGGAGTATTCTCCCAATGTTGTCTTATGCGATGTTTTTCTCCCCGACGGGAATGGTGTAGATTTCATAAAAACAATTAAAAAAATATCGCCCGAATCGGAAATCATTTTATTAACAGCCCACGGAAATATACCCGACGGGGTACAAGCCATAAAAAACGGAGCCTTCGACTACATAACCAAAGGTGACGACAATAACAAAATTATTCCTCTGATTAGTCGGGCTATGGAAAAAGCTCGAACTAACGGAGTAAAAAATCGTCCCGAAAAAGAAACCTTTCAGCAATATTCATTCAATTCTATTCTTGGTCAGTCAAAGCCTTTGCTGGAAGCTATCGCGTTGGCACGAAAAGTGGCATCAACCGATGTACCGGTTCTTTTAACCGGAGAGACCGGTACAGGAAAGGAAGTTTTCGCCCAAGCGATTCACCACGAGAGCAAACGAAATAAAGGAAATTTCGTTGCAATAAATTGTTCGGCATTTAGCAAAGAACTCTTGGAAAGCGAAATATTCGGACATAAAGCAGGCTCCTTTACCGGAGCCTTGAAAGACAAAAAGGGACTTTTCGAAGAGGCTCACAACGGAACGATATTTTTAGATGAAATCGGAGAAATGGCGATAGAGTTGCAAGCCAAGTTGCTTCGAGTATTAGAAACCGGAGAATATATCAAAATAGGTGAAACCAAACCGACATCTGTAAATGTTCGTATTATTGCAGCAACCAACCGAAACTTGCCGGAAGAAATAAATGCAGGGCATTTCAGGGAGGATTTGTTTTATCGGCTGTCGGTTTTCCAAATACATTTACCGCCTTTGAGAGAACGTCCGGGAGATATTAGACTTCTAACCGAAGCATTTGTACAATCCTTATCCGAAAAAATGACCCATTCCTCGAAAACGGTTTCCAAAGCATTCATCGACATGCTCGAACAACAAGAATGGAAAGGCAATGTGCGTGAACTCAGAAACGTTATCGAAAGAAGTCTTATTGTTTGTGAAAGTGATGAGTTACACCCCGAAGATTTACCCATAGAAATACAAAATGCAACTTTTAAGGAAAAAAGTAGTAATAATAGTGGTTTCGAATTATCGGCTATGGAAAAACGCCACATCGCCCGAGTACTGGACTATACAAACGGTAATAAAACCGAAGCTGCAAAACTCCTAAAAATAGGACTTACCACTTTATATCGAAAAATAGAAGAATATAAACTCTAATTTTTTTCAAAATAATACACAACCCTACCAAAATGAAAAGGGAGCATCTGGTGAACAGATACTCCCTTTTCATTTATAATACTAATTATGAACCAATTAAAATATTCAAAAACAATATTGGCACAACTTTGGCATACCCCAAACCGAAAAAAAATAATTTAGTATTCACTTAAAAAAAATGTAACATGGAATTTGACGCATTAGGTTTTGGAGTTTGTATACTCAGTGGAATTGCCTGTTTCTGGCTCTTCTATAAGTGCATAGACTGGTTTGAAAAAATTTAATTAAAAGGAGATTTAACATGTACACTGCATTATTTATTATCAGCGTAATTATGTTCGGGTATCTGATGTATGTATTAGTAAAACCCGAAAAGTTTTAGTCATTTATAAAGATTAAACACAATGAATACAGAGATATTAGGTGTTATTGCACAAATTGTCCTGATGGTCGTACTCGCCTACCCCATCGGGAAATACATTTCAAAGGTTTTCAAAGGTGAGAAAGTTTGGTCGGACTTCATGACTCCCATCGAAAAAATCATGTACAAACTGGGAGGTGTCGATCCAACAGAAGAGATGAACTGGAAACAATTCCTGAAAGCATTGCTCGTGATAAACCTCTTTTGGTTTTTCTGGGGAATGATATTGTTAGTTTCTCAGGGAGTACTGCCCCTAAATCCAGACGGCAATTTAGGACAGTCTGTTCATCAGGCATTCAACACATGTATCAGCTTCCTCGTGAATTGTAACTTACAACATTATAGCGGAGAGAGTGGGCTAAGCTATCTCACCCAGTTATTCGTTATCATGCTGTTCCAATTCATCACCGCTGCAACCGGTATGGCGGCAATGGCGGGTATCATGAAGGCATTGGCCGCTAAAACGACCAAAACAATTGGAAACTTCTGGTACTTCTTAGTAAGGAGCTGTACCCGTGTTTTACTTCCTATTTGCCTCGTTATCGGATTCATACTGATTATAGAAGGGACCCCTATGGGCTTTGACGGAAAGATGGAAGTGACTACAATAGAAGGACAAACACAATATGTATCGCAAGGTCCTACTGCGGCGATAGTTCCCATCAAACAATTAGGTACGAACGGAGGTGGATACTTCGGAGTAAATTCATCGCACCCTCTTGAAAATCCTACCTATCTCACTAATATGATAGAATGTTGGGCCATATTGATTTTACCTATGGCTATGGTATTCGCTTTTGGGTTTTACCTTAAACGAAAGAAATTAGCATACAGTATTTTCGGAGTAATGCTATTTGCTTACTTAGCCGGGGTATGGATAAATGTATCCCAAGAAACAGGTGGCAACCCGCGCATCGACGCAATGGGTATAGCACAAGACAACGGTGCTATGGAAGGAAAAGAAGTCCGACTGGGTTCTGCTGCTACGGCGCTTTGGAGCGTGACAACCACCGTTACTTCCAACGGCTCTGTAAACGGTATGCATGACTCTACCATGCCTCTCTCTGGCATGATCGAAATGCTGAACATGCAAATCAATACATGGTTCGGTGGTGTAGGTGTAGGTTGGATGAACTACTTTACTTTTATCATTATCGCCGTATTTATCAGTGGATTGATGGTTGGTCGTACCCCCGAATTCCTCGGCAAAAAAATAGAAGCTCGAGAAATGAAAATCGCTACGATCGTTGCCTTGTTACACCCATTTGTCATCTTAGTAGGAACCTCATTAGCGGCCTATTTATATGTTCATGCACCTTCCTTTGTCGAAAACGAAGGCGGTTGGTTGAATAACCCGGGATTCCACGGACTAAGCGAAATGCTTTATGAATTTACTTCCTGTGCCGCCAATAATGGTTCCGGTTTCGAGGGATTGGGTGATAATACATGGTTCTGGAACTACTCTTGCGGTATAGTATTGATACTCAGCCGATACCTTCCCATCGTAGGACAAGTTGCCATTGCAGGATTATTAGCCAATAAGAAATATGTACCAGAAAGTGCAGGAACCTTAAAAACCGATACAGTTACTTTCGGTGTCATGACCTTCGCTGTCATCTTTATCGTTGCAGCTCTGTCATTCTTCCCGGTTCAAGCATTAAGTACTATTGCAGAACATTTCAGCTTATAATAACAGAACGATAGATATGAAAAATAATAAATCAGCTTCTTTATTTGAAAAAGAGCAAGTTTTAACGAGCTTAAAACAATCATTCGTTAAATTGAATCCTCGAATCATGGTGAAAAACCCCATCATGTTCACGGTAGAAGTTTGTACAGCCATTATGTTCCTTGTGATGATTTATTCCATCTTTGACAACGCTCAAGGTTCATTCGTGTACAATGCATGGGTTTTTGTTATCTTGTTTATCACACTATTATTCGCCAACTTCGCCGAAGCTATCGCTGAGGCCCGAGGCAAAGCACAGGCTGATAGTCTGAGAAAAACCCGCGAAGAAACTCCGGCAAAACTACTTGTCAATGGACAAATAAAAACGACAAGTAGCTCTCAACTGAAAAAAGGTGGTGTATTTATCTGTGAAGCAGGTGATACCATACCAGCCGATGGTGAAATCATAAACGGATTGGCTTCTATCGACGAAAGTGCGATTACCGGAGAAAGTGCTCCTGTAATTCGAGAAGCCGGTGGTGACAAAAGTTCAGTGACCGGTGGAACAAAAGTCCTTTCGGATCGCATCGAAGTGCTTGTCACACAACAACCGGGAGAAAGTTTCTTGGACAAAATGATTGCTCTCGTCGAAGGCGCTTCCAGACAAAAAACTCCTAACGAAATTGCGCTGACAATCCTTTTAGCCGGCTTCACACTGGTATTCCTAATCGTATGTGTAACCCTTAAACCGTTTGCCGACTATACAGGAACTGTTATTACAATAGCATCTTTCTTATCGTTGTTTGTCTGCCTTATCCCGACGACAATTGGAGGTTTGCTTTCAGCTATCGGTATAGCAGGAATGGATAGAGCTCTGAGAGCAAATGTAATTACCAAATCGGGAAAAGCAGTAGAAACTGCCGGAGATATCGATACTCTCCTTTTGGATAAAACAGGAACTATTACAATCGGAAACCGTAAAGCTACCCATTTCTATCCCGCCAACGGTTTGGAAAATCATGCTTTTGCCGAAATTTGTATGATGTCGTCTCTATCCGATGAAACTCCCGAAGGTAAATCTATCGTAGAACTGGCTCGTGAATCGGGTTTAAGAGTACACAACTTGAATACAACCGGTAGCAAGCTTATCAAATTCAGTGCCGAAACAAAATGTTCCGGTGTAGATTTAGCAGACGGTACTCGGATTAGAAAAGGGGCAGCAGAAGCTATTCGAAAAATTGCTCAAAACGCAAGCTACGAAATTCCACAAGATTTGGAAAATCGTATCACAGAGATTTCAAAAAATGGAGGAACCCCTCTTGTAGTTAGCGTCAATGAAAAACCTGCCGGTGTCATAGAATTACAAGATGTTATCAAACCGGGAATACAGGAACGGTTCGAACGGTTGCGTAAAATGGGAGTTAAAACAGTCATGGTTACCGGGGATAATCCATTAACGGCCAAATACATTGCAGAAAAAGCCGGTGTAGATGACTTCATCGCAGAAGCCAAACCCGAAGACAAAATGAACTACATCAAGAAAGAACAAAGTGCCGGTAAACTGGTAGCCATGATGGGCGACGGAACCAACGATGCTCCTGCTTTGGCCCAAGCGAATGTTGGTGTAGCTATGAATAGTGGAACTCAGGCAGCCAAAGAAGCTGGAAACATGGTAGACTTGGACAACGATCCGACGAAATTAATCGAAATTGTAGAAATCGGGAAACAATTATTAATGACTCGCGGAACCCTTACCACATTCTCCATCGCCAATGATGTCGCAAAATACTTTGCCATTATTCCGGCTCTATTCATGATAGCCGTACCAGAATTAGCTTCACTGAACATTATGGGATTACATAGCCCCGAAAGTGCTATTCTATCGGCCATTATTTTCAATGCAATCATTATTCCCATATTGATTCCATTGGCTTTAAGAGGTGTTCAATACAAGCCTATCGGAGCTTCGGCTTTACTCCGCCGCAACCTGCTCATTTACGGATTAGGTGGTATAATAGCTCCATTCGTCGGCATTAAACTCATAGATTTAGTAATAGGATTATTCTTTTAATAAAAGCAACAATGAAAAATTTCATAAAATCAATCAGGCTAACATTAGTTTTCTGCCTTTTCTTCTCAGTATTTTATATACTGATATTATGGATATTCGCCCAATTCGCAGGGCCAAACTCTGGAAACGCCGAGGTTGCGACCTTAGATGGGAAAATAGTGGGTGCAGCCAATGTAGGGCAAGTCTTCACCGAAGACATCTATTTCTGGGGCCGTCCCTCTTGTGCCGGAGATGGATATGATGCCAGTAGTTCTGCCGGTAGCAACAAAGGACCTACGAACGAAGAATACTTGGCAGAAGTAGAAACTCGTATCGACACCTTCTTGGTACACCACCCTTATTTGGAACGTAAAGATGTACCGGCAGAAATGGTCACAGCCAGTGGTTCTGGTCTCGACCCTGACATCACGCCAGAAAGTGCATACGTACAAGTAAAGCGTGTTGCCGCAGCCAGAAATATGGACGAAACTACCGTAAAAGAAATAGTAGACCAAACAATTGAAAAACCATTTTTAGGATTATTCGGAACAGAGAAAGTAAACGTATTAAAATTGAACATTAATTTAGAAAATTATGAAAACAAATAAAAACATTTCAGCAATAGCTACCATGAAAAAGAAACAATTAATCGATAAAGAAGGCGCTAGCCTTATCAGAGCATTGATAATCATTTCGATTATAGGACTCCTTGCCATGTTTACCAATAAAGCATCTGCTCAAGTACGATTCAATGTACAAGGAGATTTAGTTAGCTCCTATGTGTGGAGAGGTATGTATCAAACAGGTGCCAGTATTCAACCGACGTTGAGTTTCAGTGTTGAAAACCTATCGTTGACGGCATGGGGATCCACCGACTTCGATGGTTATCGGAATGGTAATATTCCCTCTGCGAATAAAGAACTTGACTTGACTCTGGCTTATACCTTCCCAAAATTGGGACTAACAGTTTCGGTTGCCGATATGTGGTGGGCCGGACAGGGAGCTGGAAAATATTTCGATTTCAATAACAAGACGACAGCTCATCATTTCGAAGCAAGTCTTGCTTATGTACTTCCGGTAGAAAAATTTCCTCTTTCGATCGCATGGTACACCATGTTTGCCGGTATGGATAAAAATGAAAAAGGCGATAAAAACAACTACTCGTCTTATGTAGAACTCAATTATCCGTTCAGTGTAAAATCGGTCGATCTCAATGTAACATGTGGTATAGTACCTTATAAAGCACCTCAATACTATACCAACGGATTTGCCGTTACTAATGTAGCATTGAAAGGAAGCTACGCAATTAAAATCACAGATTCGTTCTCCCTTCCGATATTTTCACAAGTAATATGGAACCCTCGTATGGAAGATGCTCATATCGTATTCGGAATCACTCTTAAACCATAACAGGGAGAATGGATATAATTGAAAACGAAAAAAATGTACAATATTTTCTCGACTTGATAAAAAAATCGAGGAGAGGTAAGTTTAAACTCTACATCGGCATGATTGCCGGTGTAGGGAAATCTTATAGAATGCTACAAGAAGCCCACGAACTCTTAGAAAACGGCGTAGATGTGAAAGTGGGTTTCATAGAGACACACGGACGTACCGGTACAGAAGCTATCCTACAAGGGATTCCCGTTATCCCAAGAAAAAAAATTTTCTACAAAGGGAAAGAATTGGAAGAGATGGATTTGGATGCTATCCTTCAAATGCGTCCCGAATTGGTTATTGTTGATGAATTGGCTCATACCAACGTCGAAGGTAGTCGGAATGAAAAGCGATGGCAAGACGTCATGGAGTTACTCGATGCCGGTATCAATGTTATATCGGCAGTAAATATCCAACATATCGAAAGCCTGAACGAAGAGGTGCAGGAAATATCAGGAATCGAAGTTCGAGAACGAATTCCCGATCGTGTTTTGGAAGAGGCCGATGAAGTCGTAAATATAGACCTCACAGCAGAAGAATTGATCGAACGGTTAAAAGCCGGGAAAATATATAGGCCGGAAAAAATAGAATTGGCATTGAATAATTTTTTCAAGGCCGAGAATATTTTACAACTACGAGAACTCGCACTCAAAGAAGTTGCTTTACGGGTCGAAAAAAAAGTAGAAAACGAACTCCCCTTAGATACATCTCACGTACGTCATGAAAAATTCA
>ERZ825896.4513-NODE-4513-length-10575-cov-21.913403_pt1 | contig 10575 bp, 5 predicted proteins | sample MGYA00519858_ERZ825896 | MGnify/ENA primary metagenome ERZ825896 (study PRJEB31778, sample SAMEA3449214) | human gut metagenome | biome: human gut; feature: human-associated habitat; material: faeces | place: United Kingdom | collected 2010/2012 ... | reverse complement strand
AGCTGGGCTTTTACATGCAGAAATACTGCGGCTGCGTGTTCAGCGAGGAGGAGCGTTACGCCAAGGCCATCGCCCGGGACATGCAGGAGCCGGAGAAGCATCTGTGAGCATAGCGGACGCGGGAGGTCTGTCCCGCGTCCGTTTTTTTCATCCCAATACGGCAGAAATGTCGAAAATGCGGTGTACTTTTCCGCCCGCGCATGGTACACTTTCAGTATAGATCCCTATGGAGGGAGACTCCGTAAAACAGGCGAACGAGCAAAGGAGGAGACACATGAAACGTGTGACAAAGAGCGTGACCGCGCTGCTGCTGGCGCTGGTCCTGTCGCTGACGCTGCTGCCGGCCCAGGCGCTGGCGGCGGACACCGCGCCGGCGCAGACTACCTATATCGGGTCGTATGTCAACCCCGCCTATGCCGGCAAGATCGGCATTCCGCGGCGGCAGAGCACCCTGTCCGTCCAGACGGCGCAGATCACCCAGCCGAAGAAGGCAGGCACCGTCTACACCAGCGAAGCGGCGGCTGCCGCCGATCTGCGCAAGCAGATGGTGTCCCGCAGCGAGGCGATGAGCGTTACTCTGCGCAGCGCCAGCAAAGATGTGGAAACGATTGCCTTAAACCTGTGGAACCTTGCCATAGACCACGTGGAGGGCAGCGGCACCACCGGCGACTACCTGCGCTGGCAGTTTGCGGCCATGTCCTGCAGCGTCGCAGGCGAGTCCCTCGATTCGGGCTATCGGTATACCTTTACGTATGTCCCTGACACGACGTACAGCGACACCATCTGGCTCACCACCAACGCGCAGGAGGCCGCGCTGACCAACTATATCCGGAACACCATCCTGCCCCAGCTGTCCCTCGGCGGCAAGACCACCTACCAGAAGGTGCAGGCCATCTACAACTGGATCACCGCTAACGTCAAATACGATTACAGCCACATGAACGACCCCACCTACTGGCCGCAATACACCGCCTACGCCGCGGCCGTCCAGAAGAAGGCCGTGTGCCAGGGCTATGCCAACCTGTTCTACCGTCTGGCCAATGACGCGGGCGTCGACTGCCGTATCATCACCGGCAAGGCCTACAACGACGACGGAACGGCGGATCATGCCTGGAACATCGTCCGTATGGAGGACGGCAAGTACTACTGTCTGGACGCCACCTGGGACGCGGGCCTTAAGCCCGAGAAATATGAGTACTTCCTGAAGGGCCTCACCAGCTTCAGCAGGGATCATCGGGCGGAGACGGACAAGCTGAACACCCCCTACTGGACCCAGTACGAATCCAGGACCTCCGCCGCGGATTACAAGGCGAGCAGCACCCAACTGCCCGCCCCCACCGTTACTGGCGGCAATGACAGTCAGGGCCGTCCAACCCTGAAATGGAACGCCGTGTCCGGCGCGGCCAAGTACGAGGTCTACCGTTCTTACAGCGAGAACGGCACCTACACCAAATACAGCACTACCACGGGCACCAGCTACACCAACACCCGCTACATCGAAAACGGCAATACGTATTACTACAAGGTCCGCGCTCTGGATGCCAACGGCACGGCGGGCGCGTGGAGCAGCATTGTGTCCGTCACCTACAAGCAGACTCTGCCCGCGCCCACCGTCACCGGCGGCAACGACAGCCAGGGCCGTCCTACCCTGAAATGGAAAGCCGTGACCGGCGCGGCCAAGTACGAGGTGTACCGCGCCCGCAGCAAGGACGGTGACTACATCAAGTACAGCACCGTCACCGGCACCAGCTACACCAACACCGGCTACATCGAAAACGGCAACACCTATTACTACAAGGTGCGCGCTCTGGATGCCAACGGCACGGCGGGCGCGTGGAGCAGCGTGGTCAGCGTCACCTACAAGCAGACCCTGTCCGCCCCCAGCGTCACCGGCGGCAATGACGCGCAGGGCCGCCCCACGCTGAAATGGAACGCCGTGTCCGGCGCGGCCAAGTACGAGGTGTACCGCGCCCGCAGCCTGAACGGCGACTACATCAAGTATTCCACCGTCACCGGCACGTCCTACACCAACACCAGCTACATCGAAAACGGCAATACCTACTACTACAAGGTGCGCGCTCTGGATGCCAACGGCACGGCGGGCGCGTGGAGCAGCATCGTGTCCGTGACCTACCGCGCCGCCTCGACAGGCACACTGTCCGCTCCCTCCGTCACCGGCGGCAAGGACAGTCAGGGCCGTCCGACCCTGAAATGGAACGCCGTCACCGGCGCAGCCAAATATGAGGTGTACCGCGCCCGCAGCAAGGACGGCGACTACATCAAGTATTCTACCGTCACCGGCACCAGCTACACCAACACCAGCTATATCGAAAGCGGCAATACCTACTATTACAAGGTGCGTGCCCTGAAATCCGACGGCACGGCAGGTGCGTGGAGCAGCGTGGTCAGCGTCACCTACAAGCAGACTCTGTCCGCGCCCACCGTCACCGGCGGCAACGACGCGCAGGGCCGTCCGACCCTGAAATGGAACGTCATCTCCGGCGCGGCCAAGTACGAGGTGTACCGCGCCCGCAGCAAGGACGGCACCTACAGCAAATACAGCACTACCACCGGCACCGCCTATACCAACAGCTCCTACCTCACCAGCGGCGCCACGTACTACTACAAGGTCCGCGCGCTGGACGCCAATGGTAACGCCGGCCCGTACAGCGCGGTGGTATCCGTTACCTGCCGCCTGAAGCTGACGGCCCCCACCGTCACCGGCAGTACCGACAGTCAGGGCCGTCCGACCCTGAAATGGAACGCTGTCACCGGTGCGGCCAAGTACGAGGTGTACCGCGCCCGCAGCAAGGACGGCGATTACATTAAGTATTCTACCGTCACCGGCACCAGCTACACCAACACCAGCTACCTCGCCAACGGCACCACCTATTACTACAAGGTCCGCGCCCTGGGCTCCGACGGCACGGCAGGCCCGGACAGCACCCCCGTCTCCGTGACCTACAAGGCTCCCTTTGGCGCGCCGCTGGTCACCGGCAGCAAGGACAGTCAGGGCCGCCCCGCCCTGAAGTGGGACAAGGTTACGGACGCCGCCAAATATGAGGTCTACCGCGCCCGCAGCAAGGACGGCACATACAGCCTGATGTCCACCCAGTCCGCCACCGGCTATACCAATACCTCCTACCTCGCCAACGGCACCACCTACTACTACAAGGTCCGCGCCCTGAAGGCGAACGGCACCGCCTCGGCATACAGCTCCGTGGTGACCATCACCTACGGCACCGTGCCCACCCCCGCTGCCCCTGCGATGCGCTCGGCCAAGGCTGACTCCGCCGGCATCACCGTGAGTTGGGACACGGCGGCCAACGCCGTGACCTACAACGTCTACCGCACGGCGGACGCCGGCAGTAGCTGGACGCAGGTGGCCTCCTCCGTAAAGGGCACCAGCTACAAGGACACCACGGTGCAGAAGGGCGTGAAATACGGCTATAAGGTGCGTGGCGTGGCCGCCGACGGCAAGACGCTGGGGCCCATGTCCTCCACCGGCGTCACCGCCAAGGTGACGGCGGCCTCCACCACGCCGGACTACGTGAAGCTGACCAGTGCCAGGCGCGTTACCGGCGGCATCCAGCTGACGTGGGAGAGCGCGGCCGACGCCAAGACCTACAACGTCTACCGCAAGGTGGACGGCGCGTCCGGCTGGACGCTGCTGGCATCCTCCGTCAGCGGCACCACCTATAAGGACACCAGCGGCAAGTCCGGCACCACCTACGCCTATACCGTCCGCGGCGTGGCCGCCGACGGCAAGACCCTCAGCCGTACCTACAACACCGACGGTCTCCGCGCCACTATGCCCTGATACCGCATCCTCACAAAAAGGCCCCCTGCACGGAAGTGCAGGGGACCTTTTTTGCCCGCATTGCCGTCAAAAGGGAATAGAGGCGGCGGGCACACCGGCCTGCTCCGCGAACAGCCGTCCCGTGGGCGGCAGGATGCTGAACAGGAGATACGCCACCGCCAGCAGGATCACCGCGCCGTACCACGGCAGGGCGTCGCCGCCCAGCCGTCCCAGCGCCAGCGCGTGGACACCCAGCGCCATGGCCGCCGCCAGCAGTGCCGCCGCGGCAGGGGCCGCCCCTGCGGCGGCAAGGGCCAGCCCCAGCCCCGCACCCAGCAGGATGGCGGCGCACAGCCCCGCGCCGCCGCTGCCCTCCAGCCGCCGCAGCACCGCCGCCGCAGGCAGCATGGCCCAGAACACCAGCTTCCCCGTCTCCCAGGGACTGGCGTTGGCGGGGCCCAGCGCCTCCGTCAGCGGGTTGGGGAACCGCAGGCGCAGGCAATACAGCAGCACCCCGCACACGGCGGCGGTGCCCAAAGCCAGAAGATGACGCACACCGCGCATCCGCCTCACCTCCTATGACGTAAGACTATGCGCCGCAGCGGCGGAATATTTCCCCTGCGCATTGACAGAGAACGGCGAAAAAGATATACTGAACAAAGACTATCTCTTAGACAAGGAGAACGTTATGGCGAAGAAAACAGGTCGTAAAGACCAGATATCTGCGGCCTCACTGCATCAGGAGCTGCGGCGTCCGTGGCTGGTGCCGGTGCTGGCTGTTTTTTACTTTCTCATCACCTGTCTGATGAAGCACGGGGCCAACAAGGGCATCACCCTGCTGCTGCTGGCTGCGGCGGTGGTGTGCGTCGTGGTGAAAACGGCGCAGCTGGGCCGCCGCATGAGCTGGCCCGCGCTGCTGTTGGGACTCTATATCTGCATGGACGGCATCTCCACGCTGTACGCCCCCTCCGGCAAGTTCGCCCTGTACGAATTTCTGAAGGTGGCGGGGGCGGCGTGCCTGGCCCTGCTGCTGACGGCGCTGGAGCCGGAGCGGCCGGGCCGCACGGGACGCTGCGCCGCCACGGTGCTGGAAACGGCGGGAGCGCTGGTGTCCCTGGTCAGCATCGACACCGTGTCCACCCAGCTTCTCTACAAGCTGATGGTGTCCTTCACCGCCCAGTTCGGCGCGTCCATGCAGCTGAACACCCTGCTGCAGGAGCAGCGTCTCAAGACCATTTTTGAAAACCCCAACGTGTTCGCCGGCGCCGCCGGCGCGGCCATCCTGCTGTCGCTGGGACTGGCCGCCGGTGCGGAGGACCGGAAGGAGCGCTGCCTGCACCTTTCCTGCCTGCTGCTGAACAGCACGGCGTTTCTGCTGGCGGTGAGCCGCGGCGCCATGGCGGCCATCGCGGCGGCGTTCCTGCTGTACCTGCTGATGGAACGGGGGCAGCGCCGCGCCGTGTCCTTCATCCTGATGGTGGAGACGCTGGTGCTGGCGGCTGCGGCCTCGCTGGCCGTGCTGCCTGCCTACGCTGCGGCGGGGGAGAAGGTACAGATTCTGCCCCTGCTGGCCGTTGTGGCCGCAGCGGCGGCCCTGTGCGCACTGGACATCTTCGCGGGCCGTCCGCTGGCCCAGCGCATGGCCCGGCGGATGAAGACCGTGAACATCGTGCTGCTGGCGGCGCTGGCTCTGGTGGCCGCCGTCGTGGTACTGGCGGTGAACTGGACCGGCCCCATCGACATGGCCGCCGGCGACAGCATCACCCGCGGCGCGTACCTGAGCGAGGGCGCCTACACCCTGCACGTGGAGGCCGACGGCCCCGTGAACGTACAGGTCCAGACCCAAACCTGGGAGGACGCCGTTATGAACCGCAAGCAGACGGCCTATTCCGGCGCGGCGGACGGCGCATCCTTCAACGCACCGGCGGATAACCGCTCCGTCACCTTCATCGTCACTGCCGACGCCTCGGTGCATATCGATGCCATCCGCTACGACGGCGCGGCGTCCGGCCAGCTGAGGCTGAACTACACGCTGCTGCCGGAGGCCATCGCGGGCCGTATCCAGACCCTGCGTTCCGAGGGCAACGTGGTGCAGCGCACCGTGTATATCCAGGATGCCATGAAGCTGTTCTCCCGCAGCCCCGTTGTGGGGCTGGGCATGGGCGCCTTTGAAAACGGCATCTACAACGTCCAGAGCTATCACTACGAGACCAAGTACGTCCACAACCACTATGTCCAGAGCATGGTGGACACCGGCATCATTGGCCTGCTCCTGTGGGTGGGCACGCTGGCGGCCAGCGCCATCGCCGTTTTCCGCCTGTGGCGGAAGGAGCGGGAGCAGCAGGCTTACGCCATGTCCGCCGCGCTGGGCGCCCTGCTGCTGTTCCTGATGATCCACGCCGCCGTGGAGGTGATCTTCTCCAGCGGCTACTTCCTGCCCTTCGGCTATGGCGCGCTGGCCGTTGTCAACCTGTGCTGCGGCGATCTGCTGCCCCTGACCTTCGCTAAGGAGAGCGCCCGCCGCTGGATGGCGCGGGCAGAGGGCCTGGGTCTGGCTGTGTTCGCGGTGCTGCTGTGCATGAACCTCTGGGCCGCCAGCCTCGTCCAGCAGGGCAGCTACGATGCGGCCCAGGAGGCCGCGGATCTGGACCCCTACGAGTGGGCGGATCACAAGCTGTCCTACGTATACAGCGCCTCGGCGGAGACCGATCTGCCTGCCGGTATGCAGGAGACGCTGGAGCGCTATATGGCGGATCTGGAGAAGCTGAACTCCAACTCCGTGCCCAAGTATCTGGCGGAGGCGGATTTCCGCCTGGGCCGCACGGAGCAGGGCTTCGCCATGCTGGACAAATACGTGGACTACACCCCCTCCGACCCCGACACCTGGGACGCCAGCTTCCGGCTGGTGATGCAGTATAACGACAACAGCGCCGCCTTCCTGGCGGGCGCATCCCAGCTGCGGGACAAGCTGACGGAGTGGAACGCCCAGAACCTGGGCGCCATCACCCTGAAGGACGACGTGGCGGCCTACCTCAGCGAGATGCTTGGCTGAGCCGCCCCGCTCCGGTGAAAGGAGGACGCCTATGCCGTCCGTGCTGTACACAGCCTCCACATTTTCCCATATTCTCAACTTCCACCTGCCCTACCTGCGCCGCTTCCGCGAGCTGGGCTGGCAGGTGGAGGTGGCCTGCGGCGGCCCCGTCCGCGACATCCCCTTTGCCGACGGAGCGGTGTCGCTGCCGCTGGAGAAGAAGATGTCCTCACCCGCCAATTTTCAGGCGGCGTCCCAGCTGCGGGCCATGGTGATCCGGCAGCAGTACGACCTCATCATCACCCATACGTCACTGGCGGCGTTCTTCACCCGCTGGGCCCTTCGAGGGCTGAAGCACCGCCCGAAGCTCATCAACGTGGTCCACGGCTACCTCTTCGACGACGAGACCTCGGGGCTGAAGCGGGGCCTCCTGACCAGGGCGGAGACCATGACCGCGCCCCAGACGGACCTGCTCCTGACCATGAACGCCTGGGATACCCGCTGGGCCATGGCCCACCATGCCGCGCCCCGTGTGGAGGAGATCCCCGGCATGGGTGTAGACCTCACCCGCTTCCGCACCGCGCCGGACGCACGGCGCACCATGCGGGACAGGCTGGGCCTGTCGGAGGGCGATGTGGCCCTGCTGTACGCGGCGGAATTCTCCGGCCGCAAGAGCCAGCACACCCTGCTGGAGGCCCTGCCCGGCCTGCCGGAAAACGTGAAGCTCCTGCTGCCCGGCAGCGGCGCCCTGCTGGACGACTGCCGCGCTCAGGCGGCTTCGCTGGGCGTCGCGGACCGCACGGTATTTCCCGGGCAAGTCCACGACATGCCCCGGTGGCTGGCGGCGGCGGATATCGCCGTATCCTCCAGCCGGTCGGAGGGACTGCCCTTCAACATCATGGAGGCCATGGCCTGCGGCCTGCCCTCGGTGGCCAGCGCCGTCAAGGGCCACACCGACCTGATCGGGCCGGAAAACGGCCTGCTGTACCCCTACGGCGACGCCAAAGCCTTTGCCGCCGCCGTGGAGCGTCTGGTGTCCGACGCCACCCTGCGGGCGGAGCTGGGACAGGCCGGACGGGGGAAGATGCAGCGCTACGCGCTGGACGCGGTGCTGCCGCAGGTGATGGACCGCTATCTGTCTGTCATGGAGGGAAAAACGCGATGATGCGGGAAAATCAACGTCTGCTCAACCAGCTGCACGTCTTTACCGATGGACTGGCCGTATTTCTGGCCATGCTTGTGTCCTACTGGCTGCGCTTCAGCCTGTTCCGCGGCGTGAGGGGCATGCCCCTGAACTACTATATCTGGCTGGGCGTGGTGGCCGCGGCCCTGACGCTGGCGGTGTTCGCTGTGGCAGGGCTGTACGAGTCGTTTCGTACCGTGCGCTTCCATGTGGAGGCCAGCCGCGTGGCGGCGCTGGAGCTGCTGGTGTCGCTGATCGTCATGGCCGCCATCTACGTGCTGCGCCTCGGCGAGACCTCCCGTTGGACGGTGGTGTTCTTCTACGCCGTCAGTACCCTGCTGCTCACCGGCAAACGCGCCGCCATGCGCCTGCTGCTGCGGCGCTGCCGCGCCATGGGCTACAACCAGAAGCGGGTGCTGCTGGTGGGTCACGGCGAGGGCGCGGAGGCGTACCTGACCCGCGTCACCATGGATAAGAACCTGGGCTTTCGGGTCATCGGCTACGTGGCCGAGCGCGGCTGCTGGGATGCCCTGCCCTACTGCGGCAGCTACGAGGAGCTGGACGCCATCTTCGCCAGCGAGAAGCCGGACGAGGTGGTGGTGGCCCTGCCCACCGAGGAAGGCCGCTGGATGGGCCGCATCATCAACGCCTGCGAAAAGGACGGTACCAAGCTGTCCGTGGTGCCGTCCTACGTGCGCTACATGCCCGCAAACCCCCAGTTCGACAGCGTCAACGGCCTGCCGCTCATCAACCTGCGCCGTATTCCGCTGGACAATCTGGGCAACGCCTTCCTCAAGCGGGCGGCGGATATCATCTGCTCTCTGGTACTCATCATTCTGACCTCGCCGCTGATGCTGATCGCCGCCATCGGCGTGAAGCTGTCCTCCCCCGGCCCCATCATTTTCAGGCAGGAGCGTGTGGGCAAGGACAAAAAGAACTTTTACATGTACAAATTCCGCTCCATGCGGGTGAACAGCAGCGAAAACACCGGCTGGAGCAAAAACGTGGACGACCGCAAGACCTGGTTCGGCTCCCTGATCCGCAAGTGCTCTGTGGATGAGCTGCCCCAGTTCTTCAACGTCCTCAAGGGCGACATGAGCCTCATCGGCCCCCGGCCGGAGCTGCCCTTCTTCGTGGAGCAGTTCAAGGAGGAGATCCCCCGCTATATGGTAAAGCATCAGGTGCGGCCCGGCATCACCGGCTGGGCGCAGGTCAACGGCCTGCGGGGCGACACATCCATCAAAAAGCGCATCGAGTACGACCTGTACTATATCGAAAACTGGTCTGTAGGATTCGATATCAAGATCATGTTCCTCACCATATTCAAGGGCTTTATCAACAAGAATGCATACTAAAAAGGGGAAAAGGAAAAGATGTCAAAACCTCGGAAAAAAAGGAAAAAAGTTCTGTTTATCCTGGAAATTATCGTACTGCTCCTGTTTATAGGTGGTCTGTACGTTTACGGACAGATTTCAGCCAAACTGGATAAGATTGATATTCAGGAGACAGATCTTCAGGAGCAGGATATCGTAACCAATGATCAGGCACCGCAGATGACAGGATATACCACATATGCACTGTTCGGACTGGATCACAGAAGCAAAAATGAGAAGCTGAATACAGAGAACAGTGATACTATCATCATTGCAAGTATCAACAATGACACAAAAGCAGTCAAGCTTGTGTCTGTCTATCGAGATACACTTCTGAATGTGAAAGATGATACCTATTCCAAAGCAAACGCAGCCTATGCGCTGGGCGGTCCGACACAGGCTGTCAATATGCTGAATACCAATCTGGATCTGAATATTACAGATTATGTGGCAATTGATTTTGATGCTTTGGTAACGGTAATAGACTGTCTTGGCGGCCTTGATATCCCGTTGTCCTATGCAGAGATTGTGCATATGAATAACTACAGCGTGGAAACTTCTGAAGAGACAGGCAAGAGTTACACCCCTGTTGAACTGCCGGATCCGAAACCGGAAGATCAGGAAGCAATTGTGGGAACTTACCATCTGAATGGTGTACAGGCTACTTCTTACTGCCGTATCCGTTATACTGCAAGTCTGGATATGGGACGTACAGAAAGACAGAGAAGGGTAATCCAGATGATTGTAGATAAGGCAAAAAAAGCCGGACTTTCCACAATCTTTGATATTATGGACCAGGTATTCCCGATGGTTAAGACTTCTGTTTCCAAAACAGAAATCCTGAAAATGATTCCGGCAATGATCGGATATGGAATTGACGAAACCACAGGATTCCCGCAGGATTACAAATTTGCTACAGTTAAGGGCAGCGTAATTGTACCGACAACTCTGGAATCCAATGTTCTGAAACTGCACCAGTTCCTGTATGGAAATACAAATTATACACCGACAGAAGATATACTGAACAAGAGTGCACAGATTACCACAGTTGCAGGCGGCGGTGAGGCACAGAGCACATCTCCGGCAGCGACGGAGGCTCCGGGTACCACAACGGATGATTCCTATACATGGCAGGGGGATACGGATACTTCATATTCCTATGATTACAGCAGCGACGACAGTGATTACA
>ERZ825896.4512-NODE-4512-length-10577-cov-2.870747_pt1 | contig 10577 bp, 10 predicted proteins | sample MGYA00519858_ERZ825896 | MGnify/ENA primary metagenome ERZ825896 (study PRJEB31778, sample SAMEA3449214) | human gut metagenome | biome: human gut; feature: human-associated habitat; material: faeces | place: United Kingdom | collected 2010/2012 ... | reverse complement strand
ATGTTAGAAGCCTTTACCGGATGGGGTATGAACAGTTTATTAGAACTAGCTAAGGCTCAGATGGAAGAGACTTTTACTTAAAAAAGATTGCGTTTAAATTTACTTTGTGATATATTAAATATGTAAACAAAATAAAATAATCAAACAAGAAAAGAGTAGGTGAAAGAACCTGCTCTTTTTTTGTACCCGGATCTGTGTGTATGCTGCAGAAAATCAGGACTTTTCACGAGAGGAAGAAGCACTGGGAGAACTGGATCTGAAAGAGGTGGAGATGGCGGTGGATCAGCTCCTGGAAGAAAAGCAGAGTATGCGAGGGATGATCCGGGACATCCTGAAAAGCGGACAGGCATTTTCCGTTGAGCAATGGAAAGCAGTGATCCAACAGGGCGTGTGGGATGCCATGGGAATCCAAAAAGAAACCTGCGTGCACATTCTGGTGCTGGTGCTTCTGTCAGCAGTGTTCTGTCATCTGTCAGGTGTTTTTCAGAACAATCAGATCGGAGATATTTCTTTTTATATGATCTATCTGTTGTTATTTTTACTGCTTCTGCAGGCATTTGATGAGATGACCGGTCAGATGGAAAGACTGCTTGAGGGTGTGGCGGTATTTATGAAAGCACTGCTTCCGGCGTATTATATTGCGCTGACCGGGGCATGCGGTGTGGCAACTGCGACAGCATTTTACCAGATGATTCTGATTCTGATTTTTCTCACAGAGAAGATCCTGTTACTTTTTCTTCTTCCGGCGATCCGGATGTATCTGGTGCTGGAACTGATCAATTTCCTTACAAAAGAAGAATTCTTATCAAAAATGACCGAACTTTTAAAGAACGGAATCCTCTGGGCATTGAAATCCATGATCGGCGTGATCGTGGGAATCCAGCTGATCCAGCGTATGATCTCACCGGCGGTTGATACCTTGAAGCGATCAGTGATCGGAAGGACAGCCGGAGCGATTCCCGGAGTGGGGAACCTGTTTTCCGGGGTTACGGAAGTAGTACTCGGATCGGCAGTGCTGATTAAAAACGGTCTTGGTGCAGCGGCGATCGTGATCCTTCTGCTGGCGGGTGCAGCGCCTCTTTGCCGAATGGGAATCAGCGCACTTGCCTATCAGTTTCTGGCTGCTGTGGTGCAGCCGGTGACGGACAAGCGGATGGTAGGGTGCATCCACACGATGGGAGAGAGTCTTGGGCTGCTGGTGAGGCTTCTGCTGACCATGGAGATTCTGTTTTTGCTGACCATAGCGATCCTTGCAGGTTCCCTGCAATAAAAAGGGAATTACAAAAAGACGGAGGGAGGAAGAACATTGGAATGGCTTGCCCGGTGGGTGCGCAATCTGGCGTTTTATTTTATTTTCCTTTCAGTACTGATGAACGTGATCCCACAGGGAGAAGAACGAAAATATATCCGCTTTTTTATGGGACTTTTGCTGATATTGGTATTGATCCAACCGTTATTGAACGTCGGACAACTGGAACAGATACTCTCCTGGGAGACACTTTCGGAAGGAATCCGGCAGGAATATGAGGACTTTTCAATGGAGAAAAAATACCTGGAACAGGAAGGAAAGGATTATGTACAGAAAAACTGCCAGAAAGAGATGGAAAGGCAGATAAAAACACTGCTGGAGCAGCTGTCTTACGAGAGCACTGAAGTAAGGGTGGACTTTTATAACGGGGAGGAACTGGATGTGAAAGAGATCCGTTGTGTGATCCGGCGTGCGGACGGGAATCCCCCCGGAGAAGGTGAGCCTGACCAGGTAAAAAGAAAACTTGCACAAGTCTATAATCTTCCGGAAGGGAATATAAATATAAAGATACAGGAGTAGACTATGAAGGAGAGAGTGTTTGCAGCAGTCAGGGAGATGAAACGGGAGCAGTGGCTGATCTGTGGGCTGGCAGGTCTTTTACTTCTTGTGATTGCCGCTCCTGTAAAACAAAAGGAGCAAAAAAAGACACAGGAAAAGACAACAGTTTCGCAGACACAGGAGCAGACCGACGATCAGATCCGGCAGTCTTATGAAAAACAGCTGGAGAGCGTGCTGTCGCAGGTAGAAGGTGTGGGTGCAGTACAGGTGGCGGTGGCGATGGAATCTACCGGGAAGAAACAGGTGGAAAAAGACAGTCCGGAGGATACCAGTACTTCCAGTGAAAAAGGAGATTCCGGGACGCAGCGGAGCAGTCAGACGGTAACCACGGGGGAAACTACAGTATACGAGGATACCGGAGACGGGGGACAGACACCCTATATATCCTCAAGTACCTATCCGGAGATCCGCGGCGTGATCGTCGTGGCACAGGGAGGCGGAAACCCGGTGATCGTACAACAGATCCAGGAGGCGGTGATAGCATTGTTTCACGTCGAAGCCCACGAAATCAAAGTGTTAAAAATGAAATGAGACCCGTCAAAATGAATAAAAAGGAGAGCAGCAGTGAAAAAAATATTTAAAAAGAATCAGATCATTATCACGGCTCTGGCAGTAATGATTGCTGCAGCAGGCTATATCAGCTATTCCGATGCACAATTAAAAGGGAAAAAAGATAAGACTGCAAAGACCGAGACCTCCAGTGAGACGGAAACTTCGGTCAATATGGATCAGGTTCTGCAGGATATGGAAAATCTGGATCTTGATGTTACGGATGAGACCGGTGCGGCGACTGCCGGCGATGGTACAGATGCCACGGCTTCCGGTGAAGAATCATCCGGCACAGAATCACAGCCCCAGGAGACACCGGGGGAGGCTGTTCTGACAGGTGCTTCTACATATATGGCCCAGGCGCGTATCGAACGGGAACAGATTCGCTCCCAGAATAAAGAATCTCTGTTATCGATCATCAACAACGAAGCCCTTTCCGAGACAGAAAAAGAAAGTGCAATCGCCAGTATGGTAAATATGACTGATCTTGTGGAGAAAGAAGCTGCGGCAGAACTGCTTCTCGAAGCGAAAGGATTTCCTGATGTGGTTGTGAATCTGACCGGAGAGACAGCAGATATCGTAGTACCGGATACCAAGGTGGATGATGCCAGCAGAGCGCAGATCGAGGATATCGTAAAACGGAAAACCGGTATTGCGGCAGAAAATATTGTGATCACGCCGATGAGCAGCCAGCCGGAAGACGGAACACAGGAAAATCAGTAAAAGGATCTGCTTGTAAATTAAAATAAAGGGTGCTACGATGGATAGAGAATACAAAAAACGGTGATGTATACAAATGAATGAACAACAACATCTGGAAGAAGTAATCGGACGTTTTCTGCAAAACACCCGGGAAAACGAAGAAATATCAAAAGAGGAAGCAATCTATCTGAAACGCAGGATCCGCCCCGCCATGGAATATCTGATCGTACAGGAAAATATCGATGGAATGAAAAAAATGGCAGACAGGGGATGGTTTGGAGAGCAGGAACTGAACGGTTTTCTGAGCAGGGCGGGAGAACTGAAAAAATGGGATGCCTTCCGTGTATTGCTGGCGTGGAAGAACCATATTTCAACAAAAGAAAAATCTCCGAATACAGCGACGAAACAGGAGCTGATCACCGGCCTGATGAAACACTGCAAAAATGAGTTATGCTGGCGGTATCCGGAGCTTGGCAGGGCACTGCTGGAGCTCCGGGTGCAGCCGGATGAGCAGGTAACCGCTATGAGGACAGACGGGGAGAGCCTGTATGTGAATCCGGAGTATCTGATTCACCGTTTCGGAGAGAATCCGGAGAACGTATATGAAGAATATCTCCGGTTGATTCGTCAGTGCATCGAGATGCCGGAAAGTTTCGGAAAAGAGACAGAGAAACAGAAAACAATCTGTAAAAAATGGAAAGAGATCGCAAAAGAACTTGCGATTACCTATGGCGCAGGAGGAAAACGAAGAGGCGAGAATCGTGGTGGTCAGAAAGAAGAACTTTCCGAAATTGAGAAAGGAAAATATGACTACCGACGGTTTTTACGCCGTTTTACTGTTACAAGAGAGGAGATGAAACTGGATCAGGATGCCTTTGACCCGGTTGCTTATTATTATGGGATGGAACGGTATGGAAATCTTCCCATGATAGAGCCTCTCGAAACCCGGGAGGGGAACCGGCTGGAGGAACTGGTAATTGCCATAGATACCTCCGGATCCTGTAAAAAAGAAATGGTAGCCCGTTTCCTTGGAGAGACCAGAAGGATTCTGGAAGAAAAGGAAAATTTTTTCGAGAACTGGAAAGTATGCCTGATCCAGTGTGACAGTTTTATTCAGGAAAAAGTGATGATCCATTCCGCAAAAGAATGGGAAACGTACCGGGAACAGCTGGTGATCCACGGAAGAGGAGGAACCGATTTTCGCCCGGTGTTCGAGGAAGTAGAACGGATGCGGGAGAAAAGAGAATTCAGCGACCTGAAAGCACTGATTTATTTCACCGACGGTGACGGGATCTATCCGGAGAAGAAGCCGGATTATGAGACAGCATTTGTATTTGTGAAAAAGAGTGAGAAGATGGACCGGGTACCGGGATGGGCAAAAAAACTGCTGGTGACAGAACAATAATACAGGGGAAAGAGAAAACGGATGAATATCAAAGAAGCAAAAGAAACGATACAATATACGCTGCAGGCGTATTTTCAGAAAGATGAAAGCGGGTATCCACTGGTTCCGTTGCGTCAGCAAAGGCCGATTCTGCTGATCGGACCTCCGGGAATCGGAAAGACAGCAATCATGGAACAGATCGCCGGAGAATGTGGGGCAGGGCTGGTAGCATATACGATGACCCATCATACAAGACAGAGCGCCATGGGACTTCCGAAGATCGTGGAGCGTACATTTGATGATGCACAGGTCAGCGTGACGGAATATACGATGAGTGAGATCATCGCTTCTATTTATGCCTGCATGGAGAAAACCGGGAAAAAGAGAGGAATTTTATTTCTGGATGAGATCAACTGTGTCTCAGAGACACTTGCTCCGGTGATGCTGCAGCTTCTCCAGGACAAAACGTTTGGAAACCAGAAGCTTCCACCGGACTGGCTCATCGTAGCAGCGGGCAACCCGCCGGAATACAACAAATCTGTGCGCGAGTTTGACATCGCGACGCTGGACCGTGTCCGAAAGATCGTGCTGGAGCCGGATCTCGATGTCTGGATGGAATATGCATTGTTCCATCAGGTACACGGCAGTATCCGGTCGTATCTGGAAGCACACAGAGATCGTTTCTATCGGATCCGTCAGGAGGACGGAAAAAAACAGTTTGTGACGGCACGGGGATGGGAAGATCTGTCTGCAGTGCTGAAAAGTTATGAAAAAATGGGATTTCCGGTAGAAAAAATGCTGGTGGAGCAGTATCTTCAGGAAGAAAAGACAGCAGCCGAATTTTTTTCGTATTATCAGATTTATCGGAAGTACGGACAGGATTACCGGATCAGACAGGTTCTGGACGGAAGCCTTTCGGATGCGGAACGGGAGATGATCACCCGGATGGCACAGAAGGGAACACCACAGGAGCGCAGTATGGTACTGGCGTTTCTGCTGGCTGTGCTGGATCAGAACATCGAACAGTTTTTCAGGGAAAGTCAGATACAGAAAGTGCTGACAGAAAGTTGCAGACAGCTCGGTATTTTCCGGGAGAATGATGCAGAAAAGACATTCGGAGACTGGATCGAGAGCAGAGAAAAAAGTTTGCAGATCCGCACAGAACGGGAACTGATCCGAAGAGAAGAGAGGCAGACCGAAGAGGCGGTGTTGAAGATACTGTGGAAGATTGACCAGCAGGCAAAAGCAGACCATGAGAGCGGGCAGGAAGCACTGAACCGACGGCTGGAACAGGTCTGTGAGGAAGAAACAAAGCGGTGTGACGAACAGCAGGAGCGCATCTCGCAGAATCTGGAACGGGGATTTGCATTTCTGGAAGAAAGTTATGGTACAGGGGCAGAGCTGACGTTATTCGCAGCGAATCTTACAAGGAATGACCGGATCCGAAAGTTCCTCGGAAGCTATGGCTGTCCTGCCTATACCGAATATGAACAACAGCTGATTGGCGGAGAAGAAGTGCTGAGAAACAGATGCTGTGATATAGCAGACAATCATTAAAACAGATAAGATCAGGAAAAACCGGCAGGAAGCGGGAAAAACCTGCCGGTTCTTTTAGATTCACGCGAGCAATGTGCCGAAGTCCGTGCTTGCATGAGACCTAATAAGTATAAAAAGTAGCGTATTATAATGTTTGAAAATTCAGAAAAGATATGTTACTATAAAAATACATATAGAATAATTTCAGCAACATAATATGCATAAGAACAGAAAATATCCGTCCATGCTTATTTTTTTTGATAAATACTTCTGAAAAAGCAACTAAATACTTCTGAAATATACTTCTAATAAAGTTTCCAAATTACAGGTAAAATAATATCAATATGTAATGACGGAAAAGAGGTGTATTTGCTTGCAGCTAGAGGAGTATATAGCTGACAATATGATAGAATTATGTGAAAAGCGTGGAATCAGCAAATACCGGCTGGCGCAGATGACAGGAATTGCCCAGTCTTCACTGGGAAGAATTATGGCAAAAGAAAGTCTGCCATCTTTGCCTACGCTTGAGAAAATCTGTGAAGCTCTGGACGTAACCTTGTCGCAGTTTTTTTGTGAAGGAGATCCGGATGACCTGACACAGCCGCAAAGCGAAGTCCTTGCGATATGGAATGATCTGAGTGTGCAGGAACAGGAAGTGGTACTTGCGATGCTCCGTGGTCTGCAAAAGTGATAGAAACAGTTCGATTGTATATAAGGTGGACTGTTTCTTTTTTTATTACATTTTATTCGAAAGAAGTTGCTGGAGACAGATATTAGAGATCGGGAAATGAGATTGCGGGGGAAACTCTTATGGAGACATCAAAAAAGAAAATCGACATTCTGGAACATATAATAGCTGCGGTTGCAGGCGCGTATTATAATATTAATCTGACCAGGAATCTGGTTCCCGGTCAGATGTATCAGGCAGTGGATGGAAAAGAATATAACGTCAATGAAATGACCGGTCTTCCGGCTGATGCAAAATTCAGTGAAGTAATTGACTACTGGGGAAAACGGTTGTCTGAAAAGGAGAAAGAGGCTTATTATGCATTTTTTGATATTCCGGTGCTTCTGAAACATTATGAAAAAGGAGAGACGCATGTAACACATACATACTGGACACAAACGATCCGGCAAAGACCGATGCTGGCAGAACATCATATTGTGATGTATGAGGATGAAGAAAACGGAGATATCCTGGCGATTTCTTATATACGGGATATAACGGAAGAATTTCATGAAAATGCATTAAAGATCGAAGCGGAAAACCTGAACAAAAGACTGAGAAAGGAAAAGGAACATGCCGTATCTGCCAATGAGACCAAAGGACGTTTCCTGTCATCAATCTCTCATGATATCCGTACGCCGTTAAATGGTATTCAGGGGATGTTACGGATTGCGGATGCTTTTCCGGACAATATGAAAAAGCAGAAAGAGTGCCGGGATAAGATATGGATCGCATCTAATTATCTGGTATCGCTGGTGAATAATGTGTTAAATATGAACCGGCTGGAAAATTCGACGATTGAACTTTCGGAGAAACCATTTAATCTGGTCGATCTTCTGATGGAGATTACCGCGATGACGAATATTCAGATCGATGCACAGGGTTTGCATTCGGTTGTGGACTGGAAACCGGGATATATCAAGCATCGTTATCTGATCGGAAGTGAGGAAGGAATCTCAAGGATCCTGCTGAATCTGAACAGCAATGCGATCAAATATAACAAAAAGGGCGGAACCGTTTACTGTCGTTGTAAAGAACTGAGATGCGACGGTGAGACTGCGTGGTTTGAATTTGTCACCGAAGATACCGGTATTGGAATGGAAGAGGAATTCCTGCGTCATGCATTTGAACCATATACGCAGGAACAGCATATTTCTTTGAACAGTATTAACGGTGTGGGACTGGGACTTACGATCGTCAAGGAAACGGTGGCTTTGATGGGCGGTACGATCCAGGTGGAAAGTAAGATCAACGAAGGAACCCGTTATACGATCGTTCTTCCGTTTAAAGTGGATCATCATCCGAAAATCGATGACGATCCGAAGGAACATCTGTCACTGAAAGGAAAGAAAGCACTTCTGGCAGAGGATAATAATCTGAATATGGAAATTGCAAGATTTCAGCTGGAGCAGGAGGAGATAGAAGTGTTTACCGCATCCAACGGTAAGGAAGCGGTGAAAATGTTTGAGGCATCACAGCCCGGATTCTACGACATTATCCTGATGGACATTATGATGCCGGTGATGGATGGTCTGGAGGCAACGCGTCGTATCCGAAGCATGAACCGCAGGGATTCTATGACGATTCCTATTGTTGCCATGAGTGCAAATGCTTTTCAGGAGGATGTTGAGAAAAGTCTTGCAGCCGGTCTGAACGAGCATCTGACAAAACCGCTGGATGAGAAAAAATTGACGGAGACGATGAAAAAATATTTGGGGAAGAAGATGAGGTAGGAAAACTGGGCTGTTACAGAAAATAAAGAATTCTGTGACAGCCCAGAGCGTGTTTGAAAAAAATTCGTTCTCTGTACAGTGCCGTTGTTTTGATTTACAATAAACATATCGAACAGAAGGAAGGGATAAGCAGATGTCAATCAGAAAAGCGAAAGAGAAAGATTTATCAAGAATCGCAGAAATATTTATCTGCAATAACAGAATCAACTATTTTCCGATATTCAAAGATGAGAGCTACTCATTCGGTGAATTGCAGGTTGTTTCCTTTATAGATAATTACCTGAAAAAAGACGAGGTCTTTAAAAATCTCTATATATATGATGACGGACTGATCCGTGGCTTTATCCAGATGAACGGAACAGAAATCTGTAAGCTGTATGTGGATCCATGGTTTCAGGGCAGAAAAATCGGTCATGAACTGATAACATTTGCGGTGGAACAGTTTGGTGCAGATCATCTGTGGGCACTTGAGAAAAATGAGCGGGCACTTGCATTTTACCGACGTCATGGCTTTGCGCCGACAGGAAAGAGAGAATTCGAAGAAGGGACAACGGAGTATATTGTGGAACTCAAAAAGAAGGAACTGACGGTGAACCAATTTGTGCAAAATGGAAACAGGCATTTGTAACAGATGAGATAAAATTTTATTGTTAAAGGATACAGCGATAGTGTACAGAGAAAACATATCTGTGCCCTGTCGCTGTTTTGTGTTATGATAAAAATACATGAAAGATAAACGAACAGAGGAGAAAAGCATGATTACGACAATTTTATGGGATGTAGATGCCACGCTGCTGGATTTCCTTGCGGCAGAGAAGGCAGCGATAAAGAAGCTGTTTCAGGAGTTTGATCTGGGAGAGTGTACGGATGAGATGATCAGGCGGTATTCGAAGATCAACAGGTCGTACTGGGAACAGCTGGAATGCGGCGAACTTACCAAACCGGAGGTACTGGTCGGAAGATTCCGGGAGTTTTTTGAGACGGAAGGGATCTGCAGTGATGTGGCGGAAGCGTTCAACGAACGCTATCAGCTATGTCTGGGAGATACCATCGTGTTTCGGGATGACAGTTATGAAATCGTGAAGTCCCTGCGGGGAAAAGTGAAACAATATGTGGTTTCAAACGGAACAGTCGTTGCTCAGGAGAAAAAACTGCGTCTTTCCGGTCTGGGAGAATTGATGGACAGCATCTTTTTGTCCGAGACCCTAGGCGTGGAAAAACCAAACGTGGAGTTTTTTGAAAGGATGTTTGAAACCATCGGTCCTGTAGAAAAAGACCAGGTACTGATCGTGGGAGATTCTCTCACCAGCGATATCCGCGGTGGCAACAACGCCGGAATCAAGACCTGCTGGTACAATCCGGATCATAAAGAGCGGTATGCGGATGTAAAGATTGATTATGAGATCGCAGATCTGCATGAGATTTATGATATTATAGGGACAGGTGAGTGGGAGTAAACGCAGTTTGTTCATAAGGAACAGTAGGCGTTCATGATAGTTTTTGCATTTTGCTTTTCAGCAGGATGCGATGTCGGCGAACGACGAATGGAAATTATGATAAAATCTGAATGAGATACGAGGAGAATATATAATGAAAACAAATACATTATTAAAACAGATCAGACAGGAACATGCGTCTGCCTTTACCCACAGCGGAAAGTTTCATGCAGATGATGTGTTTTCTGCAGCTCTGCTGTTATATCTGAACCCGGAGATTACGATCACAAGGGGGAATAAAGTGCCGGAAGACTTCGAGGGGATTGTTTTTGATATCGGAAGAGGGCAGTACGATCATCACCAGAAAGACAGTCGGATCCGGGAGAACGGAGTTGCGTATGCGTCGCTTGGGCTTTTGTGGGAAGCACTGGGGGCAGAGATCCTGGGAGAAGAACTGGCACAGAAATTTGATGAAGCGTTTGTACAGCCATTAGATAACAACGATAATACCGGTGAGAAAAACGAGCTTGCTTCACTGATCGGAAATTTCAATCCAACCTGGGATGCTGAAGGAAGCAACGATGAAGCCTTTTTCCAGGCTGTCAGTGTTGCCGGAATGATTCTGGAAAACGGTATCCACATG
>ERZ825896.4506-NODE-4506-length-10592-cov-2.452311_pt1 | contig 10592 bp, 6 predicted proteins | sample MGYA00519858_ERZ825896 | MGnify/ENA primary metagenome ERZ825896 (study PRJEB31778, sample SAMEA3449214) | human gut metagenome | biome: human gut; feature: human-associated habitat; material: faeces | place: United Kingdom | collected 2010/2012 ... | reverse complement strand
GAAATCACGATAGACGGTCATCCCATCCGCCGGATCAAACGAAACAACCTGCGTCAATCCATGGCAATCGTCCTCCAGGATACGCATCTCTTCACCGGAACCGTACGCGAAAATATCCGTTTCGGCCGTCTCGATGCGACCGACGAGGAAGTCATTGCCGCCGCCAAACTAACGGCTGCCCATTCCTTTATCAAGCGCCTCCCCCAAGGTTATGACACGCTCCTTGAAAACGACGGTGCCAACCTGAGCCAGGGACAGCGCCAGTTACTCAACATCGCCCGTGCCGCCATTGCCGACCCTCCCATCCTGCTACTGGATGAAGCGACCAGCAATATCGACACCCGCAGCGAAATCCTTATCCAGAAAGGTCTCGACCAACTGATGCAAGGACGTACAAGCCTCATCATCGCCCACCGTCTCTCGACAGTGAGAAACGCCGACCTTATCCTCGTCCTCGAACATGGAAAGATTATCGAACAAGGCAGCCATCAGGAATTACTGGCACTGAAAGGGAAATATTACTCCCTCAACCAGGAGCAGTTCGAATGAGTAAGGACCTCTCAGCAGGAAATGATACAACAAGGACAACCTGACTGGGATTGCAAAACGTATTCTTCGCTTCCAGAAAGGTGGATAATACACTCTTTTGACAGACAAAAAGCCGCTTTATGCTTTATAACATCTTTTCGCGCATCCTACTTACAAAGAAGTAGGCTAATTTTACACGCAATTTTGATAACATTACATACATGAAGAACAAGAATACACTGTCTGGCTTGGCTGTTGCAAATTTCAGCAAGCAAATAGACGGGAAGGAGACGATGCTATGTATCCTGACCAATAAAAAAGGTGCAGAACTTACCATTACCAACTACGGTGCAAAAATTGTATCGCTTATGGTACCGGATCGGTCCGGCAAGTTAACCGATGTAGTTACCGGACATAATTCCCTCGATGATTATCTGGTCTCTGAAGAACCTTACTTCGGAGCAATCTGCGGCCGCTACGGTAACCGCATTGCCAAAGGAACATTTACACTGGATGGTATTGTATACGATAAGCTGGCTATCAACAACGGCCCCAACAGCCTCCACGGAGGACTGAAAGGTTTCAATTCCGTTGTGTGGGACGCTAATCAAACCGACGACCAGACCGTAGAACTGAAATATACCTCGGCCGACGGCGAAGAAGGTTTCCCCGGCACACTACAGACTACTGTCACTTATCACCTGACCGACGCGGGCGAAGTCGTGATCACGTATCAGGCCGTAACAGACAAGCCTACCGTATTGAATCTGACCAACCACTCCTACTTCAACCTGTCAGGAGCCGGCGACCCGTCAGTTGCAGACCATACGTTAACCATCAATGCAGACTATTATCTGCCTACGGATGAAACGGCCATTCCTTACGGTGCTCCCGAAAAAGTAGAAGGTACGCCGATGGACTTCCGCACTCCTCATCTGGTGGGTGCCCGCATCGACGAACCGACCGACCAGCTGACCTGGGCAAGAGGCTATGACCATACCTATATATTAAATAAGGAAGAAGGCGAACTGGGTTTCTGTGCCCGCCTGCAATCCCCCAAGACCGGTATTATCATGGAAACATATACTACTCAACCGGGCGTACAATTATATACAGGTAACTGGATGACCGGCAATTTCGAAGGAAAGAACGGACAACGCTATCCGGCAAGAGCAGCCTTATGCCTGGAAACACAACATTTCCCCGATAGTCCGAACAAACCGGAATATCCGTCGACCGTACTTCGTCCGGGAGAAGTTTTCGAAAGCAAGACTATCTATAAATTCTCAGCCGAATAACAAATAACAAAATTAATATATCAATAACAATAAAAAAGATCAATCAATGACTCAAGAAAAAAAACAATGGGGTGCCATCATTATTATGATTGCACTTTTTGCAATGATTGCATTCGTGACTAACCTTTGTTCACCAATGGCTATTATCGTAAAGAACGACTTCGGAGCAAGCAATGTTCTTGCTCAAATTGGAAACTATGGCAACTTCATTGCCTATCTGGTAATGGGTATCCCTGCCGGTATGCTTATCGCCAAATACGGCTACAAGAAAACAGCTCTTATCGGTCTGGTTGTAGGTATCATAGGTATTTTAGTTCAATGGATGAGTGGCCATGTGGGCAAAGAGAGTGCTTTCCTGGTTTATCTGATCGGAGCATTTATCAGCGGTTTCACTATGTGTATTCTTAATTGTGTGGTTAATCCGATGCTTAACCTGCTCGGTGGCGGTGGTAACAAGGGTAACCAGCTTATCCAGCTCGGAGGCGTGTTCAATAGTACGGCGGCCGTTGCCTGCTACATCCTGATGGGAGCTCTTATCGGTGATGCAGCCAAAGCACATATTGCCGACGCAACACCGGCATTAATGATCGCCCTTGCTATTTTCGTTATCGCATTCGTAGTTATCATGTTTACTAAAATCGAAGAACCGGAACAGGCTCCTGTCGACACAAGCTTGATCAAAGGCGCTTTAAGCCATCGCCATTTTGCATTGGGAGCACTTGCTATCTTCCTTTACATGAGCGTTGAAGTCGGAACTCCGACCTATATTCTTCAATACCTTACAGCCAAAGGCATACCTGCCAGCACCGTTGGTCTTATCGTAGCTGTTTATTGGCTGATGATGCTTATCGGACGTTTTGTAGGAGCAAGAATCGGTGGTAAGGTTTCCAGCCGCACGATGATCACTATCGTATCGATCGCAACTCTTCTATTGGTTAGCTTCGGTATGTTCTCACCCGAAACAAATACAGTTGAAGTGCCTGGTGTAGACTGGGCTTCATTAAGTGTGATCTGGCAGGAAGTTCCCGTTGGTATTCTGGCATTCCTTCTCGTAGGTCTTTGCACCAGCGTAATGTGGGGCGGTATATTCAACATGGCTGTCGAAGGATTAGGAAAATATACAGCTATTGCCAGCGGTATCTTTATGACGATGGTATTCGGTTGCGCCGTAATGGTTGCCATCCAGGGTTGGGTTGCCGATATGACTGATTATATGACCAGCTACTGGGTTGTACTCTTTAGTGCTGCTTACATTCTGTTCTATGCCGCTATCGGTTCTAAACCATCGAAGAAATCAGAATAAAATAAACAATATGTCTATTCATGAAATTATCCGGTTTTATTCGTAACCGGATAATTTCTTTATTTATAACCTTTAAAAGAAATAATATCATGCAGAAAAAAATCAGAGATAAATTTCAAGAGTTATTCAACACAGAAGGTGCTGTATTTGCTTCTCCGGGCCGTATCAACCTGATCGGTGAACACACTGACTACAACGGTGGATTTGTATTTCCGGGAGCTATCGATAAAGGAATGGTTGCAGAACTTAAAATTAATGGGACGGATAAAGTCCGCGCATATTCGATAGATTTAAAAGATTATGTAGAGTTTGGATTGAACGAGGAAGACGCTCCCCGTGCCAGCTGGGCTCGTTATATATTCGGTGTGTGCCGAGAGATTATTAAACGAGGCGGTAAAATAGCCGGATTTAATACAGCATTTGCCGGCGATGTTCCTCTGGGTGCAGGTATGTCTTCGTCGGCTGCATTGGAGAGTACTTATGCTTTCGCTTTGAACGATATGTTCAACTGTGGCATCGACAAATTCGAATTGGCTAAAATCGGACAGGCTACCGAGCATAACTATTGTGGTGTAAATTGCGGTATTATGGACCAATTTGCTTCGGTGTTCGGTAAAGCCGGTCATCTGATACGACTGGATTGCCGTTCGTTGGAATATCAATATTTCCCGTTCAAGCCCGAAGGTTACCGACTCGTATTGCTCGATTCTGTCGTAAAGCATGAGTTGGCATCTTCCGCTTATAACGACCGACGCAAATCGTGCGAGAATGTGGTTGCCGCCATACAAAAGAAACACCCGCATGTAGAGTTCCTGAGAGATGCCAATATGTCTATGTTAGACGAGGTAAAAGAAGAGGTGTCTGCCGAGGATTATATGCGTGCAGAATATGTGATCGGTGAAGTGCAACGAGTCCTTGACGTATGCGATGCTCTTGAACAAGGAGATTATGAGACAGTAGGGCAGAAGATGTATGAGACTCATCATGGAATGAGTAAATTGTATGAGGTAAGTTGTGAAGAACTCGATTTCCTGAATGATATTGCCAAAGAGTGTGGTGTGACCGGCTCTCGTGTGATGGGAGGTGGATTTGGCGGTTGTACGATAAACTTAGTTAAGGACGAATTGTATGATGCGTTCGTGGAAAAAGCCAAAGCAGAATATAAGACAAAATTCGGTCGTCTTCCCAAAGTTTATGATGTCGTGATTGCCGATGGGGCACGCAAACTTTGCTGATAAAAAATGGATATAAATAGATAGAGCCGGGGATTATAATCCCCGGCTCTATCTATTTATTTATAGAAAAATTTGCTCGCTTAAATTGGGTTTGTTCCCCAGCCGCCACCTAATACTTTATACAAATTCACCATAGCAAGATACTCGTCTCTTACAGCATTACTCAAACCGATTTGAGCATCGAAAAAATTTCGATGGGCATCTAAAACATCGATGTAACGAATAACTCCGTTGAAATATTGTAATTGTGCTAGATCTACATACTTTTGAGCTGCTTCAAAAAGATTGAGTTGAAGTTCCGATGTTCGTCTTTTTTTCTGATAAGTTATCACGGCATCATTTACTTCTCGGAAAACTTCAAGAACCTTTTGTTCATAGGCGAAACGTTTTTCGTCATAGGCTGCCAATGACGCTTTATATTGGGCTTTCTTCTTTCCAAAGGTTAATAAAGGAGCTACGAGATTGCCAGACACATAGGAGAATGGAGATTCGAAAAAACCTTTTAATTCATCGTTTTCAAGCCCTCCGACTAAACTTATAGTTAATCGTGGAAACCGATCGGCATATGCAATCCCTACTGCCGCCATAGCAGCTTGTAGCTGTTGCTCTGCTTGACGCACATCGGGCCTTCGTTGCAGTAGGGTAGAGGGAAGCCCGATAGGTATATTTTCGGGTAAACTTACATTTAAGTCGAATTCTCCTCGTTCCACTTTCGACGGATATTCTCCGGCTAATACCGCAATTTGATTTTCTTTCAATGCGATTTTTTGCTCCAACTCGGGGATAAGAGCCGAAGCACTGGCCAGTTCTACTTGTGCTTGTTGATAAGCTGTCTCGGAAGTGAGACCACCTTCGAATCGTAATCGGGCTTGATTGACACTTTCTTCACGAGTTTTTACGGTTTGTAAAACAATTTCAAGTTCTTGATCCAATGCAACTAATTCGAAATAGGCGGTCGCTGTTTCGGCAATTAGGGTCATTTGCATGGCTCGTGCAGCTTCCACGGAGGCTAAGTACTCCGCCGCACCCTTTCTTTTTCCCCAACGTAGGCTCCCCCATAGGTCTATTTCCCAACCTAATGAGGCTTTAAGACTAAATTCGGGATCTTTTGTGAACTTTTCACCGTAATAATCATTGGTTTCGTGATCTGCGAAAAGTTGAGCTCCGATAGGTGGCCAACTAGATGCTTTACTCACGCGGTATAATTCTTCCATTTGCCTGATATGAGCTTCTGCGGCCTGCATATTCCGATTATTTCTTAACGTCTTTTTAATTAATTTGCTAAGAGTCGAATCGGAATAGAGTTCCCACCATGACATATCGGCAATGGTTAATGTATCGTTTTCTCCTGCAATAATTTCATCTGGTAAATTCAGTTCGGGAGCCTGACAGCGTTTTTGTATAGAACAACTACTTAAAATGAATGCTGTCACCAATATATATATGAAAACTTTCATCTGTTTCATCGTTTCATCATTTTAGATTTTAACTTGTAAACCCATACGAAAAGAAGGGGAACAAAAATAATGCCTACGGTAATTGCCACAATCATACCGAAAAATACGCCTGTACCGATACCTTGACGACTGGCCGATCCCGGACCGCTGGCAAAGACAAGAGGTAACATACCTAATATAAAGGCCAAAGAGGTCATTACGATAGGTCGGAATCGTAAGTGTGCGGCTTTGATTACAGCATCCACTGCATTATTTCCTTTCTCAACTTCGTCTTTGGCAAATTCTACGATAAGAATTGCATTTTTGGCGACTAATCCCACCAACATAACCAAGCCGATTTGGAAATAAATATTATTTTCAAGGCCACATATCCAGTTTCCTAAATAGGCTCCGACTCCTGCTATCGGAAGAGATAATATAACTGCTATTGGGATAGACCAACTTTCGTATTGAGCTGCAAGGAATAAGAAGACAAAAAGTAATGCTAAGGCCAATATGTAGGCTGTCTGACCACTTACATGTTTTTCCTGATAGGAAAGTCCGCTCCATTCGACGCCAATGTTTTTAGGCAAATGCTTGCTTGCTATTTCTTCGAGTATAGCCATCGCTTGTCCCGAACTATAACCCGGGGCCGCTTCTCCCGATATAGTTGTGGAGGTGAACATATTGAACCGACGAATAGTCCCCGGACCTGTTGTATACGAGGTTGTACCAAGAGCGGTAATAGGTATCATGGCGTTATTGCTTCCTTTGACGAAGAAGAGCCCCAAATTATCTTTATGTGCTCTATACGGTGCTTCGGCTTGGATATATACACGGTAGATTCTGTTGAACATATTGAAATCGTTCACATAGATCGACCCCGTAAATGTTTTGAGCGTAGAAAAAATATCGGCTATTTTTACTCCGAGCATTTGGGCCTTGTCCCGATCTACATCAAAATAAAGCTGAGGTATATCGTTTTGAATAGAAGACGATAAACCGCTTATCTCTTTTCGTTGAGAGGCATAATAAAGTAATGTGTCGGCGGCTCGTTGTAAATCGGCATAACTCGCATCGCTTCGTGCTTCGAGCACCATTTCGAAACCGCCCGAACTACCTAATCCCGGAATAACGGGAGGAGTACTCAAATAAACTTTACTTTCGGGATATTTTTTTAATTCTTCACGAATTTCCTCCATAATATCTCGGAGATTCGACGATTTGCGATCTTCCCAGGGTTTTAGAATGACCGTTAATTGACTTCGAGATTGGTTCGTACCGACACGGGGACTAGATCCTGTCACATTGAGTATATACTCTACGTCTTCACGAGACATTAAATAGTTCATGGCTCGTTCAGTTACATGGCGTGTCCTTTCCAATGTAGCGCCTTCCGGTAATTCTAACTCAACGGTAAAATACCCTTGATCTTCCTGTGGCATAAAACTTTGAGGAACTATTTCGTTAAGAACCCATATCGCTATCAGAGATATACCGAAAGCTGCTACTACTCTACGAGCATGCTTCAATCCTTTTCGAATGAGTTTCTCGTAAAGTCTATTGCCTCGTGCTAACCATAAGTTTATGTAACGAAAAAGTTTGTTTTTCTTTTTGCCTGAATCCGGTTTGAGCAGTAAAGCACACATGGCGGGACTCAAAGTTAGTGCGACTAATGTCGAAATAAGGACCGAAACGGCAATAGTAATCGTGAATTGACGGTACAATTGACCTGTAATACCGGCCAAAAAGCTGACCGGGACGAATACGGCACATAACACCAACGAGGTAGCGATAATGGCACTACCCAATCCTTGCATGGCTTTTTTGGTAGCTTCGTAGGGACTAAGATGTTCCTCATTCATGATTCGTTCTACATTCTCGACTACGACTATGGCATCGTCGACCACGATTCCGATAGCAAGGATTAAACCCAAAAGGGTCATCATATTGAGTGAGAATCCGAACGCAAGCATGATTCCGAATGTTCCTATCAACGAAATAGGTACAGCTATAACCGGGATAAGTGTAGCTCTCCAATTTTGTAGCGAGAGAAATACAACCAAGATAACCAAAATCAGGGCTTCGAAAAGCGTATGGTAAACCTCGTTTATGGATTGGGAAATATAAGAGGTCATATCGAAGGGAATTTCATAAGTAATACCCTCCGGGAAGTTACGACTAATCTCCTCCATCTCTTTCTTCACAGATTCAGCGACCTCCATTGCGTTGGCTCCCGGTAGCATGTTGATATTAAGCACGGCCGCATTACCTCCGTTTATTCCGCTTTCCGTGTTGTAAGATTGTGCTTCGAGAGAGATGCGAGCGACATCGCGCAAACGAATCAAAGAACCGTCGGGATTAGCCCGTATGACAATGTCCTCAAATTCTCCTACGGAAGATAATCGCCCTTGTGCTATGATAGGAGTCGTTATATCGATGTCGGAAATCGGTTGCTGACCCAATACTCCGGCGGCCGATTCCCGATTCTGGTCTTTCAATGCCTTTTGTAAATCGTCCACTGTAAGTCCCAGATTAGCCAAGCGGTCGGGTTGAACCCATATCTGCATAGCGTAATAACGGCTACCGACATTCGATACGCTACCCACTCCTTTGACCCGTCTCAACATGTCCAACACATTGAGCGTGGCATAATTACTGAGGTATATTTCGTCGAATTTCGGATCGTTAGAGCGTAAAGTGACAGTCATTAATCGACTGGAAGCCTGTTTTTCCACGGAAATTCCGTTTTGTACTACTTCGGCTGGGAGACGAGCTTCGGCCTGTTTCACGCGGTTTTGTATCTCAACGGCTGCTAAATCCGGGTCGGTCGATATGTCGAATGTGATTGTTGCCGAAAAACTTCCTGAATTGCTGTTCGTTGATTCCATGTAAAGCATGCCGGGCGTACCATTCAATTCCTGCTCGATGGGAGTGGCGACAGCTTGGGTGACCGTCTGTGCGCTAGCTCCCGGATAAGAGGCCGATACTTTGACTACCGGAGGAACAATTTGGGGGTACTGGTCTATCGGGAGTAAAAAAAGACCTAATACACCGACGATAACGATAACAATTGAAATAACAATTGAAAATATGGGTCTGTCGATAAAGAAGTCCGATTTCATAACATACTAATTTTTAGAATGGTCTTCTTGTTCAGCCCGATAAGTCGAGGGGATAACTTTATCTCCATGAGTGAGTTTATGAAATCCTTCGACCACTATATTTTCGTGGGGAACCAAACCTCGTTCGATAATGACATTGTTTCCTACTTCCGGTCCCAATTCGACCATACGCCTTTCTGCAATACTATCGGCTCTTACGACGAATATGTAAGCGCCCCCCTTTTCAATCGCGATTGCTTTATTGGGGACTACGACTGCCGCTTCCCGAACATCGAGCAGTAACCTTACTTTGGTGAACTGCCCCGGTAATAATATATGTTCGGGGTTGGGCATTTCGGCTCTTACTGAGAATGTACCGGTTTGAGGATCGACTTGTGGATCGGCAAAATCAACTATTCCCCGCTGAGGATAAGGCGAATTGTCGGGTAAAGTAATAGTAATGTAAGGCTCCCACGTTCGGGTCGTGTCTTTTTGCCCTAAATTAACGTTACGGGCTTTGCTTTTCAAATAATCGAGTCCGGTCATACTGAAATCGACACGAACGGTATCGCTCTTTACAACCGTAGCCAGTAACGATTGCCCGCCGGGGCCGACAAGTGTTCCTATATCGACGTTACGTTCCGATATATATCCCGAGATAGGGGAGCTCACAGTCGTATAACCCAATGCTGTTTCGGCTTGGGTTAAATCGGCCTCGCTCATCTCTACTTCGGCTTTTGCACTTTCATAAGAAGCGATGGCGTTATCTAAATCGAGTTGGCTGGCTGCATTTTGTTGATACAAAGGTCTGATGCGCTCCAAGTCTCTCTCGGCTTTCAATGCCAACGCTTTGTTTTTGTTTAGCTGAGCTTTAGCTTTATTTGCTCGAGCTTGATACTGTTTGGGGTCGATTATAAAAAGGGGTTGTCCTTTTTTTACATAAGTACCCTCGTCGAAAAGCATTTTTTCAAGGAACCCTTCTACCCGGGCCCTTATTTCAACGAATTGCTGAGCACGAATGCGGCCTACATATTCCCCGTAAATTTCCACATCGTCCGTAACAACAGGCTCGACTTCGACTATCGGTAGGTCGGGACCCGGAGGTGCGGGACGCAGTAACCAATATAATCCTCCGCTTAATAGGAGAATACCTGCCCCCACATACAACCATACCCGGGGAGAAATACGACGAATCTTTTCACTAAGCCGTAAAGCGTAGTTGCCGATATTTTTAGCGGCTTGTCGAATATTTTCAAATGAAATTTTTATCATAAAGTCAAGAAACTTTTTGGAGTAAATACACAATAATCCTGATATGAGAATGGAATAGTCCGCAAAAGTACTCTTTTTTCTTCAAATACGCCTTTTTTGTGACAATATTTAGATATTAAACATAATGCGGAAGGGGACGGTTCTGTGCCGGATAGGGATTCCGATAATAAATAAGAAATGCTGTTTGGGAGGGAATCATAGATAGTTTCTAAAAAGTGTAATCTTTGGAGTGATTTGTATTTGTTTATAAACCAAATAGATATATACTTGCTCCAATTGGTTCTACTACTATTTTCTTCAAGGGAGCAAAAAAAAAATTCCATTTTTCACTAGGGATTGTTTTTGATTTGGGGTTATATAATATATAAGCTGAATTCAACTTGCAAATGCAACAGAATTCTGATTAATAATTTGTT
>ERZ825896.4504-NODE-4504-length-10593-cov-3.310021_pt1 | contig 10593 bp, 8 predicted proteins | sample MGYA00519858_ERZ825896 | MGnify/ENA primary metagenome ERZ825896 (study PRJEB31778, sample SAMEA3449214) | human gut metagenome | biome: human gut; feature: human-associated habitat; material: faeces | place: United Kingdom | collected 2010/2012 ... | reverse complement strand
CCCCACCACAAGCCACAATCTTAGCCATAGACTCTGTGACAGCATAGACAGCTCCGTGATACGGACTCCAGCTTGACAGATACGGATCAAATCCATAACTCATCATGGATACGCTGTCCGTTGTACCATTCTGTACCGGAACTTTTGCCACCATCGCCTGCGTCTCCGTCATCTGATATTTTCCGCCATGAGGCATGAACACTGATCCGGCTCCGATGGAACCGTCAAACATTTCCACAAGACCCTTCTGAGAGCATACATTTAAATCAGAAAGAGTATTCAGCCAGGTCTCTTTTACATCTTCTACTTCTTTTTTGATAAAAAGGCTGTCTTTTCTGGACGGCATCTCTACTTCTACGTCTGTCTCCTGATGTGCCCCGTTGGTATCAAGGAATGCACGGGAAAGGTTTACAATCTCTTTTCCTCTCCATACAAGAACCAGTCTCGGATCTTCCGTAACGACTGCTACAACCGTTGCCTCAAGATTTTCCTCTTTCGCATATGCCATAAACTCATCTACATCTTTCGGATCGACAACGACTGCCATTCTTTCCTGGGATTCGGAAATCGCGATCTCTGTTCCGTCCAGTCCTGCATATTTCTTTGGCACTTTATCCAGCTCTACCCGCAGTCCGTCTGCCAGTTCTCCGATGGCAACTGAAACTCCTCCGGCACCAAAGTCATTACACTTTTTAATCAGATGGCTGACTTCTTCTCTGCGGAACAGACGCTGGATCTTACGCTCTGTCGGTGCATTTCCCTTCTGCACTTCAGCTCCGCATGTCTCGATGGACTCCTCTGTATGAACCTTGGAAGAACCTGTTGCTCCTCCGCATCCGTCACGACCGGTACGACCACCCAGCAGGACAATGATATCGCCCGGATCAGAATTTTCACGGATCACTGCACGTCTCGGTGCTGCACCAAGCACTGCTCCGATCTCCATACGCTTTGCGACATAATCCGGATGGTAGATCTCTTTTACCAGTCCGGTTGCAAGACCGATCTGGTTTCCGTAAGAACTGTATCCATGTGCAGCCTCACGCACCAGCTTTTTCTGTGGAAGCTTTCCTTTCAGTGTCTCGTTCGCTGAAACCGTCGGGTCAGCCGCTCCCGTCACACGCATCGCCTGATATACATAAGTACGTCCTGACAGCGGATCACGGATCGCACCACCCAGACAGGTAGCAGCACCACCGAAAGGTTCGATCTCGGTCGGATGGTTATGTGTTTCATTCTTAAAGTTGATGAGCCATTCTTCTTCTTTTCCGTCTACATCTACCGGAACTACGATGGAGCAGGCATTGATCTCATCGGATTCTTCCTGATCCTGCAGTTTTCCTTCGGATTTCAGTTTTTTCATAGCAAGAAGCGCCAGGTCCATCAGACAGATAAATTTGTCATCTCTTCCTTTGTAGAGAACTTCTCTGTCTGCCAGATACTGTTCATAAGTTTTCACGATCGGCTCTTTGTAATCGCCATCTTTGAATGTTACATTTTTCAGTTCTGTGGAGAAGGTAGTATGACGGCAGTGATCGGACCAGTACGTATCCAGCACACGGATCTCTGTCATGGATGGATTTCTTTTCTCTTCGTTTTTAAAATAATTCTGGATATGCTGGAAATCCTTAAATGTCATAGCCAGATTCAAAGAAGCGTACAGTTCTTTCAGAGCTGCTTCTTCCATATCGATAAAACCATCAAAGATTTTAACATCTTCCGGTTCTTCAAATTTTGTTACCAGAGTCTCCGGTTTTACCATTCCTGTCTCGCGGGAATCCACCGGGTTGATACAGTGATTTTTGATTGCTTCGAATTCTTCGTCCGTGATATTTCCTTCAATCACATATGTGGTTGCTGATTTAATGATCGGCTGCTCATCTTCTTTCAGGAACTGTACACACTGCACTGCAGAATCTGCTCTCTGGTCAAACTGACCCGGCAGGTATTCCACGGAAAATACTCTTGCTCCTTCTGCCATCGGAATCTGCTCTTTATACAGTACGTCTACCGGTGGCTCTGAGAATACACATGTACATGCTTTCTCAAACACTTCCTCTGAAATATTTTCCACATCGTAACGAATATATACATGAACTGCTGTCACAGTCTTAATCCCAAGGTAGCTGCTGATCTCATGCTTTAATTCTTTTGCCTGTACCGCAAAATCAGGTTTCTTTTCTACATAAACACGTCTTACACTGCTCATCCTTCACCCTGTCCTTTCTGTGCACTCCTGTTTATAACTTCTGCAGAAATGCTCTTCGCGATACCAGAATCAATATCTGGCGTTTTCTTCGGTCTTATTCCTTTTAAGGCCACTGGATCGCATCTCTCATAGATCCAGTGTACTGTCACTATAAAAATACCACAGAATGCATTATTAGTAAAATTAATATATTTAATCTTTTTAATAAGTTTTGCTTATTATTTGTTTATTTTTGTGAAAATACTGGATGCACCCACAAGATTTTGTTATACTGGAAGCAGTTATAAGGAGGACTTATCAAAAATGATGGATATAAACTACGAATTGTACAAAGTATTTTACTATGTGGCAATCTCCCTGAGCTTTTCGGACGCTTCCAAACAACTGTTTATCTCCCAGTCAGCTGTCAGCCAGTCTGTCAAAGTACTGGAAAAGAAACTGGGAATCACTCTGTTTATCCGAAGCACCAAACGGGTACAGCTGACGCCTGAAGGAGAAACACTGCTTCGCCACATCGAACCGGCAATGAACCTGATCAAACGCGGAGAAGCGCAGATCATGGAAGCCAGTAACCTGGGGGGAGGTCAGCTTCGTATCGGCGCCAGCGATACCATCTGCCGGTATTATCTTGTTCCGTTTCTGAACAAATTTCATAAAACCTATCCGAATGTCCACATCAAAGTAACGAATCAGACTTCCACCAAATGTGTGGATCTTCTGGAAATGGGACAGGTAGACCTGATTGTCACCAACTATCCGAACTCCCGGTTAAGTCATGGGGATCATATCCGGACGATCCACTCCTTCAGGGACTGCTTCATTGCAAGCTCAACCCACTACAAAGAACTGATGGATAAAAAACTGCACCTGAAAGATCTCCTGGACTACCCGATCATGATGCTCGATCGGAAAAGCACCACCAGCGAATTCCTGCACCACCTCTTCCAGCAACACCAGCTGGATCTGGTCCCGGAAATCGAACTGGGCAGTAACGACCTCCTGATTGATCTTGCCCGCATCGGTCTCGGCATCGCCTTTGTCCCGGACTACTGCATACCCGACGATGGTGAACTCTTCCCCCTGGACATCCAGGAAGAGCTCCCGGGCCGAACCCTCGTCATTGCCCACAATCCCCAGCTGCCGCTGACCAAAGCAGCGAAGGAATTCCTGAACATTCTCTAACTCAAAAAAGGAGCATCCGTTTTCCAACCGATGCTCCCAACTTTTTTCTTTCTCCACAACAAACTTTACTTTTACCCCTCGTCCTCCACAATCAGAACACAGCCGCAGGCGCCTGTTCGTCCCCTTCATCCACCGCAGTCCCTGCCATTACCTCTCGTCCTGAACCCACTCCACCTCCACTTGGCTAAAGCACAGCCGCGGGCAACAAAGCCTGGGCGGACAACACTTTGTGAGCGGTTAGAGCAAGCTTTAAGATCCGACGCTTACGTAGGCTTTCGCGAGGGTCAGCTGACCCTCGTGAATTATAGCCGAAGTTAGCGGCTAGCTTAAAGTTGTCCTGCCCACGTTGCCTACCCCTGGTGCCCGCCTCCTTCTGCGTCCGTCTTGAACAACTTCCATATATTGCACATGCTGATATATTTTTAATACATTATATACCTTACGCAATTCTACATTTCATCTCAAATATCGACTCCAAAGCCCACAATCCCTAAAAATTTTCAGAAAATTCCACGAAATTCACCGAAATGTTCCTGTTGACAAGAAAAGTTAAATTTGTTACAATCACACCGTAACAAATCGTAACAAATTTGTAACAAATCGTAAAAAGAACGAAATCAACAGGAGGTAATTCAAGTGAATAAATTATGGAAAGCAGCAGGGATCCTGGGAGGTATGCTGGTCGTTACAGCGGGATCAGGAACACTGGTACTTGCCGATGAGACATCCACAGAAGTTACAGATGATAATTCCGGGAGTTCGGTTCTCGATACGGATGAATGGGCGCAGAAAGCAGCTGCGAATGTAACCGACTATGCCAATATCCGTCAGGAAGGTTCGAAGGAGAGTGAACGTGTAGGGGTACTGCCGAAGGGGGCAGCAGCACAGGTGATAGAACAGCAGGGAGACTGGACGAAGATCACGTCAGGATCTGTAGAAGGATATGTGAAATCAGACCTTCTTGTATTTGGCGAAGAAGCAAAACATCTTTATGAGGAATCCTACGGCAGTCAGGGAACTGTGACAGCAAGTTCTCTCCGGGTACGCAAAGAGCCGTCTATGGATGCCGGTCAGATAGGAAGTATGAAACAGGGAAGCCGGGTAGAGATTCTGGGCCAGGAGGGAGACTGGTATCAGGTGTCATGTGGGGAAGATTCGGCTTATATGTTTGCGGAGTATATTCAGATAGAAGAAACTACAGCACTCAGTGTTGCGGAATATGAGACACAGCAGAAAGAAAAAGAACAGGCTGTGCAGCAGGTCAGCCAGGCAGGAGCATCCATGTCTGCATCTGACAGTGAACTGGCGCTTTTGGCAGCAATTATTCAGTGTGAGGCAGGGGGAGAAAGCCACACAGGAAAAGTTGCCGTAGGGGCGGTTATCATGAACCGGGTAAGAAGCAGTCAGTTTCCGAACAGCATTACAGAAGTTGTCTACCAGAGTGGGCAGTTTTCTCCGGTAGCCAGCGGAATCCTTTCTTCTGTATTGAGCCAGGGAGCAAGAAGTGATTGTTATCAGGCAGCGCAGGAAGCACTTGCAGGATCCAATCCGATCGGAAGCGCACTGTATTTTAACAGTGGAAGCGGTCGTGGACAGCAGATTGGAAATCAGCATTTTTATTAAAAGCCAGCAGAAGAAAATGCCATCACCGAAGGTGGTTTTGAAGGCACTTTGGTTCATAACTGTGAAGGTACTGAACAGTTACTAATTAATTTAAGATAAGAAGGGAAAGCACCCCGTGCACCTGAAATGTAAGAACTAATTTAAAAAAATCTTACAATTTCAGAAGGCACGGGGTATTTCATTGCGTTTTCAGACAAAATAGTGTATGATGGAAGAACCATAGAGAAAAGCACGCAGCGGATAATCAAAGTTATATTTTTCGACTGCAGGGAATATGCAAGGATATGGAACATGTTTCTGAACAGAGGATAAAGAAGGAACATGCGTAACATACCGGAGGAAAGGGGGAGGAACATGGATGCGATTCTATGGCTGGCAGCGGTTGTTGTATTGCTGGTGATTGAAATTGCCACGCTGGGCCTTACAACGATCTGGTTTGCCGGGGGTGCACTGATTGCCGGGATAGCAGCGGTAGCCGGTGCCGGAAGAGTAGTACAGTTTGTTTTGTTTCTGATTGTCTCACTGATCCTGCTGATTTTTACAAGACCGATTGCCATGCGATACCTGAATACCAATCGAACCCGTACCAATGCGGAAAGCCTGATTGGCAAGGAGGCGGTGGTAACACAGACGATAGAAAATCTGAAGAACCAGGGGCAGGTTATCGTCGGTGGTATCGAATGGACAGCACGGACCGATGATAATGAAAAAATGATTGAAAAAGATACGGTCGTGGAGATCGAACGTATCGAAGGTGTAAAATTGATTGTGAAAAAGAAAGGATAACAGGTAAGAAAAATGGGTGGACTTATATTTCTGATTTTGATTTTAGTGTTAGTGGTTGTCATTGTAACATCCTGTATCAAAGTAGTTCCACAGGCAAGAGCTTATGTCATTGAGCGTCTGGGACTGTATCAGGGAACCTGGGAGCCGGGATTACATTTTAAGGTTCCGGTGATTGACCGTGTGGCAAAGAGGGTAAATTTAAAAGAACAGGTAGTAGATTTCCCACCGCAGCCGGTAATCACAAAAGATAATGTAACGATGAGGATCGATACGGTCGTATTTTACCAGATCACGGATTCCAAATCCTATACTTATAATGTAGAAAATCCAATCATGGCGATTGAAAATCTGACAGCGACCACATTGAGAAATATCATCGGTGATATGGAACTGGATGAGACGCTGACTTCCCGTGAAGTGATCAATACCAAGATGCGTGCGGCACTGGACATTGCCACAGATCCGTGGGGAATCAAAGTCAACCGTGTGGAACTGAAAAATATCATGCCTCCGGCAGCTATTCAGGAAGCCATGGAGAAACAGATGAAAGCAGAGCGTGAGAGACGTGAGGCAATTCTGATTGCAGAAGGTGAGAAGAAGTCTACCATCCTTGTTGCAGAGGGTAAAAAAGAATCTGCAATTCTTGATGCCGAAGCTGAGAAGCAGGCTGCTATCCTTCGCGCGGAAGCGCAGAAAGAGCGCATGATCAAAGAGGCAGAAGGTCAGGCAGAGGCAGTTCTGAAGGTTCAGAAGGCGAATGCAGAAGGTCTTCGTATGATCAAGGAGGCAGGTGCTGACAATGCAGTTCTTACCCTGAAGAGCTTCGAAGCTCTTGCGAAAGTGGCAGACGGCAAATCTACCAAGATCATTATCCCGTCAGAGATCCAGAACCTGGCAGGACTGGCAGCTTCTTTGAAGGAAGTTGTTGTGGATGAGAAGGATAAAAAAGAAGAGTAACATTCTTGAAACAAGAAATTAATGCGATGAAAGCCGACTATGGTCAGTCTGGAAAGTGAAAAATTGAAAGACTTGTACGACAGTTTACTGTAAAGCATGACAGAAAGAAAAATGGTGCCAGGCACTATACCTGGCACCAGAGGAGGATTATTATGAACTTAAAAGGCAGAAATTTTTTGACACTGAAAGACTTTACACCAGAGGAAATTCTGTATCTTCTTGATTTATCCGCTGAGTTAAAGGCAAAGAAAAAAGCCGGTGAGCTTACTGAGTATTACAAAGGCAAAAATATTGCCCTGATCTTTGAGAAAACCAGCACCAGAACACGTTGTTCCTTCGAGGTGGCAGCCCATGATCTTGGAATGGGAAGCACCTATCTGGATCCAACTGGCTCTCAGATCGGCAAGAAAGAGAGCATTGCAGATACAGCAAGAGTTCTTGGAAGAATGTATGATGGTATTGAGTACCGTGGATTTGGTCAGGAAATTGTAGAAGATCTTGCAAAATATGCAGGAGTTCCGGTTTGGAACGGTCTTACAAACGAATATCATCCAACACAGATGTTAGCAGATATGCTTACCATCCGTGAGCATTTCGGATATCTGAAAGGAATCAAGCTGGTATACATGGGCGATGCCCGTTACAACATGGGTAACTCCCTGATGGTAGCCTGCTCCAAGCTTGGTATGCATTTCGTAGCCTGCACAAGTAAGAAATATTTCCCAAATGAGGAGCTGGTTGCTCAGTGCAAAGAGTACGCAGCAGAGTCCGGCGCAACCATCACTCTTACAGAGGATGTAGAGGCTGGAACGAAGGACGCAGACGTTATTTACACAGATGTATGGGTATCCATGGGTGAGCCGGATGCAGTATGGGAAGAGAGAATCCATGATCTGACACCATACAAGGTAACCTCTGCAGTTATGAAGAATGCAGGGGAGAAAGCAATTTTCCTTCACTGTCTGCCGGCATTCCATGACCTTAAGACAAAGATTGGAAAGGAAATGGGTGAGCGCTTTAATCTGACTGACATGGAGGTAACAGACGAAGTATTCGAGTCTCCGGCTTCTAAGGTATTTGATGAGGCTGAGAACCGTATGCATACCATTAAAGCGGTTATGGTTGCTACACTGGGTGAGCCAGAGAATAAATAATTCGGCTTCCAGATAACAATGAATTAATGAATTCCGATTGTTCCTACGTTCTTATGTACTACTTTTTATCCTCTAGATAAGATGTATCATTCATTCAAAGAATCTGGACGATTGGGAGTTATAGAAAGGGTATCTGAAATGATTTCCGAAAAAGAATCATACGAAGAAATTGTCACAGGCAGTATCTATAACGAAACCACAATTGCAGATCAGATACATACAAAATGGGCGGGCAAAACCGTCCATTTTGCAAGAAAAACAGATTCTACCAATTTGTGGATCAAGCGTCTGGCGAAAGAAGGCGCACCAGAGGGAACTCTTGCACTGGCAGAATTTCAGTCGGCAGGAAGAGGAAGACTTGGCAGATCCTGGGAGGTACCAGAGGGTACGTCGGTTATGATGAGCATTCTTCTCAGACCGAAATTTGAACCTCAGTATGCACCAACCCTTACCCTTGTAATGGGTATGGCTGTGGCGAAAGCAGTGAAGAATCTTGGATTTGACGTAAGTATCAAATGGCCCAATGACGTGGTGGTTTCCCACAAAAAAATATGCGGAATCCTTACCGAAATGGGGGTTCGCGATGGAAAAATTGACTATGCAGTCATCGGAGTGGGAATTAATGTAAATATCAGAGAGTTTCCGGAGGAGATGGCAGACAAGGCTACATCCCTTTATCTGGAGAGCGGCAGGGAATTTGACAGAAGCCAGATTCCTGGGCTTGTGATGGAAGCTTTTGAGGAATACTATGAGAAATTTGCAGCGACCTGTGACCTCAGTGGGCTGAAAGAGGAATATGAAAGTATTCTTGCTAATTACAATCAGCCGGTGCGTGTGCTGGCGAAAGAGCCGTACGAGGGCGTGGCCAGAGGGATTACAGATGGCGGAGAGCTGTTGGTAGAGAAAACCGATGGAACGATCGTAGCTGTCAGCGCCGGTGAGGTTTCGGTTCGCGGGCTGTATAGCTATGTGTAAGGCTATTGTTTAGGCACATTTTCGCAAATGATATTCCCCACTGATTGCGATAATCCTACAGTGAATGGGGCATATCACTTGCGAAAATGTTGTTGACACAGATGAAAACAGAAAGGTGGGACTTAATTGTATCAGGAGAATGTAGTGCTTTGTGGCGCAAGCGCCTATGAACAGAAATATTATTTTAATAAAGACTTTGATTCTCTGCCAGATCATGTGAAGAAGGAACTGCAGATCATGTGCGTTCTTTTCACAGAAGAGATTGGCGGAATTTTCACATTGGAGTTTGATGATCATGGAAATCTGCAGTTTAAAACTGAGGCTACGGAAGCTGATGGATTTTATGATGATATTGGCGGTGCACTGAAAATCAAAAAGCTGCGTGTAGAGAAAGAGGAGCTTCTGGAATCTCTGGAAATGTATTATCGTGTGTTCTTCCTTGGGGAAGATGTGGATAAAGAGAAGACAGAAGAGTAAGCTGTGTGGATAAACTGATAAACAGGGAAAATAGCAGCTCATCAGATGTGACATTTGAGTTCACGAAGCGAGTAATTGTTGAAAGGATTGAATAGTTACACATCAAATATGAAAGTAATTAAGGTGATATGAGTAGTAATTTAGATTCTAAGTTGAGATATGAGCTTCCAAAGGAGATGAAGTGGAAAATCGGAAATGTGGAGATCCCAAACCGGTTCGTCCTGGCGCCAATGGCGGGCGTTACCGACCTGGCTTTTCGCAGGCTTTGCAAGGAGCAGGGCGCTGGGCTTCTCTGCATGGAGATGATCAGTGCCAAGGCTATTTCCTATAAGAACAAAAATACCAGGGCTCTGATGGAAATCGACCCGGTGGAGCATCCTATTTCCATGCAGCTCTTTGGAAGTGAGCCAGAGCTGATGACGGAGGTGGCGAAGGAAATCGAGGAGGAGCCTTTTGACATTCTGGATATCAATATGGGATGCCCAGTGCCGAAGGTGGTAAATAACGGTGAAGGTTCAGCTCTTTTGAAAAATCCGGATCTGATCGTGAAGATTGTGAAAAGCGTTTCTTCTGCCATTCAGAAGCCATTGACAGTGAAAGTTCGTATCGGTTTTGAGAATGAGCCGGTGGATATTGTGGAGATTGCAAAGCGCGTGGAGGATGCCGGGGCAGCAGCTATTGCAGTTCATGGACGGACACGGCAGCAGTATTATTCCGGGATAGCAGACTGGGAGACCATTGCCAGGGTTAAAGAAGCAGTTTCCATTCCGGTGATTGGAAATGGGGATGTGGATTCGCCGAAAAAGGCGGAGAAACTTTTTCGGCAGACCGGATGTGATGCGGTGATGATCGGGCGTGCTGTGGAAGGAAATCCATGGATATTTCGGGAGATGAATCACTATTTTGCAACAGGGGAAGAGCTGGCAAGACCTTCTCTGGCAGAGGTGAAAGCGATGATTCTGAAGCATGCGCGGGCTCAGATTGAAATGAAGGGTGAATTCATCGGAATCCGGGAGATGCGCAAGCATGTGGCATGGTATACAGCAGGGATGCCCCACAGTGCAGGGCTTCGCAGGGAGTCCAATAATATTGAGAGTTATGCGGATCTGGAGAAGCTGCTGGAGAGATTATAATTATGTTCAGTGGATCCGATTCTGCAAAAAATCATTTCAAATGTAGTGTTGACCAGATGAGTGGAAAACCGCTGTATGGTGATAAAAAGATAATAAT
>ERZ825896.4502-NODE-4502-length-10596-cov-3.324163_pt1 | contig 10596 bp, 10 predicted proteins | sample MGYA00519858_ERZ825896 | MGnify/ENA primary metagenome ERZ825896 (study PRJEB31778, sample SAMEA3449214) | human gut metagenome | biome: human gut; feature: human-associated habitat; material: faeces | place: United Kingdom | collected 2010/2012 ... | reverse complement strand
TCATAAATAATAACATCTCAAGTATACTTGATGTCAAGTAATTCTCAGGTTTTTTCGCGAAACTTCTCTCTCATTCACCAAAGGGATTCTTTTTTCTTTTTGATGCTTTCCGCTTGCATTTCCATATTTTCTCTGCACAGCAATATTGCTGACACACTGAAAGCACCGGAACGCTCCGAAAAAGCACAGAACAGACTAAAATATTCCTTTACAATCTGTGCACCATAATATATTCTTGCTCTTTATCCTCCACAATTTCAAATCCGAGTTTTTCATACATCCGTGCGGCGTAGTTTGCTTTCTGCACCGACAGAGATACCTGCGGATAGCCCTGTTGTTTTAATGCGGTAAGCATCTGCTGCATCAGCGCTGTTCCGATTCCACATCGTCTGAACTCCTCAAGAACCGAAATTGCAAGCGAAGGCGTATCCTCATTCACATGCCCATAATCATCCATGATCCGGCACCAGACCGCCCCTGCTATTTTCCCAGATATTTCCGCCACATAGCAGATATCATCTTTCTTTTCCCCAAAATCTGCAACATACACCTGCAACTCAGGTTCTTTGATGATCTCTTTCGGCGGTGCTTTGGTTCCTTCGGGGATAAAAATTGCTTCATACAGAAACTCGTCTAATATATGTATTTCTTCCTGACGTAATTTTCTTATCCGATATGAAACATTCTTCATTTTCTCACCTCCTGTATGGCATCACTGTTTTGTATAGAAATCTTCTACTTCTATACTCTGATTTTCATCATAACATATGATCTGCAATTCCGGCAACTAACATATATATAATAATCTCTCCGAAAAATCCTCACACAGGGATTCTTTCTTCTGGTATACTAAAAGGCAAAGAACGTAATGGAAAATGAAGAAGATACGGTAAAAGAATTGGCAGATACCGTCACATTCACAAATAGTGAGGACGGAATCGCCATGCATTAAAGGAGGATTATCAGGTATGAAAGTAGTAATCGCCATCGATTCATTTAAAGGAAGCATCAGTTCTCCTGATGCCGGAGCTGCCATCCGTGAAGGGATCCACCGGGTATTCCCAGATGCAGAAGTTTTTGTCCGCCCTCTGGCTGACGGCGGAGAAGGTACGGTGGAAGCTCTCGCAATCGGTATGCACGGCCGGATCCGTACAGTAACCGTCACCGGTCCGCTGGGTACACCTGTAGAGGCAGCTTATGGAATCCTTGATGATTCAAAGACCGCCATTATCGAAATGTCCGCCGCTGCGGGAATCACTCTGGTAGACGAACCGAATCGAAATCCGTTATATACAACCACCTACGGCGTAGGTGAACTGATCCGCGACGCCATCGTCAACGGATGCCGGAACTTCATCGTTGGTATCGGAGGAAGTGCCACAAACGACGGCGGCATCGGTATGCTTCAGGCTCTCGGATATGAATTTCGGGATAACAACGGACAGCCAGTTCCCTTCGGAGCCAACGGTCTGTCAAAGATTGCAACAATCCACGACACACATGTTCTCCCGGACCTCAAAGATTGTCACTTTAAAATCGCCTGCGATGTAACCAACCCGCTTTGTGGTCCCCAGGGCTGCAGCGCCATCTTCGGGCCGCAAAAAGGAGCCACTCCGGACATGATCCGCCAGATGGATCAATGGCTTGCCACCTACGCCAACATCACCCGTGAAAAATACCCGAATGCCGACCCTGACCACCCTGGCACCGGAGCCGCCGGTGGACTCGGTTTCGCTTTCCTTTCCTACACAAATGCCATCCTCCAGTCCGGCATCCAGATCATCCTGGAAGAAACCAGACTGGAATCCTGCATCAAAGATGCTGACATCGTGATCACCGGTGAAGGCCGCCTCGATGGCCAGACCATCATGGGAAAAGCCCCCATCGGTGTCGCCGCCATCGCAAAAAAATACAACAAAACAGTCCTTGCTTTCTCCGGCTGCACCACCCCTGAAGCCAGCCTCTGCAACCAGCACGGCATTGACGCCTTCTTCCCCATCCTCCACACCATAACCACCCTGGAAGAAGCCATGACCCCGGAAACCACCCGCCAAAACCTGACCGACACCACCGAACAGGTCTTCCGCCTGATCCAGGCAGTACAGATACACTAAATATCACTCTTGTACATTCCAGCCATATCCATAATTGACTTAATCCACTGGATCAATTATGAATATACAATACAGCAAAACCGAGGCTGAGATTCCTCTTCTCACCTCGGTTTTATCTATGTAATACTATGACATTTGGGTCAAAAGATATTTTTGACCTCTTTGACACTGGATTGTTCCGTACCTCCCTCGTACTCTCACAATCCTCAAAAGCATTCGCAATTCGCTCATTTTTCAAGTTTTCAGCCAGCACCCAGCCTGAAAACAGACCGCGCTGTTTGCAGCAACACTGTGTGGGCGTTTAGGGCAAGCTTTAAGATCCGACGCTTACGCAGGCTTTCGCGAGGGTCAGCCGACCCTCGTGAACTATAGCCGAAGTTAGCGGCTAGCTTAAAGTTGCCCTGCCCACGTTGCAGCAGACAGCGCGGTCTGTTTTCGGGCGTCCGTCTTCCACGAACTAAACAATGGATTACCTCAGCCTTACTCAGCCCAGGTCCCATCCACAAAAATATCCACTTCACTGCCATCTTCCCGGATCCCCACAATATGCAGATCATCTGATCCAACCATAAAGTCCATATGGATCATAGAATCATTAATCCCTTTCGCATAGATCTCCTCATCCGTCATATCCATAAATCCTTCAATAACCTCAGAAAATCCACGTCCTGCAGCCACATGACAGCATGCATTTTCATCAAACAAAGTGTTGTAGAACATCAGACCGGACTGATTGATCGGAGACTCCTTCGGAACCAGTGCCACTTCACCAAGCATGGAAGCACCCTCATCCATCGCAAACATTTTCTTCAGGACTTCTTCCCCCTGCTCAGCGTGGCAGTCTACCACTCTTCCGTCTTTAAAATCAACCGTAAAATGATCGATGACCTGTCCGGAACGGCTTAATGGTTTGGTAGAAACCAGACGTCCTTCACATTTTCCCTTCATCGGGCTTGTGAAAACTTCCTCCGTCGGCATGTTCGGAACAAAGAAAGCACGATTCAGATGATTGATATCTCCTGCACTGCCCCATTTTGCTCCCGGAATCAGATCCACACGAAAATCCGTACCGTTGCTGCTTGTATAATGCAGTGTTTTAAAATTCTGTTCATTTAACCAATTTGCTTTCTGCGTCATCCGTTCGTTATGTGCCTGCCAGATTTTTTCCGCATCCTCACCATCTTTCAGATATACGCAGTCAAAGATCGCATCCCACAGTTTTTCCACTGCCACATCCTCTGTATCATCCGGAAATACTTTTTTCGCCCATTTTCCAGAAGCTGCTGCCACGATCAGCCACTGATGTTTACCATCGATCTGATCACGGTATTTTTTCATGACTTTCTGACGCATCTGGCTGACGGTAGAGATCAGATCCGGGGAGATTCCTGCCAGTTCATCCGGGTCAGAAGAATCAATAAAGATACGAACCGGCAGATCCACAGTCATCTGTTTCGCCCGCTCCTCTTCCCATACCGGTACTTCACCGAGTACATCAGCTGCCGCATACTGATAATGCAGTTTGTTGATTTCTCCGCACTCCCAGAACATCTCTACATAACTTGCACCTGCTTTGTAACACTCTTCAGTCACCATCTTTACCAGCGGAATCTGATCTACGCCTGCCTGCAGACGGACGCGCTGTCCTTTCTGTACATTGGCTCCGATCTTTACGATCAATTTCGCATATTCTCTTAATTTGTTCTCGTTCATACTACCTTCTCCAGTCATTTTCTCATATTCTGTCATCGGCTGTCACTCATCTGCGACACCCACAGTTACTTATGAGTATACCCGCTTTTTGTACGGGATGCAAGCACGGTCTTTCTCCTGTGCAGTCACACGAAAAACGCCTCGCGGATATTACCGGCGAACGATAACACACGCGGTAATCAATTGCTTCTTGTAACTTCCTGCCCCATATACTATAATACGATGTGATCGGATTGCTTCATTGCTACGCAATTCCCGCAATCCTTGAATACCGAAGACAAAATTTCGCACAGGAGGACGCACATGGAATATCTGGATATCGTAGATGAACAGGGACAACCGACCGGGGAAATCGTTTCACGCACCCTTGCACACACAGAAGGAATCCGCCATCGAACAGCTCATATCTGGATCGTTCGCAGGGAAAACGAACATTTTCAGGTTCTGATGCAAAAACGTGCAATGAGCAAAGATTCTTTTCCCGGAAAATACGATACGTCTTCCGCCGGTCATATTCAGGCAGGCGATGAACCACTTGCATCCGGCCTGCGGGAACTTGCGGAAGAGCTGGGCATCCACGCCAAACCGGAGGATCTGAAATTTGCCGGATGCATCCACGGAAATTTTGCAGAAGAATTTCACGGAAAAATCTTTCGGGACAACGAAATTGCCTTTGTCTATGTATATCAGCAGCCTGTCGATATCGAGACACTCGTCCTGCAAAAAGAGGAGGTGGAATCGGTGCGGTGGTTTGATCTGGAAGAAACATACCAGAACTGTCGAAACCGTAACACGCAGTTTTGTGCCCCTGTCCCGGGACTCGAAGTTGTACGGCAATACCTGTACATTTGAAATACACACATGCTTATCCTACCTCCGGTCACTTTCTGCTTCGTCCAGTTTCTCCAATAATGTCTCGTTAAGAATCTTGAAAGCCGGAATAAAGCTGTCACGTATCAGTATGATCATTTCATTCACTTCATCTTCATTCCATATATGGACAGATGTATTACGCCTTTTTAACATAAGCAGCCATACTTCTGCATCGTTAATAAATCCAACGTAACTGTTCAGTACCTTCACAGTTACGAGCCAAAATGCATAAAAAATCACCTTCGGTGATGGCATTTTGGCTTGTATGTCTCGGGATTTTGACATATTCATGTCAAAACACCTCGTGGGACAGTGGCTACTGAATAGTTACGAAACTACTATAGAATATGTAATTTTACGGAGGATAGAAATATGTATGGATTGACACCCAGGGAAGAACAGATTATGAATACCATATGGAATATGGATCATCCTTGTCTGATTTCGGAAATTTTAAAAGCATCGCCTGCTTTAAAAAGAAATACGGTAGCTCCCGCACTGGTTCTCCTTGAAAATAAAGGTTATCTGAAAGTTGATTCGATTGGGAAATCTTATACAAGAACCGGTAAAGCATATGTTGCTGCTATTTCAAAAGAAGCCTATAAAGAACAGCAGGCATTCTTAAATGCCATTTCTCAAAGCCGTGATACTGAAACAGGAGTTCTTGATTTTCTTGCCGCCTATGTAAAATCAAAAAATATGAGTGCTGATTTTCCACAGCGAATCCGGGAAATTCTTGAACATTACTAATACCCCTTTGTTGTTTCACCGCGTATCAGACCACATGATCTGCTTTTCAAAAATAAAATATGAATTTTCATGTACACCAGGTAATCTCTCGTTACCTGGTGTTTTATGTTTTCCGTAAAATCAAAATTGGTCCACCGGGCCAGTTATTGATATGCAACGCAAGAACAAAGAATGTGCCTTGGCACATTCTCGCGCCTGCGGCGGTCGCTTGCGACATCTACCTTATACGCCGAAGTGCGCATCCTCGCGGAACGTTTTTTGCTTTACAGGAACACAATTTCCTGTAAAGCAAAAAACTGTCCGTAAACATTTCAGTCTACGGACAGTTTTCTATTATATAATTATACGTTTGGGTCTGTTGGATCCCAATCCTGACCTGCCGGAATCTTAATTGTTGCCGGTTTATCAAACAGCATTGCTGCTGTATCAGAAATTGTTACTGTGGTTCCAAGTGCACAATTATCATAGATCCATTTTGCATCTCTTACGCAGAGTCGCACACATCCATGAGATGCCGGCTGACCAAGCATATTATAGTTACCGGCACTCAGATTGTGACTGGTCATGTTAGAACCAGCTACAGAGTGGAATAATACACCACCTACGATTCTTGTACAATACTGACCATAAGATGGTCCCATCAGGGTATGCCAACGATATTTTGCAGGTGTTGTAAACGTACCTGTCGGTGTTGGTGTGCCTGGCAGTCCAACAGAACATGTAAATGTTTTTACCGGAATATCGTATTTTCCTGTTTCACTCTTTGCATATACCATTACCTGACATGCTACACGGTTTACAGTGATATAGTAGGAAGACTGACGTCCGATGACGCTGTCAAGATCCTGTACCATTGCTCCGGAAGCATTGAAATAATACTTGTAACCATTGATACGTTTCCAACCGGTTGCCATTGCTCCGTTCGATTCAAAATAATACCAGCTGCCTTTGATTCTCAGCCATCTGTTTGCAACTCTGTTTCCATTACTGTCTGCATAATACCAAGTATTTCCTACCTGCTGCCAGCCGGCTCCACCAGTACCTGCTGTTGTCCCAGCACTGCTTCCATATCCAGGAACCCATTTTCCATCAGCCCCTACCCAATAAGAACCGATCCATGTATTGGTTGCCATTGCTCCGCTTCCTGTCACATAATAGTTGCCGATCCAGCGATTTGCTGCCATTGCTCCGCTTCCATCCATATAATACCAGTTGTTTCCTACTTTTACCCAGCCAGTCTGCATTGTTCCGTCAGAATTACTGTAGTACCAGTTTCCACCAACTACATACCAACCGGTCGCCATTGCTCCACTTCCTGTCAGATAATACCAGGTTCCTCCCAGATTCAGCCAGCCCGTTGCCATCGCTCCGCTTCCGTTCAGATAATACCAGGTTCCTCCCAGATTCAACCAACCGGTTGCCATCGCTCCGCTTCCGTTCAGATAATACCAGGTCCCTCCCAGATTCAGCCAACCGGTTGCCATCGCTCCGCTTCCGTTCAGATAATACCAGGTATTTCCAAGTTTCAGCCAGCCGGTTACCATCGCTCCGCTTCCGTTCATGTAGTACCAGGTTCCTCCCACATTCACCCAGCCGGTTGCCATCGCTCCGCTTCCGTTCAAATAATACCAGGTATTTCCAAGTTTCAGCCAACCGGTTGCCATCGCTCCGCTTCCGTTCAGATAATACCAGGTTCCTCCCACGTTCAGCCAGCCGGTCTCCATCCATCCTGCACCGTCAAAATAATACCAGGTTCCGTTGATCTGTTCCCAGCCTGATCTGGTATATCCTCCGTCACTGTGACGATACCACCAACGACCACCGCTGCTGATCCACTCATTTTTTGCCTGTGTTTTTCCTTCGATCCAGACACCATTTTCATCCACATAATAATTGCCGATCCAGGTTTCCTTCGCCTTTTCTCCTGCCTGATTCAGATAATACCAGCTTCCGTTTTCTTCCTGTACCCAACCTTCTGCATGAGCTTTTGTCGGAAGAATTCCTACCAGAAACAGCATTACGAATAGCATACCGATCATTTTCAGTTTTTTCATTTGGCATTTCCCCTTTCTTTTTTCTGTCACTTTTTCTTATTCTCAGGACGCAAAGTACTGATCAATTCCATCTGCTATCCCCGTCACCATCTGCTGTTGATAATCTGCTGTCTGCATCCGGGTATCTTCCTCCTGATTGGTCATATATCCCATCTCAACAATGGTTGCAGGAATACTGCACCAGTTCAGCCCACTCATCTCATCGGTCTGATACACACCCTGATTATTTGCCCCTGTGGAAGCACAAAACGCAGTGATGATACACTGTGACAGTTTCTGACATTCAGCAATCATTTCCTGACTCAGATATGGGTTAGCCGTACTAGGTGCCATTGTCAGAGCTCCTGCTACAGAGGTATTATCCGACCCATTGGCATGGATGCGAATCAGAATATCTGAACCCGATTCCGCTGCAAGCTGTGCCCGCTCCGCATTACTGATATCCACATCATTGGTTTCCCGGATCATATAGACTTCGTATCCCCTTGCTTCCAGCTCATCGCGAAGCTTCAGTGCCACATCCAGATTCAGCTGATATTCCGTTACTCCTGTTGTTCTTCCGGTCGTTCCGGATGCCACTTTTGCTTTTGTCTGAGACGCCCCCGGCCCAATTGGCTCCTGTTCACTGTTTCCATGTGCCTGATGGCCTGCATCAATGGCAATTTTCCTGCCATTGCCTTCAGGAGTCGGTGTCGGTGTGACAATCTCCGCCTCTACGGTTTCTGCCGGTTCTTCTGTCCCGGTCATTTTCCTGAGATTTGAATCTGTCAGAAGAAGGTACTGTATTCCCTCTTCTTCTCCTACTGTAACACTCTCATCCTGCAGTTTTTCCACAAAAGCCTGGTAATCTTTCTCGTTCTTTTTCAGATGCAGCAAAACAGCTGCCACATCTTCCTGCGTATATGCTTCTACCTGACCTTCCTGTGACGTATACCGGAGATCTGCGGTCATAATTTTTACATCATTATGTTCTACCGCCTTTTTGATCTCCGTGATCAGATTCTTTTTCTGTACTGCTGGATCTGTCGGATCATCCGTAGGCTCCGGTGTCACCGTCTGCGTCGGTGTTATCTGCGCTTCTTTTGCCTCCTGTTCCTGTTGTGCCTGTTGCATCTGTTCCATCTGCTTTCTGGCTTTTCCATATCCCAGGATGGCTGCAAGACCCAGGGCAAGCACCACGATCACAATTCCCATGATCATGATGTTCACTCTGGTTCCTGAAGGTTTTTTCATAATTGCTCCTCCTTCCGGAAATCACGCTTACATTCTTTCCGGTGCTTCAAATCCCAGCATATCGATACATGCTTCCAGAATATTTTTTACCAGCATCAGCAAAGCCAGATAGGATTCTTTCTTCGCCTGATCCTCTTCAGCCAGAATCTTTGTTTCATGATAGAAGCGGTTAAATGCATTTGCAAGTTCATAAATATAAGAACAGATTTTATGCGGTGCTTTCTCTTCATAAGCATTCGTGATCACCTGATTGAATTTGGATGCTTCCAGCATCAGCGCTTTCTCACTGTCACTTCCTGCCGCCAGAATCTTCAGGGTATCCAGATTACCGCCTTCTTCTTTATATCTGTTCAGGATAGATTTGATACGGACGGTTGTATACAGAATATACGGACCGGTATTTCCTTCAAAAGATGTAAATCTTTCAATATCAAAAATATAATCTTTGGATGCCTGGTTGGACAGGTCTCCGTATTTGATTGCAGAAAGTCCTACAATTTTTGCAGTCGCTCTTGCATCTTCTTCTTTGATGCTGCGGTTGTCCACGATTTTTTTATACATTTCTTCGTTGATATCACGAATCAGATTTTCCAGACGCATCACACCGCCTTCTCTTGTCTTGAACGGTTTTCCGTCTTTTCCGTTCATGGTACCAAAACCAAGGAACGTCAGTTTGGTATCATCTTTTACCATACCTGCTTTTTTGGCACAGCGGAATACCTGAACAAAATGCATCTCCTGACGTTTGTCTACCACATACATGATCTCATCCGGATTGTATTTTTCCATACGTTCCACGATAGTAGCAAGATCTGTGGTTGTATACAAAGCAGCACCATCTGATTTTAAGATCATACACGGAGGTACCTCTTTGGTATCCGTCTCTTCTTTTACATCTACGACAACCGCACCCTGGTCTTCATAAGCCAGTCCCTGCTCCTTCAGCTTCTGTACCATCGGTGCAATGGTATCCTGTACATCAGATTCTCCGTTCCACAGATCAAAGTCTACCTTAAGGTTTGCGTAGTTTTTCTTCAGGTCAGTAACCGATACCTGCAAAATATGCTTCCATAATGCACGATATCCTCTGTTACCCATCTGCAACTGATGGGTTGCTTCCAGAGCTTCTGCTTTATACGATTCGTCTTCTTTTGATTTTCCACTGGCTGCCGGATAAATTTCTTCCAGCTCACTGATGGTAAATGGAGCTTCTGTCGGATATTCTCCTTCGTAATCTTCCTGGAAATATACCAGTTCCGGTTTTCTTTTATGCAGTTCTGTGATGATCAGACCCATCTGCAGTCCCCAGTCTCCCAGATGAACATCACCGATAACTTTATGTCCCAGATATCTTCCCATTCTCTTGATACTCTCACCGATGATTGCAGAACGCAGATGTCCGACATGCAGTGGTTTTGCAACGTTTGGTCCACCGTAGTCAAGAATCATGGTCTGTGGATCCTTTGCTTCTTCCACACCCATTTTCTCACTGTTTCTCATCTCTTCCAAATACTGCGCCATATATGCTCCGGATACTTTCAGATTAATGAATCCCGGATTAACAGCTTCTGCCATCTCGAGGACTTTACTGCCGGCAAGTTTTGCCACTACATCATTGGCGATCATGATCGGGGCTTTATGATATACTTTTGCACCTGCCATAGCACCATTACACTGATATTCACACAGGTCCGGCCGATTCGACAGCGTAACCTTTCCCATATTTTCATCATAACCGGCTTCTTTAAAAGCGGTCATTACTTCATTGGAAATCAATTCGATTATTGTTTTCATACTTTCCTAAAACTCCTTTGTTAGAATCGTTACATTATATCATGATTCGCACCTTCGGTGCTTGA
>ERZ825896.4495-NODE-4495-length-10607-cov-2.837945_pt1 | contig 10607 bp, 5 predicted proteins | sample MGYA00519858_ERZ825896 | MGnify/ENA primary metagenome ERZ825896 (study PRJEB31778, sample SAMEA3449214) | human gut metagenome | biome: human gut; feature: human-associated habitat; material: faeces | place: United Kingdom | collected 2010/2012 ... | reverse complement strand
AAGCCCTGACCGCCATTCTGGTGATGACACTGCCGTTCTGCGGCGGGCTGGTCCCCAGCATCCCCATGCGGGTGTCGGCGGCAGGCGGCTCCGCAAGCGACATCTATGCCAATTCCATTTCCTCGATCCCCCTTTCCGATGCGGCCGCCAGAATGGCCGCGGCCCCTGTGGGGGGGACCCCGTCCCTCCTTCCCGTCACCGGCGGAAAAACCGTCAATGTGGCGGATTTCGGCGCGAATGGGGGCGACCGCTCCAGCGACACCGAAGCCATTAGGAAGGCTATTGAATCCCTGGGCGGGGCGGGAACCGTCCTGTTCCCGGAAGGCTCGTATTACTGCGCAGACATCCGGGTTCCCTCCGGTGTCACGTTGATGTCGATGACGACGTTCGGCTTCGACGGGAACGGCGCCACTCAGCTCGTGCGGAACAAGGCGAATGCCTCCTGTATCCTGGATTTGACGGGATCGCGGGATGTTACGGTCTATGGGATTTCGTTGGACGGCCTGAGCAAGAGCGCGCAGTCCACGGTCCATGGGGTGAAGGTGGTCGGGGCGAAAAACGTTCTGATCGCCAATTGCCGCATCAACGCGTGCAACGGCTCGGCCGTGCTAGTGGACAATTCCACTGGGGTGACGGTGCGGGGCAGCATGCTGTGCGGCAGCGCATACGGTGTGGGCGCGATCAGCGGCAGCGATCTGCTGGTATATGATAACTGGCTGACGAGCTGTCACCCCGCCGGATACCTGGCCCAATCGGGAGTGACGAGCGCCAGGATAACAGCCAACCGCATCGAATGGTGCGGTACGGGAGTACTGCTGGAAGGCGCCAGCGGCCAGACCGTCGCCGGGAATTATTTTGACCGCTGCAACATCGGTGGCATCCGCGCGAACGGCGGCCGTAACCTCCAGATGCTCGGCAACATCAACCAGCGCAACGGGGTGCTTCACGGGACGGATGAATCCTGCAACCTCTACCTGAACGGAGTGAGCGGCGCCGTCTACCGCGGCAACGTGATGGAGGCCATCCGGGGAGACGGCAGCGATACCAATGTCACACCGGAAACCGCGATGATCATCCGAAATCTGAAGGACAGCCAGATCCTTTATAATACCGCTTATAAAGGCTTTACCCAGGATCTGCTCAAAGACTACGGTGGACACAGCGGCACTACCATTGAGAACAATGTGGGAACGAAATACTGAGAGGGTGCGGGATGAAAAATACCGTATACAGTTACGCCGGCCTGATGGAACGGCTCATCGACCTGCCCGCGCTGACCAAGCCGCCTTCCCCGGGAGAGAAAAGCGGCGCGGTAACCTGCCGCAGCCGGTCCTGCCGGTACGACGAGGAAACCGACACCTACATCAAATGGAGCGTTAAAAACGAGCCGGGCGCCATTGCCTATGAAGGGATAGACGAACACGGCCGCTACATACTCATGGAGGAAGACGGCCCCGGCGTGATCTGGCGGTTCTGGACCGTTGCCCACGGCCACTATAACACCGTCATCCGGGTTTACCTGGACGAGGATGCCGAACCGGTCGTGGAAGCGACACTACTGGATTTTTTCACACAGTATCACGACGATCTGCCGGTATCCAATTTCCCTCTCCTGCACAACATCAACCAGGCCCGCGGCTCGGTCAGTTATTTCCCGCTGCCCTATCAGACCCATATCCGGGTAACGGCGACGGAACCGATCATGTACCAGCTGACCTACTCCCGATTCCCGGAAGGGAGTATTCTGCCAGATTACCGGGACCGATACAGGAATGAAAACACCATCACCGACGCGGCGATGGAACGCCGGCTGGAGAGACGCGGGCAATACGAACCGAGCCGAAACTGGCAGGCCGTAACCATCACCGTTCCTCCGGGTAGGGAGCTAGTGCTGTATGAGAAGGAAGGAGCGGGGGTTCTGCACGGTCTGCGGTACTACCCGGATTTCCGGTCGGACGAGGAAGCCGAGACAGCGCTGCGGGGCCTGATCCTGCGTATGTACTGGGATGGTAGAGCCAAACCGGCGGTTTGGTCTCCCCTGGGGGATTTTTTCGGTACCGCTCCCGGCCTCCATCTGTTCCGGACGATCCCGACCGGGATGAGCCGGCTGGAATGCTACAGCGAATGGGTGATGCCATACGGCAGCGGGATGCGTATGGAGCTTGAGAACCGCACGGACCGCCCGCAGACGGTCCGGTTCGAGGCGGCGTTTGAACCGCTCGAGGGAAATCCGGATTCCCGGCTGCGCTTCCACGCTAAATGGCATCCCCGCGAATTTCTCGGCCGGGATGAAACACGCTTTCTTCCGGGTGGGGATCGTTACCCCGACTGGCCCATTCTTCTGGTAAAAGATGCCTGCGGGCGGTTCTGCGGCATGTCGATGCACGTGTACAACGATTTCCCAGAACCAAAACAGCAGGCCGCGGCCTGGTGGTACGGGAAATATCATCCCGATTACGAGTGCACGGTTTCCTATTTCTGGGGAGAAGGGCGCGAAAAATTTTTTGTGGACGGTGAAAAAGAGCCGAGCACCTTCGGCACCGGCACGGAAGATTATATCGGATACGCCTTCAGCGCCGAGCCGCCTTTTTCCAATTGGGACGGAGCCTTTGCTGCGGCGCCCAATCTGGCCTATACCTGCCGGGGACACATTTCCCATTGCCGGTTCCAAATTCCGGACAACATCCCGTTTCAAAAGAGCTTTGAGGCCTATTTCGAGAAGTATTCCGACGATATCTGGACCGACGGCGTCAATCCGGCAGCCCGCGGATGCTGCTATGTGGATGTCGTGAGCTACTGGTATCAGCAGGCGGGCACGGACGACGAGTATCCGGCCTATCCGCATCAGGCGGTGAACGGATTTTACCGGCTGCCGCCGCAAGACCTCTGAATGGAAGGAGCCGAACGATGAAACGACAACTCCTGAGCGGGCTTCTTTGCCTGGCCCTGCTGTGTGGCGCCCTGTTTTTGGCCGGCTGCAAAACCAAAGACCCGGCCGTATCCGATCCGGCCGGCTCCGGCCTGTCCGGGTCGGATACCGAACTGACGGGAGAGGAAACGGGGGAGAGCGGCGTGCGGACGGACACCACCCTGCCGGAAGGTCCGGCCAACAGCGGAAACGCATCCAGCCAAACCGTGCCCGGGACGACCGGGACGACCGGCCCTACCCTGCCGCCGCTGGATCCGGGGAAGGAATCCTCCCTGGCCACGGTGAACGTCAAGGATTACGGGGCGAAAGGGGATGGCGCGGCCGACGATACCGCGGCGGTGCAGGCGGCGATCGACAAGGTCTGCGGGGACGGCGGCGGGTACGTCTATATGCCTGCCGGGATCTACCGCCTGAACGCCGTGAACATCCGGGAAAACGTCTGTCTGTACAGCGACCGGACGTGGAATCCGGACGACAAGAACAGCAAGGGCGACACGGTACTGGTCCCGAAAGACAGCTCCGTCTCCTGCGTGGTGAGCATGACGGGGAACGGAAACAACACCAATCCCGTGCTCATGAATGTCTGCATAGACGGGCAGAATCTCGGCACCGCGCTGGCCGGGGTGGCCTGTCCGGGGAAGAGTGCGGTGACCGGTACCTCTATGCGGGTTGAAAACGTCCGTGTCATGGGATGCACGGGGGTTGGCCTGGACGCCTCCTACAACGCGATCGTGTCCCTGCGGGGCAATTATATCACCGGATGCGGGACCGGCATAAAGCTGGTCGGCTGGGACCTGTTCATCAACGGCAACACCGTCGCTGGGAACCGGGGAGACGGCGTGCTGGTATCGGGCGGGACGGCGATGAACTTCTGCTACAACCGGGTCGCGTGGAACGACAGCTGCGGCATCCGGTTCGAGGGATTCGGCCGTGTGTCCATGATGGGGAATACCTTCGACTCCAACGCCTGCCCGGGTGTCTATTTCAGCGGTTCAAGCAATATGGCGCTGCACGACAATCTGTTTATCCGCAACGGCTGGGCACCCCGTTCCGGTATGGCCAACGCCGACACCCATGTCTCGGTCAACGCGTCCTCCGGCATCAATATCACGGGCAACACCTTCAAGGCCGCCGCCGATTTCGACGTGCGCGCGCCGCGCTACGGCATCATCGGCGATGTCATGACGAATTGTGTGATCCAGGGCAACACCTTCTCAGGGGCGGCGACGGATCGGAACATCCAGACCAACCACGATACCAATACCGGCTGTGCGATCTCAGAATAACAGACGAGACAGAAAGGATGGAGGCAAATGAACAAACGGCTTTCCTGCATGGTGTCGGCCGCACTGGCGGCACTCCTGATGTTGGCGGGATGCGGAGGGGGTGAGACACAATCCCCTTCCTCCGGCCAGGGCGGCGACACCCCGGTTTCCCTGGATTTCGGAGGGGAGGAGATCATCCTGGCCTATCCCTGGTCTCTAAACTCGCCGGACAGCAGTCCGGCCGCCGAACGGCATTACCAGTACGTGCAGGAACTGAACGCGAAGTATCATGTGACCATTACGGAAAAGAGCATCAACGGTTCCTATTACAACAACAACATGGTCACGACCGTCCTGTCGGGCAAGCCGATGGGGCATATTATGATCGGCTATGACCAGTTTGCCGCCGATTATTACAAAGCCGGCATCTTTGCCGAGCTCAACGACGCCATGTCGAAAACCGGGATCGATTTTAAAAACGACGCGATCTACAACCAGCTTGTCACCCGGTTCTGTAATTTCAACGGTAAGCAGGTGGGTTTCTCCAACAGTGTCGAGGTGCAAAAAGACCTCTGGTTCGTCAATCTGCGGATGCTTCGGGAGGCGAGTATCGACATTTACGGCATGGTGGACCGGGGCGAATGGACCTGGGACAAGGCGGAAGAATTGGGGAAACGCCTGACCAAGGATACGAACGGCGACGGCACCCCCGACATCTACGGTATCGGTTCCGCCCAGAATCTGGCGGAATCCCTGGCCTCTGCGAACGGCGCAGCGCTGACCCGCCTTAACGGGGATAACCGTCCCATCCTCGCCTGGAGCGATCCGGCGGTGCTCGAAGCCATCAACCGGATGTACAAATGGTGCACCACCGACAACATCTGCCGGCCCACCCCATCCAACCAGGCCTGGACCCAGGCTGCCACCGATTTCGTCAACGGGTCCTATGCCATGGTCCAGGGGCCGATCGATTATCTCAGCAGTTTCCAGAGTGCGGCCATGAAGGACGATTTCGGCGTCATCCCACCGCCCAAGGGCCCCAAGGCGGACGGCGACTGGTATACGTCGATGGGCACGGTATCCTTCTTCCAGTTTATCCCGGTTACGTATCAGGACCGGGCGGCGGAGCTGATCCAGCTCTATCAGGAGCTCTCCAAGAGCACCGATGGCATGACCAAGTCGGAGGCCTGGCAGGATCAGTATCTCGACCTGGTGAGGGACGATCAGTCGATGGAATACCTGATGAAGCTCGGCTTTGAAGGACGGCAGCGCCTGAGTCTGACCAGTGCAGTTGCGGTCAATTGGGGCGATCCCTCCCTGGCCGTCGTGTTTGAGAACATGGCTAAGAACACCACCTCTCCCGGCGCGGCGATCCAGGAATACGGCAGCCAGTTCCAGGCGCAGATGGACGACAAGTGGAAGGACATAACCCTGACGGGTATCCAATAAATCGGCGAAAGGATGATCGGGATGAAGAAGGCTCTATGGAAAAAGGCCGGCGCGGTGATGGCCTCTCTAGTGCTGCTGGCGGGCGTCATGGTCCTGCCGGCCGGCGCGGCCGCGCTCTCGGAGGATTTCGAGGGCTTCGGGTCAACGGACGATCTTAGCATGAATTGGTTCCCTTATGGTGATTTTATCACCGACATCACGCTGAGCAAAACCGGCGGTGTTAACAATTCCAAGGCGCTGAAGATGACCCTGGCGTTTGAGGAGACGGCTAAGGACAAGTGGGGGACACTGCGCGGTTCCTATGCGGATGATATGAGCAGTAAAGTCGCGACCGGAATCCGGTTCTGGGCCAAATCGGACGTGGATGGCCAGGTCATAAAGGTGATCATGGTCTACAACAATATGAGCTGGAAATACGCCGCGAAGGTCACCATCGGCAAGACCGGCCAATATTATGAGGTGCCGTTCTCATCCATGCAGCTCGATTACGGCACCGTCACCGTGCAGAACGGCACCGACCCGCAGTACATTAATGAATGGCAGTTCCAACCGGAACGGAAGGCCGGGACGGACGAAGCCACCATTTTCATCGACGATATTTCTTACATCGGGGACGGACCGGCGGTCGGTCCGACCGATCCGCCCGTCACGGACGCGCCCACAACCCCGCCCGTAAACAAAACGGACCCGCCCACAACCCCTCCGGTCAACGGAGGGTCGACAGCCCCCGCCGACGATCCGGCCACTACCGGGGATACAGGGGATGGCACCACCGACCCGACTACGGGGACATCCGACGTTTCGGACGCGGCGGTGGGGCCGGCATCGAATGTCACGACGGCTCCGGATGGATCCAGCGTTCCGCCTCCGGATGAAACAGGCGGGCTGGGCACAGGGGCAATCGTGGGCATCGTGATCGCCGCTGTTGTGGTACTGGCGGGCGCGGGCGCCGCCGTCTATTTCCTCGTCATACGGAAAAAGAACCCGGAGGAACCGGGGGATCCCGGACAAGAATCCGAATGAGCCGGAAAAATCGGTTTCTTGATAATCAGAAAGGATGAGTGGTCAACTATGTTGAAAAAGCCCCTGAGCATACTCTTGACTCTGGCGCTCCTTCTCTCCTGCGTGTGTGTGTTTTCCGCATCGGCGGATCCCGATCCGTATCTTATAGACGATTTTGAAGGATATGCGGATACGGCGGCCCTTCAGGGAACCTGGGCGACTACCAATGGCGGCACGTCCGCGCTCTTGACCGACAGTGGCAAGGCGATGTCCTTTGGATACACGGCTTGGAACGATATTTACCGAGCAGTCGATTTCAGTACCGCTCCTGCCGATGCGGTCGGTCTCAAGCTGAACATCAACAGTGCTTCGGCCGTCAATAACGTATCCGTCAAGATGGGGTATAACAACGGCGCCGAATATCGGTTTGTGTACACGATGGACCTGAAGGCCGGGGACAATGAAATCCTGCTGCCGTTTGACGATGCCGGTTGGACCGGAGTTGCCGGATGGGGATCGGTGGGGCCCATGAAACCCTTGAGCAGCGTCAAGCAGCTGATGATCTCGTCCGGCGGCGGTACCAATACGCTGGCGATCGACAATATCCGCTTCCTGAAGGCCTCCGAAATCTCTGACCCGTACAGTATCGCGGATTTCGACGGCTATGCGGACAAAACGGCGCTGGAGGCCGACTGGGAGAGCGCGGATGACGCCTCCCTCGATCTCGACGGCACGACGGCCAAGGCCGGCAAATCCCTGAAAATCGCCTACACCAATTATGGCAACACCTACATGAAGCGCCTGGCCGACGCGCTCGCGGCCCCGGCAGACGCGGCGGGGATCGGCGTGTGGATCAAGAGTTCGGCCGCCACCTCCAACCTGAAGATCCGGGTGATTTACGGGACGGATGCGCACCGGTATGCCATTCCTGTGACCCTCACGGAAGGGATCAATGAAATCAAATTGAGCTTTGACGACCCCGCCTGGAGCCGCGTCGGAGGATGGGATGCCGCCCCGGCCGCGATGCCCGGCAAAACCGGCATCACCGCCGTGCAGTTCGAGTCCGCCGGCGGAGCCTATACCCTGAACGTGGATGACATCCGTTTTCTCAAAGAATCCGAACTGGATGGCGGCGGGGACAATCCGCCTGTCGAGGTTCCCGAAGAGCCGACGCTGCCCGCCGATCCCTACAAGCTGGACGATTTCGAGGGCTACGCCAACAGCGCCTCGCTCGGCTATAACAGCTTGTGGGCGGACAACAGCGGCGGCGGATGCACCGCGAAGCTCACCCTCGAAACCGGCACGGGCAACGTGCATGACGGGACTTCGATGAAGGTCGAGGCCAGCGATACGGGCTGGATGACCATTACCCGCAACGGTGTCACGATCCCGGCAGACGCCACCTCTATGACCTTCTGGGCCAGGGCCGAGGCCGAGACGAGCCTCAAGCTGGAATTCCGCCTGAATAACAACGACTACAAATACGCTCCCGCCGCTCCCATCGCGGTCGGGACCGAAGGCGCGCTGTACACGGTGTATTTTGAAGATTGCAGCTATCTGCCCGGCAGCGGCGGGGCGGATAAAGGCTGGATCTTTAATGAAAAGTGCCTGGTCAACGCCATCAACTTCATGCGGGACGGCTATGACGCCCTGACTCTCTATATCGACGACATCTCCTTCGGCAAGGAGGCGAAGCCGGTCGATCCGAACGACCCGGTCCTCAAGCTCCAGGCCGCCATTGAGGAACTGCCCGCGGCCGACAAGCTGACGGTTTCGAATATCGCCAGGATTGAAGCCCTGTATGAGGACTACAGCGCCCTTTCGGCCGGGGACAAAAAACGGGTGGCCAACCGGGATCTCCTGCTCGACGCGAAGGACCTGGCCGATACATGGACGGACATTCTCGGTGACGACCTGGACACGGTCCTGAAGCTCGGCGAGGATATCGCGGCCCTTCCCGCCGCCGTGACGGCGGCCGATAAAGAGGCCGTCGAAGCCCTTTGGAAGACCTATGCGGCGCTGAACGCCGAACAGCAGGCACTGGTTCCCGGGAGGGAGGCGCTGGAAGCGGCGCATGAGGCTCTGAGCGGCAGCCCCCAGACCGGTGCGGCCCTGCCGGCCGGCGCTGGTGTGCTGGCTCTGCTCTCGGCCGCAGCCTTCCTGGCTCTCCGGAAAAAGAAGGCGTAACGCGAGCCTTTCGAACCTCCGGGCCGGATCTTCCGGCCCGGAGGCTTGTGGGGCCGTGGTGGATTCACCGCCGGCCCCGGGTGCTTGCCACGGTGTAAAAGGCCCCGCCGCAGGGCCTTTTACACGGAGGCAGGACATGGCGGGCAAACCGGCCGGCTTTTCCGATGTCGGCCCGGAATTCCTGAGACTGGACAGTGGACTTTCCGTTAACAGAAAGGCGTGTTGGCATGATGCAATCCTGGATCCGAAGACTGACGGGGATCGCCGCGGCCTGCGTATCGACGCTTTGCACGATCCCGCTTTGTGCGGCCGCGCCTGCGGCCGGTTCGGACGGCGTGCAGGCGGCCGATCTTCTGGCCCTGAACGACGCGCCCGATTATATGAGTTATCTGGCGGCCCACGCCGGCGCCTCCCGTCCGTCCGGGCGGATCGTCCTGACTTCGGCGCAGGTCAGCGGGGAAGAGGGGAGCCGCCGGGTGACCGGGTATCTGGATGCCCGGCAGGAGGCCGTCCTGACCGAGGAGGGCGGATATGTCGAATACACTTTTGATGTGGAAGAGGCCGGGTTTTACACCATCACGGCGAAATTCTGCGTTCCGGAAGGGCGGCATACGGCGGCAGAGCGGGATATCCTCGTCAACGGCGAGCTCCCTTACGCCGAGGCGGCGGCCGTGACCTTCAAACGCCGCTGGGTCAACAGCGGCAGCATCCGGCAGGACACCCGCGGCAACGATATCCGCCCCATACAGGAAGAAGAGGAGGGCTGGCAGTGCCGCACCCTCACCGATCCGTTGGGATACCACGCGGCGCCGCTGACCTTTTACTTTGAACAGGGGAGGAACACCCTGCGTTTTGACGCGGTACGGGAGCCCCTGATTCTCGAGGCGCTGATCCTCGAGGCGCCGCAGGAGCTGCCGTCCTATGCGGAGCTTGCAGCTACTTACGAAAGCAAGGGTTATGCCGATGGGACACAGACGCCCATCACGCTGCAGGGAGAGGACGCGGATATCAAATCGGATCAGACCCTGGCCCCCGCGAGCGACCGTTCCTCTCCCGCGACCGTGCCGAGCAGCCCGTCTAAAATCCGGCTGAACACCATCGGTGGGGAGAGCTTTGCCCAGACGGGACAGTTTATAACCTGGAAATTCGAGGTGACACAGGCCGGTTTATATACGTTCGCGTTCAAATGGCGCCAGAATATCCAGCGGGGCCTGACCTCGGTGCGGCGGGTTATCCTGGATAACGAGGTCCCCTGTGCGGAGCTGAACCAGGTGGAATTCCCCTATGGCGGCGGCTGGAACCTCGATACCCTGGGAGACGGCACGTCCGATTACCGCTTCTTTCTGGATGAGGGCTGGCATGAGATCACGCTCGAGGTCACCTTGGGCGACATGGGCAAGGTGGTCCGCCTAGCACAGCATAGCATGGAAGAGCTCAACCGCATCTACCGGCGGATTCTGATGATTACCGGCAGCACACCTGACATCAATCGGGATTATCATTTTGAAAAACTGATTGCGGGCGATCTTGAAGCGCTGGCGGAACAGGCGGCGGCGCTGGAATCGATCTGCGACGAGGTGGAAGCCATCACCGGCTCCCGTGGCGCCAATGTGGCGTCGGTGACGGCCCTGGCCCGCCAATGCCTCCGCTTCAGCAATAAGCCTGAGGATATCGCCAAAGGGTTCTCGGTGTTCAAAACCAATTTGGGCGCGCTCGGCACCTGGATCATGAGCATCGCGTCCCAGCCCCTGGAAATCGATTACCTGATCGTCCAG
>ERZ825896.4494-NODE-4494-length-10609-cov-3.640894_pt1 | contig 10609 bp, 8 predicted proteins | sample MGYA00519858_ERZ825896 | MGnify/ENA primary metagenome ERZ825896 (study PRJEB31778, sample SAMEA3449214) | human gut metagenome | biome: human gut; feature: human-associated habitat; material: faeces | place: United Kingdom | collected 2010/2012 ... | reverse complement strand
CTGGATCGAGAACCCGAGCCTTCATCTGACCGCCCTGTACTTTATGCAGGAGCTTCGCAGACAGAAATTCGAGAAGATGCCGGATGAGTTAAAGGAGATGCAGGAGGAGATCCTTGCAGACTTTACCAAGACTGCAGGAGAACTGCAGCTGGTAGGAATACTGGTAATTGAGTCTGTGAAAGTTTCCGAAAATAAGGCAACTGTAAAACTGACCGGAGCAGTAGAGAATGTCGAAGGTCTACAGAGTTCTTGCAGATAATCACGGACTTAACTATGACAAGTATTTTAAAGAAGGCGATGCTGAAAGAAATACTTTAACAGAGTTTAATTCAAATAATACAAAACTTCTCAATAAAGAAGAAATTAAAACTAAGATGATGGAGCTTACATATATCCAGGAAAGATTAGCTGAGGAATAAAAAGTTATGGAGGAGTAACCGGCTCCTCCATCTTAGCATAGAAAATCCGGCACTTTTGGAAAAACTCTCGGGGTCAGACCCCAATGTGGTCAACTTAAGCCCAGAATGCTGAAAATTCAACCATTCTGGGCTTATATTCTGGATTTTTTATATAAATATCTTGACATATCCCCCTAAATATGTGGTTTATAGATTAAGCAATATTACGTTACCAGCGAAATATTTATCTATTCCAATACGTAGGAGGTATGCCATATGAATCGAACTAATATTTGTAAAAATATCGTCCAATCCATTAAAGATTATATCACAGATCAAGTTAAACTGGAACCCCATCGAATGGAAAAACATTTTGTACGGCGGAGAAAACTTTCCCTTTTGCAAGTTATTATTTATCTGTTCTTCTCTTCAAAAGCTTCCATGTTCCAGAATCTTTCACAGATCAGAGAAGAACTGGGCACGCTTTCTTTTCCGGATGTTTCAAAACAGGCACTTTCCAAAGCCAGACAGTTCATTAATCCTTCACTGTTCAAGGAACTTTATTACCTTTCTGTTGATCTGTTTTACAGCCAGATCCCTTCAAGAAAGCTGTGGCAGGGTTATCATCTTTTTGCAGTAGATGGTTCCAGGATCGAACTTCCGAATTCAAAATCAACTTTTGATTTCTTTGGCGAAATGTCCAGCTATCCTGATCCAAACCGACGTTATACCATGGGACTGGCTTCAATAATTTATGATGTTCTGGATGATTATATCCTTCATGCATCTATCCATAAATTTCTTTCCTCTGAACGAGCAGCTGCATTAGAACATCTTAAAGTTCTTGAAGATATGGGACTATATAACAACAGTATTATTATTTTTGACAGAGGTTATTATTCAGAAGATATGTTCCGCTACTGTGTAGAGCATGGGCATCTCTGTGTTATGAGACTGAAAGAGGGAATCAATTTATCTAAAAAATGCAATGGTGATATGATTTCCATTCTTCAGGGAACTTCAAAAGAAGGTACTTCCGATGTACCTATACGTGTCCTTGAGATTCCGCTTGATGATGGCACAAAAGAATATCTTGCAACAAACCTGTTTGATCCTGCTGTTACAAAAGATATGTTCCAGGAACTTTACTTCTACAGATGGCCTGTAGAACTTAAGTACAAAGAATTAAAAAGCCGCTTTGCCATGGAAGAGTTTTCCGGTGCTACTGCAGTATCTATACAGCAGGAATTTTACATAAATATGCTTCTATCGAATCTGGCTTCCCTTATAAAAAATGAAGCAGATGAGGAAATACAGATTTCTGCCAAAAGCACAAATAAGTTCCGTTATCAGGCCAATCGTGCATTTATCATTGGACGGATTAAAAGTATTATTCCCAAAATACTCTGCGGACTGTTTGAGCTTTCAATTATTGAACAGTTATATACAGATGCTGTACGTTGCAGATCACAGCTCCTGCCCGGAAGGTCATTTCCAAGGAAGAAATTGAAATCCAAGGGACGTTCACATTTCCGAAATAAAAAAGTTTCTTTTTAAAATAGAACCAGCATTCATCAATAGGCTTATTTAAGCGCGGTCATTTTTATAAATCTTCTGGTTTCCAACAAAACAGCAACTGTTTTCTATCATAAACCGATTTATTTTGTAGTTTGCATTGGAGGCTATTCGCTAATATGCCCCTAAGTTGACGCTAGGTTGACCACATTGGTGTCAGACCCCAATGCTACAAATGTGTTGCCTCACCTTCTTTCAAGCAAATTCTAGTTCTTTACGCTTTTATTCAAAAGATCATCTAAGCGAAGTAACATTTTTAACAAATTACCATTTTCTATTTCTGCTGCAACATTACCATCACCGAAACGTTCACTCCTTTGAATCAAGGTGAGTCTTGTATTAATCTGCTCTACAGACATCTCACTTGGTACTATGTTTCTCGGCTGTTGTTCCATATGTTTTCCATAATCTCTATCCGGCTTCATAAGGTTAAACACCTGCCAAATCCCCTCTGGATAGATTGGAAAGGGAAAATAATTCAATCCATTTTTTGATGGCGGTGTTTTCCATTCAATTTTCCGTATTTTACACAACAGCTCTATACACTGCCACAGCTTTTCTTTATCAATAGATACCAACAATGAATCACCTGTATAATCGAACATAGCATGATATATTTCCTGTCCCATAGCAAGCATCGTATCATCTAATACAGCAAAATAGACTTCCATATCCACAAAAGAATCAAGAGAATCTGCAACTGCCCTTAGTGCCACTTGCCACGCTTCTTTCTTTGGATAACCATATATACCAGAGGAAATTAGAGGAAATCCTATAGATTTACATCCATTATCCCGTGCTAAAAGCAATGCCGTTTGATAGCATTTTCGAAGCAAATGTTCTTTATTATGACTGCCACCATGCCACTGTGGTCCAACAGCGTGAATAATATATTTGGCTTTCAACTGAAACCCTGGTGTGATCACAGCATTTCCTGTATCGCAATGACCTATCTTCGTGCAAGCATCTGTCAATTCATTATATCCGGCTTCTTTGAAAATAGCTCCGCATACTCCACCGCCTGCCCACAATCCTTCATTGGCAGCATTAACCACACAATCGACATCTAACTTTGTTACACTTTTTTTAACAATATGTATGCGTTCCATAGATTTTCCTCCCCTATGTGTATGATACTTTTATACAACTACATATTTGATTCTTTTTACTAGATATTTTCCAAAGTCTATATTGGATTGCTTATCAATGAACGGCTCTTTTTTTATTTCAGTTATACTTCATAGGGTCAGACTCAGACATTCTTGCATGGCTGTTCGCTGATACTCCGAAAGGAGCATTTGCAAATGGAGTATTATATACACTGGTGGAAAGCGCCAGAGCGAATGAACTGGATGTCTATGAGTATCTGAAATATCTGCTCACTGAAACGCCAAACAATCATCATCTGGAAGATCCATCCGTTATCGACAGTCTTCTGCCCTGGTCAAAAGAACTGCCAGAGCAGTGCCTTTTAAAAAGGAACAGAAAAAAGTGCCTCAAACATTGATGTAGGTATTATAGCAGGAACTCTGGCTTTTTTTTTCTCTCTTTCCACTCTATTTCCGATTTTATAATTCTTTTATAGATCTTTTAGCTCTGCTTTATCCTTTTTAGTTGTACTTCACAAGGTCAGACCCAGACATTCTCTACAACCCCAACAATCCTGTGTGCCATAGCAAAAGAGATCGGTGGTTTCGACAAGATAAGCAATCTTTATTACGACGGGAACTGGAGCGAACACTGGTATGCCCGTGTGACTATTGGGAACCAGACAAAAGATTACACGTTTTGTCCGGATGTGAGTACTGGAGACATTGGAGAAATTCGGAAAATAAATTTTATGGACACTTCCAAAATGACAAAAATTTATTAACCAAACAAATGAGCAGAAACAGCATTAAAACTGTTTCTGCCCTGTTGTTATAAATCTATATTATCCATTTTTGTATTACCACTCTGGCGGTAGATTTTCATATATTTTCCGCTTGTATCCAGAGTACTCCGATTCCACCTGGCGGTATATGTCTGCTTTACTTTTAATTTGACGTATCCTTTGTACAATTTTAATGTTCCAGTGCCGGAATTGCCCCATGTATCTTTCCACTTAAAAGAAACTGTGTTTCCTTTACGCTTTGCTGTAATGGGAGCAGTCGCATAGATAGGCGAACCATTGACTCCCAGTTTTTCAAGCTGAAGCCTGACTTTGGTACTGGTAACCTTATTTACAATGACGGAATAGCTCGGCTTGATGGTGACCGTCATATTGCTTGAAACAGACCATGTTTTTGTGTAGGTCCCGGTGTATTTACCGGAAGCTGCTTGGGCTGGCTGGTAAAACGTAACAGTAATCATGATAGTCAGCATTAAGAATAGTAATCTGGAAAACCTTTTTCTCTTCATGGTAATCAAATCCTCCTTTATGTTTATAAACATATTGTACTACTGGATTTATATGGAAACAAGGACGAAATACGGATTTGGAAGTTTTAAAAACCTTGACCAGGGCGAATATGAAATCACAGAAATTAAGACTAAGCCTGCAGAAGTACAGGCATTTTGCTATTATCAAACCAGTCACAGAACCCTGCCATGTACAGCACAGAGGAATCCAGTCTGGTAAAGATACTCTTTTCTTTCAGGGAATTCCATTCGTAGAAACCGCCTGCCGGAATCAACAGCCGGTGATATAAGATCCCGTTTTGAAAAGAAGGTTTATCCAAAACAGTTTCTACCCTTGCATTGATGACCAGACCCTTGCTTTTTGACAGGGGATATCCCCATCTGCATATACCCAGTTCCAGTCCGTGTTCTGACTGTCCAATGACTGGTGCGACATCGGTCGGACGGGTATCTCCTTGTGCCAGCCAGATCCTCCCATCTATGTTCTGTACCACTCTGGAAATATCTTCCGTCATACCGGGATCAATGTAATATCTGCTGCACATAGTTCTCTCCTATTTAAGAATTCATGTACTGACAGTACGTTAGACTTGGATGATTTTCCTTAGGGTACTATATTTTGATTTATCTCTGCAGTCAGATCCTACGTACTGAAAAAAGGAGTCCAAATGACTCCTTTTTCTAATGCATATCAATTATTTTTAAAATATCGTATATCCGCCATCTACAGCCAAAGCTGCTCCATGGATGAAACTAGCTTCGTCTGATGCAAGGAATGCAATGGCCTGTGCTACTTCGATAGGTTCTCCAGGACGTTTTGCCGGACTCATTCCAATCTTCATTGTTACCGGATGCTGTGGAATTGCAAGCACACGTGCAATCATATCTGTTGCAATCGGTCCTGGAAGAACAGCATTTATACGCACTCCTGTACGTCCATGATCCAATGACATCTGACGGGTGAGTCCAAGAAGGCCATGTTTAGCAGAAGTGTAAGCAAGCCCTCCGCGGCCAGCTGCGGTTGCTGCCATGGAAGCTACATTGACGATGGTTCCAGCTCCTTGTTTTTCCATAATAGGGATTAGTTTCTTGCAAAGAACAAATGGTGCTGTGAGATTTGTTGCAAGAACAGTGTTCCATTCATCCATTGTGATCTGATCCATATTGGCAGTTGTTCCGCCTACTCCTGCATTATTAACGAGAATGTCTATTTTTCCGTAGGCGTCCAGAGCTGTTTTAACCAGGTTATCAAGACTTTCATCAGATGTCACGTCTGTTTTACAGAAAATTGCTTCTCCTCCGGCTGCCTTGATTTCATTCACACAGCTTTCTCCCAGTTCTTCCTTTGTTCCAACAACTATGACTTTTGCTCCTTCTTTTGCAAAGAGTTCTGCGGTTGCTCTTCCGATTCCTCTTGTTGAACCGGTAATGATTGCTACTTTGTTTTCAAACTTCATGGCAATGCCCTCCTTATCTTCTTCCTGTTTCCATGAATGCTGTTCTGTCATACCGTGCGGTAAGCAGATACGGTGCCAGAACATCTGCGTCAATCTCTTCACATAAATTCAGTTTATGAACCATCAGATCATTTGAGGAATACGCACCTCCAATGACTGTTCTGATTGGAAGTTCTCCCCATGGATCATCAATGGACGATTGTAATTTAATCGCTGCAAAACCAGGCTCCCATGAATGGTAATTGTATTCACAGAGATTCTGAAGCAGAGCACCATTCTGGAAATGTGATTTTCCTTCTTTATCCGGTTCGCGGTCAAGGTGGAAGTAGAAACCACCGCCATATGTCTTTTTACCGGCTTCTGGGAACTGATACAGCATTCCGGTCATTGCGTTATTATATTCACCAATCTTGAGATCAATATTTACAAGTTCAGTACCACGACGGCAGACTTGAGCGGTCACATGATCATTGTTTCGACGGATTACAAATTCAGATCCCAGTTTCTTTGGAATTGATCCATTGTCACGTCCACACTGAACTGCCATTTCTGCACCGGTTCCCCCAAGTACAAGTCCTATTGGATATAATCCAAGCTGTGTTCCATATGTACAGTAAACACCAAGGATTGCTTCATAATAATCATCAGCAAAGGTAGGCTCCTTAACATGGCACACAGATACCGTAACTACAGGCACGGAAAATGGTTTTAACGGTGCAGGCAGAACCTTTGCAATCGCCGCAGGATCGGTGAGGTATGCAAGATATATTCCCTCCTGATTTTTCATAAGAGATATCTTACCGAAATTAGGCATTTCCTCCGGAGCAGTGATAAAGCTTGGAGTTTTGACAGATGTCTTAAACAATTTCCTTGCTGCTTCAAAACCACTTCTGGATGCAGGAGCAATCGTACCGTCTTTCACAGCATTTCCGATAGCCTGAGCATGGATTCCTTTTTCTTTTAATTCTTCAACAAGATGGTTGTCCGGACGGAAACCAAGGGAAAGAACAACAGCATCTGCAGCAACTTCCACATTTATCTTATCGTTCAGTCTTTCAAGTACAACTCCATCTTTTTTGATCTCTTTAAGAGCATATGCCATCATGAACTGGGCATTGTATTCTTTCAATCTTCCACATACATCTGCAACATTTGTATGATTTGCATTAGGAGCAACTTTGTCAAGCATATCCGCAAGTACAACGGTATTTCCTTCGTGACAGAGATATTCTGCTGTTTCAAGTCCCGTAACACCTGCTCCGATGATCATTACTTTTTTATTCTTCAGTCCGGCTTTTCCGGAAAGAATATCTTCGATTGTATATACATTTTCTCCGGTTATTCCGGGAATAGATCCTGGAATGACAGATTTAGAACCTGTTGCTACAAGTACCGCGTCCGGATTCATTTCTGCAATTTTATCCGCAGTCGCTTCCATATCAAGTTTTAATTCAACTCCAAGTTTCTCAAATTCAACATTATAATAATCAGCAATCCAGCCCATACGTTCTTTGAAAGGAGGCTTCTTTGCAAGGTTTATCGTACCTCCAAGCTCACTCTGGCGGTCAACCAATGTTACCTTCATGCCGCGTTCAGCAAGTGTTTTAGCAGCGATCATACCACATGGTCCGCCACCCACAACTACTACCTTATGTTCCTGAGTGTCATATTCTGCATTTCCATAAAGACGTTCGCGGCATGCACGTGGATTAACTGCACATTCCGCAGGAATACCCGCGCCCATCCATGCATTCAGGCTCTCAAAGCAACGCAGACAGTTGATACATTTACAAATTTCATTCTCTCTTCCTTCAAGTACCTTGAGTCCCCACTGTTCGTCTGCGAGCCAGCTTCTTCCCATGGAGACAAAATCAACAATACCTCCTTCCAGAAAACTCTCAGCTACCTGTGGTTCACGTATGCAGGAAACTCCTATCACTGGAATAGAAACGTGATCTTTTACGGCCTTGATCAGATCTTTTCTCCAACCCTGGGGGAAGGAGATCGGCTCTACACATACACTTCCTGTCTCGTATAAACCAACAGACACATCAATAAAATCAATCCCGCATTTCTCAAGCGCCATTGCAATCTTAACTCCATCCTGGATATGGATATAATCCTCTGTCACTCCTGTTTTATCCAGAAATTCTTCAACGCTTAAACGGACACCGATCGGAAAGTCCGGTCCACACTGTACACGGATTCCATTTATGATCTCGGTGATCATACGAAGTCTGTTTTCAAAGGAACCACCATACTCATCTTCGCGTTTATTTGTGTAAGGGGAAAGAAACTGTTGTAATAGATACCCATGAGCCGCATGAAGCTCTACTCCATCGCAACCCGCTTTTTTTACCCGTACAGCACCTGAGATAAACTGTTGGATCAAAGCTTTTACTTCTTCTGTTGAAAGAGCCCTTGTTTCTTGCTGAAGATATTTGCACGGTATTGCTGAAGCAGATACTACCGGACCGCCTGTAAGAGCAGTTACTGTTTCACGTCCAGGGTGATGCAGCTGGATGAATATCTTTGTCCCATATTTATGTACTGTTTCTGCAAGCTTTGCAAGACCTTCGATATGTCTGTCTTTTGAAACAGACAGCTGACGCATCATCCCTGCACCATGCAGATCGTTTACCCTTGCAATCTCCGGAATAATAAGCGCTGCGCCACCAATTGCACGTGCCTCATAGAATGCAATCATGTCTTCCGATGGAGACCCATCCATCTCCGCCAGGCTTGTACCCATCGGTGACATTACAAGCCGGTTTTTAAGTGTAATATTTCCAATTTTTCCCTGTTTAAATATTTCCTGATACATGTACACCCTCCTTTACTTGTGTCTCTTGATTATTATGGCTTAAAAATAACATTTTCATTGTTAAAAAAACAACGGCATAAATATAAAAAAGACATTGTGTATTTATGCACAATGCACTATAATTAATAATAATCTGCAAAACACTGTGCATTTTTCACAAATAATTGTAAAGAGGAGTATGAAGATGCTGTTTTCCGATCTTATTGATTATTTAAAAAATGAAAAAACTTTTAACATAATACTAAATTGTTCTACTGATCTTCATGAAATACGAGATGTAGAGCTGCTGGATGGCACTCAAACAGGATACGCCACAGATATTGTCTATTTTGGTTATCCAGATGTCTTGTCTCCTGATATGCAGCCTTCTCAATGTATCCTTGTTCGTGGAGAAAACTATCTTTTTCCTTATTCCTGCACGGATCGTGCAACAGTACAGGCAAAAGAGCTTTTTGCGGTTTTTAATGCAGCAAAACAGTTTCTTCAGACACATGAACAGGTTAGTTTATATGAAGAACTGGTTCGAAAAGGCCACTCTTCCCATAGCCTGGATGAAGTGATTAACTCTGCATCCATCAAATTAGGATATTCTTTGGTATTTTGCGACAAGAAATTCCGTATCCTGTCATATTCTACATCAATTCCGGTTACGGATAAATTATGGAAAAAGAATATTGAACGTGGATATTGTACATACGATTTCATTAAAAATGTAATGTCATTGGAAGCTGTCCAGGGGGCTTCAGCCAGCATTGAGGCTGTTGAAGTATCTTGCCCGGAATCACCATATCGTAAATGTAGTTCGAAAGTGTTTTTAAACGGTGTTCAGGTTGGTTTTGTTCTGATGATAGAAAACAATATCCCTTTTACCGCAGAACACTTAGCAGCTATGAGTGATGTAAGCCGGGCAATCAGCTCCGTAGTTGGACATTATCATCCTGAACTGTTTCAGTACACCAGTGCGGACCAGCAGCTTCTTGAAGCCTTGCTGATTGGAACTCCGGCTGATATATTGGCAGATTCCATTTCTCATCTTCGAGTATCTGATGCAATGTATGCACTTTGTATCCAACCGAAGACATTTTTGAAGGAAAATAAATTAAAGCAGCAGCTTTATCCTGTGATCCGACATATCTTTCCGGAAGCATATATGACTGTCCACGACAATGCACTAGTCCTGCTTGTACCAGATCAGAGTTCTGTTATATTTGTAGATACTCAAAAAATAATGCTTAAAACGATGGCAGAGTATCATCTGGATGTAGGAATCTCCCTGGTTTTTTCAAAAATGGATGAATTTTACAGAGCTTATCAGCAGGCGCGGACAGTTCTTGAATGGAATCACAGAATCCCTGATAACCTTAAGAAGGAAATATCATGGGATCAAAGGTATCCGATGGAGCATCAAATTCATCGGTATTCTGAAATTGAGTTCTACGAAATGATGAACAAGATCAAAGAACCAGAAAAACTTGCAGATTATATCCACCCTGCCCTTTACAGACTGAATAAATATGACCAGAGAACGGGAAATGAACTTTACCATACACTTGAGGTATATCTACAGTGTTTCCATAACAATAAGGAAACAGCTAACATTTTGTGTATTCACAGGAATTCGCTGGCTTATCGAATGGAAAAAATCATTGAAATAGGTAAAGCCGATTTAAACGATCCCATGACAGAGTTTCTGTTGAGAATGTCTTTTAAGCTTGTGGAATATTTGAAGATAAGAGACCTCGATCTCCCCTGATATTTAAAATTGTAGCTTTTCATAACATTATAACGAAATGCTGTAATTCTCTCTGAATTGTCAGTGATGCCATAGTAATGGAGATAACCAGTCAGTATCTCATTAAGCTTCTCTCTGTTGACTGTGAGTTTCAGCTTCTCTTCAAGATATTTCGTACTGCTTTCCAGAAGTCTCTCCGATGCCCGTTTGCTCTTCGCAAGGA
>ERZ825896.4492-NODE-4492-length-10619-cov-7.145778_pt1 | contig 10619 bp, 9 predicted proteins | sample MGYA00519858_ERZ825896 | MGnify/ENA primary metagenome ERZ825896 (study PRJEB31778, sample SAMEA3449214) | human gut metagenome | biome: human gut; feature: human-associated habitat; material: faeces | place: United Kingdom | collected 2010/2012 ... | reverse complement strand
AAGAGTCGGAAAGCCTCTCGCACGACATCGCCAAGAAGATTCAGGACGAGATGACCTACCCGGGCCAGGTCAAGATTACGGTCATCCGCGAAACGCGCGCCGTCTCCTACGCCAAGTAGCGACCCGGCGGCCGCCCAAGGAAGGGGCAATGCGGAATTGCCCGGCAGGCCGGAAGGGCGTCCGGGCCGTTCCATACCGGGCCGTACGAACGGCGGCTTGAAGGATGCGCCGAAACCGGCTGCATGAAATCCTCCCGGGAAGAGCCAACGAAAAGAGCCTCCGACACGCGCGCGTGTCGGAGGCTCTTTTTATCTATTGGAATACGAAGGCGCGACCGTCCCAAACGCCAAAAAGGCGGAGCAGAAGCCGCGCGCCGGAATCAGCCGAGCATTCCCGCCACCTGGCGCCAGAGGGTCACGGCGAAGAAGAGCCCCAGCGCCGCGCACATCACCAGCAGCAGGCCGTTCATGACCCGCACGTCGGGCTTCGAATCGCCATGCACATGGGTGTCGATGTATTCGCGCAGGAAGCGGTAGAGGGCCGGCAGCAGTGCACAGGCGAGCAGCAAATCCTCGGGAATGCCGAAGAAGTAGATTTTCGAGAAGCCGATAAGCGCCCAGTGGCAGAGGAAGAGGATGACGAAGAGGTTCACCCGCTTCGAAAAGGCGAGCAGCAGCCCGATGGTGAAGACCGCCACCGAGCAGGGCATCACCGGCGAGGTCAGCGCCGGGAACTCCAAACCGCGCAGCAGCGAGAGGAGCGGATAGCAGAAGGGAACGGCGAAGAAGAACCACACCAGCCGGTCGTGGCGACGCGTACGCTCGAAGGTGGTGTAGCCCACCGCCAGGTCGTAGAGCCAGATGAGGGCCATCACCCCCCAGAAGAAGGCCATCACGCCGCTGTAGGCCCGCTCGCGGCAGGCCACCAGATAGTAGGCCACGGCAATCCACCCGTTGACGAAGACCAGATAGAGCTTCATGGCCAGCTTCGTCGCCCGCGACGGCCGCCGGTAGAGCAGCACCGTGAGGAGGATGCCCGCCGCCAGAATGGCCAGCTGCACGGGCCACGTCGTGGCGTTGTAACGCGCGATGGTCTGCCAGAAGAGTTCGTTCATGATTCGCTGTCGTACTCTTTGCGGCGCGTGAGCGAGTGCGCCCGTTTGTTGAAGAGAAAGATGGGGGCCGCAGCGCCTGCCGCAAGCATGAAGATGACGCTGCAGGTGACGAAGCCGTTGCGGACAATCTCAAGCAGATAGGTGCTGCTGGCGGCCGGATTGTCGATGTTCTGCATGAACATAATCATCGAGAAGACCGTCTTGTAGGCATACATGCCGGGAATCATTGGCAGCAGCGCCGGGATGAAGAGCACGGTCATCGGACAGAGGATGCGGCCGCCGAGCAACAGGCTTCCCACGCCGATGACCACCGAGGCGCAGAGCGAGGCGCTGGCGATGTCGAGCCCCGCCTGCATCAGGGCAAAGCGGAACGCATGGCCGACGGCAGCCAGCAGCGCGATGACCGGGAAGGCGCGCATCGGCGGGTCGGAGATGGCTCCGAAGCCTATGGCGGCAATCGCCGCGAAGAATCCGTCGGAGAGGAGGTCGAGCAGCGTCATAGCAATCCGTTTTTGACAATCATAAGCGTGCACGACAGCCCGACGGCGATGCAGACGATGAGCATCAGCGCCGAGGTGAGGCGGGCGATGCCGTTGAGCACATGCCCCTCGACGATGTCGATGACGCCGTTGATGAGCGGCACGCCGGGGATGAGGTAGAGCACGCTCGTACCGATGGCTATCTCGGAGGTGGTCTCGAAAATCAGCGCCCCCGAAGCGTACATCGAGGCGGTGAACGACGAGGCGATGAAGGTGACGTAGTGGTTGAATCCGCGCGCCTGCATCCGCTGCTTGAGGAAGAAGCCCAGCAGCGTCGCCGTGAAGACGAAGCCCATGGCGCACCAGTCGCCGCCGAAGAGGCGGCAGAAGGAGGCGTTGGCAAAGCCGACGAGCAGCAGCGTGAAGACGGGGTCGAGCCGCGGCCGGGTGATGATGCGCTCGTAGCGGGCGCGGATTTCGGGGAGCGACAGCCGACAGTCGTAGGCCTCCCAGCTCAGGGCGCTCAGCTCAGCGTTGAGCTCGAAGCTGATGGGACGGGGCGGAATGTCGGCCACCTCGCTGTAGACCTCGCGGCTCTCGTCGTCGTAGACCGAGAAGGTCATCTCCTTCTGGAAGGCCGAGACCATCACCCGCACGCCGAGTGCCGCCCCGAGCCGTTTCGAGTTGCGCACCACGCGCGAGGTGTGGACCCCCGAGCCCATGAGCCGCGTGGCATACTCGGCGATGAACTGCGCAATCTCCCTCAACTCCGCACTTGTCTTCATACCGCAATAGTTTCCAGGGGACAAAGATAGTAAAAGGGCCGTGCAAAACGCCATGACGCAGGCAATTTTTGCCCCAAAGGCGCACTCCCGGCGAGGCAAAGCTCCGCAGCGAGCGGATTTTTGGCTATCTTCGCACCATGAAACCCACCCCGAGCCTTGCAACCTACATCGAAGCGGAGATTATCCCCCGCTACGACTCGTTCGACCGTGCACACGACCGGCGGCATGTCCGCTCGGTCATTGACCGCAGCCTGACGCTGGCCCGCGAACTGGGCGCCGACCCCGACATGGCCTACACCGTGGCCGCCTACCACGACACGGGACTTGTGGCCGGACGTGAGCGCCACCATACGGTTTCGGGCGAGATTCTGGCGGCCGACACCGCGCTGCGCCGCTGGTTCGACGAGGAGCAAATCGCTGCGATGCGCTGCGCCGTCGAGGACCACCGCGCCTCGGCCAAGGAGCCGCCCCGCAACCTCTACGGCCGCATCGTCGCCGAGGCCGACCGCCTCATCGAGCCGCTGGTCATCCTCCGCCGCACGCTCCAGTACGGGCTTGCCCACTGCCCCGAGCTCGACCGCGCGGAGCAGTATGCCCGCTGCCGGGCCCACCTGCACGAGAAGTACGGCGAAGGGGGTTACCTCCGCCTCTGGCTCCCCGATACGGAGAACGCCCGCGCGCTCGAACGGCTGCGCCGCCTGCTCGACGACGAGGCACAGCTCCGCACGCTCTTCGAGCGGCTCTACGACGAGGAGTCGGGACGCTGAGCCGCCCCCTCCGGAACATTCCGCCCCAAACCAGTCCATCCCAAGGCGTCAGAAGCAGAGCAGCCAGCGGCAGGCAGCAGGGCGTAGACCCGAGACTGCCGGACCCAAGGCGTCCGGACCCGAGGCGCCCCTCCCCGCAGCGCCCTACCCTGCCCCACCGTAAATCCTGCCCCGCCGCAGATGCCGTATAAAATAAAGAAGCGGTCTCGGTTCCCGGGACCGCTTCTTTGTCTCAGCGTGGGCAGCACCCGCTGCGGGCGCCGCACAACGGACCGCTATACGAAGGGGAGCTTCACCACCTCGGCGCGCAGCAGACGGCCGCGCACCTCGACGGCGATTTCCGACCCCGGCTTCGCGAACTCGGGCTTCACGTAGCCCATGCCGAAGCCCACCTTCATGCAGGGGGACATCGTACCCGAGGTGACGTGGCCAATCTCCGCACCGTCGGGCGAGGTGAGCTTGTAACCATGGCGCGGAATGCCGCGGTCGATGAGCTTGAAGCCCACCAGACGGCGCGTCACACCCTCGGCCTTCTGACGCTCCATGAGCGGACGGTCGATGAAATCCTTGCCGTCGACAAACTTGGTAATCCACCCCAGACCCGCCTCGATGGGCGACGTCGTGTCGTCGATGTCGTTGCCGTAGAGGCAGAAGCCCTTCTCCAGACGCAGCGTGTCGCGCGCACCCAGACCGATGTTCTTCAGACCGTACTCGGCACCGGCCTCCCAGAGCGCCTTCCACAGTCGGTCGGCATCCTCGTTGGCCACGTAGATTTCGCAGCCGCCCGAGCCCGTGTAGCCCGTGATGGAGAGGATGGCATCGCAGCCCGCCACCTTCATCTTGCGGAAGGTGTAGTACTCCATCTGCTCGACCGGCTCGTCGCACATCTTCTGGACGACCTTCATGGCCAGCGGTCCCTGCACGGCCAGCTGGCAGATTTCATCCGAGGCATTGTAGAGCTGCTTGCCCGTACCCGCCTCGAGCCCCATCTTGGCCCCCTCGGCGCAGATGTGGGCCCAGTCCTTCTCCGTATTGGCGGCGTTGACCACCAGCAGGTAGGTCTCGGCGTCGATGCGGTAGACCAGAATGTCGTCGACGATGCCGCCGCGGCCGTTGGGCATGCACGAATACTGCACCTTGCCGTCGTAGAGCTTCGACACGTCGTTGGTCGTGATGTGCTGCAGCAGCGCCTCGGCCTTGGACCCCTTGACCCAGATTTCGCCCATGTGGCTCACGTCGAAGACTCCCACGCCGTTACGCACGGTCATATGTTCGTCGTTGATGCCCGTAAACTCGATGGGCATGTTGTACCCCGCGAACTCGGCCATCTTGGCCCCCGCCGCGAGGTGGTACTTGGTGAAAGCGGTTGTTTTCATTATGGTTGTTTTAGGTTCGGTCAATTCGTTTTCCTAAGATTTTCCGGCGCGCCGGCATCCTCCGCCGGAGGCCGCCCCCGAAGAGAACTGCACGGAGAGGACACTTCCCGGAGCACCGCACGGCCGGCCCGGTGCACGCCGCGCGCGGCGCCCCGCACAGCTACTCGTCGCGCCGCTTGACGCCCAGCCGCGGACAGCGGTGGAACTCCTTCGTGCGGTCGAACAGATAGCGGTAGGTGGTGTGGACCTTATGGCGCGTGGCGCAGACGTAGGTCTCAATCATGCGGTTCATCACCGGATTGAAGTCGCCAATCCACGCCAGCTCGAGCGTCTTGTAGCGCGTCTGCTGCTCCATCATGAAGTGCCAGTACTTGACCATGATGGCCGACTCGACGCCCTTGCCGTGGAACTCGGGCGCGATGCCGAAAATCACGCCGAAGATGCGGTCGCTGCGCTTGCGCACCTTCAGCTCCCAGAGCAGCTGCAGCTTCTGCCACCAGCCGAAACGGCCGTTGAAGCGGCCGATGATGCGGTTCAGGTCGGGCACCGTGATGAAGAAGCCGATGGGCTCGTCGTTGAAATAGGCAAAGAAGATGATGTTGGGGTCGATGAGCGGCTTCATCTGGCGCATCATGTAGAGCGCCTCCTCCTGCGTCATGGGCTTCACCCCCGAGAAGAGCGCCCAGGCCTTGTTGTAGACCAGGCGGAAGTTCTCGGCCTCCTCCTCCAGATTGTTCATGTCGATGGTCTCGACGTGGTAGCCCGGCGTCGAGTAGAGCCGCTCGGCGCGGTCGAAAATCCGGGCGCTCGTCTCCGAGACGTTTGCACGCCAGATGTAGCTGTTCTGGTTGAAGTAGTTCTGGAAGCCGTAGTTCTCGAACAGCTCCTTGTAGTAGGGCGGGTTGTAGGGGTTGCGGTAGAGGGGCTGGAACTCGTAGCCCTCGACCAGCAGGCCCCACCAGTCGCGCCGCTGTCCGAAGTTGACCGGGCCGTCCATCGCCTCCATGCCGCGGCTGGCCAGCCACATGCGCGAGGCGTCGAAGAGCATGTCGGCCACGCGCTGGTCCTCAATCGACTCGAAGAAACCGCAGCTGCCCGTGGGCTGCTCCTCGAGGGCCGCCTTCTCGCGGTTGTAGAAGGCCGCGATGCGCCCCACCACCTCGCCCGAGGCGTCGCGCACCACCCAGCGGATGGCCTCGCCGTCGGCGAACAGGTCGTTCTTCGCAGGGTCGAAGACCTCGCGGATGTCGACATCGAGGGGGCAGACCCAGTTGCGGTTGCCCTTGTAGATGCGTTTGGGGAGGTCGAGCCACTCGCGCTCGAGGGCCGGCGTGGTGACCTCCTGCAGAACATATTTATCGGAATTCATCTCCTTGGATTTTCGTAAGTCTACGCAAAGATAACAATAAAAACCGATTTGCATCGGCTCCCCCCGATTCATTTCGGGAAAGTCGCCCTTTTGCCGCCCGCAGCGGGTCACAACGCACCGACGAAATGGCTCCTGCTATTGGATATCACGCCCTTTATCTTTATATTTGTATATTCGACAATGTCTAAACCGACTGCCATGGAGAATACCCCCGAAGAGCGGCTGCCCGAGAGCCGGGAGCCCTACCGCTTCATGAAATACCGGATTCACAAGATTCTGCTGGTCTGCTGCAGCTACGACGGCTACATCCTCGAGGAGGACGGCCACATCGAGTCGCAGATTAACCAGGAGTACCTCGAACTCAACCTCTCGAATCCCCCCTCGTTCACCCGCGTGAGCTCGACAGCCGAGGCGCTCGAGCTGCTGGACGAGGATGACTCCTACGACTTCATCCTGACGATGTACAACGTCGGCGAGCCCGACGTCTTCGCCTTTGCCCACATCGTCAAGGAGCGCCACCCGCGCATCCCCATCGCGCTGCTGACCTCCTTCTCGAAGGATATCTACCGCCGCATCGAGGAGCGCGACCGCTCGGCACTCGACTACATCTTCTGCTGGCACGGCAACACGGAGCTCATCATCGCCATCATCAAGCTCATCGAGGATGCCATGAACGCCCGCGAGGACATGCTCCAGGGGGGTGTCCAGGCCATCCTGCTGGTCGAGGACTCCATCCGCTTCTACTCGACCTACCTGCCCGAGCTCTACAAGCTCATCCTGCTGCAGAACACCGAATTTCTGAAGGATGCGCTCAACGAGCAGCAGCAGGTGCTGCGCAAGCGCGCGCGGCCCAAGATTCTGCTGGCCACCTCCTACGAGGAGGCGGTCGACCTCTACGACCGCTACCGCAACAACCTGCTGGGCGTCATCTCCGACGTGGGCTTCGTCCTCCACCGCAACGACCCCTCACAGAGCGAGAAGCGCGACGCCGGCATCGACCTCTGCCGTCACATCCGCGAGGACAACCCGCTGATGCCCATCCTGCTGCAGTCGTCGCAGACCGAATTCGAGGAGATTGCCCGCCAGCTGGGCGTGGGCTTCATCGCCAAGAACTCCAAGACGCTGCTCTCGCAACTGCACGAATACATCTCCCGGGAGTTCGCCTTCGGCGACTTCATCTTCAAGGACCCCGCCACGGGGGCCGTCATCGGCAGCGCCCGCGACCTGAAGCAGATGCAGGAGATGATTGCCACCATCCCCGACGACGCCTTCGAGTACCACACCTCGCAGAACCACCTCTCCAAGTGGCTCTACTCGCGCGGTCTGTTCCCGCTGGCGGCCGCCATCCGCCGCCACAACAAGAGCCACTTCGCCACGCGCGAAGCGCACCGCCGCGCCATCGTCAACCTCATCAAGGACTACCGCACGCTGCTCGGGCAAGGGGTCATCGCCCGCTTCGACCCAGAGACCTACTCCGACGCGGTGGCCTTCGCCCGCATCGGCGAGGGGTCGCTGGGCGGCAAGGCGCGCGGCCTGGCCTTCATGAACTCGATGCTCATCAAGTACCGCCAGTACGACAAGCACGAGGGGGTACGCATCCTCATCCCCCGCTCGGTGGTCATCGCCACCGACTACTTCGACGAGTTCATCCGTCTGAACGGTCTGAAATACATCATCTCGCAGGACCTGCCCGACGACGTGATTCTCTCGGAGTTCGTCGGCTCGACCGTGCCGGTCAAGCTGCAGGAGGAGCTGCGCGCCTACATCCGCACCACCTCCGGACCGCTGGCCGTGCGCTCATCCTCCAAGCTGGAGGATTCGCACTACCAGCCCTTCGCCGGCATCTACTCGACCTACATGATTCCCCACGTGGACAACGAGGGGCAGATGCTCCGCCTGCTGCTCAAGGCCATCAAGAGCGTCTACGCCTCGGTCTACTTCGCCGCCTCGCGCGCCTACATCTCCTCGTCGCAGAACGTCATCTCGGAGGAGAAGATGGCGGTCATCATCCAGGAGGTCTGCGGCACGGAGCAGGAGGGGCTCTTCATGCCCACCTTCTCGGGCGTGGCCCGCTCCATCAACTACTACCCCATCGGCGACGAGACGCCCGAGGAGGGCATCTGCAACGTGGCGATGGGCCTGGGCAAGCTGGTGGTCGACGGCGGCCGCACGCTCCGCTTCTCGCCCAGCCATCCCCGCAAGGTGCTCCAGACCTCGACGCCCGAACTGGCGCTGCGCGACACGCAGAGCGAGGTGCTGGCCCTGAGCCTCCGCCCCGAGGAGTTCCGCACCTCGATTGACGATGCGGTGAACCTCCACCGGCTCGACCTCACGCAAATCTCCACGCTGCGCAACGCCCGCTACGTCTGCTCGGTGTGGGACCGCGAGAACGAGCGCATCTCGGACAGCCCCATGGACCCTGGGCGGAAGGTCATCACGTTCAACAACATTCTGAAGTACAACACCTTCCCGCTGGCCGACATCGTCTGCGACATCCTGCGCATGGGCACCGAGGAGATGCGCTGCCCGGTCGAGGTGGAGTTTGCCGTCAACATGGACGTCCCGGCGGGCCAGCAGCGGATTTTCAACCTGCTGCAGATTCGCCCCATCATCGACAACCAGGACAACCAGCCGATGGACTGGTCGACGGTCGACACCTCCGAGGCGCTCATCTACGCCGAGAGCGCGCTGGGCATCGGTGCCATGCACGACCTGGCGGACATCATCTACGTGAAGCCCGAGACCTTCGACACGCTCTCGACCGAGCACATCGCCCAGGAGCTGCTGGAGTTCAACCGCAGCATGCGCGAGGAGGGGCGCTCCTATATATTGGTAGGCCCGGGCCGCTGGGGCTCGTCGGACCCCTTCCTCGGCGTCCCGGTCAAGTGGACCCACATCTCCGAGGCGAAGGTCATCGTCGAGTGCGGCATCGAACGCTTCGAGGTCGAGCCCTCGCAGGGCACCCACTTCTTCCAGAACGTCACCTCGCTGGGGGTGGGCTATCTGACCATCAACCCCTTCCGCGGCGACGGCAGCTTCCGCATCTCGCGGCTCGACGCCCGGCCAGCGCTCCGCGAAGGGGAGTTCCTGCGCCAGGTGCGCTTCGAGCGGCCGCTGCGGGTCTATATCGACGGACGTTCGAACAAGGGCATCATCGCCGAGTGCCCGGCCGATGAGACCGTGTGACGAATTTGCTAAAATTTTCCATGGAGAGTTACAATCTATCGGAAATAATACTATATTTGTACTAAACAACAACCAACTAAAACTTCACAGACTATGAATGTAAACAAACTGATGGCCGAGCTCGAGAAGAAGCACCCGGGCACGAGCGAGCATCAGACCGGGCTTTGCTGCGACATCACGGACCAGTATTACGCTGTGAAGGACGCCTCGCTGGAGAACACCGCGCTTTACAAATGGATGGCGGCGCACTGCCAGGAATACGGCTTCATCGTCCGCTACCCGAAGGACCGGCAGGATGTGACCGGCATCATCTATGAGCCGTGGCATTTCCGCTATGTCGGCGTCGAGGCGGCGACGTTTATCATGGAAAATGACCTCACGCTCGAGGAGTTCCTCGCGCTTTACGAGGATTGACGCAAAATGTGGGCGCAGAACGGAAAAAATTTCCGTCTGCGCCCAAAATAAGGGTTGATTTGCGCTGACGGTTGTGCTATGATGGTACCGTTAGATGATAGTAACCTTGACTGAGTGGGCGCCCCCCACTCTTTTTTGTGAGCAAAAATGCCGGCTTAAAATTTTGCCGGCGGGCAGAGGAGAGACGCGATGAACGCAGTTGCACAGCGTGTTTGGGACCTTGCCGCGCCGCTTGCGGCGGAGCAGGGGATCGAGATCTGGGACGTGGAGTATCTCCGCGAGGCGGGACAGTGGTTCCTGCGCGTTTACATCGATAAAGAAGGCGGCGTCGGCATCGACGAGTGTGAGCGCTTCAGCCGCGCGTTCGACCCCGTTCTGGACGAGGCGGACCCCATCCCCGGCAGCTATGTCTTCGAGGTAAGCTCCGCCGGAGCCGAGCGGGAGCTGAAGCGCCCCGGCGACTTTGCCCGTTTCCTCGGCAGCTTCGTGGAGGTCAAGCTCTACCGCGCCGTCGATAACGCCAAGGTCTTCACCGGCTTCCTCCGCGCTTATGCGGACGGGGACGTCACGGTAGACTGCGGCGGCACGGAGCGGACCTTTGCCAAGGCGGACGTCGCGCAGGTGCGTCTGCGCATCCAGTAAAAGAAAAATAACACTATGCGCCCCGGATGGGGGCAGCAAAGCGATAAGGAGTTTTTGAGAGACATGAACGCAGAATTTTTCACCGCGATCGAGGACATCGAGAAGGAAAAGGGTATTCCCCGTCAGTATATGTACGACAAAATCCGCCTCGCGATGCTCGCGGCTTACCGCAAGGATAACCCCGAAGCGGGCGAGAACGTGGTCGTCGATATGAGCGAGGAGAAGAAAAAGATCGAGATGTACGTCCTCATGGACGTCGTGGACGAGGTGGAGGACCCCGCCACCCAGATCCAGGTCGACGCGGCGAAAACCTATAATAAGCGCGCCCGCGCGGGCACCCAGATCAAGATCCCGGTCGAGACGAAAAAATTCGGCCGCATCGCGGCGCAGACCGCCAAGCAGGTCATCATTCAGGGCATCCGCGAGGCCGAGCGCGGCATGGTCTTTGAGAGCTTCTCGTCCAAGGAACACGAGATTCTCACCGGCA